>Ga0247843_1002582_pt1 | contig 32351 bp, 24 predicted proteins | sample LaCruzMarch2017__FD_192420 | JGI IMG/M metagenome (GOLD analysis project Ga0247843, IMG submission 192420) | Freshwater microbial communities from meromictic Lake La Cruz, Castile-La Mancha, Spain - LaCruzMarch2017_8m | ecosystem: Environmental > Aquatic > Freshwater > Lake | place: Spain... | reverse complement strand
ATGCGGATAGGCTTCGCCAGAAGCAGCCCGCGATTCAAATGCAGCCAGCACACCACGCCTTTTTCAATCAAACGTGCTGCACTTCCGACCTGCTCGCGCAAATCGGGCCGCAGCCATAAAGTCTCGTTCTCGGCTCTGGCTGCGAAGCCGCGAAGCGAAAGCCGAGCTACTTCTGCCCCATCGGTGTGCCCCAGTCGGGCTTGGTTTCACGGCGGCCGAGCAGCCATTCATAGACTTGGGAGATCTGTTTGGCCTTGGCCTCCCAGGTGTAAAACTCACGCACATGGGCCTGCGCGCGCTTGCCAGCTTCGGCGAGGCTCTCCCGGTCTGAGGAGATTTTGGTCAAAAGCTCGCGAAGACGGCTGACGATGTCCTCGCGTGTGGTCATGGGCAGCACAAATCCGGTTCCAGGAGGCACCAACTCAGGTGGGCCGCCGTGATTGAGCACGACGGGCGGGATGCCGAGCGCCATGGCCTCCAACACTGCTCCACCGCCGAATTCGCGGATGCTGGGGAAGACAAAGAGATCGCTCTGGCGCAGGCGGTCGCCGAGCTTCGCATGATCGATCCAGCCTTCCATCCGCACGGCGCTGCTGAGGCCTTCTTTTTCGATCATGGATTGCAAGCGAGCACGCTCCGGTCCGTCGCCGATGATGTCGAGTGTGGCAGCACCGCTGCGGAGAAGTGGTCCGGCGGCTTCAAGCAACATGTCGATGCCCTTCAGCGCGACGAGCCTGCCGACGAAAGAGAGTCGTAATGGGCGGCCAGCTTCCGTCGAAACCGCCTCGCGTGGCGTGAGTGGAAATTTGGTCAGGTCGATGGCGTTTTCAGGAATGAAGACGCAGCGGCTGTGAATGGAGGCCGGCATCTCGTTCAGCGTCGTGCGCGAAGCGGTCAAGATCGCGCTGGAGCATTCGCGGGACGACTTGAGGCCGGGGGTGAGCTTGTAAAGCACGCGCAGTTTGCCAGCGGCATCGCGTTCATTGCGGCGCAGTTCTTCGAAGCCCTTCGGCCAAGGCACGCCGCCGTTCAGCGGGCCGAGCACGAAGGGAACGCCGATCTTTTTGAGCTTCGGCGCGATCCAGCTCGGCGTCGTTGGCGAGAGCGGGAGGACGCGATGGACGATGTCGAACTCGCCTGCTTTGAGACGCGGTCCGAACTCCTTCCAGAGCTTCCGTTCGAAGAAGGGATAGACGAGATTCGAAAGAAGAGCGTAGAGGCTCCAACTGAAGTTGCCTTTGCCACTGAGTTTGTTCGTGAGGCTCCAGGACAGATGCTGGAGGCGGCGGTTGTTGATGGCGGTGAAATCCTTGCCTTCGATGAGCCCGGCGCGGAGGAAGTCATCGCGGTTTCGCCATTCGGTGACGATGTGGGCGTCCACTTCTGCGGCGATGGCTTGGGTGCACGCCCAGCCGACGAGCGCGGCACTGGTGAGCGCCGGATTGGCAGCTTCCGCGATGATGAGGACGCGGGGCTTTGCGGTTGCTTGGCTCTTTTGAGCCGAGCCTAGCGTCCCCTGATTCACTTCGGCGCGCTGGGTTTTATTTGTGAGCCTGGAGACTTCGGTCTCTGCTTTGGAAAGCGTAGCTACGGGGGGAAGAGCGATCACGTTCACTGGTTTGAGCCTCCGATGTTGATGTTTACGCCGACTCCGGCAGCACCAGGAGCGCCCGCGTTGGAGCCTTCATTGGCAGCGACGAGACGGGTAAAGGTATTCACCGCCTCACGAGCCAGACCGCCAGGCGAAATGGAGCCTGGACCAGGCACATAGACGATGTCTCCGGGCTCCAGGCGGACGTTGGTGGCTTTACCATTCATGATTTCCAGAGCATTGACTGTGGCGATCTTCGGATCGGTGAGCGAGCCGCGAATGATGGAGACGCGTGTGAGGTCGGCACCTGGTGTGAGACCCAGTCCGCGACCGAGCGCTCCGATGAGGTTCATGTCACTCATGAAGCCGACGGGGCGAGGCTCTGTGACGGCACCTAGCAGATACACTTCGTTGGTGAGCGAGGATGGCAGGTAGAGGTAATCATTGGGCTCCAGGTAGATGTTTTGAGACATATCTCCCTGCCGGATCAGTTTTTCAAAATCCACTGGCAGCGTGCGCCCGCCGCGAATCATGAAGCTGTGTTTCAGATCAGCCAGCTCCTCCGTGGTGCCGGTGAAGCGAGAGGTGAAAAGACCGCCAGCCTGGGACACGGCATCCAGCACGCGCATCGGCTGCTTGATGGGATAGATGCCAGGGGCGTTGAGTCGGCCAAGCACCCAGACGCGCTGGCTGACGGCCTCGCGCAATGTCACGGCGACCTGAGGCTGCTTGTAATACTTGGTCAGTCCGGCTTCGAGCTCGGCTTGCAGTTGCTGCGTGGTTTTGCCTGCGACGTCGATGCCGGGCAGGAGATCGAAATAGACCTTCGAGTCCGGGGTGACAAATGTGTCGGTGCGGGAGCCTGCTTCGCCCATGATTTCGAGTTCGAGCTTGTCTCCTGGGCCGAGCGTGTAGGCCTTGGCTGGCTTTTGCAGCCATTGCGGGTTGATGGCCTCCTTAGGGGCGGCGGATTCAAAATCCGGCGAGGCCACACCAGCAGGTGAATCACCCCGTGCATCAAAGCGCGGGCCTTTTTGGATGGACGTGCAGGCGGTGAGGAAGAGGAGGGGAAACAGGCGTTTCATGGCATGTGAATGACGCCGCAAGTTTCGCCGGTCGTCACGAAGCAACAATCCCCGCAGGTGGGTGGTAGCGTCTCGTAGCTCGGCTTTGGAAAGCCGAGGTGCGGTTAGCCCTGGTGCTCCAGATACTTGATGACGGCTTCCGTGCGGGAACGGACATGGAGCTTGGCATAAACGGCTTTGAGGTAGTCGCGCACGGTTTCGTAGCTGATGCCGAGGTCATAGCCGACTTCTTTCGGCACCATGCCCTGGGCGAGGCGCTCGAGGATCTGGCTTTCGCGGGGTGTGAGACCGGGAATCTCCTTCTTTTGAGGTGCAGGGGGCTCCTGAAAGGACTTGATCAGGAGTCGAGCGATATCGGGACTGAGGGGTGAGCCGCCTTCACTGGCCTGACGAATACCGGCGGCGATTTCATTCGGTTTGGCGGTTTTGAGCAGGTAGCCGTTTGCACCAGCACGGAGAGCGGCGAAGACCTTGTCTGGGTTATCGTGGATCGTGAGCACGACGAAGGCGGTGTTTGCCAAGCGCGGAGAAAGTTGGCGGATCAGCTCCATTCCGGAGACTTTAGGCAGTTCGAGATCGACGACGATCACGTGCGGTTTGCTTTCGATGATGGGTTTCACCGCTTCCTCCGCACTTTCCCAGGCTCCGACGAACTCGAAGCCATGGGCAGGCTTCTGAATGAGCTTTTTCATGAAGAGTCGCAGAGTCGCGTCATCCTCCACAACGGCAACACGGAGGGTCTTCAGGGCGGAAATTTCGCTAGAGGGCTCAGACATGCCGTAAACTAACGGCATGAGAGGTCATTTGGACAAGGAGATTCTCGTATCCAGCTTGGGAATTTTGAGGCGAGGGATTGCTTTGAGAATCGGGAGGCTTTCATCTCAGCTATGGAAAGCCGAGCTACGTGGGGCGTTACCGGATCTGCGGCAGCAGTGGTTCTTTGATGAAGGGGCCGATGTTGGCGCGGGTCCAACTGGAGACGGCACCTTGGAGGAAGGAGTTGATGGCGATGTTTACCAGTTCCTCGGCGCGTGCCCACGGGCGGTCGGCGACATAGACGATGTCCTTTGGTTCCAGGCGGAAGCCGGTGCTGCGGGCGTTCAAAATGTCGTTCATATCGACGACGAAGCGTTCAGGTTTTTCCAGCGAGCCGCGAATGACGAGGATGCGCTGTGTGTAGGCTTTGGGAGTGAAACCACCGGCCTGGACGATGGCGCTGTGGACGCTGGTGTGGCCGAGCAAGCCCTGGGTGCCCTGCATTTTCACATCGCCGAGGATGTAGATTTCATTGGAGTTGGCGGAGGGGAAGTAAACGTAGTCGCCGGGTTCGACGCGGATGTTTTGGGACATGTCGCCTTTGAGGAAGAGGGCTTCGAGATTCAAAGGAAGGCGCTGCTGGCCGCGCATGACGAAGCTGCGGCCGAGATCGGCCAACTCGACGGTATTTTGCTGGAAGAGGCCGGTTTCCAGCCCGCCAGCCTCTGCGACGATTTCGAGCAGCGACATGGGACGGTCGAGATTGATGGCCCCTTTTTTGACGACTTTGCCGAGCACATAGACTTTGCGACTTTGGAAGGTGAAGGGGGTGACGACGACCTTGGCGCTTTTGTAATAGCGGCGGAGTTCGGTGGTGAGTTTGGCGCGGAGCTGATCCACGCTGAGACCGGCAGCGACGATGTCACGGGCTTGCAGGTAAGTGAGGCGACCATCCGGGCCGATGTTCACCGCCTCGCGCTCGTGACCTTCCAAGCCGGGCATGTTGATGTTTACTGCATCGCCTGGGCCGAGCAGGAGAGTCTCTTGGCTCTTCGGAGCCGAGGAGATTTCGGTCTCGGCTTTGGAAAGCGGAGTTACGGGTTCGGCCTGAACGACACTCGCAGAGAGCATCAGCAGCGCGGCGAATTTCGCCAAAGCCAAGGGTTTCAGCACAGGAGCGCGGTCGAGCACGGCGGCGACGAGGCGGCAGCCTGAGTCGCGATACATGCGGAGGCTATCGCTCACGCTCTGCACGCGGGTTTCGCCGCAGGAGCCGATCCACAGGAGGTTTGGCAGCTTTTCAGCGAGGAGGAGTGACTCTGGCTGCTCGACGGAGGGCAGGGTGATGAGGATGACAACATCAGGAGCACAGCGCCATTTGGAAATGGCAGCCCACCACAACTGGCGCTGCTCGGCTGTCCATGTCCAGGCTTCATCGGTGCTGAGCGTGCAGACCTCGCTGTGGGGCTGGCGCAGATGAGTGGTGACGAGTTCAGAATCACCCACGGCATCACGCAGGCTGAGGGTGGCGCTGTCAGAGGCCGGCACGATGGCGATGCAACTGAGGCCGCGACGCACGGCTGCCGAGGCGAGGCGTCGTGTCATGCGGGCGGCGGATTCGGAGTCGCCATCATGCATGAGACCGCAGAGGGTGGCCTCGCCGCGAGCGGGGATGAGCAGCATCGGCTGGAGGCGCGTCCAGGTGCGGAAAGCCCATGCGGCCTCGCTTTCGTGCAACTGACGCTGATCCGCTGGCATGAGGCCGATCACTGGCACACCCGTGGCGCGTTTCAGATCACCGCCGCTGCGGATGCGGCCATCGAGCAAGGTGAGAGCGATGGCGGCGAAGGCCACGAGACCTGCCCCGGCGGCAAAACCACCACCAGCGACCATGGCGAGCTTTTGGGTTGGAGGAACGCTTTTGATGTCTTGGGGGCGATCCATGGCGAAAAGTTTAAAGAAGCCCTGTGCATTTTCCTCGAAGAGCATGGCCTCGCGCTGGCGGCTCGCGAGCAAAGCGCGTGAGGACTCGAGGGTCTGCTGCTTGGATTTAATGCGGGCGTATTCCATGGCCTTGCGTGGGAGCTGGGCGAGGCGCTCATTCAAGCCGTCGCGCACAGCGTTAAGCTTGGTGAGTTGCTCAGATATGACTTTTTTCTCGGAGCGCAGGCGGACGAGTTCGAGATACAGGCTCTCTGCCACGCTGCTTTCACCGGGCTTCGGCGGTGCGTCGGCTCGTGGTCCAGCGGCGGCGATTTGCTGCTCCATGGCGGCGAGTTTCTCGCGGGCCTCCATCATGGTGGGATGCTCATTCGTGTAGCGCACGGCCAGCTCTGCCACCTCGCGGCGGATGGCGTCGAGACGGGCGGCGTTTGTGTCCACTTTAGCGAGTTCACTTTGAACGCCCTGGATGCGGAGGTCGAGGGTTTCGTGATCCAGCTTCAGGGTTTCGTATTTGAGCGTGAAGTTGCCGAGTTCGCCGAGCCAGGCGTCCATTTGTTTGTCGGCGTCGATGAGTTGCTCACGGCGGCCGTAGTCGAGGAGTTCTTCGTTGGCCTTCACGAGGTCGCCATCTGTGCGCTCGATCTGCTGCTGCAAAAACTCACGCATTTCGGAAGCGGAACCGCGCTGGAGTTCACGGGCGAGGTTAAGCACCTCCGAGGTGTAGGCCTGGAGCATTTGCAAAGCGACGTCCGGGCTTTGATTGCAGGTCATGCTGATGGAGACAATGTCGGTGTTGCGCATCGGCGTAACGATGAGGCCGGCGCGGAGGACGCTCTCCGGCACGCGGCCATCGAGGCGCTTGCAGGCGGCCTCGACAATGGCGCTGGAGTGCATGAGACTGACAAAGGTGGGGATGGTGAAGTCGCGGGGCTTGAAGCTCTCGCCGGAGTCTGACTGGCGGAAGACGGAGGCGGCCTCCTGCTTGATGATTTGAGCTTGGGCGGAATGAAGGGTCTCAAAGCGTGATTTGCCGACAAAGAACAACGCCGCGCCGAAGATGCTGCCGACGATGAGCATGAGCCACCAGCGGCGGACCAGAGCGTCGATGAGGCGCAGCGGGTCAAAGGGCAGCTTGATGGCTGATGGGGCTTCTTTTGGCTCGGCATCGACTTCGACAATCTCCGAGCGACGACGTGCTGCCACCGGGCGGCGCAGGGTGCGCGCCTGAACAGTGACCGGAAGCGAAGGTGGGACAGTGAGATCTGACATGGCGACGAAATGTTCCCTCAAAGCGGTGAAGCGACAATCCCCCCAGGTGGGTGGATGTGGCGCACCTCCGCTCTCCAGAGCCGAGACGTGCGTCTCCTGGCTCTCTCGGAGCGCTGGGTTTTGTTCGGGAGCCGGGAGACTTCCTTCTCGGCTTTGGAAAGCCGAGCTACGCTTGATACGCGGCCATGACTTGCCCGGCGTTTTTGGACCAGTCGAAGCGCTGGGCGTTCTCCAAACCGCCATGCACGAGTTGAGTGCGGCGGTCTGGAGTGGAGGCGATCAATCTCAAGGCTTCGGCGATGTCGTGCACGTCTTCGGGATTCACAATTTGAGCGGCATTTCCGACCACTTCATCCAGTGAACCTGCGATGGAGCTGATGACGGAGGTGCCGCAGGCCATGGCCTCGACGGGCGGGAGACCGAAGCCTTCAAAAAGCGAGGGATAAGTCATGCACGATGCGGCGCGGTAGAGATCTGGCAGCACGGCGTCTTCGACGAAGCCCAGTGTGCGAATATCCCCGGTAAAGGGCGATGCCTTCACGGCGGCATGGATGTGCTCGGCACCGTGCCAGTCGCTACCGGCGAGAACGAGCTGCCATGGGCTGCCCGTGAGCTTCTTGAAGTGATCGAAAGCTTCAATGAGGCGGACGTGGTTCTTCGCGGGATGCTCCAAACGTGAGACGTAGAGGAAAAAGCGCTGATCGAGTCCCCAGCGTTGCTTTGCATAGGCTTTGGCGGCCTTTGCATTGCCGGGATTGAAGCGCGAGTGGTCGATGCCGTTGAGGATGATCTTCTGCTGCTCCACGGGGACTCCAAAGAAGCGCTGCACATCCCGCGCGGTGTTGGTGCTGACGGCGATGATTTGATCCTGCTTTCTGGCGAGGCTCTTCACGACCACACGACCGTAAAACATGCGCGCGAAATCGTACTTTCCACGCACATGGAAGGGGGCCAGGTCGTGGATGGTGGAAACGAGCTTGCAGGGTGCTTTGTGCAGCATGCGGCGGTAGCTGGGCACATGCAGAACGTCGATCTTATTTTTAGCGATCCAGCCCGGAAGCGCGGTTTGATGCCAGAGGATGTTTTTCACGGCTGGACGCCATTTTTCAGCCACGGGCACGATGCGCATTTTGTCACGGGCGAAGTCGAAGAGCGGAATGTCCTCCTCAAGCACGAGAAGGCTAAAGTTCACCTCATTCACATGATCGAGAAGTGCCCGTGTGAGCGCGAGGACGTACTGCCCTACGCCGCTTTTGCCACGCTGCATGACACTGGTGGAAAGGGCTACGTTCATGAGCGATGTGAGGCTTTGGGCGTGAAGAGCGAACTGGCGATCTCACGAATCGAACCAATGCCGAAAACCACGAAGTCGGTGGAGTAGCGCTTCAGCAGGCGGCGTGGCTCCTGAGCGAGGCGGAAGATCCACTCCATGCCGACGACCTGCATCCAGCGCGGGGCGCGCTTTACGGTTCCGGCCAGGAAATCAATGGTGGCACCGACGCCGACACTCACGGGCACACCGAGTGCGGCGTAGTTTCGGGCGATCCACTTTTCCTGTTTTGGGCAACCAAAGGAGACGAGCAGCAAGTCTGGTTTGGCCTCGCGCACACGAGCACAGATGCCTTCGTGATCCATTTTATCGAGAGGAGCGAAGGGGGGCGAATAGGAGCCGGCGATCTGAATCCTCGGATGCTTTGCCTCGACATTGCTCACTGCTTTGGTGAGTGCGCCGGACTCGCCACCGAGGAAGAAGACTCGCCAGCCCTCGCGTTCGGCTCGGTCGAGCAGTTGCGGGACGAGATCGGAGCCTGCCACTCGTTCCGGCAAAGCACGACGCAGGATTTTGGAAAGCCAGATGAGCGGTGTGCCATCGCAAACGACAAGATGAGCCTGATCGAGGATGCGGCGCAGCTCGGTGTCGTTGCGTGATTGCACGAGGAAATCGACATTGGCGGTGGCGAGGTAATGCGGCTGCTTCGAGGTGATCATGCTGCCGATGCGATCCAGGGTTTGCGGCATGGTGACGACATCGAAGGGCACGTTCATGAGGCGCACCTGCTTCCGCTGTTCGGGTTCGAAGCGGCGATACTCGGCGCTGAGACCTGCGCCGATGCTGCGCCAGCCGAAGCGTTCTTTGGCGACACGAATGCCGTTGTTGCGCAGATGGCTGCGCAGGGGTGGATTTTGCAGGGCGCTGACGATTTGATCGGCAAAGGCTTCTGCGGTGTCGGCGAGCAGAATGTTCGCACCATGGGTCAATCCGAGGCCCTGGGCACCGATGGTGGTGGAGACGACGGGCGTGCCGATGGCGAGGCTTTCGACGATTTTCAGCCGAGTGCCGCCACCGATGCGCAGTGGCACCATTTGCAGCCAAGCACGACGATAATAGGGACGAACGTCGGCTACACTGCCAGTGACCGTCACGCCCTGGAGTTGGGCATAAGCCTGGACCTCGGGGGTGGGAGATTTGCCAACGATGAGCACCTGTAGGCCGGGTATGCGCTGGAGGAGCTGCCCGTGGATCTCGCCGAAGAACCAGCGCAGGGCATCCACGTTCGGAATGTAGTCCATGGCTCCACAGAAGAGCACGGTGGGCTGGGCATTGCGTGGCTCGGGGTCGATGTCGGCGCGGAAGTAGTCGAGATCGACACCGTTGGCGACGACCTTGAGAGGCGTGGTTTTGCTGATGTGCTGACGCACGAAGACTTCGTCATCGGGCCCGCAGAGGACCTGAAGCTGGCTGCGTTTGGCGACTCGTTTTTCGAAGCCGCGCATTTTGACGAGGCTTTCCCAAGCGAGCAGCTTGTCCTTGAGCGTGCGGGTATTGAAAGCGGCCTGCTGGGTCTGGAACTGGAGGTCCACTCGGCTGCGGTCGATACTGAGTGGGATGTCTTTATGCTCGTCGAGGAAGTATTGCGCCAAGACGATGTCGCAGACGTGAACGAGGTCGTATTGCTTGCTCTTGAGTTGGTCGCGGATGGCTTCGGCTATGTGTGGCAGATTCCAATGATGGATGGAGGATGGTGTCCGGCTGAAGAGACGGTTTGGGATGAGCTTCGGCCACTCAGGATGCTGGAAAGGCACGAAACGCACGTCGCGGCAGAACTCCTCAAAAACGTGCCGATCTTCCAGGCGCTCGCCGTTTTCACTAAGTGCCATCAGATCGACGGTGTGCTCGCGGGAAAGCTCACGCAGCAGGTGAAACGTGCGCTGGAAGGTTCCACGGTCGATCGGGTATGGGATGTAGGGATAGATGACGAGGATGTTCATGGGTGCGATGGAAGTTTGGCGCGAAACCAAGGGATGCGCATCGCCCGCAACTGAGGGGGAGTAGGTCAGCTCTCCGGAGCCGAGCGGACAGTGATTCAGTTGAAGCGATGCCAGAGCCTCTCGTAGGCTTGAACGCGTTCGCGTTGCACGGTGGAGTTGATCCAGAGCATCACGGCCAGCGCGTGGAGCAGGGCTTCGCGTGGATAGCGTTCAATGGGTTGCGGAATGCCCAGGGCCACAGGATGTGTTCTCAGATGCTGAAGTAGATTCTTCCACGCGGGCTGCTCAGGGCATTTGTTGATCTTGCCGGAGGCGTAGTCTGTAACGCTTGGAAATGAGTGTCCGAGGCGCTGGCTTTCGAGGCGCAAAAAGAGATCTCTCGCGAGTGAAGACACATCCGTGTGGAGCTTGGTGAGTTCCTCGCGGCCCAGGGCGCTGCGCTGCGGATGAAGTTTGAAGGCGACACCTTTGGCATGATGCCAGTGGAGAGCTTCGTCAGCCGCAAGCCGCTGATGACGCTCGATGCAACTCCAGTGGTAGCGGCCTTGGGCGGCGAGAAAAGCGTCACCGAGGGCCAGTTGCGCTTTGGCGATGTTGCGGGCCACAAAGTCAGCGTCGTCCGAAGTGAAGCTGCTTTGTTGGAGACGTGCTTTGGCAAAAAGAAGGCCGGAGCAGCGGTTGAAGAGCAGCCTGGTGACTTCATGCATTGGGATTCGAGATGCATCGCGATGGTGCTCGGTGTTTTCGAGCAGGCTGTCATCTCCGATGAGCCAACGATGCCCCATGACGAGGTCGTAGTAAAACATGCTTGGCTTTGCTTTGCGGAGAGCGGCGCTGGAGATGATTTTGAACTCGACTTCGATGCCTGCGGCAGGTGTGAGGTGCTCCCCAAGCTCGTGCAGGGCGGCTTTGTAGCGGCGGTCGTTCAACAAGGTTATGCCACGGATGAAGACGAAGAATTCAAGGTCGTTGTAGGGCTGGTCGCCCTTCTCGGTGCGAAACACGCCGCCTTCGCCGCGGCCGTAGCCGCCTGCGAGGGCGATGCCTTCGAGCCGATGGGCGGGAACGATGGCGAGAATGCCTTCGCTCACTTGCTCACAGACCTCGGCGAGGTGTTGCTCAAGCGCTGGGCTGCCATCTCGGGTAAATCGGGTGCTCATGCGCTGAGAAAGTCCTCCACTTGATCGACGATGGGTTTCATGGCGAAACGCTCGCGCACTTCGCGATGGCCGTTCTCGGTGATGGCGCGGCGGAGTTCGGCATCTCTCTGCAAGAGCAGGATGCGCTCAGCAAGCTGGCCTGGATCTCCGGCTTCGTAGGTGAGGGCGTTTTCGCCGTGGCGGAAAAGTTCGCGACTGCCACCTGTCATGGTGCCGATGACGGGCAGGCCGCAGCTCATCGCTTCGAGTGGAGTGAGGGCGAAGGGCTCCTCCCATTCGGAGGTGAAGAGTAGTGCATCATGAGCGCGATAGACGTCTGGCATCTGATCTGGCGTGGCGCTGTGCCATGTGACTGGAAGGGCATTGTCTTCAGCGAATTGTTTGAGCTTAGCCACGTAGTCGGCATCGCCTTTGCCATAGATACGAAGTTCACCCTGAAAGCGGTCTTTGAGCAAAGCCAGCGCACGCAGGGCGGTGTGGATGCCCTTGTCCTCGGCAAGGCGTCCGACCCAGAGCCAGTTCCGCGGCTCGCGGTTGACGGGTGTGCCGCTGAAGTGATCGGTGTCGACGGGGCAATGGATGACGCTTCCGTGATTCACGTCGTAGCCCTGCTCGGCGGTGAGTTCGCGGAGTCTTGCGCTGGTGAAGTAGAGTCGTGAAAAGCGGATGTCGCTCACCGGATTCGTCGGCGCGATGGACTGGAGTTTTTCACGGCGACCAAGCAGAGACCAGAGTGTGCGTTGGGCCTTGGAGGAGACTGAGCCAGTGCTGCGGTTCCACCAGTCGAGCCACACATCGGCCTTCAGGCTGCGGAGGATCCAGTGATCGCTCACATCATAGACGGTGGGCACGCCGAGCTGCTGCAGCGTGAGGCAAAGCGACTTGGAGAGGCCGTTCATGCACCAGACATGCACGACATCGGGCTGAAACTCGGCGATGGTATCGCGCAAGGTCTGGTTGTTGTGCGTTTCGAGGTGCTGAAGCTGGCTGAGGCCGAGCCAGGAATGTCCATAGTAGCCGTGGATGCGTAGCTTTCGCTCCACGTGAGGCTGGTTCATCGGCGGTGGGTTTGAATCAAGGCCGTGGTTGCTGGTGAGCACCTGGACTTCGTGGCCGCGCTGGCGCAGAGCATCAGTGATGGCGGCACAGCGGAGTTCATAACCGCCGACGTAGAAGGGTGGGTAGAGGTTGGTGAGGGTGAGGATGCGCATGGCGTGTGAAGTGTCGACAGACCCATCGCCCGTCGGCGGCCAGGAGTCATTCCCCCCAAGTGCGGGCTTGGAATGCGGGATCCCCCCTCAATTGGGGGTGGACCAAGCAGGCGCGCTGTTGTCTTTGTCAGCTAGCTTTCAAAGGTTCGCCAACTCGACTCATCGTGCCTGTCCCTCACATCACCAAAGACGCCCTCAAGCTTCGTGCTAAGTCCTGGATAAAATGGCATCCATTAACCGTGGGCGTCGTGACTTTTCTGCTGGTGATGACGCCCATGATGGTAGCGGTGTGGAACATGTACAACAAAGCGGATCAGATTCTGAAAAGGGGAATCCACGATCAGTTGCTGAGTGCAGCCAGCGTGATGACGAAGGTCATCGATGTGGATGCACATGAAAGCCTGAGAAAGGCAGGCCAGGACCTGTCTGCCGCCTACCATCAGCAGGTTCAAAAGATGGATGAGGCCAAGATGGCGGTGGATTCAAGCCGGATGATCAAGTTTGCCTACACCTGCATTCTTGACGGGGCGAATGTGAGATTTGTGCTGGATGCAACGCCCGATGGGGACGCTGATCGTGATGGGGTAAATGACCGTTCAAAGCTGATGGAGATCTATGAGCACCCAAGCCCCACGCTCCTGGAGGTATTACGCACTGGCTTAGCCAGAGTGGATCAGGTACCTTATACAGATCGTTGGGGCACCTTCATGAGCGGCTTTGCGCCCATCTTTGACTCCAATGGCAGACTCGTGGCTGCGGCGGGTGTGGACATTTCGCTGGAAGACTATGAGCTGCACCGATCCGGCCTGAGGCATGTGGCTACGATGAGCGCCATCGGTGTCTTGTTCCTGGCTTATCTGGCGGGTGCGTGGATGGCCTGGTATCACCGACGGTTGCAGAACTCGGTGGCCGATCTTTTGCGGGCCTCCGACGCGGCCGCCACGGCAGAGCGAGTGAAGGCGGATTTCCTCGGGGCGATGAGTCATGAACTGCGGACGCCACTGAATGCCGTGCTCGGCATGAGCGAGATGCTGGGGCAGACGGCGCTGGATGACAAACAACGCGCGATGCTGGAGACGGTGTCCAAATCAGGTGAATCGCTGCTGGCGACTCTGACGAGCATCCTGGAGTTCACTCAACTGGATTCGCGTCGGTTAAAAATCGAGTCTGAACAGGCTGGTGTGCGTTCCTTGCTGCAGGAGGTGCTGAAGGTGCATGAAGAGGAGCTGCAGAAGAAAAGCCTCTCGTTCCAGCAATCCATCGCGGACGATTGTCCTGCGCGTTTTACAGGGCATGTGGCGTTCCTGCGGCAGGTGCTATCGCAGCTTCTGTCGAATGCGATCAAGTTCACGGACGCCGGCGGCATCACGATCGAGGTCAGCGCCACGAATGAGGGTGAAGGAGGTCTTCTCCATTTCGCCATTCAGGACACGGGGATTGGCATTGATGCGGATCACTTGGAACGTCTCTTCGAGCCATTGTTTCAGGTCGATGGCACGACGACACGTCGTCACGGTGGCACGGGCATGGGCCTGGCTCTCTGCAAACGACTTTGTGATGAGATGAATGGCCGTCTGTGGGTGGAATCCGAGCCTGGGCGCGGAAGCACCTTTCATGTCGAGGTGCGGGTGGAGAGCTTTGAAGCTGAAACCGCTCCTGTGAGCCGCCAAGCCGTGCTTTGGACAGATGATTCCATGACGGCCATGCTGGCGGCGCGAGTGATCGAAAAGACCGGAGCGACCGTGTCGGCAGTGGCCTCACTGGACGAACTGCGACAATTGCCGCAACTGAGGGCCACCGCTGTTTGTGTAGTGGATTCGAATGTGGCGTCAGGCGATGACTTGAAGACGATTCGAGGTCTGATGTCTGCTGCACGTCTTATTGTACTTCATTGTGAGGCAGGCCGGGAAGGCCATGAAGTCGCCGATGTGGTGCTTTCTTCTCCTCTCAAGCCTGCTGAGCTGCGCGTGGCTCTTGGCTAGCGCCTCGTAGCTTGCCTCTCCAGAGGCGAGTCGAGCGTTCCTTGATTCACTTCGAAGCGCTGGGCTTGATCCGGGAGCCAGGAGACTTCAATCTCGGCTTTGGAAAGCCGAGCTATGCTTGAGAAAATGCGGCGTGTTTGCCGGTGCGCTGGTTCCAGCGGATGCGGAGGGCGTGGGGAAACTCGGAGAGGCGTTTGTTGGCAGCGAGCCAGCGGATGTCGTGCCGAGCATCATTGATGACACCTAAGGCAACGGTCTGAAGCCAGCTTTTGTCGCGTGGTGTGATACTGCCAGCCTGAGCCAGGGCACGAGCATCGCCGTGGGCGCGTTTGCGAGCCTGAGCAGGCGTGTAGTTGTGGCTGTGCATGGCGACGGACTCGGACACGTAGTGGATCTCGTAACCGCGAGCTTTGCACCAGCGGGTGTATTCGTCGTCCTCGGCGTATTGCAGGTCTTCGCGGAAGCCGCGCTGTGCCCACACATCTTTGCGTAGTCCGCTGCTGACCATGCTGAAAAAGTGATCCCACTTGGCAGATTCACGGTTGGGGCCAAAGCAGCGGTCGTAATCGCAGGCGAACACGGCCTGACAATCTGGGCGCGGAATCTGGCGGCCGAAGCAGGCGGCGACTTTTTCATCAAGCAGGGCGTCGGCGAGCGGGCGGAGCCAGTTCGATCCTTGCGGCGTGGCGTCGGCATTGAGGAAGAGTACGCGGTCTGCCTTGGCGAGCCTCATGCCATGATTCATGACGCGGCTGGGATTGTATTCCTGGGGTGTGATCTGGATGAAATGCGCGGGGTTTGCCGTGCGGATGAGCTCTTGCGAACCATCAGTGCTGCCGCTGTCGATGACGATGAGTTCGACGTCTGGATAATCCTGCGCAGCGAGAGCTGGCAGGGTTTCTTTGAGCGCCCAGGCTTCATTGTAGGAGCGCATGACGATGCTGAGGAGCGGCGTGGTCATGGGATGACTTGGACTGGTTTTGCGATTTTGGGCAGAACAGGCTTCGCGCTTCGAGCGACTTCCTCACGCAAATCTCCATAAACCTTGGCCACTCGCCCCGCGATGCTGGGAACGTCGAACTCAGCGAGAACGTGGGCGCGGGCCTGTTCACGGAGGTGGCGATGCAGGCTGGCATCATTAAAGACGGTGTCGATGGCTTGATGAAAGGTCGAAGGCGTTTCGAGATCGTAGAGCAGGCCGGTGCGGCCATGGTCGATCAGATCGAGAGGGCCAGAGGTGCGTGAGGAGATCACAGGTGTGCCAGCGGCCCAGGCTTCGAGAATGACAATGCCGAATGGCTCGGCGGTGCTGCTGAGGGCGAAGACGCGGGCTTGTTGGATGAGGCCGATGAGTTCAGGTGAGCCTGAGGCGAGGCCGCCGGTGAGCAGCACGTCATTTTGCAGACCGAGGCGCTCGATCTCGCGATGCAGCTCCTCGACAACGTGCTGCGTGGTGCCTGCACCGATGAGGACGAGCATGGCCTTCGGATGGCGGCGCTTGATCTCGGGAAGCTGGCGCACAAGCCAGGGGAGGTTCTTGGCGGGATCGAGGCGGGCGACTTTGACGATGAGATCGCGTCCGGCGATCTGCGGGAATGCCTTTAAAGCAGCGGAACGGTGATCCACGGCATACTGCGCGGCGGGGACGCTGTGCGGCTGCACGATGACACGCTGATGCGGATACTTTTGCTGGAGTAACTGAGCCTCGCGCGGATTGCAGGTGAAGATGGCATCGGTGAGTTCCAATACGCGGCGACTTTGCACGAGAGCACCGAGAGCCTTGCCCCATTCGAAGCCGCCTTTCAGTGGCGCGGTGAGTTGTTCATTCACCTCCGCCGGGATGTCGAGCGCGCCTCCGTGCAGAGTGACGACATGCGGGATTTTTTTCCAACGGGCCACTCGGAGGCCGATGCCAGCGATGCGATTGAGCGCGTGCGAGTGGATGACATCCGCAGGACTTTGCAGAAGCTGGGTGAAGAGGTCAAAGGAGAAGAGATTGCCGCCCCAGGAGACGAGTTCTTCCCGCTGCCGCTGTGAGATGCCCCAGACGGGTGCGAAGGCGTGGTAGCGGCTCACTTTGCCTCTCGCGTCGCAGATGGGATCGCGCTCGCACCTGGTGGCTCCATGCGGGGCGTGAACGGCGGAGGAGATGCCATGCGTTTGCAGCCCTTGGATGAGACGCAACACAGCCGTCTCCGTGCCGCCCCATTGAGCTGGCTCGTATTTGCGGAGGATGTGGGAGATGTGCATGGCGGGAAGTAGCTTGCCTCTCCAGAGGCGAGAGGATTGGGGGCTTGAGAGGCGAATGAGAGACGAGGGACGTTCGGTCTCGGCTTTGGAAAGCCGAGCTACGGTGAGGCGGCGACGTAGCTTGCCTCTCCAGAGGCGAGAGGTTCGGTTGGTTTGCCTTTGAAGAAGCGTCCGCGGATGGCGGAGCGTTCCTCCGGCTTCAAGGCGGCTTGCCACAACGCCCATACCGTCACGATGGCAGCGAGGCCGCCCGGTAGGAACGTGGAGAGCATGAAACCGCCTTGAAGCGGAGGAAAGTGGGGGGCGAAGCCGAGGATAAGCACGGCTGGCAGGCTGCAAAGCACTGGAGCCAGGAGGGTCTCGCGCAGCAGACGCAGCGGGTGGATGCCGATGTCGCGGGCCATCCAGGGCCAGAGCTTGAACCAGCCAAAGAAAAGCGTGGGGATCAGCGACCCGATGGCGACGCTGACGACACTACGGAAAGTGAGCACGAGGGTGATGCTGAGCGCGAGATTCGCCACCGCCTCGCCGATGCCGAGCCACATGAGGCGGCGCTCATGGCCGGTCATCATGTAGATGCGTTTGCTGACGCTGTGCGTGAGGGTGGAGGTGTAGAACCAGAAGAGTAGCACCTGGGCCACGAGAACGGTCTCGCGATTCATCGTGGCCTCGCCCGTGAGCAGGTGGAGAAGATGCTCCAGCTCGAAGGCGGAGAAGATGTAGAGCGGTGTGGAGATCAGCGAACTCCAGCGCGTGCCACGACGGAGGAGGTCCCGCACGGAGTCATGATCACCACTGGCATGCAGATGAGCCGCAGCAGGCGAAAGCGTGTCCTGGAGCTGCTTCGTGAACTGCGCGAAGACCTCGGCGACTTTGGCTCCCGCTTGATACAGCGCGATGGCACTGACGGAAAGCGTGGCACCGAGCACAAGCTGGTCGGTTTTGCCGAGAATGATGTTCGTGGCGGTGCTGATGTAGGCGAAGATGGAAAACGCCATCGTCTCACGCATGATGGAGCGGGAGAAGAGTCGCGGGCGCAGTCGAACCTCGGGCATGTGCTTGAGTGCAAAGAAGGCTGCGAGCAGATCTGGCACCAGAGCGAAGAACAGCGCGGTGATCATGATGCTCATGAAGCTCCAGCCCGCGTAAACTGCCCAGGCGATGACGCCCAGGCGCATCAGCATGGCACCAGTAGTGATATTGTTGGCCAGGCTGATGCGCTGCTGCCCCCGCAGGATCTCCGGGAAGATGCCGAGTGGAAACGCGAGCCCGATGGCCGCGAAGAAGACGATCAGCGCGACACGAAACTCCTCATGGTTTGCCGGCGAGACATCGAAAATCCGGATAAGCTGATGAGAACCGAGCGTGACCACTCCCGCGAGCCCGATGGCAACAGCGAGGTAGAAGAAAAGGATGGTGCTGAGCACACGACTGAGCTGTGGCCAGTCTTTGGAAACGGAAAGCTCCGCCACACGCTTCTGGGCGGCGAATCCGAAGCCGAAATCGAGCAGAATGCCGTAGCCGAAGACGCTCCAAAGCAGCGACCAGAAGCCGAAGGCCTCCTTGGGCAGCGATTGATAGAGCAACCTGAAGGTCACAAGCCCCACAACAATGCCGACAGCGGTGCGAAGGTAGTTGGAGAGTGCGTTGCTCCAGATGCGGTGTTGGACGTCGGTGTAGGTCATGTGCGTGCCGAAGTGTGCTCGCTGATGGTTGGATGGACAATCCCCCCAGGTGGGTGGTGAATCGTCGAATGGCCAAAAAAAGGGCCGGAAGAAACACATCTTCCGGCCCCTAACCATACCAACAAAGAATTGGGATTTGTCAGCGCACGAACAGCAAAGTGTTTTCTTCGACGCTCTGAGTCCGGAAACCGAGTGCGTGGAGTTGGTCGATGACGCGTTGGTTGGCGACTTCACCGACGATGCTGGGGTGAAGCTCGATGATGATGCGGGTGACGGTTTTTGGGAGTTGGGTGAAGTCGAGATAGGTCTCGGCACCTTCGATGTCACAAATGAGGGCGGTGGGAGAGGCTGCCATTTGCTTCACGATGGTATGCAGGCTCAATGACGGCACAGTGATCTGCGTGGTGGTGTCGTTGGCGGTGACGATGCTGTTTTCCCAGAACTCGCCACCGATGTTGAGGCTGATTTGGCCGTCTTCGGAAGAGGCGGCGGCATGGATGACTTGCGGCTCGATCTGATTAAGCGCGTAGTTTCGGCGCAGCATGGCGAGCGTGTTGGGATTCGGCTCGACGGTAAGGTGGTGCTTTACGCCGATGACTTTCCGGCAAAAAAGGCCAATGAAGCCGATGGCGCCGCCGAGTTCGAGGACAACGTCTTTTTTAGACAGGCACTGCTTCACGAGGCGACGCTCCTGGAACTCGTAGCGGTCTTGAAGGATGTGGTTTTTCATCAGCGGGGAGAGGCTGCTAATGTCGAGCTTCACGCCGTGGAGCGTAGCACGCTTTTTGGCGGGCAAGGTGTACTTGAAGTGCCAGCGGGTGAGGAAGTTCTGGATGAAGTTGGGATAGGCGAGAGTCATAAAATTAAGCGGCGAGGGCGTGTTCGTTGGATTGAGTGGCGGCAGGTGCAATGGCTTGCTCCATGAGGCGGTGGATGTGCGGGATGTGGGTGATGTCGGCAGGCACGTCGGCAGTGCTGCTGAAGAGCGTGGCGTAGCTCTGCGGGTCATGCGGATGGTAGCCGTGCATGGCGCGGATGGGGCGCTCACCCATGTGGCTGGGGACGATGAGGGTGCCTTCGCGGACGAGGAAGATGAGTTCGCCGAAGCGTCCGTCTTCAAAGTGGGCGCGCATGGCTTTGAGCTCTTCATCGGGAACGATGCGGCCTTCGTTCACGGTTTGAAGAGCGCTGGCGATGCGCTGGCGGGCGTTGTCGTTGAAGAACCAGAAGCGCGCCATGGTGCTGTCATAGACGACATTGTAATCCGTGCCGATGCGCAGGCCAAGGGCGTCGATTTGCTTCGCGAGCTCGAGATGCTCGTCGCAGTTGGCCATGCCGTGATCGCTGAAGACATGCAGGGTGAGGCTGCGGTAGTGCTGATGGGCCAGTTCGAGAGTTTGAGTGATCCAGGCTTCGTATTCGGCGAGCTTGGTGTCGATCTCGGGGGATTGATTGCCGACACGGTGCAGCAGGCCGTCGAGGCCAGCCCAGTATTGGAAAGCAAAGCGGATGCGCTCGGAGGCGATGTCGGCGTTTAGGCGGTCGCGATTGGTTTCCTCGCTCAGATCCGGGTTGGTGACGAAGTAGGGCACCTTTTGCGCTTCGAGCTGATCGAAGATGTTTTCGCCGCGATTCATGCCTTTGGGCTTCAGCGGGCTTTTTTTCTCCGTGAAGTCGTAGAGGTGGATGCGCTGAAACGGAATGTTGTAGAGGTCAAAGTAGCCCTGGAAGCCGAGAAAGCGTTTCACGATCTTCGTGAGGTGCCGACGAACGATGCGGCGGCTGGTGAGGGCCTTGGGTAGCCAGCGCAGCCAGCTCAGGGAGGCGAAGGGCGAGTTCTTTGGATCGTGGATGAAGTAGCACCAGTTCTGATGCTCATCCGGCCAGCGACCGCTGAGGATGCTGGGCACGCAGGTGCTGCTATAGCCGAAGACGCTCTCCAGCTTGCGACGATAAGGCGCTGCGTGTTCGAGGAACTGCGGACGCGTTTTGATGATCTCCCACCCGCAGGCGTCGATCATGATGAAGAGGTCGAGATGGTCTTTCATGGGGTGGGGAGTGATTTTAGTAGCTTGGTTCTCCAGGGCCGAGAGGATTGCGGGGGGCTGGTGAGAGAGTCGGGATACTTCCTTTTCGGTTTTGGAGAGCCGAGCTACTTAGGCGCTGAGCGTTGTCTGGATGAGGCGCTGGATTTCCTGGCGGAGCAGCGTGGGGCTGAAGGGCTTGGAGACGAAGAGGGCGGCATTTTCAAAGCCGTCGTAGTGGCCGACGGCGAGTTGGCCGCGTGAGCTGATGATGACGACGGGGATGTCACGCGTGTCAGGATCGTTCTTGAGGGCGCTGAGGGCATCCTTGCCATCCATGATGGGCATCAGGTGATCGAGCAGGATGACGCAGGGTTTCTCACGGCGGGCGATGGTGAGGGCCTCGAGCCCATCTGAGGCGATCAGCACGCGTCGGCCGAGTGGCTTCATGCTCAGCTCGGTCACCCGGCGCATGTGGGGTTCGTCATCGACGACGAGGATGGGTTTATCGGCTGGCATGAGTCAGAGTTTGATTTCGGGGCGGTGAAAGCAGGGCGTTTTCACGAGCCAAAACGACAAAGGTCGCGTCATCCTGAGCGCGGGCGTTGTCTTGATGGTCGTGATGCATCTGACGCAAGGTGTCACGGGATGACCAAGCGTCGATCCCCTCAACTGAGGTGTTTATCAGCCATTGATGAAGCCTGTCTCTGCTGAGGCCGCTGTCTTCTGGAAGAGTGGAATCGCTCAGGCCATCCGTGTGCAGAAGAAGGTGGGTGATGCCTTTCAAACTGACCTCTTGATGCGTGAAAGGCTCTTCGACGGAAATGCCAAGCGGAGGGCCGTCGGCACCGATCTCGGTGACTTGCTGGCCATCGGTCAGCAGGAGCGGTCCGTGACCTGCGTTGCAGGTGCGTAGCGTGAAGCCGTCAGCGCTGATCCAGGCGAGTTCGACAGTGATAAACATCTCAGCGCGATCAAGCTCGGCGAAGAGCGAGGTGTTGAGGCACCTCATCAGCTCGCAAGGCTGCGCAGCGAGATCCAGGTGCGAGTGCAGCAGGCTACGGAAAGCAGTGGCAAACAGCGCGGCAGGCACGCCTTTGCCCATCACATCCGCGATGACAAACAGGCGTCCATCATCAGCCAGCGCGATGCCATCCATGAAATCACCCCCGACTTCGCCAGCGGTTGTGAGATGTCCCGCGCATTGTAGTGTGGCGCTCTGTGGAAGCTCGTCTGGGAGCAGAGAACGTTGGATGTCGGCAGCGATCTGGAGTTCGCGTTTGATCAGCCTAGAGTGATTGGCATCATCGCGGCGACGGAGGCTGTGTAGTAGAGTGCCGAGGAAGTCACCGAGGCTGCGCACGACATTGATGTCGCGTGCCTTGGGTTCCCAATGATCGCAGAAAACTCCGACGGTGAGCACACCAATCACCTCGCCACCAATTTCAAGCGGGTGAGCCACGCCACTGATCGAGGTGCTCCAGTGCGAAAGCGGGTCGTCTTGATGAAAGTCACTGCTGCCGTCAAACCACTGATCCTGTCGCAGGGTGACAGCGCGGGATTCGATGAGATCGGTGCGGTCTAGATTGATGAAGGGGATGGAAAAGGAGCGTGTCGTAGCTTGGCTTTGATTCTCTTCGACAGGCTCGGCTTCGTTCTCGGCTTTCGAAAGCCGAGCGGCGTTGGCGATGTCTTCGAGAAGTGCTCCATCTGGGGTCAGCATGCGTAACGCGAGAAAGTCCGCACCAGAGATCTCGAGCAACTGACGGAGCCAGTTTGAGGCTAACTCTTCTGGGGAGACATCGCGAGCGGCCTCTGCGCAGAGGCTGAAGATGTTGGCGAGTGTCTCGTAGCATGAGGAGACCTCTGCAGTCATGAGATCAAGCGTGGCAGCTAGGTCTTCCGTTGGGGGCGGGGCGGTTTTCCGCTGGCGCTGGAGATCCAGCACGTTCTTTCCGCGTCCACGGAGGTAGCTGCAATGATCGGTGAGGCTTTCGATGATGAAGATGCCTCGTCCGTGCTCGTTTTCATCATCCTCTGGCAGGCAAGCTTCTTCCGGCCACTCGAACCCTTGACTGTGATCGGTGATGCGGATCTGGATGTGACTGGCGGAGCAACTGGCCTCGATCTGAAGCGTTTGCTCGCTGGAACTATGAGTGACGGCGTTCGTTGTGGCTTCTGCGAGCACAAGTTCCCATGTCCCGCATTCGTCGCGGTCTTGCCGATGTGACTCAAGCCAGCTAATGATCTCGGAGACGGCTTCGTGTGCGTCTTCCAGGGTGGCTGGAAAGTCGATGTGAAGTCCTTCAGTGACCTGGCTGGCGTAGCTCATGGTAGGAATCAGGCTTGAACGATTTCAAACACGCGGTGAAGGCGTGTCAGCTCGATGAGCTGCGTCACGGCGGAGGATGGATTCAGCAGCTTGAGCACGCCGCCCTGGGCGCGCAGAGTCTTGTTTAGCGAGAGCAGGACACCGAGTCCAGAGCTGTCGATGAAGCGAGTTTTGGAGAGGTCGATGCTGACCTCCTGCGGTTGTTCTGTGAGGTCTTTGGTGATGCGCTCCTTCCACTGGCGTGAGGTGGAGGAGCAGAGTTCGGCGGGGGCGATGATGGCGGTGGCGTTCATGGATCAGGCGTGGGCTGTTGTTGTGGCGGTGGACGGGTGGATGAAGACGTGAGTGTTGAAGGATTGACGGAGACTCAAAAAGCGAGGCAGGCAGCGCAGGAGGATGCTTACATTCAGACGAAAGCTGCGGTTAACGCTGTAGTAGGCCGCGTGAGCGAGACTGGATTCGGCATCATCGAGCCCATCGTTCGCTGCATCGGCCAGCGAGAAGACGCCTGCGGGTGTGGCGAGCCAGAGCTGCTCAAACTCATCTCCGAGCAAGGAGGCTGCCGCAGGGGTGAGCGGGCGGTTTCCCACCAGATGCATGTCTCCGCGCCAAACAAGCCAAAGCTGAGGCCAGCGGGCAAAGAGGCCGATGTGGCCGGTCAGCGTGTGAAGCCCAACGGTGCGCGTGTAGCGGTCCTGCATGCCCGGTGGTGGCACGATGACCTGCACACGAGAGAAGGCCGATCTTTGACGAACGAGGCGTGACCAGGCCATGCACAGCAAGGCGAGCGGAGCGCTCACAAGCATAATGAGCAGCGCAAGCAGGCGTGTGAACCAACTGCTGCGTGCTCCGCCAAATGGCTGCTTCTTCAGGCTGGCGAGCAGGAAGTCATCGGTAACTTCGATAAAGGAGCCCAGACGCCAGTTTTCCAAACCGCTGCCCCAGGCAAAGGAGTGAGAGACCTCGGTCATGGCCCCGACATAAGTTTTCGGTCCGATCCAACTGCCGCGCACGCTGGCCTGGCGGTCGATGTAGGCGGCGCTCTCGATGATCGAGCCGGGCATGATGTGGGCTCCGGGACCGATGATGACCTGAGGGCCGATCCATGCCGGACCTTCAATGATGGCCGTGGGTGAGATGCGTGCGCGGGTGCTGACAAACACGTCCGAGGAGATGCGGCGCATGGTGAGGTGTGACTCCGCCTCCGCATGGCCGAACTTTTTCATCATCACATCAAAAAGGCCCTCGGTGCTCTCCCAAAGAGGCATTTGCGGCAGTGCAGGCAGCGTGTCGAGCTTCAGCACGCGTGTGCTGGGGTCAGTAGCGAAGAGTCTGCGTGCATCTTCGATGGAAGGTTCGCTGGCGACGGGAATGACATTGATCTTGAGCCCCCAGCGGCCTCCATTGCCGATGGCGCGGCGGATTTGATCGGGGCGGTCGGCTGCGAGAAGCGTGACTTGCTTCACACCATCGCCGGCGAGCTTCTCTAGCCACAGGTCGAGCAGTTCGCGACCCATGATGGGCAGAAGCGCGAGGGGTTTCATTCGACGAGCGAAACCGGCGGCTTCGCGATTGTCAGGGCAGATGAGGACAGCGTTCATAAAGTTACATTCCTTTTCCCAGCACGATGGCGGGGACGGTTTTTAGCAGGATCCAAATATCGCGAAGGACAGACTGGCTTTCGATGTAGCGGACATCGAGCGAGACCTGCTCTTCGAAGTCGATGGAATTACGATCGCCAATCTCCCAGACGCCACCCTGGCGCTCGCCCACTTGCCATAGGCAGGTGATGCCAGGACGTGCATGCAGGCGACGGCGATCTCTGCTGGAGTAGAGCGCCACTTCCCGTGGCAGTGGCGGACGTGGCCCGACGATGGACATGTCTCCACGGAGTACGTTGATAAACTGCGGCAGCTCGTCGAGGGAGGTCTTGCGAATGAAGCGCCCGATGGGGGTGACACGAGGGTCATCCTTCATCTTGAAGGTGATGCCCTGGCCCTTCTCGTTCTGCGCCAGCAGACCGGCGAGCTTTGCTTCGGCATCGACGCACATGGAGCGGAACTTCAGCATCTCAAACTCACCTCCATAAAGGCCCACCCGCTTCTGTTTGAAGAACACGGGGCCGCCATCGCGACGGATAAGCAGGGACACGACAACGAACGCAGGCGAGGCCATAAGCAGGCAGACGAGGCTGATGACGATATCGAAGACTCTCTTCACTGCATGGGTGCCGTTGACGACGGCCAGCCAGCTCCAGCGCTTCAGATTCATCGCCAGACGCATGCGGATGCGGCCGATGCGGCTCTGCGCCTGGATGAGGCGGAGCGCTTGTTGTTCTGCGAGGTCGAGTGCGTGTGACATGGTGGGAATATGGGGCGGTTGTCGGGTTTGTAACTCCCCGCAGGTGAGGGGAAATTAGGTGGCTTGGCCCTCCAGAGCCGAGTCGAGTGCCTCCTAGCTTACTTCGACGATTTGGGTGCTCTTTGTGAGCCGGGAGACTCCGCTCTCGGCTTTGGAAGGCCGAGCTACGGACACGTTTGAGAACATTTGCTCCAGGTCGGAGATGTAGCCGTCGAAGTCGTAGCGCTCGGAGACGAGTTGGAGTCCGTTTTGGCCGAGTTCGCGAGCTTTGGTTTTATTTTGAAGAAGGTCATCAATACCTGCGGCGAAGGCAGCGCGATCCATCCACGGAACGAGGTGGCCGTTGTGGCCGTCGATGAGCCAATCCTTGATGCCACCGGCATCGAAGGCGACGACAGGCAGGGCGTAGCGCATGACTTCGAGTCCGATGGTGGCGATGGGCTCGGGCCACACACTGCTGAGTGCCACGACGCTACATTCGCGGTAGTAGGCTTTCAGTTCTTCCTGGGGGATAAAACCTTTGAAATGAACTCGATCCGCGAGGCCGAGCTTGCGGCTGAGTTCCTCGCAGTAGGCCTTGTGATTGCCGTCGCCGAGGATGATGCATTCGAAGTTGCTCTTCACCTTGGCGAGGGATTCGAGGAGCACGTCCACACCCTTGCCACGAATGATCTGGCCGGCGTAGAGGATCAAATTGCGGTCACTGAAGCTGCTGCGGAGGGTCGGGTCGCCCATGCGGGGCACGGGAGCGTGAATCTCGATGCGATTGGCGTCGAAGCCGTTTTTCAGCAGCTCGTCACGCATGTATTCGGTGACGACGACCATGCGGTCAAAGCGGCGATTGAGGGCGATCTCGCGCTTCTTTTCACGGTAGCTCACGTATTTGAGAGGGAATCCGCCGCCGTTATTTTTCACCACACACGCGCCGCAGCCGATGGCACAGTAGAGGCTGGCGGCGCGGGTGCAGATCTTGCGGGAGAAGTAGCCATACTTGTAACTGCGCATGCAGTAGATGTCGTGGTCATGAACCATACGGACGAGAGGCACGCCGCTGTCCACGAGTGCCTGGATGACCTTCAAGTCGGCCATTTTATGCACATAAACGGCGTCCGGCTTGAACTCAGCGAGTGCGGCACGGGTGCGGACGGCGGTGTCACCTTCCAGAGCGAACTGCTGCGTGAAGACCTTTTTCCAACCGTCCTCGTTTTTGCCCGTGCCGGGTCCGTGCAGGATAGCGATGTCGTGTCCGCGCTGGCCGAGCTGTTCAGCAGTGATGAAGGCATTGGCTTCCGCCCCGGCCAGGGCTCCGAAGCGTTCGTGGACGTAAAGGAGTTTCATGAGGCGATAAAACTCGTGTGAGTCACAGGAAGTGAAATCCCCTCAGGTGGGTGGAAACGTAGCTTGGCCCTCCAGAGCTGGCAGGGGCGTCTCCTGATGAATTTCGAACCGCTGAGTGCTCTTCGTTAGCCAGGAGACTTCCATCTCGGCTTTGGTGAGATGAGCCATATCCCCACACTTGAGGGGGAAGACTTTGGGGTGGTCTGGGCTAGCCTGGAAGGCAAGCCAACCTCTTATGCTTTCATTCTTCTCTGCCAGCACCCGTATGGTCAATTCTAGGAACGCGATCTCCGAGTGTCTTGAATCCGCGCTTGGTGCGGACAAGTCCTGCGATCTCGTGATGCTCAGCGCGTCGATCGGGCATGATTACCAGGCACTGGTTGATCAGGTGCGTGAGCTTGCTCCAGGTGCGCGGGTGGTCGGTGCTTCGTGCTGCGGGATTGTCGGCAAGGAAGGTGTGAGCGAGTCGATGAAGGATGTGGCGCTGATGGCAGTGCGCGGAGCCGAGTTTGCCGTGGCGCATGTGGATAACATCAACGGGCGCAACGCCTTTGAGAAGGCGGCGGAACTGGCGCGAGAACTCAAGGCGCAGCAGCCGGGCATCAACATGATCCATTTCCTGGCCTCGGGCATCGACATTGCGAATGACCAGGCCATTGCAGGCATCGAATCGGTCTTCGGACCTGAGGTGACGATCTTTGGCGCGACTTCCTCGGACAACATGCGCGGCGTGGTCAGCTATCAGATGGTAGATGGGAATGTCTATGAGCACGCGGCGTGGGCAGTAGGCTTTGCGGACCCGACATTGACGGTTGATACGCAGGCGACACATGGCTTCATGGCCTTGGGCGAACCGATGACAGTGACCAAGGCCGATGGCACGCGAATCATTGAGCTGAACGGCAAGCCTGCCTGGCAGGAATACACCGCACGGCTCGGCTTGGATGCGGCGATGGCAACCTGTGGCGACTCGATTCCCGTCGGCGCGCTGGCAGAGCAATTACCAGATGATCATGCCACGGAGTATGGCAATCCACATATCCTGCGTGTGGTGACGAAACGTGATGCCGATGGCGCGATGCACTACGCCACGGAAATTCGCGAGGGCACGAAACTCTGGCTCACTGTGCGCGATGAAGAGCGCATCTTTGCCGACATGGACCGCATGATGACGCAGATGAATGAGCGAGCTGGTGGCCTGAAGCCGGTGGCAGTCTTCCACGCGGACTGTCTGGCTCGTGGGCGTTATCTCTTCAATCGTGTGATGAAGGACGAACTCGTGAGCCGCATGCAGTTCCCGCTGAGTACGGATGGCGTGGTGCCTCCGTGGCTGGGCATGTATGGCTTTGGCGAGTTTGCCCGTCTCGGCGGTGCGAACACCTACCACAACTACACCACGGCGATTTACGCGATCTACCGCCGCTAAGAATGAAACACGCCACGCTCAATCAACCCAACGCTGCCGAGGCACTGCCTTACGACGAGCTGCTGAAGCGCTATGAACTGCTGCAACTGCGGGTGACGCGATTCTCGGCGGTGGAGCAGCGGCTGGTGGATGCGCAATATCAGCTCGACGAGGAGCTGGGCCGCTTTGCACGTATTCATGCCTTCGCCTCAAAGGCCATTCATATGGGCAGTGACCAAGCCTTTGCTGACATGGTAGCGGAAGCGATGCTGGATGTGTTTGAGCAGGAGTTCAGCCTTTTCTGGCCCGTGGATGATGACGGGCATCTGCTGCCTGAGCCGATGGCTGTGCAGGGCATGAGAACGCCACCGCCAGAGCCCACAGAACTCGCAACGTGGGTCGAAGCACGGCTGCAACACATGAAGGAGCGCACGAAAGTGGTGCCCATTGAGCTGCTGGCGCAGTTGCCTCAGGCATTTGACTTTGCGCATCTCGTCATCGGCTTTTGTCTGGATCAAAAAGGCAAGACTATCGCGGTGGTGCTCACGGGCATCACCCACGAGAAGTCAGATTTTCACACGCCTCTCTCCCTTGAGCGCATCCAGTCGTTTCAGGTCTTTGTTCAGAAGGTATCGAGCCTCGCCATGAACCGCCGGAACAATGCGATTATCGCCCAGCAGATGCTGCACATTCAGCAATCGGAGGAACGGCTGAAGCTGGCCATCGAGGGAAGTAACACGGGTTTTTGGGACTGGGATCTGCCCACTGGACTGGTGGTATATTCACCACTTTGGAAGTCGATGCTGGGCTATGCAGATGATGAGATCACGAACTCATCCGAGGAATGGGAGACGCGCCTGCATCCTGAGGATCTCGCCCGCAGTCTGCAGCGCGTGGAGCGGCATCTTCGCGGAGAGACGCCTACCTTTGATAATCTGGCCCGCATGAGGCACAAAGATGGGCACTATGTCTGGATCTTGGCGCGTGGTCGTGCGCTGCGTGATTCGCAGGGTAAGGTGTATCGCTTTGTCGGCACGCATTTTGACATGACTCAGCACAAAGCGCTGGAGCAGCGACTGCGCGAAGCGGAGGATCTGCAACGTGTCGCCCGCGAGCAAGCGGAGGCCGCCAGCCGAGCAAAAAGCATTTTTGTGGCGAGCATGAGCCATGAAATCCGCACGCCCATGAATGGTGTGCTTGGCATGCTGCAACTTCTCAACGATACACCACTCTCCGAGTCGCAAAGGGAGCTGGTGAGCAATGCGGAGAAGTCTGCCACGGCGCTGCTGGATGTCATTGGCGACATCCTTGATCTCTCGAAAGTCGAGGCAGGCAAGATCGACCTGGAAAACCAGCCTTTCCAGGTTGCGGCCATGTTTGAAGAGGTGAGCACGCTGATGAAGGTGCGCTCAGAGGCGAAGGATATCCAACTCAATCTCAGCCTGCCATCCGGGATGCCCGCATGGGTCAAAGGTGATGCTGGAAGGCTGCGGCAGATCCTAATCAATCTCATCGGCAATGCGATCAAGTTCACCGATCATGGCGGCGTGACGGTGGATGTGGAAACTAGGCCCATGACGGGCTCCACAGCACTCGTGAATCTGGAAGTTGTCGTGCGCGACACGGGCATCGGCTTTTCAGAAGGCTTCATCGAGCATCTGTTTGTGCCTTTCAGCCAGCACGATGGCTCCACGAAGCGTCGCCATGATGGCACGGGTCTTGGGTTGGCAATCTCGCGTTCGCTGATCGAGCTGATGGGCGGTCGCATCACGGCAAAGAGCCGTCCTGGCGAGGGATCAGAGTTCCGCATCACGCTGTGTTTGCCCGTGACGGATGCACCGCAGGATCACACGACCGAGAAGCCTGCTGCACCAGCGTCGCTACAGTTCGACGGGCGAGTGCTCGTGGTGGAAGACAATCCCATGGGACAGACCGTGGCGAGACTGATGCTGCAAAAGTTTGGCTTCAGTGTCGATATGGCATCCAATGGCCAGGAGGGCGCAGCGATGGCTCTGACGGGTGATTACCGCTTTGTTTTGATGGATTGTCAGATGCCCGTGATGGACGGATTTGAAGCTACGGCGGCGATTCGCGACGCGGAGTCTCAAGCCGGACAAGCCCCTGTGCCGATCCTGGCGCTGACTGCGAATGTGCAGCCATCGGATATCGAAAAGTGTCTGCAAAGTGGCATGAATGACTTCCTGCCGAAGCCGCTGCGCAAGGATGCGCTGGTGGCGAAGATGGTGAAGTGGGCGGCGTAGCTCGCCTTTGATTCACTTCGCTCACCCTTCGGCTGTCTATTTCCGATACGCTTCGGTTCTAGAGGCGAATCTCCTGACGCACTTCGACCTGCTGGGTTTTGTTCGGGAGTCGGGAGACTGCGGTTTCGGCTTTGGAAAGCCGAGCTACTTCAGGCGCGTCATCTGTTCCCGCAAGGCTGGAGCGGCAGCTTCGAAGGCTTGCTTCAACTGGGCAATGATGGCCGGTTGATTGTCGCGGAGGTTGTTTTCTGCGAGTTGTTCGAGTTCGCGACAAAGTGCGTTCAAGTAAGTGAGGCCGAAGAGCGAGCTACTGCCTTTCAAGGAGTGCGCAGTGCGGCGCAGGGCGACCTGATCTTCGCCAGTGACGAGTTTTTCGAGGTCAAGGATGCGCTCAGGCGTGTCTTTGAGCCAGTTGCCGATGAGTTCGATGGTGTCTTCCACACTGAGTTCATCGGCTAGCTGTTGGATGGCATCTTGAGCGGTGGATTCGTCATCGGGCGACCATGGCGGAGGAGCTTCGGCGTCCGCCTTGATTTCGGTGAGGACGCTGATGAGATTCAGCGCTTCGGTGAGAGGCTTGGCACGCAGCGGTTTAGAGACGTAGTCGTCCATGCCCGCCTCCAGGCAGCGCTCACGCTCGCCTGACATGACATTGGCTGTCATAGCGATGATGCGGCAGCGGGGGCGCAGCCAGGTGGTGCTGGATTCGATCTCGCGAATGGCGCGCGTAGCTTCATAGCCATCCATGCGCGGCATGTGGCAGTCCATGAGCACGCCATCATAGGCACCGCTGGCGAAACGATCGACGGCTTCTTCGCCATCGCTGGCGATATCAGCGGGATAGCCATGTTTTTCGAGCATCATTATGGCCATGCGGGCATTCACCTCATTGTCTTCGACGACGAGGAGACGCGGCTTGATGTCGCTGGGAGGTGTGATGATGGCTGTTTCAGTGCTGGTGACCTGCTCTTCAGCCAAAGGCATATCCTCTGTGAGAGCGACGCGCATGGGGAGATTCAGCCAGAAGCGTGATCCGGCATGGCGTTCACTTTCGACGCCGATCTGGCCGCCCATGAGTTCGACAAGGCGCTTGCAGATGGCGAGCCCGAGTCCAGTGCCGCCAAAGCGTCGCGTGCTGGAGCTGTCCACCTGTGTGAAGGCTTGGAAGAGCTGTGCCTGCTGGTCCGGCGTCATGCCGATGCCGGTATCAGTGACGCTCATCTCGATGTTCACTGGTCCACCAGGCGGGGATTCCAGGCGCTTCACGTCGATACGGATTTGGCCGTCGTCGGTGAATTTGATGCCATTGCCGACGAGGTTCATCAAAATTTGCCGAATGCGTCCCGGATCACCGATGAGCGAGGGTGGAACATCGGGCGCGATATTCACGATGAGTTCGATTTCTCTCGCAGTAGCCTTGTGCTGTAGCAGATCGACGACGCCACGAATAACAGCGTCGAGCCGGAAGACTTCATCGACGAGATCGAGCTTTCTGGCCTCGATCTTGGAGAAGTCGAGGATGTCTTCAATGATGGTCATGAGTGCATCGCCGCTCTGGCGGACGGCATCCACCATTTCGCGCTGCTTGGGCTGCAAATCGGTATCCAGTAGCAACGAGGACATGCCAATGATGCCATTCATCGGCGTGCGTATCTCATGACTCATCGTGGCGAGGAAGTCGCTCTTTGCCCGGCTTGCACCTTCGGCCGTTTCTTTGGCCTGGAGGAGTTCTTCAGCAGCTCGTTTCTGCTCCGTGATGTCGGAGCCGACTCCGAGGTAGCCAGTGATCTGGCCACGCTCATTGAACAAAGCGGTGACGGAAAGACGCACAGGAAAACGAGTGCAGTCTTTGCGGACGTAGGTCCATTCACGCTCGTCGATTTCACCGATGCTGGCTTTGGCGATGAAGGTCTCGAATCCGGTCTGAATCTCGCGTCCCAGCTCGGCGCTCAGTTCGCAGGCACGGGCGACGACCTCCTCCGGGAGATGAATGATGGCAGGTGTCTGCTTTCCAATCATCTCCTCGGCGGTGTATCCGAGCTTTTGCTCCGCTGCGCGGTTGAAGGTGACGATGGTGCCATCTGGTGTGGTCGAGATGATGGTGTAGTTGGCGCTTTCGAGGATGGCCTTTTGCAGCGCGTTCGTTTGCCAGAGCAGATTCTCCGTGGATTTGCGCTCAATGAACTGGCCCATCTGATTGCCGATGCCTACGAGGGCTTGGAGAAGCGCCTCGTCAGGTTCGACGATCTCAGCGCTGAACAACTCAAAAACACCGATGGTCTCCCCGCGTGCGACGATGGGAGACTTTATGGCTGCGGCCCGACTTGCGCGAGCAGGTCGGAAGCGCAGCACGTTTGATTGAAAAAGGCGTGGTGTGCTGGCTGCATTTGAATCGCGGGCTGCTTCTGGCGAAGCCTATCCGCATGT
>Ga0247843_1002581_pt1 | contig 32354 bp, 20 predicted proteins | sample LaCruzMarch2017__FD_192420 | JGI IMG/M metagenome (GOLD analysis project Ga0247843, IMG submission 192420) | Freshwater microbial communities from meromictic Lake La Cruz, Castile-La Mancha, Spain - LaCruzMarch2017_8m | ecosystem: Environmental > Aquatic > Freshwater > Lake | place: Spain... | reverse complement strand
ATTTCACACCATCGGGCCTATCGGGTCGCTTGCGCCATTGAAGTGTGCTGATAATTGGAATAGCAAATGCACCTGTTTTTCCAGTACCTGTTTGGGCTATGGCAAGCACATCTTCACCTTTTAGTACGGCTGGTATGGCGCGAAACTGAATGTCGGTCGGCTTTTTAAATCCCAGTTTTTCCAGACTTCGCTTAACGCCTTCGTATATATCGTAATCTTCGAATTTCATGGTAGCGAATAAGGTGGAAGTTCAATTTGATAAACAAGCAGTTCAACTACGTTACTGACCGCGAATGTAAGCAACGCTGTATAGTTCGCTCAAGTTCAAACTTTCTGGCATGAGGAAGCTCCTACGCCATAAGTTTTCTGCTATTTCCAAGAACCAATATTCATTACTCCCCATCATTGTCATTCAATGTAAGGGTGATGGCGAGTGCTTAAGAGGGTAAGTATGCGTTCAAGCACACATCTTCGTACACATGAATACAAGCATTGGTTACCTTAATAACTGCAAGTAGTTCTTCTTGATGGCTGTTCGGCCGCTCATGAGTTTCACCTCGCCCACGTAGTAGTATGTGCCTTCGGGTTCATCGGCCTTGGTCACATGGTGGGTGCCGTCCCAACTGTCGTCAACACTTTGGAGGACATAGACCTTGTGGCCCCAGCGGTTGTAGATGACGATCTGCTGCTCAACCACCCCTTTGCGGAAGAGGGTGAAATGGTCGTTCACACCATCGCCATCGGGGGTGAAGACCGTAGCCTCCACCGGGTCGCAGTCAATGGTCTCCACGGCCACGGTGTCGCTCAGCACACACCCACCGTCCGTCCATGCGGTGACGTGCAGCGTGTCCGGCAGATCGATGGATATGCTGTAGGACGTTTCACCCGTTGACCACAGCACCTCAGAGAAGGTCAATTCATCCAATTGGAACACCACAGGGGCGTCCATGCAGATGATGGTGTCGGGGCCGAGTTCCAGTCGTGGTGGTGCCGAAACGGTCACGTGCAACCATGCCGTGTCGCTTACGCAGCCTTCGAGCGAGGCAGTGGCGCCATATTGACCGCCCATGGATAATTGCATGTCAGGCACAGAGATGGTGCTCTCGCTGCTGGTACCGGGCAAGGGCGCTGTCCACAGGAAATCCACGTTCTCCGGATGTTGCAGCTTAAGGCGCAAGGTGTCGCCCTCGCAGATGATGCCATTGCCTTCGATCTCGGGCTCGTGCGGAATAGCGTTCACCACGAGCATCACAGGTTCGGCATCTTCCGAGCAGTGCTGAATGGAATAGGTCAGCACATAGCTCCCGGCATCGTCCATGGTCACAGGCTCGAACCCAAGGTCGGCCGTTGTGCCCACTTCGCCCATTGGTCCATGCCACAGATAGTCAACATCCGGATAGGTGGTGGCCGTTAGCATGGCCTCTTCGCCTTCACAGAGCGGGCTGGTGATGGTGGTCTGGGGCGCATCGGGCAGCACAATGACATCCACGGTAATCTCCATCGTGTCCGAAGTGCATCCGGTGAGCGTATCGGTAACGCTGAGGGCCACCACCGTCTCTTCGAGTATCTCATCCAGCTGAAGGACATACGTGGCCGAGGAGTTGGTGCCATCCACCTGCCAATGATGGTCTAACGCTGTGTTTCCAGTGGAGAATATCATCCCAGTGCCTTGGCAGATGGTAGTGTCGCTCAGTCCGGCAGGGATGGCAGGAGCGGCCACGGCAAGCGCAAGCAAGGTATCCGATGGATGAACGCAGCCTGCGGTGTCCATGGCATGGAGCAGGTAGTTGCCCGGTGCGGGAACGGTGAATGCCGTGCCGATGGTGCTGTCCGGCAGCCACACGTATGCCGCAAACCCTTCGGGCGCATTGACCTCCACCGTTTCGCCTGAGCACAGGTAGAGCGGTGATTCCAGATCGATCGCCACAGGCAATTGCGGGATCACCGTTACAGCGAACGTATCGCTGACGCTGCATGCCCCATTGGCGGCCGAGAGTACAAAGTCGCCATCCATGGGCACAGCGAGCAGCAGCGAGTCGCCCTGCACTGTAGTGGCATCAGGCAATGTCCATTGCACCGCCACGCCATCCACACCCATCACTCCGAGGGTCAACGGGTCGTGATAGCACACGGCCATCGCATCGCTGATGCTGTCCAACGAAGGAAAGGGCACCACGGCCACAAGGAAGGTGTCCGGCAGTCCAATGCACAGGCTGTCGAACGGAGTGACGCTCACCCATGCCTCTGTTCCGATGGAAGGGATAAGGAGCGAGTCAACCTGAACCGTGCTATCGCCAATCACCTGCCATTGATGGTTGACATTGTCCAGAGCGATGGAGAGTTGCACATTGGTCCACTGGCAGAACGAGGTGTCGCTCATGGCAGGGGTCGCAGGCGGGGCATACCCCGTAACGGTGACCACTGCCGAGGTGACGCTGCATCCATTGGTGTCCAACGCGGTGGCATAGATCTGTTGTTCGCCCTCTCCAGTGATGGGGATGGAAAGCCCCGCGATCTCCATCGGGTGCCATACGGGCATGGTGACGCTGTCCACCGAAAGGGTAATGGAATCCGTGGCGCAGAAATGAAGCGCGGTGCTGGTCACTGTCATTTCTATCGGCACGTTTACCACAACCGCAAAGGCGCTGTCCACCACAGGGCAGAGCAAAGGGTCGATGCTCAAGGTGTAGTCGCCCGCCAAAGGAACGGGAAGGAACAGCGTGCTGCCCTGCACCGATGTTCCACCGGGCAGATTCCATGTGATGATGGCGTTGCCGGTGTCGGCAATGGTCAATAGCAGCGTGTCACCCAGACACAGGCTAGCACTGCCAGCCACCTGCGGAGGCCCAGATGCCGCTATCGGATTGATATAGACCAAGGAAGGGTCGCTGATGCACAGGCTGTCGGCATAGGCCAGCGCGCCTCCACTATTTGCTGTTATCGGCCCAATGACCAACGTGTCCGGTGCGGGCGACCATTGGAGAGACGTGGTATTGACAGACCATAGATATTCAAGGCCAGAATAGGGCACGAGCGGAAGGATGACAGTGTCGCCTGAGCAGACCGTGGTATCAAGTCCGTTAGGCACAGGCAAAGCCGGACGCACATAAACGCTCACCGTGTTCGACACGGACTCACATCCGCTATCATCGGCAATGGACACAGAGTAGGTGCCGCTTTCCGTCACTTGCAGATACTGCGACTGAGTGCCTTCCGACCATTCCATGAAAGGATAGCCGGGCGTGGCGGTCAGCAAGACGGTCTCCCCGAAGCACACCGTGTCTGGCCCGACAACCATGGCCTGAATGGGAATGCTGAAAGGGGTGATAGTGACACTAACCGTCTCGGTGAAACCGCACAGGGTGGCCGACACGCTGTAGGTGCCCGTATCGCTTACGGTCTGATAGGGGCCAGTGCCCGATAGCGGGGCGGCCCATTGCACCAGAGAACCCTCGTTGGTGAACACTTCCAGCGTGATGGTCTGCCCTTCGCACATCGTGAGCGATGGTTCGGCCACGATATAGGGCGAGGAGAACTCCGCCAGTTCAATGATGTCGCTCACGAGGCTGCAACCTGTCGGGTCGGTCATCAGGCAGAAATAGGGACCTGCCACTTCTCCGTAGGCGGTCTGCCCAGTTCCGATTACATCGCCATTCGGGCCTATCCATTGATAGCCAGAGCCGGGAGGCATGGTCATCAGCACCGAATCATAGGGACAGATGATGCCATTGAAGGGCACCATGGCAATCTGGGGCGCGGCACGGTCAGGTATGGTAAGGGTGTCATATTCGAGGCTGTAACAGCCGTCCGCGGTCAATACTTCGGATTGCACTTCGTAGAGACCGCCCTGTGTCAGCAGGACGGTGTTTCCATTCGCAGGTGCCAATACGCCTGGCCCTGTCCATAAATAGTCCTGTCCACCCGTAACGGAAAGCTGCACCGTGTCGCCAGGGCAGATATCAATCGGTCCGCTGATCACCGGATCGTTCGACCAATCGGCCATGTTGATGTAAAGCGTTCTCGAAAGGTTGTAGAACGGATAGGTGGGATTGCACATATCCACCACCTGAACGTTGAAGGTGATCCATCCGGATTGCAACACACTGTAGTTCCAATAATTGGCGTCTGATATATCGGTCAGGTAGGTGATAAGGTCAGAAGGGGTATAGGAAATATTGAAGCCCATGTAAGGCATAGAATATCCATTCCCCGACACCATTAGGCTATCGAACACGCGGACAAAGAAGGTATCCAATCGGCAAACGTGCATCGTATCACCATTCACCAACAGTCCGTTAAGTTCACGAATAATGATGTGTGGGTCTATCGGTTCATCGTTCGCGAAATCATCAATGGCAACCGTTACCTCGTTGGTATCCAAGCATCCCGCGTCTGTCTCCGCAATCCTGAGAAATACCGTGGTCTGCGTCACGGTAATGGTGTCCGTATAGAAGACACCCTGAGACGTGACCCATCGGTAGGTATGTCCGGGCTGCATGTCTTCTCCCCATACTGTCACCGTGTCGGGCCAGCATTTGAAGATGTCGATTGCATTTGGTGGAGAGGCCACATTGATGCCTTGGTCATCGCTTATCAATGGAGGAACGGGCATAGGATGTACAATCACATCTATCGTGTCCTGATAGGAATGGCAGCCGTCAATCCTCGCCATTTCCACGGTCAGAAGTTCGGAAGCATATACCCAGAACGAATCCACCACCATTCCATTCGACCAGTTGTAGGTGTGAATTGGGCCTATGCGCTGCTTTCTGTCAGTATGGGTGTCCACCATAATCAGCATCGAATCGCATGTGCTCACCACCTGCGCCCCTTGGTTGATATCGGGGATCAAGTAGGGGCGGTCGCATTGGCTTCCGGTCCGTTCGAAATAATCATAGGTCTGGCGCGATGGGTTGAAAGGCTCGGTGATGAACACATCCCGCTGCCCAGACGACAGCACACTGACGAAGCGCGCATAGTTCGCATCGCTGCAATAGTTAAGATAGTCAGGGTTGATATGCTGATAGACGATATTCGCCTCCGCGTTGAGCTGGAAGGCCGATGGCACATAAGGCACGTTGAACGTAGCCTGAAAACCTCCGGCCATGATGGGACGGTCCACCTCGCGCATAGCCAGTCCTCCAGCCCTATCGTCACGCGGGCCACCCAGATGATGCACCCATTGCCGCTCGCCCAGTAGATTGAACTTGGCCGCGAACACATCTCTGAACCCGACACTGTAGAACACCCCTTCGGCATTGGGTGCGGCTAATTCGGTGAATGAGCAATTGAAATCGCCCATGATATAGGGCGTACCGTCCACATCCAAGGCCACCTTTTGCGAAGTCAGCTGATTGTCAGATCCTAAGGTGCTGATCCAGTCCGCACCACCGAGGCCATTGAACCGTGCCAAGAACACCTTGCGCTGATAAGGATTGGTAGCAATGACGGTCTGAGGGCCGAAGATGGCCATGTTGCCCAAGAAATCGCCTGTGAGATATACCCTGTCCAGATTGTCGATCACCATGGAGCGCGGCAGGCACATCGTGGCCCCGAAGCGGGTCATCCACTGTTCCGTGCCGTCAGGCGCAAGCTTGAGCAGAAAACCCGCGTTGAACATTCCGTTCAGATAGGTCTGATTAAAGGTGATGGTGTCTGAGAACTGCCCCCCCACGTAGATATTGCTCTGCTGATCGGTGGCGATGGTCATGCCGCGGTCCTCATATTCGGCCGCTCCTTGCAAACCCCAGCTCAATGTGCCGGTTGGTGCATACTTGAGGATATAGATGTCGTAGGATGGTTCCATGGCTATGGGGTCGGTGATGCTCACCATGGCCTGACCGCTGAACGTGGCTGCCCCTTTGAAGGCACCTGTGGCAACAATGTTCCCTGTCGGGTCGCAGGCAATGTCATAAGGGATGTCCGAACCGGGGCCTCCACCTGTGCGCACCCACACTACATCGCCATTAGCATCAAGTCGCAGCACAAAGATGTCCTCCGAAGCTGCCACAGCATTCACCTGCTGGGTGCCGAAGGTGGCCTGCCCGTTGAAGAATCCTGTTACCGCCACACCTCCACCGGGCACCATGGCAATGGCAATGCCACCATCGGCATTGGGCCCTCCGAAACGCTTCACCCACAGGTATTGACCTGTGGTGCCGCTCACCTTGGCCACGAATATGTCTGTATCGCCCTCTCCGACAAGGTTGATGGAGCCAAAGGCCGCACCGAACTGGAAAAAGCCTGTCAGATAAAGGTCACCATTGGCATCGCGCACCATATCCTGCGCCTCGTCATTGCCTGCGCCACCGCCCTTGTTGAGCCAATGTTGCTGGGCGGTTGTTGAAAGACCTATGAGTACGAATAATGAGAAGAGTAGGGCTGTTTTCATAAGATCTTCTGGTTGCGTTCCGCTGCAAATAACGATACAAAAAAGCGGACAGTTGTTACAACAATTATGCGATTAATTACATTCCTAAGGGTATATTTTTATACCTATTGAATTGACAATCAATAATTTAATTTTGATTTTTTTACCCAAAAAATGACTTTACAAAGTTTACCCCTTTAATTACATGTCTAAGGGCTAAAAATTTGGGATATTAAGTTGATATAGAGTACGTTAAACATGTCTTAGATTACAATCCTAAGGCACAATTTTAGCATGTACGAATTACTAAATATGGTGGATAATTCATGAAATCAAGCAGTAGGTAGGCCTTTAATTCGGCTTTTGTTCACTACCAATTGGCAACTTTAAATGCTGGATGAAGCCGAAGGACACAAAGTAATAATCCCCATCATTTTCATACAACGTTAGGGTGATGGCGAGTGCGGCCACCATTTCGGTTTTTACCATGGTTAAGGCTGAAAAAAGGTCTTGGCGAATGGATTCGAGGTCTTGTGGGGTAGCTCTAACACAATACTCTTAAGGAACAGATAGCGCAACGCGATATGGAGGAGGAAATTTTGGTTTCAATATCGTTGTCTGTTCCATTTGCCTCACATTCAAGGCTAGTAGTGTATTCTTCGATAAACGGGGTGTTTGCTAGCCATTTTATTGTGATTGTAGGTTTGCATCCCTATAGCGCGTATTTCCGTCCTATCGCTTTTGCCGTAGGCAGATATTCTTGGATGTCTTTGGCGCGGCTGGTAGGGTCGGGGTGGGTGCTTAGAAATTCGGGCGGACGGCTGCCACCACCCACCTTGCTTATACGTTGCCAAAAAGGCGCGGCTTCGTCAATATTGTAGCCAGCTATGGCTGCGAATACTAATCCGAGCTTGTCGGCTTCGCTTTCATGCAAGCGCGAGAATGGAAGCACAGCGCCTACTGTGGCCCCCAATCCGTAAGCTTGGGCAAAAAGGCTTCGGGTTTGAGCCGATTTTGGCGATAGCGCCACATCTAACGCCATGCCTCCAGCTTGCACCATCAGGCCTTGGCTCATGCGCTCGTTGCCATGGCGGGCTATGGCGTGAGCCACCTCGTGCCCCATTATTACTGCAATGCCGTCTATGTTTTTGGCTATGGGAAGTATGCCCGTGTAAAACACCACCTTGCCACCTGGCATGCACCATGCGTTCACCTCGTTGCTTTGCACCAAATTGAAATCCCACTTAAAACCCGCTACGCGATCGCCTGCCCCTTTGGAACGCAAATACTTTGTGGCCGCACGCGATATGCGATCGCCAACTTCTTTCACTTGGGTAGTTTGGGCATTGGATATTGGCAGGGCGGGGTTCTCGGATAAGAATTGGTTATAGCTCGTAAGCGCCATGCCCACCAACTGGCTTTCGGGCAGTAGGTTCATTTGCTTGCGGCCGGTTACGGGCACCGTGGTGCAGGCCACAAAAACGAAGAGGATGGCGAGAACGGATAGTTTTTTCATTGGGTTAAGAGATATAGCGGTTGCGGGGTAAAGGTAGGTTGAGTATGTTGGGTGTGTATCAAAGACCGACATTCACTCAATAAAGCTCCCTCGCCCCGCTACACCCTAACAGAGATTCTTGAAGTTATTTTCGCCTATGGCTAAACCTTTTCATCCGCCCACCGTCTTACTCGCCATGAAACACATCTACTTCCTCTTGCTGCTTTGCGCCACCACAGTTGCCACCGCCCAATCGCTCTACTTTCCGCCCACGGTGGGCAATGCTTGGGAAACCACCACGCCCGAAGATTTGGGCTGGTGCCCCGAAAAGGTGGACACCCTTCTCGATTATTTGGACGCCAAAAACACCAAAGCATTCATTCTACTCAAAGACGGACGCATTGTCATTGAGCACTATTTCGGCACTTTCACCCAAGACAGCGCGTGGTATTGGGCTTCGGCTTGCAAAACCATCACTGCCTTTATGGTGGGCATCGCGCAGCAAGAGGCTCATCTCTCCATAGCCGACACCACCTCCGATTATCTCGGCACAGGCTGGACCAGCTGCACACCCCAAGAGGAGGAGAAAATCACCATCCGCCACCAGCTCACCATGACCAGCGGCCTTGACGATGATGTGCCCGACCACTTTTGCACCCTCGCCTCGTGCCTCCTCTGCATAGCCGACCCCGGAACGCGATGGGCATATCATAATGGTCCATATACCTTGCTTGACGGGGTGATTGAGGCGGCCACAGATCAGACACTTAACACCTACACCACCCAAAAACTGAAAACCCCAACAGGCATGACGGGGGCGTTTTTTCCATCGGGCTACAATAATGTGTTCATTAGCAAACCCCGCAGCATGGCGCGTTTCGGCCTACTGATGTTGAACAATGGCAACTGGAACGGCAACCAAATAATGACCGATGCCACCTATTTCAACGCGATGGTAAACACCTCGCAATCGCTCAACCTGAGCTACGGCTACCTGTGGTGGCTCAACGGCAAGGCCACGGCCATGGTGCCCGGTTCGCAGTTTCAGTTTGCAGGCCCGCTCAACCCCAACGCACCCGATGATATGTATGCCGCCCTTGGCAAAGACGGGCAGATTATCAACGTGGTGCCCAGCCTCAATCTGGTATACATCCGCATGGGCAATGCCCCAGGAGTGGGCGAAGTGCCCATCACTTTCAACGACACTATCTGGCAGCGGGTAAACGACCTCATGTGTAGCTCTGTTGGGCTAAATGATGCTGTGCCTGCCCAGAAAGTTAGAATTTATCCCAACCCTTCTAGCGGACTATTTTCCTTGTCAATGCCTGCTGTGGTCGAGGTGATGGACGCAGTTGGTCGCACGGTCATCGGCCCCATTAGCACTGACTCTATTGACCTCATCGGCCATAGCGATGGCGTTTATTTGGTTCGGATAACGGAGAATGGGCTACCGAGAATCGAGCGAGTGCTGAAGGCATCTTCTTCCATTTCCACCCCTTAAAATTGATTATTCTATCTTTGCGCCATGCTAAGGATAGATAAGAAGAGATTCCGATTCCCTACCGCACTGGTTATTTTGGCTCTTTCGGCTTGGACCTTGATGCTCGTTACCTACTCGTTTTCGAACAAGCACGATTCGGACGATGCCTTCGAAAAACGCTTTCAGGAAGACTACCGCGTGTATAGTTTAACCCTGCCCAGCAACCTCACATTTTGCGGTAATCGCGTGCCCACATTTGACACGGACATACGCGAGCGCATGGACCGCGAATTGCTGGTAAACACCTACTGGCAAAGCAACACCATGCTGTTTCACAAGCGCGCACACCGCTGGTTTCCCGTTATGGAACCCATATTGAAGCAATATGGCGTGCCCGAAGATTTTAAGTATCTCGCAGTGATAGAAAGCGGATTGATAAACTCCGTGTCGCCATCAGGCGCAGTGGGCTATTGGCAAATATTGGAACCCACAGCAAAAGAGTTGGGTCTCGAAGTGAATACCGAAGTGGACGAACGATATCACGTAGAAAAGTCTACAGCTGCGGCATGCAGGTTTCTGCGCGATGCCTACGAAAAACTGGGCAGTTGGGAAATGGCCGCTGCGGCCTACAACATGGGCTTAGGCGGAGTGAGCAAGCAGATGAAACGCCAAAACACGTCCAACTACTATGACCTTATTCTGGGTTCTGAAACTAGTCGCTACGTGTTTCGCATCATTGCCGCCAAATTGATACTAGAAAACCCAACCCGCTACGGATTTCATTACCGCGAAAAGGACCTCTACAAACCAGAGAAAACCTACGAGGTGAAGATTGATAGCACCATCACTGATTTTAGCCACGTGGTAGCCAAATTGAACACCACCTACAAGATTCTCAAAATATTTAATCCTTGGCTGCGCGAAACCACCTTGGCCAACAAAGACAAGAAGACCTACATCTTGAAGTTGCCCAAAAAGGGATATTTCAACATTTCGGCCATGGATCCAACTGTGCTGGCCGACAGCGCTTTGTGGGAACATCCAGAAGATTTCTCGCCAAAGGTTGTTGTGCCCGAAGCGGCAGAATAGCGTAATCCTAGAGTAACGAAGTAATCTCTTAGGGAAAGCCTACACTTCATTCCCTCATTACTACAAAACCATTTTTCTCCATTAACCATTTTCTTTTCAGCCATCTTCCCCGTTTCTTTGTTCTTTCCTAATGAAAGAGAAGAAATTGAAGGTAAAAGAGGCAGTTGTTGAAGCAATAACGCCCGAATTAGACGAACAGCAGTACCTAGAAGTGTATGGTGCGCGGGTTCACAATTTGAAGAATATTGATGTAAAAATTCCCCGCGATAAGCTGGTAGTTATCACCGGCCTTAGCGGAAGCGGTAAGAGCAGCCTCGCTTTCGACACTATTTATGCCGAAGGCCAGCGCAGGTATATCGAAACATTTGCCAGCTATGCCCGCCAGTTTTTGGGCACATTAGAGCGGCCAGATGTGGACGAAATCACTGGCCTTAGCCCCGTTATCAGCATCGAGCAAAAAAGCACCAATCGCAATCCGCGCAGCACCGTGGGCACCATCACCGAGGTGTATGACCTCATCCGTTTGCTTTACGCTAGGGCAGGGGAGGCCTTCAGTTACAATACGGGCGAGCGCATGGTGAAGTATTCTGACGATGATATTCTGCGCTCCATTCGCCAAGATTTGGATGGGAAAAAGGTGAATATTCTTGCCCCGGTGGTGCGCGGCAGAAAAGGCCATTACCGCGAATTGTTTGAGCAAGTGAGGCGCCAAGGATTCACAAAAGTGCGCATAGATGGCGTGCTGGCGGATATCAAGGTCGATATGAAGCTGGACCGCTACAAAACCCACGATATAGAAATTGTAGTAGATCGCCTTGAGGTAGATGCTAGCGCCACCAAACGCCTTTCCGACTCGTTGCAATTGGCCATGAAACACGGCAAAGGCTCTATGATGGTGATGGAACAGTTGAGCCTTGTGCCGCGCTTTTACAGTCGGTTTTTAATGTGCCCCACCACGGGCATTGCTTATGACGAACCTGCGCCCAATCTGTTTTCCTTCAACTCGCCCTATGGCGCTTGCCCCGATTGCAGCGGACTGGGTACTGTGGCCGAAGTGGACGAAAATCTCATCATCCCCGACCGGAAAAAAAGCATATACCGTGGTGGCATTGCTCCTATTGGCGACTACAAAAACAACTGGATATTTCGCCAATTGGAGGCCATTTGCGTGAAATATGACGCCAAGCTGCAAACCCCCATCGAGGAGCTGCCCGCAGAAGCGCTCAAAATGATTTTGAATGGGGGAAACGAAGTGCTTAAAGTAAAAGATTCGAGCGGCACAGGCACCACCCACGTGGATGGTTTTGAGGGTATCGTAAGTTTTATAGCTGCGCAAAAAGATGAGTCTAACAGCGCTGCATTGGCAAAATGGGCCGACCGTTTCACTGCCCTGAAACCTTGCCCAACATGCCATGGTGCGCGGCTCAACACGCAAGCCTTGCATTTTCGGGTGGATGGAAAAAACATAGCAGAACTCTCCGCCATCGATTTAGGCGAACTGCAAGCGTGGTTCTCTGCATTGTTCAGTAAACTGGACGAACGCAGGGCCTTCATAGCCCACGAAATCATCAAAGAAGTGCAAACCCGCATCCAATTTTTGCTCGATGTAGGGCTCGATTACCTCTCGCTCAATCGCGAAGCCCGCACCCTTTCGGGCGGTGAGGCGCAGCGTATTCGACTGGCTACGCAAATTGGGTCGCAGTTGGTGGGAGTGCTCTACATATTGGACGAACCCAGCATTGGCCTGCATCAGCGCGACAATCAACGCCTCATAGATGCACTGAAAAAACTGCGCGACACGGGCAATTCCGTCATCGTGGTGGAACACGATAAGGATATGATGGTGGCTGCCGACCATGTAATTGACATTGGCCCCAAGGCGGGCATCCACGGTGGTCGAATCGTGGGCCAAGGCACCTATGCCGAGCTGGTGAAAACCAATTCGCTCACGGCATCTCACCTCAACGGCACCAATACAATTCCCCATCGCACAACGTTTCGCGAAGGCAATGGCAAAACATTGGGTCTAACGGGCGTTACGGGAAACAACCTTGTAAACGTGTCGGTGCGGTTTCCATTGGGCAAGTTCATTTGTGTTACAGGCGTTTCGGGTAGCGGAAAATCGACCCTGATTAACGAAACGCTCTATCCAATTCTAAGCAGCAAATTGCACCGCAGCGAGTTGAAACCCATGCCCTACAAAAGCGTGACAGGCATCGAACATCTCGACAAAGTGATTGCCATAGACCAAGACCCCATTGGCCGCACTCCGCGCAGCAATCCTGCCACCTACACAGGCGTGTTCTCCGACATCCGCGACCTTTTTGCCAGTCTGCCCGAGTCGCAAATTAGAGGCTACAAGGCGGGGCGTTTTTCCTTTAATGTGGTAGGTGGGCGCTGCGATGAATGCCTTGGGGCAGGTGTTAAAACCATTGGCATGAATTTCCTGCCCGATGTACATATCCTTTGTCCGCGTTGCAATGGGTTGCGCTACAATCGCGAAACCCGCGAAGTACGATTCAAAGGCAAATCCATAGCCGATGTGTTGGATATGGATATTGACCAAGCAGTGGTGTTTTTTGAGAGTATTCCGTCCATAGTGCGCAAAATTCGGAGTATAGCCGATGTTGGTTTGGGCTACATTAAACTAGGCCAAAGCAGCACAACGTTATCTGGTGGCGAGGCACAACGCATCAAATTGGCAGCCGAACTGGGCAGGCGCGATACGGGAAAAACCTTCTACATCTTGGACGAACCCACCACGGGACTTCATTTTGAAGATGTGCGCATATTGCTTGACGTGCTCAATAAACTGGTGGACAAAGGCAATACAGTACTAGTAATAGAGCACAACATGGATGTGATTCGCACAGCCGACCACCTGATTGACCTTGGCCCCGAAGGTGGCAAACGTGGAGGTAAAATACTAGTAGAGGGAAATCCACTTCAAGTGGCCAAGTCGGGCAAAGGGCACACTGCGGAGTATTTGAAGAGGGAGTTGGAAAGCATTCTTCCAAAGAAAAACGGGAAATAAATGTCCTGTCCCTCTGGATACGGCCAAGGTGCAATGGGATAAGTCTCTCGTCTATTCCGACACGACCAAGGTGCAACGGGACAAGTCTCCCGTCCATTCCGATACGCCCAAGGTGCAACGGGATAAGTCTCCCGTCCATTCCGATACGCCCAAGGTGCAACGGGATAAGTCTCCCGTCCATTCCGACACGACCAAGGTGCAACGGGACAAGTCTCCCGTCTATTCCGATACGGCCAAGGTGCAACGGGACAAGTCTCCCGTCTATTCCGATACGGCCAAGGTGCAACGGGATAAGTCTCCCGTCCTTCATGCCGCGGCCAAGGAGCAACGGGGCAAATTTCTACTCACAAAGGCAGGCTTCGCACTCCGCCTCGGTAGCAAATCCGTATTGGGAACATCCCGAATAGCCAATGAAGTCGCAGGCATTGCTCTCTGCATTGTAAAACCAGCGCTGGAAATATGCCAAGCAAGCTTCATCCGTTGGAGGAACGTCTTGGCAGGTGGCTGGGGTTTCGTCCGTGCAATCTTCGGTGCAACCACTTGCAGTGATTAGGGCAAAGAAGAGTAGGAATAGGGCAGTTTTCATGTGTAGTTATAGTTTGGATTCAACAATGGATAAAATCTCTTTTTCCATTGCAATAGCTTCCTCTTCTAGCTGTTTGGCGGTGGCTAGGGTAGTTTCCAAGAATGCTTTGTCGTGCAATCCGCCAGCATTGATGCGCACATTGAGGTGGGCGCCCATCACAGCCGAACGGGCACATAAGGCCCCGACACCCGCATCGCTCACCGAATTGGGATTGCCCACTTCGGCCATCGCCTTTAGGGTAGTCATGCTGGCATGGGCAGCCTGCATCACTTTTAATGGAATTAGAATGGCCTGCTTTGTAGTATCTTGAATGGCGGCAGTGCGGGCAGCTTTTTCGGCCTCCGTAGCCTTGGGCAGGGCGAATGCGGCCATGATGCCATTGAATGCGGCCGTGTCTTCGTCCACCAAGCGCAGCAGTTCTTCTTTCATAGCTTGTCCGCGCTCGGCATGATCGCTAAACTCTTTCCAGCGGTCGTCCCATCCGCGTTTGTGCGAGCTGAGATTGGCCACCATAGTGCCCAACGAAATGCCCAATGCGCCAACGTACGCGGCAATGCTGCCACCACCCGGAGTAGGGCTTTCGCTGGCGGTTTCATCGGCAAATGCCGTAAGACTCTTATCCACCAATCGCTTGCTGGCATCATCGGCAATCATGTATTCGATGATGCGCTGCTTGGGGTCGAATGGAGTAAGTTCATCTAAACCCAAGCTGCGGATGGCAATCTTGATGAGATCACTTTCGCTAACGCCCACAGAGCGTTGCTGTTTTTTGAGGAAGAACCTACCCGCGTCTAGCATGGCTTCCAAAGGCACAAGGCCAACTAGTTCAGAGCCAGTTACCCGCAATCCACGCTCCCAAGCCTTGTTGCAGGCCGTGTCGAAGGCTATGTGCATGGGGGTAACGGTGATGTTGGTCAGATTGAGCGACACTTGGGCAATTCCATATTCCTCAATGAACCACCCGATGCCTTTCACAGCTTTCAGCGCTCCAGGTTCGCGAACAGGATTGCCATCTGCATCTTTCACTTCCTTGCCTGTCACGGGGTCGCCTTCGCGCAGCACCCGTCCGTTTTCGCGCAAGTCGAAAGCCAAGCTGTTGGCGCGCCTCACCGAAGTGGTGTTTAGGTTGATGTTGTAGGCAATCAGGAAATCGCGGGCCGAAATGGCGATAGCACCGGTACTTTTCACACTATCGGTAAATGTTGCAGGGCCAAAATCGGGTTTCCATGCAGGGGCAGTCAGTTTCTTGGTCAATCCTTCATATTCGCCTGCGCGGCAACTGGCCAAGTTCCTGCGCTTTTCTTCGGTGCATGCATATTCGTAGAAATAACCTGGAATATTTAGCTCTTTGCCAACCCGAGCACCTAGTTTGTGGGCATAAGGCACCACATCTTCCATACTAATGTTGGCAATGGGAATGAGCGGACACACATCTGTAGCCCCAAAGCGAGGATGTTCGCCCTGATGCTTGCTCATGTCAATCAATTCAGCAGCTTTTTTTATGAGAAGAAATGCCGCTTTGATTACCGCTTCTGGCTCACCCACAAAGGTGATTACCGTACGATTGGTGGCCGCACCTGGATCAACATTCAGCAATTTGATGCCCTCAACGGTGGTCACTACATTCGCAATGGCGTTAATTTTTGCTAGGTCGCGACCTTCCGAAATGTTCGGTACACACTCTATAAGTTGTTTCATTTTTTAGCCGTTCAAAGTGCATAATGAGGGTTTCGCCTCTGAAGCAGCAAGTATAGTTGTTTCTGTTTCATTACAGGTATATCACGATATTCGCAGCCGTAAAAACCAACGGTCAAAAGCACACAAATACGAATGGCGTCTAATCTTGTAATTGTTGATTATGGAATGGGAAACGTGCATTCTGTGTTCAAAAAGATTAACCGTCTTAATGTGAATTGCATGCTATCCTCAAACCCTGAAGATATTTTGCGTGCAGATAAATTGATTCTTCCAGGGGTGGGCCATTTTGGAATGGCTATGGAGCATCTGAAAACCAATCACATTCTCGAATCGCTTACCGAAGCGGTGATGCAAAAAAAGACGCCAATACTGGGCATTTGCCTCGGCATGCAACTTATGGCCAAACATAGTGAAGAGGGCAATGTGGATGGATTGGGCTGGTTTGACAGCAAAGTGGTTCGGTTCAAAATACACGACACTTTGCATTATAAAATCCCACACACGGGATGGAATCAAATAACCATTGCCAAAGAAAGCCCCTTGATGCGCGATATTCGTCCACAATCGGAATTCTACTTTGTTCATTCCTATCACATGGTCACTTCGCAATTGCAAGACGTGTTGAACGAAACTGAATACGAGTATTCTTTCGTTTCTGGAGTTGAGAAAGAAAACATATTTGGCGTCCAGTACCATCCAGAGAAAAGCCATGATACAGGAGAGCAACTGCTTAAAAATTTCTTGGCTATTTAAGATGACTATTCGGTTTCAGGTTCCAATGTATAGGGTGATTAAAGCAAACAACTAAGGAATGTTTAGACCGCGCGTTATTCCCGTATTGCTACTGCGCAAGTTGGGTTTGGTTAAATCTATTGGCTTCAAAAACCACAATTATATAGGCGATCCCATCAATGCCGTGCGAATATTCAACGATTTGAGGGCGGACGAACTTATCTTCCTAGACATTGATGCCACCAACGAGAATCGCTGCATTTCCTTTGATTTTGTGCGTCAAGTGGGCGAAGAAGCCAATATGCCATTTGCCGTAGGCGGTGGAATTCGTAACCTGGAGCATATTGGTCAGCTCATCAAGGCTGGAGCCGAAAAAGTGGTTATAAACGCTGCAGCAGTGAATAACCCAGATTTTGTTCGTCAAGCCGCTGATGCTTATGGTTCGTCTACCATTGTTGTTTGTATGGATGTGAAGAAGAAATTTCTTAGAGGATTGCGCACTTGGACCAATAACGGAACCAAGGCTTCGCAGTATTCGCCTGTTGAATTTGCCCAGCAAATGGCCAAACTAGGTGCAGGAGAAATAGTAGTCCAATCAATCGAATGCGATGGTTTGATGACCGGATATGATATTCCGCTCATTAAAAGCATCTCTGAGGCGGTTACTATTCCAGTAGTTGCCCTTGGCGGTGCAGGAAGTGTAACAGATTTAGAAAACGCCTACACTCAAGGATTTGCCAACGGTCTAGCGGCTGGAAGCATGTTTGTTTATCATGGAAAAAAGCGCGGTGTTTTGGTGAATTATCCCGAAAAAAGTGATTTGAATTTTCATTCAGTTAAGAAGTAAAACGTATCACTTTCGTAGGTTAATTTGGTGCCGTGCAAAACGCTCCAATGGCCTCCTCAAAATACCAGATTTGTACGCGATGTGTTATGGACACAACAGACTTGGACATCACCTTCGATGCTCAAGGCTTGTGTAACAATTGCACAGATTTTTTGGGCAAGCGAGCCAAGCATAAATACCAAGGGTCCGCCACTGACCAAGAGCTTTTAAGAATAGTTGCCCAGATTAAAAAAGCGGGACAAGGCAAAGAATACGATTGCGTTATGGGCATGAGCGGTGGCATAGATAGCAGCTATTCTGCTTATGTAGCCAAACAACATGGGCTTCGTGTGCTTGCCCTACACATGGATAACGGCTGGAATTCTGATGACGCAGCACTCAATATCAAAAATGTAACCCAAAAATTGGGCATTGATTACGAGAGCTACGTACTTGATTGGGAAGAATTTAAAGACTTACAACTATCATTCCTCAAAGCTTCTGTTCCTGAAGCAGAAACTCCAACCGATATGGCTATTCCCGCTGCAATGCACGCAGTAGCTGCCAAATATGGAGTAAAGTATATCATAAGTGGAGGAAATTTTGCTACCGAAGGCATACTTCCACGTTCGTGGCACTACAACGCCAAAGACACCACCTATCTAAAGGACATTCAAAAAACTTTTGGTACTAAACCTCTTAAACGATTTCCGTTGTTTGGTTTCATAGAAGAGATTTATTACAAAGTGTTTAAGCGAATTCAAATTATTTATCTTCTCAACTATGTGCCATATTCCAAAAAGGATAGCATGCTTATTCTGGAAACAGAATTGAATTGGAGGTACTACGGTGGCAAGCATTATGAGTCCAAATACACTGGTTTTATCCAGTCGTATTATCTATTCAAGAAGTTTGGATTTGATTATAGACGTGCAACCCTATCTACTCAAATTTGTACTGGAGAGGTAACCCGAGAGGAGGCTTTGCTTGAATTGAAATCGCTTCCATACGATGAGGTGAAGGTGAAACACGAAAAGGACTACATTGCCAAAAAACTTGGAATTACGCTAGCTGAGTTTGAGCAAATTATAGATGCACCTGCGAAGTCTTATCGCGATTATCGCAACAACGAAAAGTGGTTGGGCTTTATTTACGATATGTATCGAAAACTCTACAAGAAAGAAAAGCTAGCAAACTTCTAGATTAGTCTTTTTGTACTTTATTGGTATGCTAAATCAAGCATATGACACAATTGTTGTTTACCTTTTGCTGTCATAAATAGTTCTGACCTAAATCATTTTGGTCATTCTTGATTGAGTTAGTTTTACTCATTCTGCAAACCATCAATTGACAATTATGAAAATTCACTCAGGGTTCAAATTAAGTGTGGTGTTCGTTTTAGTGAGCTTGTTTTCGCAATGCACTGACGATGCTGTTCCACCCACAGATAATCCAGATAATCCTACTCCATTGTATTCAACGCTAGACAGCACCTTTGGATTTGGAGTACTTGCCAGAGTGAAGGGAATATGGAATGGCCCAGTTACATCCACTACGCCATTGGGCGGATACCCCGAATGGGTGGTGGATTTCCGTCCTATTTCTGCCCATCAAGTATCCGCTAAAAACGAACTCGACACGCAAAACGACATCCACATGAGTTTCTTCATTGCCAAATACAATGGAAGTTATCGCGTGTGTTTTCGCAATGGGGGCTCATTTGCTGGGCAGACTCGTGTATCTTACTTTTTGGCCGATAGTGTGGTAGAAACTGCGTCCGAGTCATACTATCGTTTCTCCGAAATTGTAAAGGGCAGCAGCCGTGCCTACACTGAGGTCATTTTTAAAAATGATAGTTTGATTTTGAAATCCTATACCAATAAATACAATACACAAGCCATTTCCACGCCCCACATGACATGGCGCGCCAAGTTGCAGGACGAAACTTCGGCCCAGAATGCTGTGACAGTTCACGATTTTCCAAAGAAAGAACTGACCAAGGATTTCACCACCACATTTAGCGGTCAGGCAGAGGCCATCTACTATAGCGTCACTGGTGGTGATCCTTATCCCGAAGAAGCACAGCCTTATCTTGGTCAGGCAACCATCAACTATTCATTCTCAGGTGGTTTTTCGCCCGACCCAAACAAGAAAGTATTCTTAATCATTACCACGCAGCCATTGATTGCGGGTTTCAGCATCAATCAGGCGAACATGAAGTTCCGTTCGCGCTATGTAATACTTGAGGCAACGGACAACAGCTACACGTTTAATTACATGCATCCAGGTACCTACTTTCTCTATGCGTTATATGATACGGATGGCAATATGACCTTTAGCAGTGGCGACCGCGTTAGCACGGTAAATACTACGTTTAGTCTATCTGCGCAAGGAACGGTTTCGGCAAGCGCAACAATGAATTTTGTGATTCCTTAGCAGATTTGTTGCGTTAAAAGGCGAACCATTCGGGGAATCAAAGGTTCTATTGACCCATCTTCATTATGGCAGAAAGAAATGGCTTAGACAACCATTTTGGACTGCCGCCAATCGAAACCAATGTGTCCAATACCCATGGATATTTGCCAATTAGGTTGGAGAAAAATTCTCTTCTTCTCAGCAAGCTGCCAAACTTTTTCTCCATGTCCTTGTCATAGCCTTTCATGTAATCCGCAGTAAAATCTTTTTTTTTACTGCATTTGATGGCATGAAATGCAGCAATTCTGCCAGATACTACGGCTAATCCTATTCCTTCGCCTGATAAAGGGTCGGCAATAGAGGCGGCATCGCCCACCAGCATAAAACGATTGCCTGAGATGGGATAGGAATTGTATCCAAATGGAATTGTCCAGCCACCTATATCTCCCACCAACTTGGCATTTTTGAAGCGTTCCTTTAAAAGTGGAGATTCCTCAATAAGTGTTAAAAGCTCTTCTCTTAAATTCACTTTTTGTTGGACGGCAACATCTGATGGAATGCCAAAACCCACATTAGCATTCCCGTCATGCGAAGGAAAAACCCATAAATAACCCACAGGAAATTTCTTGTTGAAATACACTTCCAACGTATCGCTTTCTACCCCAGAAACGCCTTCAAAATAAGCTCTTACAGCTGGAAGATTAAGTTCTGGGTTTACCTTGAAATCCGTCAAACTTCTTCGAACCAAAGATGTAGCACCATCGCATCCAATAACTAGGTTGGCTCTAAATACTTGACCTTGTTTGGTGGTTACTTCTGCCCAATTTTCATTGGTTGAAACTTGATTAACCTGAGAATTTTGGAAATAGGTTACGTTCGGTAGTTTGGAAGCAAGCTCGTAAAGAAAGTTGTCGAATTCATAACGACTTGCGACAAAGAAACTCTCTGGAAATTCAAAAGTTCGCTGCGTTCCATTGTAGGAAGTGACAGAAAGTTTGGAAGTTTGAAAAGGGTGCTTAAACGTTCGCAAAGCATTTCCATATTCTGGAGAAATTTTGTCCAACGCCTTCACGATATAGGGAGCGAATGCATCACCACACACCTTTGCTCGAGGAAAGCTACTTTTTTCAATTACCGCAACCCTCAGTCCGGAGTCTTTGAAGGCTAAAGCACAAGTGCTACCTCCGGGTCCACCACCACAAATGATTACATCGTATTCTTCGATTTCGGTACTCAAGCTTGAATTATTACCCACGAAGATTACGAATTATTTGATAATAACTGATTTTGATTTCTAAAAAGTAAAAAGGGTTACACCAAATTAATGATGTAACCCTTTAAAACCGTGACCCTGTAGGGATTCGAACCCCAAACCTCCTGATCCGTAGTCAAGTGCTCTATCCAGTTGAGCTACAGAGCCAATTCCCTTTTTGTAAGGGGGTGCAAATATATTTAATCCTCCGTCTTATTTTCAAACGAACGAACAAAATTCCTTTTCTGTATTTCGGTGCTTAATACATAGGTGAAATTGGCAGCTCCTTTCTCACCTTTTTTGGTTCTGCTGTCGTCTTTTGCATCGCGTATTTGGCCATTGAAATCATCTGAAGCACCTATTGCGCCTAGGATTCCGCGCTGGTAGTTGAAGAAAAACCAAACGCCATCGCTAGGCTCCAAATAAACCGTTAGCACATCGCCATTGCGTTTCTTTTTTAGTTCTATTAGGCCAAACATCATTTTGTTTACTTGGAAATCTCCTATTGAAGAAACCCCAATAAAGCCTTTATAGCGGTAAGAACCCGTTTTTGCATCCCATTGCAGTTTCACATCTGTGAGTAGCAATGTTTTCCGAAGTTCCTTGGGCAATTTTTTGAAACTTCCGTAGAGGTTAAGCTCTTGAATAAGCTTAGTGGTCTGCTCTTTTCCAACCAACTCGATGAGTGAATTTTCATACTCTGTGCCATAGAATATGGGGTCTAATGGAGGGAAATGTACGCTTAGCTTTTCGGCCATTATTCTCAAACATTCATCATTAAAGAAGAAATCGAGGCCCATGAGCACATTGAACTGTGTAGAATCGTTGTTCATGTTGTGGACTACCGTTCCAGTAGTGGTCATTTCGAGCTGACCGAAATCGAGGCCCATTTGCAATTTGCCTTGTCCTTGCGCAATACATTCGTTGCTTAAGCTCACGTAATTGCCTGCCACCACAGCACCTTTTAGTTTTTCTTTGTTTGAGATACGATATTCTTGGCTCGCATTATCAAAGTGCAAATAGCCATCTGCTGCCACAATGTCGATGTCGTTCGCCTTCCTTTTGTTGGATAGGAAAGTTGGATAAACCGTGGTACTATCTTTACTAATTACAACACCCGATGACATTGATTTTCCATTAGCATCTTTAGGGTCAGCAGGAATTGGGATGTAGATGTTAGCAGGGTCAATTTCTTCTTTGAATGCCAACCAATCGCGGGTTATGCCGGGGCAATCGTGTTTGATACGTGTGCTACCTTCATATTGCAAGTGTTGGCGGCTAGCCGAAAGTTTTGCCTTGCCTTTGTAGTCGAAGTTTGGGCTGAGTGTGAAGGCGGCATCCTCGGCAATAATGCCCTCGCCATAGGTTTGTTTAACCGAATCGACTCGGATATCAGCAAACACGATGCTCTGCTTTTTTCCAGTCACGTCCTTGTAGTCATACTTTGCTGAGGCAGTGTATTTCCATCTGCCAGTAATATTAACAGCAGCCTCATAGAAGGTGTGGAATTTGGTTGTGCGATTGGCCACAATTCCTGCATTTTGGAGTGGATCCATAACCGCATCTGCTCTAACAGTTACAGCTCCACCATCAGGTTTTATTATCGCATCAGCCACGTCTATGTACGCCACTTTGCTCGCTGAAATGGTATTGGTTTTCAAATCAAACAATGCAGAAGGCGATTTGAACTGAAGCGAATCTTGATTTGGGTGTGTGCTTACGAAACGCGAACCTTCGCCTTGGTCGGAAACAATATCAATGTTTTTCTGATCGATATTCCACTTAAACTCATCTATATAACACAAGTATTTGTTAACTGGAAAGTCAACGAAATCGCCACCTGTATTGGAACGGAACCGACCTTGACGCGTCTTCAAATCGATGTCCATTTTTACGTTTGTTGTTCGAAAAGCAAAGGCATCCGAACCAGGTCCCTTAAGTTTGAACGCGGCTTGATCTGCATGAAAGTCTTGAAACTTAAAGTTGAAGTTTTTGGATTCCATTTCCGAATCAGCAAAATCAATTTGGCCAGCACCATCAAGCCCTTTGGGAGATAAGTCTAGCATGCCATGATGGGCCAATTCTCCCCCATAAATATCAAATGCATTCTGAACCTTGTGTGCATAAAAGTGATCTTCCTTCGGCATCCAATGGATGCGAACATCCACGCCTTTTACGGGAGGATATTGCACACCGCTGCTTTGGCTAGCCATAGTGAAATCTTGGGCAATTCCATTTACCGAATCTGGGAAAAACAAAAGGTCTTTCGATTTGGAAACTGAGGTTAGATATTCCAATTGGCCATCACCGCGAAGTCCCTCATGACTCATGTTGATAGTGGCTTTGTAATTGCCTTTTCCTGCAAAAACCGGGTAACCTTCGGCTGGTGTTTCACGCACAAAACCAAGCGAAAAGTCGGGCTGTAAGCGCAGTGTTTCCTGAAAATTTGGGAAGATTCCACCTGAAACAAACTCGCCAGCAAATTCCAATCCTTCTTTGGTGAAATTATCTAAGGAGTCGATTGTAAATGGAACTAAGTGCATATAGAAGTCCTCTTTTTTATAGGCACCATCTTGAATGGAACGGCTATCGTAATAGACATACGAATCTTCCAAACTATTGAAAACGGGATAGCGCGGATGATCTTTTACCCCAGATTTGTTGTCTTGCCTATCCACCAAAAGTTCGCCATTTAAATCGCGCAAAAGCGTTTTTACCTTCTTTAATTTTTGCTTGCCAAAATCGTCCATTGGCCCATCGGGAACCGACAAACGGAGGGAATCCACTTGTTTGAGGTCAATTTTAAACTCATCGTAGTGGAAGTAAAATTGCTTGCCATAGAAATCCAATCGGCCAGCCAATATTTTGCCATCAAAAGCAAAGTCGCGGTTCTTTTTAACGGTTAACTCCTGATCGTATGGGAAAATAGTTACGTTTTGAGAATCGGACAGAAATATGCGCCCCACACCATTCAAGTCCAAATCCCAGTTTAAGAGATTCAGTTTTCCGTTGGGCATTCCTTTGATAACCGACTCGAATTGCAGCACATCATAATCGGTTTTCTTGGATTTTGACAACACATAATGGTGCAATTTGGGCTTCACATCCACTTCATCTTTGTCGTAGTTGTAGTCCATGTAGCCTGCGTTGGCTAGATTGATTAGAAACACTTTTGTATCCGTAAGGTCTGCTCTGAGCACACCTGCAGCTTCGTCCAAGCGTAGGTTTTGTCGATTGTTCTTTTGGCAATAATCCCGTATTTTCCACAGGGGGTGGGTGTCGGCCATGCCTTTTACTTTGTCGTATCTAAACTCGTCATAGTAGGTTTCCGATTCGAACATGGCACCACTTTGATCGCCTCCGCTTTTGTTTTCGAACGACAACCATTCTTCCCCCAAGTTCCATGTGAGCGCCTCCACGTGCATCTCTACTTTATGATACGAATCGAAAAATGGGCTGCGTCCTGCACCTTCTTTTTCCTTGGTAAACACCACAGAATGGCTTTCTACGTTGTAATTCATCTGTATGCCAGGGTGGTAAATGGAGTCTTGCTCATACAAAATGGACAGTTTCACCTTATCTGACAGCACTTTGTCTTTTTTGATTACAAACGCTCTGGAACGTGCAACAATAAAGGGCTCAACTTTTTTGGTGATTTGATTTTTCTTTTTAAACATGAACATGGCCTCGAACCCAACGGTGCCCGAACCAAGAAATTTTACCCCATGTTGCGAAAATCCACCTGAATAATCCACATCCTTAAAAATCTCCTTAATCACAATGCGCTTGTCATACGAATCGAAGCGGGGATAGGAGGCCTTGTCGTCTTTTACGTCAGCTAATATTTTTTCCGTCAGTGTTCCTCTGTGCGGTTTCGAAAGATATTTGGGGTGATAAAACGTTACAGAATCAATCGTGTAGCCAGGTTTGCTCACATCCAAGATGTAATTTCCAAGTTGGGCATAGGTTTCGGCCGCGTCAAAGCCTGCACGCACCCAATCCACTTTTCCTCCTTTGCCTTGCCATTGCTGACGGGTGGGGAAATAAACGCCCGAAGTGCCATAAATGATGGAACTATCGCCTTTGGAGTATGCTTTCAGGTCAATTTTGCCAAACACTACCTTGGGGATGCTATCGTATTCAAGTGAGTACTGTTCGGCTTTGGCCACCCATTTCACACTCTTGGAATCAAACAGCACGAAGTCGGTAAAGAGCCCGCGGCACATCTCCAAGTAATCGGTGAATTGTTTCCGAGAAAGCTGGGTTACCACCTTTTCCAAACCGTCATGAAATGCGTCAAAATCGGTGGATGATTTCGAACTATTGGCAAACGCAATCAGCGTGTAGATGTAGTTTTCGAAATCAACGGCTTTCTTTTTTTTATCTACCATCAAGTTGCTCACTTTGTAAACGCGGTCTTTCTGTGTTGGACTAAAATGACCGCTATTCCAAATGGGAAGCACCGTTTCTTCAAAGAATTTCTCGGCCTTTTTTTCGTCCCCTTGTGCAAAAAGAGCCTGTAGTTCTTGAATGTATTTGTCACTGTCGGCAGTGAAAGGTTTCATTTGTTGCGCCTGCACCGACAGGGTAACCAGCGCGAATAGAATTCCAAAAAAAGTGCTTTTCATCATGGCATAAATATAGCGGGCAAAGGTGGGAAAAAGGTTTGGCAGCGCATTTGAAATTAACACATTCACCACAGTCAATTGCACCTAAAGTGATGTATGTTTGTCATTCATTTTAATCTTATGGCTATGACAAATCGTTTTTTGGTAGTTGGTTTTGTTGCAATTTTAGTTGGACTTCTTTCTTCGGGCTGTGGAAACATAGACATTACCAAGCGGAGGTACATGCCCGGATATCATGTGGAGTTGGGGGGCAAGCATCAATCATTGAAGCCTAAAGCGGAGGGAGCAAGCGAGGCATCTACACGCTTAAATGATAATGCGTTGATGGAAACCGCGCCTAGTTTGGCTTCAATTCCGAACAGTTATGATGGAAGCGCACCCGAAATGGATGGCAATTTGACTGCTGCATCCACTGCTGGAATTGTCCCTAGTGCAATGCCCAGAAAAACCAGCAAGATTGAACGCTTGACCACCGAGGTAGTGCTAGAACCTATGCGTCAATTAAAGCACGACAAGCTAAGCAGTGCCTTGCGGAGGTCGGTATTTGCAGAAGAAGGCGATGAGAAATACGGATGGAGCGTGGTGGGAATCATTGCGATGGCGCTAAGCGTAATCGCGTTTATCGCATTGTTGGTTGGAATTGTCACCCTAATCTCAGGTGGTGCGTTTTGGTTTGTACCGCTCATATTGGGCTTCATTTTTGGCCTAGTGGGAATGATACTTGGCATAGTTGGTATACGCCAAACCAAAGCTGGAGGCAAAAAAGGTCGTGCCTTTGCTATAATTGGAATGATACTCGGCATTGTGAGTTTTGCCGCTAGCCTTATTGCCTTAGTAGCAGGTTTGGTAATAACCTTGCGCGATGGCAACGGAATTTTCGGGAATTAATTCGCTCAATCGTTGGGAGGTGAACCCCATGGGCTAGCGCCTAAGCAATGGATTGCTTTCATGCAGTTGGCATTGGAATTTGTGTAAGAATCCATTAGGATAATAGGTCTGCCGTGGGTGAGCGGAGATGGGCTGAACGTTCGTATTCCGAAACTCCTACACCACCACGCATCTGCACTACGCTTGCGCAGTAGTTGCGTTTAATGGGTTTTGGGAGGGGTTGGGCTATGGTTGTTGTTGTTGGCAAGCTTTTTTTCATTCCTTTTTGGTCAGGTCGTAAAGTAGTTCAGTTATGGTCTCCGCACTTTCAGTTGAAACTCGCTTTTTAAGGCGAATGAGCATGTCCTTTCCTTGAATTTCGATTTCCAATCCTCGATGCTTTCGAATGGCGGAAAGAAAATTTTGAGTTACACGTTCACGTAACTTGGCTTCGTCAGTTGTAAGCACGAAATACTTTTTGCTGAACTCTTTGTCAAAATCAAAGTCTATTTCCAATGGGCTGAAGTATTCGTTGATTTTATCGTGAAGTAATTCTGGTCGCATATAAACCTGACCGAAGTCGGTCGAGAGTTTTGCAATTCCAATAAACTCCCATTCCGTCAATGCTTCTTTCCTTTGGTATTTGCTACCTGTATGTATTATTGTCGAGTTGACGCTTACAACTGCTAGAAAACCTTGCCCACGTGTCCCACGAATTTCAGACGCTTGCACAAAATAAACAGCGTTATAGTCTTTCAGGGATTTGAATTTTCCAAGGGTTTTAAGCAGTCCCTCTGTTCCTGATTTTGTCGCAGCAACAATCCCATATTTTTCAATTACGGACCGAAGACTTTTTACAACCGTTTCAAGATCTTCCTTAAAAGTTGCACGAAGTAGTTTGTCGCCTGGTTCGAGTAGAAGTTTGAGGTTCATTTAGAATGTTTTCTAACAACTAGATACAAGAAACCAACCTCTCATATCCCTATTTATCCCACTCGTTTAAACGTTTGCTACAACCTTTCTCAACTATCAAAAATACCATTTTAGCTGCTTTCCTTCGATAAAAACTCAGGACAGGCTCGCCCCAAGTACAGGAGCGAACAGATAAACCCGAATACTTCCCTTCGACAAGCTCAGGGTAAACTCGCTCAGCACTGGCTCCTGCATAACTGATGGGAACCTATTTTTCATGGTTGGTGTTGGGTGTAGTTTTTTTATTGATGCTCGGACAAGTACAGATATGCTTGTCCGTCATTGTGGGTTATTCCAAGGTCTAGTTCCAACTTTCCTTCTGTTCGAGCCTGCCTTTCAGACCCACACCAACTCCAATTGTGATTTTTAAGTTCGAAGCCTGCAATATATCCTGATAGTGATGGATATAAATATCCACTGTCATACATGATACTGTGAAAGCCAAGTTTTGCCGTGGCACTGTCTTTAGCTAAATCACCTACAGGCTGATTGTCGACTACCAAATTTTTAACATCCTGACCTGTTATGTTGTAAATCTTAACGGTCATATGCTGTCTTGAAATTGTGACGTTCGAAAAACTGCATCCAACTAGAACAATTGAGCAGATAACCAAGAAAGGCAGAAATTTCAAGGATTTCATTCTATTAGTTAATTACAATTATTCACAAGAACTTAAAACGTCCCTTTTAGCATTACCCCCAACCTTTCTAAGCTATCAAAAATACCGTTTTAGCTGCTTTCCTTCGATAAAAACTCAGGACAGGCTCGCCCCAAGCACAGGAGCGGACAGATAAACCCGAATACTTCCCTTCGACAAGCTCAGGGTAAACTCGCTCAGCACAGGTTCCTGCATAACTGATGAGACCCTATTTAGCATGGGTAGTGTGGTTGTTGTACAACTTTTATTCTGGGTATCCTACCAAAAGACGACTAATACTCTTGGTTCTTTCCATAGTGATCTCTTCAGGTATATTGTATTTATCAGAAAACTCATTCAACCATTCAAACAATAACTTTAACAAAGAGATAGTTTGCTCAACATCTGGTTCTATATGCATTCCTGTCTTCTCTGGATTTGGCCCAATAATTTTAATGTCAACTGAACAAAGTTGAAGTACAACTAAACCTGTCAATTTAGAAAGGTGTCTTTCCATATTCAGAAAATACCCCCAGTATTTAAATACAGGAATTACAGCCTTTGCCCATTTTCTTACTTCTTCAATCTCGTAAAGCTCTCTGGGGTCTTCTTCATATCCGTAAATCACAAACGATAACTTTCCCTTGCACTTTTCAATCATTTCATCGTTTGCAGTCAGCTTTTTCAATAAGCTTGTGAATGCTGAAAAGTCTAAACTCAAAACTTGTGATTTATCAACACCAATCAGGACAATTCCACTTTCTTGAATTTGTGTGTCTAATTGCCATTGATATTCGAGTTGAGGTAGATAGTCCACTTCGAAACCAGGCAGGTTATAAAGAATGGTTTTAAATGAGTTGTGTAAAATTTGATTGTTCTCAATTACAATTGTCCACGCAGATCCTGCCCTCGTGATTTTATCTGTATCAAATTCAACCCAGAACGTTTTTCCTAAACTTAGGTCTACAATAATAATTAGCACAGGGTGCGCTAAATTCAGATAGTAATTCAGATGTTTTATTTCCCCGTTGTACTTCCATCCATTACTTGTCGGCTGTTTAAAAAAGCTATCTCCGGTTTTAATTTGCACAGCAATTGATTTCCCCGTAAAGTAGTGTCCGTCATTCACAATGTCGATGTAACCATCGATGCCAAAATCATGCTCTAATGGAGTTGGTCGAAAAATCCAGCCAAATTCATTCTCAACGAGAGTCTTAACACGCGACACCCCTTTTTCAGCAGTTAGTCGGTTCTCAATATATTTCGGGAATGGTTGGCTCATTTCTAAATGTTCTCCAACTACTGGATATCGATACTAATATCTTTAGCGCCCTTTGTAGAGGATGGCGCTAATGTATTGTTTTTTAGTTGGCTACCGTCAAAAATACACGCTAAAAGACATCCTGTGGTGGTCATGGGATTTGTGGCTTTATGCTGGGCAAATTAACCGTTCGAAATCTACCGCTATCCTGCTGGGATTGCGATGCAGGGCATGCAGCTTTGCGGCTAGCTGGGTGCGCCATGCGGGGTAATTGTTTGTTTAGTTTTTAACCACTCTCAAGTTGCTCTTCTGCCCGTCCGACCTAAGGAGTTGGATAAAGTAAAGTCCGATGGATTCAGGTAGTTCAAAGTCAAAGTATTGAATGCCATTCAATTGTTTGGAGCAAACAAGCTCTCCAATCGGATTAAAGACTTTTAGATTTACGCTATAGACTGTTTCCAAAAAGTCTATTTGGATTTTGTCGGATGTCGGATTTGGAAAAACTTGCAACATACCAATTCCGTCTTCATGTATTCCGTCAGGTATCGAATTATCAAAGGTTATAGATGTTCCCGTACAACCATATTCATCAGTCACGAGAACATAATAATTCCCAGTTACTTCAGGCGTATAAAATGAATCAGTAGCCCCAGGAATAGCCTGTCCGTTAACATACCATTGCCAAGTGACAAATTGATTTGTACACACAAGACCATCTCCCCAAATGATAACTGTTGGTTGCGGGTCATGTACAATTACAGTCGTTGCGTTGTAGAATAAGGTGCTGTCAATATTTGAATTTTGGTCCATGACAATAGCATAATATTCACCGCTCTCCGTTGCTGAAATACAGTTTGTCGTTGCTCCAGTATTCCATAAGAGCGAAGGGTATGTAGGTTCTACACATAGAGTCACAACCTCGCCTGAACAGAATTCCAAGTTACCGTCAGCAGTAATAGTAGGCTGGGCTAATGTCAAGGTCGTTGCCCAACAGAGCAATGTCCCAATTAGAATGCAAAGAAGTGATTTCATGGTACTACGTATTCCAGTTGCTCTTTACAATGTACCCCAACAATTAAATATAACAAACCAACCTCTCATATCCCTATTTACCCCACCCCCTTAATCCTTTCTCCCCCAATTCCTCCCCGTCAAAAATACACGCTAAAAGACATCCCACGGTGTTCATGGGATTTGTGGCTTTATGCTGGGCAAATTAGTCGTTCGAAATCTACCGCTATCTTGCTGGGATTGCGATGCAGGGCATGCAGCGTTGCGGCTAGCTGGGTGCGCCATTCGGGTTGCTTGCTGGGGGTGGTGTAGGGGTAGTGGCGATAGGCTTTGAGGATAATGTTGGCCAGAAGGCGATGGGCGGGCGAGGCATGGCTTAGCTGACGCTGTAGTGCGGCACAGTGGTCGTCTACTGCGTCAAAATGCTGGAGCTGGGCATGCACCACTATGCGCATCAATGCCAGTTCTATGGCTTGGCATTGTTTCCATTGGACAGATTGGTCGCTGGGTTTTAGCGCGTGCAAGGCCGACAGCACGGGCAGGGCCTCGGCCCATTGGCCAGCATACATATAGTGCAGGGCGGTGCAATAGCGCACCCTTGTGCTTTCGTGCGCGGGCAGATGCTGGAGGGACAGGGTGTGTAGCATTTGGGCAGCTGTGGGCAGATGGCGTAGGGCAGTGGGGCTGTGCAGGGCAAGGTCTAGCCTACACAGTTGCCAGTGGAGGTGGAGCGCATGCCATTGGGCCGGGTCGAACAACGCGCGATTGTCCTCTAAGGCCAGCTGCACCGCCTTGAGGTGTTGGGCGGCAGTGGTGTAGCGCTTGGCGCAAAGCCATAGGGGCACAAGGTCAATTACGCACTGCACATCGTCTGCCAAGTGCCCTGGCAGGTGCTTATAGGGCAGCAAGGCGTGGCGGGCTTGCTCTAGGGTGGCTATGGCTAGGGCATCATTGCCCAGCAGCATGGCATACCAATAGGTGGCGCGGTGCCAGAGGTACACATCGGCCACAGGCGTATGTTCGGTAGGTGTGCAACTGGCCAATAGGGCATAGAGGCATTCGGCATGGTCGCGCTGCTTGGGGCTATGGGCAGTGCCGTGGTTGATGTATTCCGTTTTTAGCTTGTAATACCTAAGCATCAGGCGCACGTGGTATTTTTCGGCTTTTATCGTGGCTTTCATACTGGCGCACAATTGGTTCATCATATCCCCTTGGTGGCTGGTGCCGTTGATGGCTACTTGGGTTATTTGGCGGTGCAGGGTTTCTATGCGCAATCCATTGGTGGTTCCCTGCTGGGTTTGTTTTTCGGCTTTGTCTAGCGCATGGGCAGCCTGCTGGGGCATGTGGCGCTGAATAAGCAGGTCGGCCTCGTGCAATTGCAGCAGTGCATTCTGGTTTTTTTCGTTTACAAAACGATAATTGCTTATCATTTGAAGGAGTGAATGGTACAAATAATAGCGCACCCTGTGGGGATGATTGCCAAACATGTTGGCCTTGCATTGGGCCCGAAATAGCACGGCATCAAAGGGGGTCATGGCCACCAAGGCATTAAACATAGCCATGTGTTTAAGCTCCTTTTTTGCTGGATAATGCTGCTTTTGCTTCACAAAATACCCCTTCTCGTGGGGCGAGAGGCTGTGAATAAGGGCGTGCAGGTCTGAATCTGTCGATTTCATGCCGCAGAAAGAGGGCGTAAATTGCTCTTGGAATGGTACAAACGTTCCATTTGCATGTTTGGTTACAGAAATAGGTGCCCTGCACATTTGTGGCATGATTCAGCGCCACCATATCTCAAAAGCATCTGTTTTGCAGGCCTCGCAGCGCGTAACTGCATATTTGGAAAGCTTCCATTATGCGCATATCCCTGCGTTTGGCGTCAATATAGCTTGCACAACTCCGCTGCAAGCCTGCACAACTCTGCTGCAAGCCTGCACAACTCCGCTGCATGCTTACAGAACTCTACTGCAAGCTTACACAACTCTGCTGCAAGCTTACACAAC
>Ga0247843_1002580_pt1 | contig 32357 bp, 37 predicted proteins | sample LaCruzMarch2017__FD_192420 | JGI IMG/M metagenome (GOLD analysis project Ga0247843, IMG submission 192420) | Freshwater microbial communities from meromictic Lake La Cruz, Castile-La Mancha, Spain - LaCruzMarch2017_8m | ecosystem: Environmental > Aquatic > Freshwater > Lake | place: Spain... | reverse complement strand
AGACCGAAGTCCGCGCTGCCGTTCGACTTGCATGTGTAAGGCATCCCGCTAGCGTTCAATCTGAGCCAGGATCAAACTCTTCAGTTTAATCTCTGTATAAATCGTATTTCCTTGACCCAAGTCTCCTCAGGCCGGTTATACGTCGCTGCTCAAAGGAAGTGAGGTTATTTATGTCAGGCTTTAACACCCAACATTCATTTCCAAACTTCTCTGTGAGCACTTGATTTCGTTTGCAATCACTTGACCTGTTACAGCCAAGCAACCTGCGACACTCATTCCAAGCGCCCACACTTATCGATTGTCAAATTTTTAAAGAACAAGGTAATCTCTGTGCATCAGCAATTACCCTTGGGTTTTCGCTATCTGCACACAACCTGTAGTCATTTGGGTTTAATTTGGTCTTAAAAAGACTTTATCGCCGCACTTGCTACTGACTGCTTACCGCTTGTTTTCTGCTGTTTGTGCAGCAGAGAAACGAGATTATGCACCCGTTTTTGAGGTGTGTCAAATCAAGCCAGCGGAAATATACGTAAAACTCAATTGTTTTACTATTTAACGCTCAATTTTGTCAAAAACTGCTTCTTAAACTTTGAAACCTTTGGGGCAATCACCATTTGGCAGTATCCCTGCTCTGGATGTAGTGAAAAATAATCAGCGTGATATTGCTCGGCAGGCCAAAACGTTGCTGAGGGTCTTATTTCAGTTGAAACCGGATTTGCATATTGATGGCTGGCGTCTAATTCAGCGACAAAGTGCGTTGCAATCTCTTGCTGTTCCTGGCTTTGGAAAAAAATTGCAGACTCATACTGTGGGCCTACATCATTTCCTTGTCTGCCTGGGGTTGTCGGATCATGGGTCGCGAAAAAAACCTCCAATAATTCAGCGTAAGTAATGATGGCTGGATCAAAGTCGATCTTGACGACCTCTATATGACCGGTCTGCTTACCGCAGACCTGTTCATAAGTGGGATGTGCGATATGACCGCCGCAATAGCCGGACTGAACGGCATGGACACCTTTCAGGGCTTTAAAGACGGCCTCTGTGCACCAAAAGCAGCCGCCACCAAAGACGGCTGATGCCAAACCTTGCGACGTGGCCTGCGTCATTGACTGATCAGCAGATAAAGCATTCGACGCAGATAATTTGCTCATTACTATTTCCTTAGAGAAAGAATCCATTGGGCCAGTTTTTCGGCATCCTGGTGATTGACTGACTGACCGGGCATCGGCACGGCTCCCCACTGGCCACGCCCACCCTTTTGAATAACCTGCACGATGTAGGGGACGGCATCACTTTTGTCTGCATGGCGCTGAGCAATCGCATTAAAAGAGGGGCCAACACGCTTGTTGTCCACCTGATGACAGCCAAGACATGCACGCGCCTTGGCCAGGGCTAGACCCTCTTCGAGCGTGAGCGGGGCGGGACTACCCGCCGCCGCGCTGCTACCAGTCTGGGCAAACGCGCTACTCCCGAGCATTAGCCCGCAGGATAATCCAAGCGTTGCAAACAAGGCACGGCAGTCGTTACTCGTCAAAGGCATCCGTCACGGCTCCACGGCTCGCTGAACTCACCAAGCGACTGAGTTTGGCTAACACACCTCGCGTGTAACGGGGCGCAGGCTGCTTCCATGTTTGACGACGCGTTTCAATTTCTGCCTCGGGGACGTTCAATTGCAAGAGCAACTGATGCGCATCAATCGTGATCGAGTCACCCTCACGGATGTGGGCAATTAAACCTCCGACAAAGGCCTCGGGTGAAACGTGCCCCACCACCATGCCCCAGGTTCCACCCGAGAAGCGACCATCCGTAATCAAACCAACCGTTTCGCCCAAACCCTGCCCCACCAAGGCGGAGGTGGGTGACAACATTTCCCGCATACCGGGACCGCCTTTCGGCCCCTCGTAGCGAATCACCACCACGTCGCCGTGCTGGATCTTGCGTGCCATGATCGCAGCCATCGCATCATCTTCGGAGTCAAATACTCGTGCAGGCCCCGTGATCACTGGGTTTTTCAGACCTGTGATTTTTGCGACAGCGCCTTCGGGAGAAAGGTTGCCTTTCAAAATAGCCAGGTGACCCTGGGCATACATCGCATTGGGGATGTCGCGAATCACTGTTTGACCTGCAGGAGGCTGGTCTGGAACGTCCTTGAGGATCTCTGCAATCGTCTTTCCGCTAATCGTCATGCAATCGCCGTGCAAGAGGCCTGCGTTGAGCAAAATCTTCATGACTTGCGGGATACCGCCCGCACGATGCAGGTCGACCGTCAAAAACTGTCCTGAAGGTTTCAAGTCACACAGCACGGGTACGCGCTTGCGCACCGTTTCAAAATCGTCAATGGTCCATGGCACTTGCGCTGCGTGTGCAATTGCTAAAAAGTGCAGCACGGCATTGGTTGAACCACCAATCGCCATAATGACGGAGACTGCATTTTCAATCGATTTGCGTGTAATGATGTCTCGCGGTTTGCGGCCATGGCGTACCGCATCAACTAAGACGCGCGCAGCTTCGGCAGCCATCGTCACAGCCTCACCATCTTCGTTAGCCAAAGTGCTGGAATAAGGCAGTGCCATGCCCATCGCTTCGAAAGAGGAGCTCATCGTGTTGGCGGTATACATGCCTCCACAAGAGCCAGAGCCGGGAATCGACTTTTGCTCAATCGCTTTAAAGTCTTCGGTGCTCATGCGACCCATGGTGAACTCGCCCACGGCCTCAAAAACCGACACGATATTCAAATCTCGACCTTTGTGTGAGCCTGGCTTGATCGTGCCGCCGTAAACATAAATGCCTGGGACGTTACAGCGCACCATACCTATCATGCCGCCTGGCATGTTCTTGTCACAGCCTCCTACGACCACGACGCCATCCATCCACTGACCCATCACGGCGGTCTCGATACAGTCAGCAATCACTTCGCGCGAAACGAGAGAATATTTCATACCCTCCGTTCCCATCGACATCCCGTCAGAAATCGTCGGCACACCGAATACTTGAGGATTTGCCTTGGCCTCGCGAACGGCCGCAATGGCGGCTTCCGTCAGCGGCTGCAGTCCACTATTACAAGGGGTAATCGTAGAATGACCATTGGCCACGCCAATCATTGGATTCGCAAAGTCCGTTTCTTTGTAGCCCATGCCGTAATACATTGAACGGTTAGGGGCGCGTGTCACGCCTTCAGTAATATTTTTGGAGCGGTCGTTGTTTGCCATGAATAAACACCTGTCAGTGAAGTTTGCAACGGTTATTATCGGACATCTTTTGCTTGGTGGCTTGTGATGCTGCAATTTCCTAATTTTGACCCAATTGCGATACGTTTGGGGCCAGTGGCCATCCACTGGTATGGATTAATGTATTTGGCCGCCTTTGGCTCGGCCTGGCTCTTGGGTCGCTGGCGGATCAAGCATCAGAAAACGACGTTGACGATGCGCGACTTAGAAGACATCATTTTTTATGGTGTCTTGGCTGTCGTGGCGGGTGGCAGGCTCGGTTACGTCTTGTTTTATAAGCCCGTATATTATTTGGCACATCCCCTTGAAATTTTTTATCTTTGGGAAGGCGGCATGTCTTTCCATGGGGGATTACTTGGCGTCATGCTGATGATGGCATGGTTCGCGCGTAGCCGGGGTTATCACTTTTTGAGGGTGGCTGATTTTGTTGCACCCCTGATCCCTCTGGGCTTGGCCACAGGACGATTAGGCAACTTTATCAACGGTGAACTTTGGGGTCGAGCCAGTACCCTGCCCTGGGCCATGGTATTTCCTCAAAGTGGCGATGGCGTCGCTCGCCACCCCTCTCAACTGTATCAGCTTGGCCTAGAGGGACTCACACTGTTTGTATTGATTTGGTGGTTTGCAAATAAACCGCGTCCACTCGGTCAGGTTACCGCCGTTTTTCTGATGGGATATGGCTTTTTCCGCTTTGTTGCCGAATTCGCGCGCCAACCAGACAACTTCTTAGGGCTTTTAGCAGCGGGGCTTTCTATGGGGCAATGGCTGTCCATCCCCATGATGGTGTCCGGAGCCGCCCTATTTGCTTGGGCGGCCAAACAATCCCGTCATTAGAAAAATACGCGCATAAAAAAACCTGCCAAAAAATGGCAGGTTTTTTCAATAAATGCCCCGCTTATGCCGTTAAGGCCGGCATCTCGAACCTAAGGTTCAAGTTGGCCACGTTCTGCTTGATTTTGAGCGCATCTGACTAGAGACGTGCATGCCCATCGAGCTATCTTGCGACCTGAATATGCCATAGCATTGGTTCTGAGAATATATGACCTTTCACGAACACAGCAGGGACAAACTTTTGACTCGACGAAGGCTCAATTAACGCGGTTTGGCCGAGCGACTCGGTGCAACTGTTGTTAATGCTTCGTCAAGCATTGCGTTCATTGCGTCAATTCTACGCTTGAAGTCACCAACCGCCAAGCCACCTAATGGACCATCAGGTGCACGGACGGACAAAAGCTCGACTGCAACCTGAATGGCCGCCATCACTGCGATCCGCTCATTACCAGAAACTTTACCCGTCCCTTGAATCCGTCCAGCGAGTTGGCTAACGTGCTGGGCTGCTGCAGTCAAAGCCTGTTTTTCCTCAGGCGGGCAAGCAAGCGAATAGTCGCGGCCTAAGATAGAAATATCGACACGTTCCATCATTGTTGCCCCTCTGTCTGTGTAGCACCAGGCAAGCGCTCAAGCACGGCATCAATACGTTGGCGTGCTTGTGCAGTGACATTTCGTAAGGCAGAAACTTCTTTGTCGCGGGCAGCAACCTGTGCCTGGAGCGTTTGATGCTCCTGTCTAAACAAGTCCAACGATCCTTGTAAAACATCGCGCTCTGAAGCTGCGGTCTGCGCTTGACGGCCTAACACTTGCGCCTGGGTGCCCTCTTGGGCAAGCTGGGCGCGACACGCATCGCGTTCAGCCTCGGCCTGCGCGAGACGCGCTTGCAAAGCAGTCTGCTCGGCAAATAGTTGCTGAGTGTAGGCAAGTAATTTCGCCAAACGTGTGGAGAGGTGATCAAGATCTTCAAGCATACAGATATCGTAAAGCAAAAATAGACGCGTAAATTGATTCGTCACCAACATCGATGACAAACAAACATTAATTTTTTTACTATGACAAAAAATGTCAGCCTGCATTCAGTTTCGCATGCTAACAAACCACAAATTATGCAAAAAACTAGGGTCTCTCATCAAATAGAGCATGACTTTGAAACTTTACGACAAAAGGACCTAGGTTTTACCCTTTTTTTAGGGAAAACCCCATCAAAAATTGCACGCTTTTGAGTTTGCTTTGGCCGTACTCTCAATTACCATGCAGTCCGAGATGGCCTCTTGTTCAAAAAGTTTCAAGGGGTTGTTTGGTTTATACGACGTCATTTTTTTAATGCGTCCATTTATTTCACAAAACAACTATCAGCAGCGTAGTCAAGGAGCTTGTCACCATGCAGGTTAGAAACAAACAGAACTTCTGGTCGGGGTTGATGTTCATCGTCCTAGGCTCAGCGTTCGCCTGGAAATCCACCGAATACTCGATGGGAACAGCCGCGCGAATGGGTCCCGGTTATTTTCCTTTTTGGCTGGGCGTCATCATGGCGATTCTCGGCGCAATCATTTTGCTGACCTCTTTGACTAAAAAAGCTGAAAAGACAGAAATCGGCAAATTTGACTTTAAGAGCGTTACGATCATCACCGCCGCTGTGGTTGTGTTTGCGCTCTTGCTCCAGCCGGCGGGTTTGATTATTTCCATGTTGGTGTTGGTCCTCATTAGCGCTGCTGCCGCCCACGATAACAACTGGAAAGTGACGATTGCGAATGCAATTTTCCTCGCCATCCTGTGTTACCTGGCTTTCATTGTTGGCCTCAGATTGGTATTCCCGATTTGGCCCGCATTTCTCGGCATGAACTAAGGAGCACGGATTCATGGACTTACTCAATAATTTGATGATTGGTTTTGGGGTGGCTTTTACACCTGAAAACCTGACGTATGCCTTTTTGGGCTGTTTGCTAGGCACCTTGGTTGGCGTATTGCCAGGCCTGGGCCCAGTCCCCACGATCGCCATGTTGCTGCCCATTACCTATGTCTTGCCTCCGATTGCTGGCTTGATTATGTTGGCCGGTATTTATTACGGCACACAGTATGGTGGCTCAACTACGGCTATTTTGGTGAACCTGCCAGGTGAAACCTCTGCGGTTGTAACCGTGCTAGACGGGCATGCGATGGCCAAAAATGGTCGAGCGGGTGCGGCATTGGCAATTGCTGCATTGGGCTCGTTCTTTGCCGGTAGCGTTGCCACGTTGCTGATCGCTGCCTTTGCGCCCCCACTCGCTGAGTTAGCGTTTAAATTCGGCCCTGCTGAATACTTCTCGCTGATGGTGTTGGGCCTAGTGGGTGCTGTGGTATTGGCCTCTGGTTCCTTGATCAAAGCGATTGCGATGATTTTGCTTGGCCTTTTGTTGGGCATGGTTGGTACGGACGTCAACTCCGGCGTCGCGCGCTTTGACTTCGGTATTCCCGAACTGCAAGACGGCGTAGGTTTTGCGATTGTCGCGATGGGCGTGTTCGGTTTTACCGAAATCATGACCAACCTCGAGCAGAAAGAAAACCGTGTTGAAGTGGACGCAAAAATCGGATCACTGTATCCGAACATGCAAGAGTTCAAAGAATCCTGGCCAGCGGTCATTCGCGGTACGGCTGTGGGTTCGGTGTTGGGTATTTTGCCTGGCGGCGGTGCGGTGCTGTCTTCATTTGCTTCCTACACAATCGAAAAGAAACTTTCCAAGAACCCTGAGCGCTTTGGTAAAGGTCACCCTGCTGGTTTGGCTGGCCCCGAGTCCGCTAACAACGCCGGTGCACAAACCTCGTTTATTCCTCTGTTGACGCTGGGTATTCCAGGAAACGCTGTGATGGCGTTGATGGTCGGTGCAATGACTATCCACAACATTCAGCCAGGTCCACAGGTGATGACCAGTCACCCACAGCTCTTCTGGGGCCTGATCGCTTCGATGTGGATCGGTAACTTAATGTTAGTGGTGTTGAACCTGCCTTTGATTGGCATCTGGATCAAACTCCTCACAGTACCTTACCGTGTGCTGTATCCCGCCATTCTCTTGTTCTGCACGATCGGGGTGTATTCACTGAGTTACAACATCTTTGATATTTTTATCACTGCGTTGTTTGGCGTGATTGGATATGTGTGGTCTAAACTCAAATGCGAAGGCGCGCCTCTGCTGTTGGGTCTAGTGCTGGGACCGTTGATGGAAGAAAACTTCCGACGGGCCCTCCTGCTGTCTCGAGGTAACTTCATGACTTTCCTTGAGCGTCCTCTGTCAGCTTCACTGCTGGGCGTTGCAGCGCTGCTCGTGGTCATTATTTCTCTGCCTTCCCTCAAAAAGAAGCGCGAGATTTTCGAGGAAACCTAAATCGTGGCATCGATCAACAGCAAAACCTACGAAGTCTCTGCTCCCCGTAAAGTCGCTTTTTTAGGCTTGGGGGTGATGGGTTTGCCGATGGCAGGTCATCTGGCAAAGGCAGGTCATCAGGTCACGGTCTACAACCGCAATGCTCAAAAGGCGCAAGCCTGGGTCAATGAGTTTGGTGGCCGTTCTTGTGCCACCCCTCGTGAAGCGGCGAGTGGTGCGGAAATCGTTTTTTCCTGCGTTGGAAATGACGACGACTTACGTAGTGTTGTGCTAGGTGATCAAGGTGCGTTTGCGGGCATGCAGGCAGGGGCGACGTATGTCGACCATACAACGGCATCTGCCTCCGTTGCACGCGAAATGCATGCCGTGGCGCAGGGCAAGTCGCTTAAGTTTATCGACGCGCCTGTGTCCGGTGGCCAAGCAGGCGCGGTCAACGGTATGTTGACGGTCATGTGCGGTGGTGATGCAGGCGACTTTGCACACGTGCGCGATGTCATCGCGGTCATGGCGCGTGCCGTGACTTTGGTGGGCCCTGTTGGTGCGGGTCAACTCGCCAAGATGGTTAATCAGATCTGTATCGCAGGTGTGGTGCAAGGTTTGTCTGAGGGCATCGCCTTTGGGCAGGCTGCAGGCTTGGACATGAAGCAAGTCCTTGATGTCATTAACAAAGGCGCGGCCCAAAGCTGGCAGATGGAAAATCGTGGCAACACCATGGTGGACGATCAGTTTGAATTTGGCTTTGCCGTCGATTGGATGCGCAAAGATTTAGGACTGGCGATGGACGAGGCTCGACGCAACGGTGCCCGTGTCCCTGTGACGGCCTTGGTCGATCAGTTCTATGCGGATGTCCAGCAAATGGGCGGTGCGCGCTGGGATACGTCTAGCTTGATCAAGCGCTTGAAAAATTAAGCGATTGAAAAAATAGTTTCTGAGTTTTATGAAATTTGAATGACGCTTAATGATTTAAGCGTCATTTTTTTGATCACTGCACTCCACCACCGCCGCTGCGTCACCACGAGACTCTTGACCGCGCTTGAAAATTAAAGGCGATAACTCGTTGAGTGCTTGTGTGTAGACGTCACGCTTAAAATCAATCACTGCGTCGAGCGACACCCAATAATGACTCCAGCGCCACGCATCAAACTCGGGATGTTGGGTCGCTCTGAGCTTTACGTCTATGTCGCGCCCAAGCATTCGCAGCAAAAACCAAATCTGTTTTTGCCCTCTGTAATGCCCGCGCGACTCTCTACGGATAAAGGTATCCGGCACGTCGTAACGCAACCACTCTCTTGTGCGTCCCAAAATACGGACATGATCGGGTTGGAGACCGACCTCTTCGTGGAGTTCGCGAAACATGGCTTGAACTGGGCTTTCACCGTGTTTAATGCCACCTTGAGGGAACTGCCAAGCATGTTCCCTGATACGCTTACCCCAAAAGACCTCATTTTTTTGATTAACGAGGATGATTCCGACGTTAGGACGGTAGCCTTCGCGATCAAGCATGGCCACTCCCAGCGAATTCAATACAATTACATTTAATTATACGTACCTGTTGGGCAATTTGCCCTAATAAATTTCTTAGTGAACCATGCGCGCATCTGCCTATCACATCAGCACTCTCAAAGAAGCCCCTAACGACGCCGAGATCGCCAGCCATCAACTCATGATGCGCGCTGGCATGATCCGTAAACTTGCGGGTGGAATATATAACTACATGCCGCTGGGTTTGCGCGTGATCCGGAAAGTGGAAAATATCATCCGGCAAGAAATGGACGCGTCCGGAGCACTCGAGCTTTTGATGCCTGTCGTGCAGCCTGCAGAGCTCTGGATGGAATCAGGTCGTTGGGAACAATACGGTCCCGAGCTCCTGCGAATGAAAGATCGTCACGGCCGAGATTTTGTTTTGCAACCGACCTCCGAAGAAGTCATTACCGACATTGCGCGCAACGAAATTCAAAGCTGGCGTCACTTGCCCGTCAACTTTTATCACATCCAAACAAAATTTCGTGACGAGCGCCGTCCACGCTTTGGCGTGATGCGTGGACGCGAGTTCACCATGAAAGATGCTTACTCCTTTGATCGTGATGTCGCTAGCGCACAAAAAAGTTATCAGGTGATGTTTGATGCGTATATGCGTATCTTTGCGCGTCTGGGACTCACCTTCCGTGCGGTGGCTGCGGATACGGGCTCCATTGGGGGCTCGCAAAGCCATGAGTTTCAGGTCATCGCAGATATCGGTGAAGACTTGATTGTTTACGACCCAAAATCTGACTATGCCGCCAACATTGAGCTGGCCCCCGCGCCATGCTTGCTCGCGGAACGTCCAGCACCAGGCGCACCCATGCAGTCCGTTGCCACACCCGAGGCGACCAAGTGTGAGCTAGTCGCCGACATGCTCAAGCTCCCCCTGAGCCAGACCGTCAAATCAATCGTACTTGCGACCGAGCAAGACGGCAAACCTGCAACCCTCTGGCTGCTGCTCATTCGCGGCGACCATGAGCTCAACGAAATCAAAGTGGGTAAGGTTGCTGGACTGGATAAAGGTTTTCGCTTTGCAACAGAGGAGGAGATTGTTGAGCATTTTGGCTGCAAACCTGGCTATCTGGGTCCTGTTGCGATGCTACGACCCGTACGTGTCGTGGCCGATCTCACCGTCGCCAACATGCATGACTTTGTCTGTGGTGCCAATCAAGAAGGCGCACACCTCACCGGCGTGAACTGGGTGCGAGACCTGCCTGAACCCAGCCTGGTGACCGATTTGCGCAATGTGGTCGAGGGTGACCGTGCACCGGACGGCACAGGTACGCTTGCGATTCAACGCGGCATCGAAGTCGGTCACGTCTTTTATCTCGGCACCAAATACTCCCAAGCGCTCAAGGCCACATTTCTGGATGAAAACGGCAAACCCGCCTTGATGGAAATGGGCTGTTATGGCATTGGGGTTACGCGTATTGTTGGCGCGGCCATTGAACAAAACCACGATGCCAAAGGGATTGTGTGGCCAAGGGCGATTGCGCCTTTTGAGGTTGCCATCTGTGCGGTGGGTTGGGGCAAGAGCGAAGCCGTTCGCCAAGCGAGCGAGACGCTTTATCTTGACTTGAAAAGCCGTGGCATCGATGTCATTTTGGATGATCGTGACCAACGCCCTGGCATCATGTTCGCCGAGTGGGAGCTCATTGGCCCGCCTGTACGTATCACGGTCGGCGAGCGCGGACTCAATGAAGGCGTCGTCGAACTACTTGGACGCAAGCAAACTGAGGCAGTACGTGTGCCGCTCGCTGACTGCGTCACGCAGGCACTTTCGTTACTCGAATCCGCTTGATATTGACCCAAACACACATGCCTATCGAACACCCCTCGTTGAAACACCGCATGGATGTCCGGGTCTACTACGAAGACACGGACATGGGTGGTGTGGTTTTTTATGCCAATTACCTCAAATACATGGAACGCGGCAGAACTGAATGGTTGCGCGCTTTGGGCGTGAACCAATCCGCGCTCGCCGAAGCAGAGCAACGCGGCTTTATGGTGGTGCGTGTCGATGTACGCTACATTTCACCTGCGCGTCTGGATGATTTGTTGCAGATCGAAAGCGAAGTCACACGGATGGGCCGAGCTTCGTTACACTTCGTACAGACTGTCAGTCGCCGCGGGGAACTGATTGCTCAAAGTAACATCCAAGTCTGTTGTGTAGAAACCGTTAATATGCGGGTCGCAGCAATACCAGAATCCGTACGCATTAAATTAGCCGCAATTATTCAGGAATAAGTGATGCAAACCACCCAAGATATGTCGATGCTCTCGTTGGTACTCAATGCCACCTTGCCCGTACAGTTCATCATGCTGTTACTGATAGGCATTTCCGTTGTCTCCTGGACTTTTATTTTTGCGAAACGCTCAACAATTAAAAAGACCTTGATTCAAACTAGACGCTTCGAAGACGACTTTTGGTCGGGCGGTGATCTCGCGCTGCTTCATCAATCGATCTCAACGCGGCGGGCTGAACAAGGTGCACTTGCGCGTATTTTTGACTCGGGTATGACCGAATTCCTCAAGGCACGTCGCAGTGGCAATGCCACGGACGTAAACGTAACCATAGATGGCGCACGCCGCGCCATGCGTGCGGCGTTTCAACGCGAACTCGATGAGCTTGAGTCGCATTTAAACTTTTTGGCCTCAGCAGGTTCTGTGAGCCCCTACATCGGCTTGCTCGGAACTGTCTGGGGCATCATGCACGCCTTTGTCGGCCTGGCCAATGTGCAACAGGCTACGCTGGCTTCGGTCGCGCCAGGGATTGCTGAGGCACTGATTGCCACAGCGATTGGTTTGTTTGCCGCGATCCCCGCAGTGGTGGCTTACAACCGCTACACACACGATATTGATCGCCTTTCGATTCGCTTTGAAACTTTTGTCGACGAATTCTTGAATATTCTGCAGCGGCAGGTGCGCTAATGTCTTCGGTTCGCTCAAGCTCCGGGCGTTCGGAACGACGCCTTAAAAATGAAATCAATGTCGTGCCTTATATCGACGTGATGCTTGTTTTGCTGATCATTTTTATGGTGACGGCGCCGTTGATTACGCCTGGTGTAGTGGAACTGCCCTCAGTCGGACAAGCTGCAAACGTTCCTGCGACACCGATCGAAGTACAAATTACCGAGGACGGTAAATTATCGTGGCGCAAGCGTGAGGCAGGCGCGACAAACATCCCAGTTGAGCGCAGTGCGTTAGCACAGACGATACTGTCTGAGCTCAAGCCCGACCAACCCGTCGTCATCGCTGCGGACGGCAAGGTACCCTACGAAACCGTCATGAAAGTCATGGATGACCTTCGCAAAAACGGTGTCACGAAGCTCGGCCTGCTTGTCGATCAAAAAGGTGACACTGCGACGCCAAACGCCTCACCCAAAGGCGCTGTCAATAAAACAAATACTCCTAAAAAATAAAGAGGTTATGCGCACACGCGTTTTACGCTTACTGCACCTGTCATGACGCCACACTCCCCCCCCCTCCTACGCGGCCCGAGTATGCCTCCCAAACAAGCGACAGATTGGCGCGCGTTTGGTTTGGCGATGGTCGCGCATGGCATTTTGGTGTTGTTCTTAGTGGTAGGTCTCAACTGGAAGACTGAGTCTGAGGGTCCTCTGCAAGTTGAGCTTTGGATGGACGGCACAACGCCCATCAATCCCCCACCTAGTCGCAACGAGCCTAAGCCAGAACCCAAGCCTGAGCCAAAACCCGAACCTACACCCGAGCCACCTCCACCGCCGCCTCCACCGACTCCAGCGCCTCCACAAGCCAAAGCCGCACCTGAGCCAAAGCCTGTGATCGACCCAGAGATTGCGCTAGAAGAAGAGCGCAAAAAACGCGCTGAGCTTGAACGCGCGCAACTTGAGAAAGAGGCGGAAGAAAAAAAGGCTGAAGCAGATGCTGCGAAAGAGCAGCTACGCATTAAAAACGAGCGCGAACAAGCCGAAAAAAAAGAGCGCGATCGTCTTGACCAAGAGCGTAAAAAAGCTGAACGTATAGAGCGCGAGAAACAAGAAAAGCAAGAGGCTGAGAAAAAAGCGGTTGCTGAAAAGAAACAAAAGGAACAAAAGGAACTAGAGGCTAAAAAAGCAAAAGAAGTGGCAGACCAAAAAGCCAAAGAAGAAGCGGACAAGAAAGCTAAAGAAGAAGCTGATAAGAAAGCTAAAGCGGATGCGGCCAAGAAAGCGGCCGCGGACAAGGCGCTTAAAGATGCGTTCCGCAATGATGCACTCGGGGCCGCAGGCATTCCGGGCGGTACGGCTGATCGCAATCAAGCGGGAGGCGGCAATAACGATGGCTATGGCGCAAAGGTGCGCGCTTGTATTCAACCCGGCGTTAACTTTTCATCTCCGCCGAGAGGTAATTCAAATCCTGCTGCGCAATATCGTGTTGACCTCCGGCCGGATGGCACCATTGCGTCTGTCAAGTTAACCCGCAGCTCTGGAAATCCTATTTTTGATCGCTCAGTTGAGACTGGAATCCGGCGTTGCTCACCCTTCCCGACGCCACCTTCAGGTAAGTACCCAGGATACATTGACGTCAACTACAATATGTACGACTGATAGGAGTTCTGTAACCATGAAAAGTGATCCACAGTATATGAACAGCCCCCTTTCCTTTTCTATTTTTTATTCGCTGAGAGCTTGGCTTAAAGTCATGCTGATCTCCGCGCTCCTTGGCCTCGGTATTGTTGCCCACGCCCAATTGCGCGTCGACATTTCCGGAACGGGCGCTCAACAATATCCAGTCGCCATCGCAGACTTTAGCGGTGATCCTGCAGGTGCGCAGGTCGCAGAGATTATTCGGGCCGACTTGACCCGAACTGGCCAGTTCCGCCTGATCAGCACTGCGAGCACCAACTTGGCCTACACGACACCGATTGCTTACGATGAGTGGCGCACACGCGGTGCTGATTTCCTCGCCTACGGCACAGTGACGCGTGTTGGAGATGGGCGCTACGAAATCAAATATCGCTTAGGTGATACCGTCAAGCGGGGTTCTTTGGACGAAGTAACGATTGTCGGCAACGACAAAGAACTCCGTCGCATGTCGCACCAGATCGCTGATCGTATCTATGAAAAAATTACAGGCATCAGAGGTGTCTTTTCAACGCGTATTGCCTACGTCCTCAAAAACGGTAAGACTTTTGAGTTGCAGATTGCTGACGCTGATGGACAAAATCCTCAAGTCGCATTGCGTTCAGGTGAACCCATCATTTCACCCGCTTGGTCACCTGATGGTTCGCGCTTGGCTTATGTGAGTTTCGAATCCGGCAAACCAGTCGTGTATGTGCACCAACTTTCAACAAGTAAACGTTTTCCTGTTGCAAACTTCAAAGGCAATAATTCGGCGCCAGCTTGGTCACCCGATGGAAACACGCTCGCCGTTGTCTTGACACGCGACGGCCTATCTCAGATTTATTTAGTAAATAGCAGTGATGGTGGAAACTTGCGCCGCGTCACCCGCTCGCCCTTGATCGATACAGAGCCGATGTTTAGCCCTGATGGCCGCTCGATATACTTTACCAGTGACCGTAGTGGCAGCCCGCAGATTTACCAAGTTGGCCTGGATGGCGGAGAACCTCGTCGCGTGTCCTTCAATGGCAGTTACAATATCTCACCAAGGGTTTCTCCGGATGGCAAGACACTCCTGACTGTTACGCGTCGGGACGGTGCTTACCGGGTCGCCTCACTGAACTTAAGCACGGGTGCTGAATCCTTGCTCACGCAAGGCAGAGATGACCAGTCGCCCAGCTTTGCACCAAACGGCATGCAAGTCCTTTATGCCGCGGTTCAGGGAGGAAGAAGCGTACTGGCAGGCGTGTCTAGCGATGGTCGTGTTCGTCAGACTCTTTCGGTCTTAAACGGTGAAATTCGCGAACCCACTTGGGGTCCGTTTACGAATAAGTAGTATCCATTTACAGCTAGATGTTTTTAGATCGAGTTTTGGTTTTAAATTTAGACACTTTGTTATTTGAAATTCTTTTTAAGGTAGACATCATGAGAACCCGTATTGCTAAAGTTGTGACTATTGCAGCACTTGCCGCCGGACTGGCTGCTTGTAGCTCCGTTTCACTCGATGACCAAGCTGGCAAAGGTGGTGCAGACGGCTCTGGCGTGATGGACCCGTTCAATCCACAGAGTATTTTGGCTAAACAGCGCTCCGTCTATTTTGACTTCAACAGCTACGGAGTGAGCGAACAATATCGCACACTCGTTGACACGCATGGCAAATACCTTGTCAGCGCGCCTCAGCAACGTGTTGTCATCGAAGGCAACACTGATGCGCGAGGCGGTTCCGAGTACAACCTGGCCCTCGGTCAGCGTCGTGCCGAAGCTGTTCGCCGTATGCTGACCTTGATTGGTGTCTCTGACACCCAAGTTGAAACTATCAGTTTCGGTAAAGAGAAGCCAAAAGCACTCGGTGACAGTGATGCCGATTACGCAGAAAACCGCCGTGCGGATTTCAACTACAAGCGCTAAACTGACTCGATAGATAGGTCTGTCACAAAGCGGCCTAAGGCCGCTTTGTTATTTTTAAAAAGAAGGAATTTTTATGCGTAACAAGACTCTTTCCTGGCGTGCTGCCAGTGCATGCCTCGTATTGATGGGTGGCGCGTTGGTGAGCCAGTCGGCGTTAGCATTTACAGATGACGAAGCGCGCAAAGCCATTCTCGAGCTTCGTCAACAAATCAGAACAATGAATGAAGCGAATCAACGTGCGCGCATTCAACTTTCAGATCAGATCGAAACCCTTGGACAAGAGATTGTTCGCTTGCGTGGTGATATCGAACAACTCGGACGCCCGGCCGGCGCAGGTGGTGGCACGAGTGGCGTAAGAGGTGCAGATCCGCGTTCCCAAGATCCCCGCGAACAAGCCGCGTTTGAGCAGTCCATCGAAAGCTTTCGCAAAGCACAATATAAAGAAACAGTCCAAAACCTGACTGCTTTCCTCACACTTTATCCTGATAGCGCCTTGGCACCGACTGCGCAGTTTTACTTGGGTAGCAGCCGTTACGCAATGAAAGACTTTAAAGGTGCAATCACAACCTTGCAGGGCATGGTGCAAAAATATCCCACTGAGCCTCGCGCGGCCGATGCCTTGCTGATGGTGGCCAGTTGCCAAATTGAACTCAACAACCGACCAGGTGCCAAAATAACCTTGCAACGTATCGTCAAGGATTACAAGGGCACTCCGGCTGCTGATACTGCAACCAAGCGTCTACCCCTGTTACAGTAAAACTTTCAAAGCAATCACTACGTTGTGACTGTTAGGAATAATCCTTGAATGAAAAAATGACTCCGAACCTTTTCGGAGTCATTTTTTTAACTTGTCGAAAGTAGCAGACAGGCAACACCGATCACAATCAACAGAATGCCCAGACTTTCTTGCTTGGAGCTTTTGCTAAGAAATACACGCCACGACAATAACTGTGCAAACAAAACCTCAACTAAACCCAAGGTGCGAACATTTGCAGCAGCAGTCAAGGCAAAGCCCAAGAACCAGCCCTGCGAGGCAGAGGCGCCGAGCAAGCCACCCCAAATCGAGATCCGCCAAGCCTTAAGGCATTTGATCCAGTCGTCGCGATGAAAGCTCATCATCCACGCTGCGAGCAAAATAGTCTGAAGGCCCAGGCCACAGGTCAGTGTCCAAGAAGCGCGGACAAAAAAGTGCGCTTCGCCCAAAGCAAGAATTCCACCTCTAAACGTCACTGCTGCGATTGCAAAAAATGCGCCAGCAAGCAAACCCAATGCTGCAGGCTTCCATGACGACTCTCCAGGCCCTGCCGTATTTGGCTTGCGTGACATAATCGTCACGCCCACCGTTGCAATGATGATTGCCACCATCGCCAAAATAGAGATTTGATCCCCTAACACCACCAGGCCAAACAACGCGACCTGAACAGGCTCCGTTTTGGTCCAGGCGGTCACCACCACAAAGGCACGTTGTCGCATCGCTGCAAGCATCAAAGCTGTTGCTGCGATTTGTGACAAGGCTCCGGCTATTACAAAAAGCAAGAAGCTCAAGTCCATTTTTGGCACGACTGAACCGGTCACCATCAAAGCAATCACAGTAAATAGAACTGCAAATGGAAAACCATAGATAAATCGCACTTGGGTCGCCCCCAAGGTGCCGAGTTGCTCAGTCAAACTTCGCTGAATCGCGTTACGTCCGGCCTGAGCGGCTGCCGCAAAAATCGTTGCTGGAATCCATAACCAAGTCCATTCGTGCACAAAGATCTCCCCTATTTATTACGCAAGCTTGGCTGCGTGTTCTTGCAAGAGTTTGACGACAGTTGGATCAAGGGTAATACCAGCGACTTGCTGTTGCGCCATTTTTTTCAGCTCAATTTCACCGGGCATAATGACTGGGCGCCCCTCGACTGCAGGTGGGCTGTCATGCAAGATTGAAGCAAAGTCGATCATGCGATCCGTGAGCCACTGAGGCGAGCCGAGCACTTTGGTATTGATCAAAATAAAAAAGTGCCCCAGGTTTTGCGGCTCATCGGGCGCGTCGACCCAAGACTTGACGTGCGTCAGGTAGGCGGCGTTTGACAGGAGTCCAGCAAACATGTCCACCATCAAAGCCAGACCATAGCCCTTATGACCGCCAATCGGCTGTAGAAAGCCGTCTAAGGCAGCTTTGGGGTCTGTCGTGGCCCGACCCTTGTCATCAGTTGCCCACGTGTCTGGGATCACCTCGCCGCGCTTGAAAGCGTTACGAATTTTAGCGCGGGCCACCACACTCATAGCCATGTCGAGCAAAAAGGGCTGACCGCCAGGATTTGGCACACCAAAGCCCAAGGGGCTATTACCCAAACGGGCGTCACTGCCCCCCCACGGTGCAATCGTGGTGGTGGCGTTACTACCGATGATGCTGGCAAAACCTTCCTGTGCGGCGATCAAGGAATAAGGGGAGATCGGTCCAAAGTGATTGCTGCCGCGGGCGAAGGCCATTCCGATACCGTATTGACCCGCCGCGTCCATGGCTGCGCGCAAGGCGTGCATACCCACCAACGGACCGACGCCGTTATCACCGTTCACAAGTCTGAGAGCGGGAGCGGGCGTTTCAACTTTTATATGTGGCTGCGCGCGAATACCTTGGACCATCAAACGGTCACCATAGGACTCTACACGTGACAACCCGTGCGTGCTCAAGCCGAATAGATCTGCCAAAACCAATACACGGACAACGTCTGCGGCATCTGTTTTCGTCAGACCGAGACCTTGAAATGCACGCACGGCTAATGCTGTGAGTTCAGTTTCTGTCCAGACTGTTTGTACTTGCCCGCTTTGACTCATTGCCAACACTCCTTTTGCGTTTATTTTTTAGACTCTTCAGTCGCCAGCGCAAGCATACTCGGGAGCGAGGCTGCCGTCATGTCAGCCGCAAGCGATCAATCACAACCTGCCACAAACCGACTATCCAATAAAAAACCCTCGAATCTCTCCGAGGGTTTTCAAAGCGCTCCCCGAGACACGTCCCGGGGATGAGGATGTGGACTTAGAAGCCCATACCGCCCATGCCGCCCATTCCGCCCATGCCGCCCATATCACCACCACCCATACCGCCGGCAGCTGGCTTGTCTTCGGCGAGCTCGCATACTGCGACTTCTGTTGTCAGCAACAAGCTGGCAACGGAGGCTGCATTTTGCAAAGCTGTGCGTGTGACTTTGGTTGGATCTAAAACGCCTTGCTCGACCAGGTCACCGTACTCGCCGGTGGCGGCGTTAAAGCCGTAGTTACCTGAACCGTTCGCAACGTTATTGACCACAACGCTTGGCTCATCGCCTGAGTTGGCCACGATAGTGCGCAGTGGCTCCTCGATGGCACGCAAGACGAGCTTGATACCAGCGTCTTGGTCGGCATTGTCGCCCTTGACCAAAGCAACCACAGCACGTGTGCGGATCAACGCAACGCCACCGCCAGGAACGATGCCTTCTTCGACCGCTGCGCGTGTTGCGTGCAGTGCGTCTTCGACACGTGCCTTCTTTTCTTTCATTTCGACTTCGGTTGATGCACCGACGCGAATCACAGCAACACCGCCGGCCAACTTGGCCACGCGCTCTTGCAGTTTTTCACGATCGTAGTCAGAAGTTGCTTCTTCGATCTGGACACGGATCTGTTTGACGCGTGCTTCGATCGACTTGGCATCGCCATGACCGTCGATGATTGTGGTGTTTTCTTTGCCGACTTCGATACGCTTGGCTTGACCGAGTTCAGCCAAAGTTGCTTTCTCAAGCGACATACCTGTTTCTTCGGAAATGACAGTACCACCGGTGAGGATGGCGATGTCTTCGAGCATTGCTTTACGACGGTCACCAAAACCAGGCGCCTTGACGGCTGTGGTCTTGAGGATGCCGCGGATGTTGTTGACAACCAGCGTGGCCAAAGCCTCGCCTTCGACGTCTTCAGCCACGATCAACAAAGGACGGCTTGACTTGGCGACTTGCTCCAAAATGGGCAGCAGATCGCGAATGTTGCTGACTTTCTTGTCGTAAATCAGAACGAATGGATCATCCAACGCTGACACTTGCTTTTCAGGGTTGTTGATGAAATAAGGTGACAAATAGCCACGGTCAAACTGCATGCCTTCGACGACGTCGAGTTCATTTTCGAGTGACTTGCCGTCTTCGACAGTGATGACGCCTTCTTTACCGACTTTGTCCATTGCGTCAGCAATGATCTGGCCGATTGAGAAGTCGCTGTTAGCCGAAATCGAACCGACTTGGGCGATTTCTTTGGTTGTGGTGCATGGCTTGGAGAGCTTTTTGAGCTCAGCAACCGCCGCAATCACAGCCTTGTCGATGCCGCGCTTGAGGTCCATTGGATTGATGCCGGCAGCCACGTACTTGAGGCCTTCAACAACGATCGACTGAGCCAACACGGTTGCAGTCGTTGTACCGTCACCAGCGTTGTCAGAAGTCTTGGAAGCCACTTCCTTGACCAGCTGTGCGCCGATGTTTTCAAATTTGTCTTTGAGTTCGATTTCTTTAGCGACCGACACGCCGTCTTTGGTAACGGTTGGGGCACCGAAAGAGCGCTCGAGCACAACGTTACGACCCTTTGGGCCGAGGGTTGCTTTTACTGCATTGGCGAGGATATTTACGCCACGGACGATACGGACGCGTGCGTCATCGCCGAATAAAACTTGCTTGGCAGCCATTTATCTTTCCTTAAAGTGTTCTGTTTACTGGACAACTGCGAGGATTTCTTCCTCACGGATGACGAGGACCTCTTCGCCGTCGACTTTGACTGTCTGACCGGCATATTTGCCGAACAAGACTTTATCGCCAACTTTGACGTCCATTTTCAGGACTTTGCCATCTTCGGTTTGTTTGCCGGGACCAACGGCTAGCACTTCACCTTGATCGGGCTTTTCAGCGGCGCTTTCAGGGATGACGATGCCCGAGGCTGTTTTGCGCTCGTTGTCCAGGCGTTTGACGATCACGCGATCGTGTAGGGGACGCAGGGCCATGTAGAACTCCTGTTATATACAAAAATGGGTTGTTAGAAAGTCTGCAGGAGAATTATTAGCACTCGTTGCAGATGAGTGCTAATTATAGGGGGTGTTTTGAGGATTTCAAGTGCTCAAGGAGTGAATTTGTTGAATTGGAGGCTATGAAATGTTTAGGCATCTGATGTGCGGGAGTGCTTCTGCGGCAATCGGAGCGTTGAGTTTTGCTGAGCAAAACTTCAAGCACTCCACTTGCCTGCAACAAGATCATCCCCTCAGTCGAGAAGTTTCCTCCTCGGGAAGTTTGCTCAATCTGCAGGAAAATGGGGCGATTTGAATGTTGCTCAGCAACATCAAACGCCCCAGGTTTCCGGAACAAGTTGAGGCTTGCAAAAAAAATCTATTCGAGATTTGTGCCGCGGCAATCGGAGCGTTGAGTTTTGCTGAGCAAAACTTCAAGCACTCCACTTGCCTGCAACGAGACTATCGAAAAAACTACTTTCGTGCCGCCCGTCGAGCAGCCTTGGCTGCCATAAAGTCACCGACGATTTTCGCGTGCTCAGCTGTCTTGTGTGCAATCGCCTGATACGCAGCCGAAAGCTCCAACAAATTAGACAACGACGACGTCTGCCCCTCACGCAATAAACGCTTGGTCATCCGCACCGCAGGTGCAGAATTGACCGCCATTTTGCGCGCCAACGTTTGCGCAGTTGACAAGAGCTCCTCAGCCGGCACCACACGCGACACCATGCCCCAATCTAAGGCGGTTTTCGCATCAATCGCCTCGCCCGTAAACGACATTTCTGCCGCACGCGCCATCCCAATCACGCGCGGTAAAAGCCAGGCGCCGCCATCACCCGCCACGATACCGACCTTGACGAAACTCTCGGCGAAAGTCGCTTGCTCAGACGCAATCCGTAAGTCGCACATACACGCCAGATCACAGCCTGCGCCAATCGCCGGGCCATTCACGGCCGCGATGGTAGGCACCTCAATCTGGTGGATCGCAAGAGGTAAGCGTTGAATGCCCTGCCGGTACTCCTGACGCAAGACCTCAGAACCAAAACCAGAACCAATCTGGCGCTCCATCTCGTCAATTTTGCCGCCCGAAGAAAAAATCGGACCGTTCGCCGTAATGATGACGGCGCGCACGCTCGGATCATGCTCGATGCGATGACACGCCTCCAGCATGGCCTCGACAATACCGGTCCCCGTTAAGGCATTGCGCGTCTCTGGATGATTGAGCGTAAGTGTGACGACGCCTAAGTCGTCTTGGTCGTATTGGAGAACATCTGACATAGAAGTTAAGCCTTATTAATCATTGAATTTAGCGAAATCAGCGCCCTGCGGCCTTGGCCGTGACACCGCCTGCCACACCAAAATCAGTGGCGGGCCGATCAAACAAGATCACACGGATGTTTTGTTTGGACACACCAATCGCCTGCTCTGTCGCCTCAAACATCGCGGCAATCACAGCGGCTTTTTGATCTTCCGTGCGACCGCGGATCAAACCCACAGTAATCATGACCATTTCCTTGCCAATCTCACCTGCAACGATGACGTGCTCAGCAGGAATTTCCTGCAAGACAACGCGCACGGAAGCCAAAGGGGCGCCAATGCTGTCGACCACAGATTGCGTCAGCTTTTTCAGCAAGTCAGTCTTTTTTGCGGCGCTATGACCCTGCAGAATTTGTACGTTGAGCATTGGCATGGTGTGCTATCTTCCAAAAATGAGTTGAGAGGCCTGAATCTGTCAGGCGGTTGTCATTTATAAACCAAGTTTGCAAACATGTCCCCTCATCCTTCGAAACATAAGAGCAAAGGCGGCTTTCGCAGAGTCTTTAAGGCAGGCGGCTACTCACTTAGTGGACTGCGCGCCGCACTCCGTTATGAGGCCGCGTTCAGGCAAGAGCTTTTGCTGGTGCTCATTTTGACTCCCCTCGCGTTCTGGATCGGCCAAGGCGCTTTGCAGATCATCGTGCTGCTCAGCTCTTTGGTGCTCGTATTGATTGTTGAGTTACTGAATTCCGCGATCGAAGCGGTTGCGGATGCCGTCACGCTAGAAAACAACGAACTGATCGGTCGCGCCAAAGATCTTGGCAGCGCAGCTGTCATGGTGAGTCTACTTTTAGCCGTGGCCCTTTGGATCACTTTGCTAATAAACAAGTGGTACAACTTTTTTTAGCTTGCCCATCTTTTTAGGCTCTAATAGAGCCAATGTTCATTTGTAAACTGTTGTCATGTCCTTTATTCAAAAACTAAACGCCGCATGGGCAAGCTCACAATCCCTCCTCATGGTGGGCTTGGATCCTGACTTGACACGCATGCCCGCCGAGCTGAAAGGTAAACCGGACGCGATCTTTCAGTTTTGCAAACAAATTATTGATGCGACGGCGCCCTTTGTGTGCGGCTTTAAACCACAAATCGCTTACTTTTCAGCGGTAGGAGCAGAGCTTCAACTTGAGGATCTGTGTGCCTACCTCAGGGAAAACTACCCCCACCTTCCCCTGGTGCTCGATGCCAAGCGAGGCGATATTGGGGCGACAGCGACCCAATACGCGCAAGAAGCGTTTGGCAGATACAACGCAGATGCTGTCACGATCAGTCCCTATTTAGGCTCAGACTCAGTTGAGCCCTATTTGGAGTGGGAGGATCGCGGCGTGATTGTGCTGTGTCGCACATCCAACCCTGGAGGTTCTGACTTGCAGTTTTTAATGACGGATGGCGTGCCTTTGTACCTGCGGGTCGCAGACTTAGTTGCCAACAAATGGAATAAAACCGGGCAGTGCGGACTTGTTGTGGGGGCAACGTTTCCAAATGAGCTGGCGGCAGTTCGCAAAGCTGTCGGTGATAGTGTTCCCCTCTTGGTGCCTGGGATCGGTGCTCAAGGTGGAGATATTGCGGCAACCTGCGCGGCGGGTTCAAATGCGCAAAAAACTGGCATGATGATTAATTCCTCACGCGCCATTTTGTACGCAAAAGGGCCCGGTCATTGGACTGAAGCCTCCGCTGCGGTTGCCAAGCAAACACGCGACGATATCAACGCATACAGATAAGCTGCGGCCACAGCTGCTTAGGTCAGCAAGTCGCACGCGAACTGCAGAGAAAAAACGACCGAGGCGTCTCGGACGGCATCTCGGTCACCTTCGAAAATCTTTGAGGTCGCGTGCACAACCACACCCGAAGGTGCGCGTTGCGCAAAACCAAACCAGACCAAACCAACTGGCTTGCTCGTCGAGCCACCCTCTGGACCAGCAATCCCAGTCGTCGTCAACGCAAGTGTGGCGCGCGGTGCCATCGCCAGCACACCCGCCGCCATTTGACGGGCCACTTCTTCACTGACTGCACCGAACTGATCCAAGGTTTCGCGAGCCACGCCGAGTTGGACGTGTTTTGCCATGTTGCTATAGGTGACCCAACCCTGATCAAACCAGCCGCTTGAGCCAGGAACTGCCGTCACAGCGCCTGATAACAGTCCGCCCGTACAGGACTCAGCCGTTGCAAGCCATCCTTGAAGAGCGAGGAGTAGTTGGCCCAATTGAGCCGCTCGTGCATGCGCATCATTTTGCATCACTTTTCTCTCAAGGTTGACGTTATTTAAAATACATCGCGGGACCGAAACGCACAAGCAGCGCCATCACAATCAGCGTGTATGCGGCTGCTAGCAAATCGTCGGCCATCAGACCAATGCCACCCTTGAAACGGGCATCGACTTGACGAATGGGTGGAGGTTTGACCGTATCAAAAATCCGAAAGAGGACAAAGGCAATGCTCTGGGCCACCAGTGAACCGGGCACCAGCCACAATACGAGCCAAAAGGCGACGAACTCATCCCAAACAATACCAACATGATCTTGAACACCCAGTGACTGACTCACACGCTGGGCAGCCCAACAACCATATACAAAACACAAGAATAAAAAAATACCTATCGCCAGATTATTTACGCCGGGAGACACAAGGCACCACAGCAACCAGGCGAGCAACGTTCCCCATGTTCCGGAGCCGGGGCGAATCAAGCCCGAACCAAAGCCAAACATTAAAATTCGACCGGGGTCAGAAAACACCCAACGCAAGCTGGGCCAAGTCGTACGGTGTCTGGAAGAAACGCCAGTCATATCATTCTCGGAAATGGTCAAAGCCTTGCGGCAAAGGTTGAACCAACTGCCCAGTACTGTCATAAACAGATAATTCAGAGCCAGCAATGATTTGACCAATCCTGGTCAGGGGCACACCCGCCTCAAGTCCAATGCGCTCAAAATGATCACGCTGATCCATCGATGCAGTGAGGCATAACTCATAGACATCTCCGCCCGCTAACACGGCACGACGCCAGTCCGCCTGAGAGAGATGAGCGAGTGCCGGATGGACGGGCAACAGGCTCTCGTCAATCCGGGCACCGACGCCGCTGGCTTGAAGAATATGACCCAAGTCTTGCAACAAGCCATCAGAAATATCAATGGCCGCATGCGTATGTGCAGCGAGACGACGACCTAAAAAAACGCGAGGGTCCGGTAACTCAAGCGAAGCACGTGTTTGCCCGAGCATGCTGCCTTGCAAACCGAATAGTCCTTCGTTCGAACCGTCTTTTAAAGATCCAGCCAAAATCCGGTAAGCCACATCAGCCGCCCCGAGTTGACCAGAAACCCAAATGTCGTCGCCGACTTTAGCTGCGCTGCGTCGCATTGCTTGCGAGGGATCTACCTCTCCAAACACCGTAACGCTGATCGCGATACCTTGTTCACTGCGGGTGGTGTCCCCACCAATCAGAGCACAGCCATGGTGATCCGCGAGTGCGTAAAACCCATCGGCAAACCGCGCGACCCACGGTGCGTCAAAACTTGGTAAAGCCAGCCCTAACAAACAGGCGATCGGTTTTGCTCCCATCGCAGCTAAATCAGACAGGCTCACTGCGAGAGACTTGTGTCCCAAGGTGAAGGGATCGACGTCCGGGAAAAAGTGTCGACCCTCAAGTAACAAGTCCTTGCTGGTGGCTAGCACTAAGCCAGGCGTCATCCGAAATAAAGCGCAATCGTCTCCGCCGCCAAGCATTCCGGCGGGTACCGGACGCTTGAAAAAGCGCGTGATCAGATCGAATTCGGAGGCCATGTTTGCGCAGGCACTCAGCGGCGGGCGGATGCCCGTACTTCAGCCGACCGCGCCTCAGCGGCTAGCTTATCCAGCACCCCGTTGACGAACTTGAAACCATCGGTGCCGCCAAAAGACTTGGCGAGCTCGACGGCTTCATTTATTGCAACCCGATAGGGCACGTCAACTTGATGGATCAACTCAAAGCTGCCAATCAGCAAAATACCATGCTCAATCGGCGATAGCTCTGCCAGCGGACGATCCACAAAAGGCGCAAACTTTTCACGCAACGCAGGCGCTTCTTTCATCGCACCATGCAACAGCGTTTGAAACCACACCGCATCCGCTAGCTCGAACTCATCTTCGTCACGCAAGTGAGCTTCGATTTCACCAGCATCCTGAAGACTCTCGGTATCGCGCACCAACCAGGCATACAAGCCCTGCAAGGCCAACTCGCGCGCACGTCGACGTGCGCTACGAGGAGGTATTGTTTGGGAATTATCGTCTTGCTGGGGCTTGTTCAATATCATCATCCTCTTCGTCGTCTTCGTCTGCCTCTGGCTCAAGAGCCGCCACCAGATTTGCCATTTCAACCGCGCATTGGGCGCAGTCACGACCTTTGTCTGCAGCACGCTCTTCGGCCTGCTCATCCGTATCAGTCGTCAGTACGCCGTTTGCCACGGGGATGCCTGTCTCGAGGGCAACACGCGCAATGGCTGAAGCGCTTTCATTGCTGACGATTTCAAAATGGTAGGTCTCGCCACGGATCACTGCACCTAAGGCAATCAAGGCATCAAACTCAAAGGTTTCAGCCATGCGTGCCAACGTCACGCCAAGTTCTAATGCACCGGGCACGGTGACCACCATAATGTCTTGTTCATCCACGCCCAGGCTTTCAAGCTCTTGGAGGCAGGCGTCGAGTTCGATCAAACCGATGTCTTCGTTGAATCGGGCACGAACAATTCCGATATGCAGGCCCTCTCCATTCATGTCGGGGGTCAGGGTATATGGGCTCATGATGTGCTTCCTATGGGTTGCGGGTGGGAGGTTGATGATCGTAACCGGTGACGTCGAGACCAAAGCCAGGCATGATGCTGGGCATTTTTCTGGGTCGCGCCAACAAACGCATCTGCCCGACGTTGAGGTCACGCAAGATCTGCGCCCCCATTCCGTAGGTACGCAGATCCATGCGGCCGGATTCGCGTTTAACGCGGACAGGCGCATCGCTTTGCGACGCTGTCATTTGTTGAAAAAGATGGCTTGAGGAACCTTGGCAATTGAGAAACACCATCACGCCCGCTTCAGTTTCGCGGATCGCCCGAAGTGCCTCAGCAACACCCCAGCTGTGGCCGGGGCTTTGGACATCAATAAGGTCGAGAATAGACGTGGGCTCATGCACGCGCACGAGTGTCTCTCGCGTTGGGTCCACGTTTCCATGCACTAGCGCCAAATGAGGATTACCTGCTACCGTATCGCGGTAAGCAATCATTTTAAATTCGCCCCACGGCGTCTGCACTTGACGCTCGCTCATTCGCTCAATCACGGACTCATGCTCGTTACGATATTGGATCAAGTCTGCAATCGTGCCAATTTTTAAATTGTGTGTCCGACCGTAATCGATCAAATCGGGCAAGCGCGCCATAGTGCCGTCAGGCTTTAGGATTTCACAAATCACCGCAGCGGGGGTCAAACCCGCCATTTTGGTCAAGTCGCAACCTGCCTCGGTATGTCCGGCACGCACCAACACACCGCCAGCAACGGCCTGCAAGGGAAATATATGTCCTGGCTGGACAAGATCCGTGGCCTTGGCATCACGTGCGACGGCGACGCGAACGGTTCTTGCGCGATCCGCAACAGAAATGCCTGTTTCCACACCCTCTGCGGCTTCGATCGAAACTGTGAAATTGGTGCCGTAGGTCGTCCCGTTTCGATTGGACATTAAGGGCAACTCAAGCTGGCGGCATCGCTCTTCGGTCAGTGTCAGGCACACGAGCCCACGGCCATGCGTCACCATGAAGTTGATCGCCTCTGGCGTCACAAACTCAGCGGCCATGACCAGATCGCCTTCGTTTTCACGATCTTCTTCATCAACCAAAATGACCATGCGTCCCATTTTGAGCTCAGAAATAATCTCGTCGACAGGGGAGATCGCGGCCGCGAGGTCGGCATCGTTTGATGACACAGCAGAAAGTTTGGCAGACATGATGGCGTGATACTGAAGCAAGTGTAGATACCTATTATAGAATCCTCTTGCCAAAGCATGACTAGTTTCCTTGCGTCGACCCATTCAATGGCTCTGAAAGCTTTATTTCCCAACTGTTGCAGCGGGTTTTATCTGCCACTGCTCGAAGAGCATTCTATTTAGCCAGCCGTTTTGCCTAGGCGCACTGAACGGCTTGCAAAAAAAATAATTAAGCATTACTTTATGGCTATTCTACTAAGAGGAATGCATCGCTAAACGTTCAGTGATCTCTCTGAGCGGATTTTGCAGACAGTTAAACACTGTGGGCCTTCACAGGCGGCACAGGGTTGTGACTGGTAGGGGGTTAGCAATGTCAGAGCAGGAACTCAAGCTAAATGTGCCAGTCAAGGCACAAGCGCGTGTCGAGCAAGCCGTAAAACGTGCGAAATTCTCTCAAATTCAGTTACGCGCTTTGTACTTTGACACGCCAAGCCGTGCGTTGGCGCGCGCGCGGATTGGGCTCAGACTCCGTCTTGAGGGCAACCAGTGGGTTCAAACACTCAAAATGCCCGGCTCGCACAGCTTGTCTCGCATTGAAATCAATGAAGATCGGCCTGAGGCCTCTCTTGAGCTGAGTATTTATTCTGAGACGCCCGCCGGAGAAATCCTGTCAAAACTGACCGAACCGCTTCAGGTTTGCTATGAAACAGACGTTCAACGACTCTTACGTGACATCCGAACACCTCACGGTGTCGTTGAGCTCGCCTTTGATCGCGGATTGATACGCGCAGGCGCACTTGAACTCCCAATCTCAGAAGTTGAGTTTGAACTTAAGCGTGGTCAACTTGAAGCGGTCTTTGAAATCGGGCGGAAGTGGCAAGAAAAGTTTGGGCTTATCCTAGACTTTCGCAGTAAAGCGGAGCGCGGCGACCGGCTCGTACAGCTGGCGCAATCCCTAACGGTGATCGAAGCCATGTCAGTCCAGGATGCCGACTCGCTTGAGCGACAGGCCGAGACACGGGCAAAACGAGTAGCCGACTTTTGGAAACCACGCGGCGCTGAATTCTTGTCAGTGGTAAGTGTTGTCAAACAACGTGACCCCGCGCAAGTGCTCGCCGCGATCACCACAGAGTGCTTAGAACAAATCGTGCGCAATACTTCAGTCTTGTGTGAGGTCGACACTGCGGGGATTTGTCAGGTCGGCACACCTGAACACATCCATCAGCTGCGCGTTGGCATTCGAAGACTGCGCTCTGCCTGGTCCTTTTTTGATGGTCTGACAGCGCTCCCCTCACTTGAGCATCGAGAACAAATCAAACAATATTTTTCTCTACTCGGTGGGACACGGGATCAGGATGTGTTGCAGGAGTCAGTCCTGCCTGTACTCGCTGTCGCTGGGCTGCCGCCATTAGTTCTCTCCCCCTCGCCCCACCAAGGCTCAGGCAGTCAGCTCGTTGCAAGTGCAGGCTTCCAACGTTGGCTTTTGGACATGTTGGCGCTTTGCACCATGCCGGAAAAGTCAATCCTGACGCCCTCAGCGACGTCCATGGCTGCGCTCCCTCTCAACCCAGTGACCGTGCCTGCACCCAATAGTCAGGGCCATGATATTTTTCAGTTTCCTCATGCGCCACTCATTCCGCGCAAGCCGCCGCTCAAACCTCTTTTAATTAAAAAACTCAAACAGTGGCACCGCAAGATTGTGCGTAACGGCATGGCATTTCGAGTGCTGGAAATTGAACAGCAACATGCTTTGCGCAAAAAATGTAAACGCTTGCGCTATGTGCTTCAGTTTTGCGAATCTTTACTGCCCGAGACACATTTACAAAGCTATCGAAAACATCTCGCCACCGTGCAAGATATTTTGGGCGAAATGAATGATCTCTACGTAGCGTTGCCCCTTTTTGAGTCGCTTAAAACCGATCAACCCCAAGCATGGTTTGCTTGCGGCTGGATCCAAGCACGTCAAGCCGCGCTTACGGACAAAGCCTCTGGGGCGTTTAGACGCTTAGCCAACGCCACACCGCCCTGGGACTAAGCCAAGTGTGTACTTAGCCGATCACTGCCGCCGCAAACTCTGCTGCCACAAACGGCTGTAGGTCTTCGATTTTTTCACCCATACCGATCCAGTAAACCGGCACAGGACGCACGCCTTGACTTCCAGCTGCCACTGCAGCCAATGTGCCACCTTTTGCAGTTCCATCCAGCTTGGTCACAATCAGCCCGGTCAGCTCTACAGCAGCATCAAACGCTCGGATTTGCGCCAACACGTTTTGTCCAGAATTGCCATCTACGACAAGCAAGACCTCATGCGGAGCCGTCGGATCTGCCTTGGCAATCACGCGCCGGATTTTCTTGAGCTCATCCATCAAATGAAGTTGAGTCGGTAAGCGGCCGGCTGTGTCGACCATCACGACATCCATGCCCCGCGCACGTCCAGCATGCACGGAATCAAAAGCAACGGCAGCGGGATCTGCACCTTCTTGGGCAATCACATCGACGTTGTTACGCGCCCCCCATTCGGCCAATTGCTGTCGTGCAGCGGCGCGAAAAGTATCTCCCGCTGCAAGCAGCACGCGCGCGCCCTCATGCTGTAGCGCATAGGCCAGCTTACCAATCGACGTTGTTTTGCCCGCACCATTAACGCCGGTGATCATGACCACCAAGGGTTTAACCCGCCCCACATCAAAAGGCTTTTCCAAAACCTTTAAATGCTCCGTCAATACTTCCCGTAAAGCCTGACGCACACCCTCTGCATCCTCGATTCGGTCGCGTTTGACACGCAAGCGCAAGGCTTTGAGCAGCTGTTCGGTTGCCTCTACGCCGGAATCCGCCATGATCAAGGCAGTTTCTAACTCATCAAAAAGAGCTTCATCAACGTGCACGCCCACGAACAAACTGCCGATACTTTGGCCTGTTTTAGCCAATCCGCCCTTGAGTCTCGCCAACCACGAGGCCTTTTTTTCCTCATTTTGCTCTGTCAGAACCAGCTCGTGGGGCTCATCCAGAGCAATGGACCCAGCCTGCTCAGCAGCTCCTGTCGGCTCGCTTGGCGGGGTCGGAACGGGTTGTTCGAGAGACTGTGCACCCGCGACACCCACACTACCCACAGCACCCAATGCAGAGGCAAAAGAGCTGCGCCTGAACGGTGTTTGTGGAGGCAGGGTTGTAGATGCTGCAGTCTCAGGTACGATCACCTTTTCTACAGTTTGATCCAAGCTAAGCGCCGCCTCTTGAGGGGCGAGTGCAGGCAACTGATCTTCTGCTGAAGATTCAGATTGTGTGGGTTTTTTCTTGAAAAAGCGAAACATAGTGAAGAAGTATATTCGCATCGTGGCCGGACAGTTTCGTCGAACACCAATTGAGGTGATCGAGGCCGAAGGTTTGCGTCCCACGCCCGACCGAGTGCGCGAAACGCTGTTCAATTGGCTAAATTATTTTTGGGGTGGCGAATTTTCTGATAAACGCGTGCTGGATTTATTTGCCGGCAGCGGCGCCTTGGGCTTTGAAGCCGCCTCAAGAGGGGTTGCGCACGTCCAGATGGTGGAACAACAGCCTCGGGCAGTCGCCGCTCTTAGGGCCTTGCGAGACAAACTTGACGCCAAAGCCGTGCGAATACACGCTGGCGACGCCGCTCACATCCTCGACCGGCTTGAAGCGGCTCGCTTTGACTTGATTTTTATTGATCCCCCATTTGGTAAAAACTGGCTAGAATCGCTTTGGTCTCTTTTGCCAGATTTGTTGGAACCCAACGGTCTTGTTTATATTGAGGCTGAAAAACCGGTTTTGACACCGGACGGGTACAGGTTATTGCGCCAAGATCGCGCAGGGGCCGTACACTATCATCTCTTACAAATTGTTGCACTGCAAAAATGATCACTGCTATTTATCCCGGAACGTTCGACCCGATGACACGCGGCCATGAGGACTTGGTACGCCGAGCAGCCGGCCTGTTCGACCAAGTTGTCATTGGCGTGGCGCATAGCCGCAAAAAAAGCCCTTTTTTCTCAGTTGACGAGCGTGTAGAAATTGCACGTGAAGTCTTGAGTCATTACCCCAACGTCAAAGTTGCGAGCTTTGCAGGCCTGCTCAAAGACTTTGTCCGCGAGCAAGAGGGGCGCGTCATTGTGCGTGGTCTGCGCGCGGTGTCTGACTTTGAATACGAATTTCAAATGGCTGGCATGAATCGCCATCTGCTGCCTGAGGTCGAAACACTGTTTATGACCCCTTCGGATCAGTATCAGTTTATTTCTGGCACGATCGTGCGAGAGATTGCCGAACTCGGTGGCGATGTCAGCAAGTTTGTTTTCCCGTCGGTTGAGCGCTGGTTACAAGCCAAGGCCAAAGAGCGACGCGAACAAAGTGCCTCGGCTCCAAAGGCCTAGGCCTCACCGCACCCATTCCACCAGGACGCTGATTCAAGATGGCCCTTCGCATCACCGACGAATGCATCAATTGTGACGTGTGTGAACCACCATGTCCCAATGATGCCATCTCAATGGGTGATTCGATTTACGTGATCAATCCTGATGCGTGCACGGAGTGTGTCGGGCATTTCGACGAGCCTCAATGCAAAGTCGTCTGTCCTGTCGACTGCATTGAGCTGCATCCCGACTGGAAAGAAGGACAAGACGCCTTGATGGCTAAATATCACACGCTTACAAGCGCTAAAGCAGCAAAAGCAGCAAA
>Ga0247843_1002579_pt1 | contig 32358 bp, 27 predicted proteins | sample LaCruzMarch2017__FD_192420 | JGI IMG/M metagenome (GOLD analysis project Ga0247843, IMG submission 192420) | Freshwater microbial communities from meromictic Lake La Cruz, Castile-La Mancha, Spain - LaCruzMarch2017_8m | ecosystem: Environmental > Aquatic > Freshwater > Lake | place: Spain... | reverse complement strand
TTTGATCAAAAATTGAAACTTCATATTTAGGATGTCCTTTGTTTAGATGAACGATGGTTAGACTTGAAAATAGTCGAAGGTTTCATCAAGCATCCTTTAAGGTTGGGTTAAAATGGGATTGACACAATGTTGAACCCTTCTATTTTTTTGATCGAGGTGCTTTGACGGTAAAGTTCCAGTGCGTCCAACTCCACGGGGGCCGTGCGAGTTTCTGTACACAATTTCAAAAACTGCTAGACCACCCTTCCTGATACTCCTTCAAACGTTGAGTAGCAATGGCAATATGTTTCTTTTGGATCAGTCGTTTTTTACGTGGGTTCCATGCCTGCATTCCCAAATAAATCTCGTCTTGCGTTTTATCCGGGTTTTCTTTCTGTAAGAAATCAACCGATGCCAGAACCTCCAGCGACCAGGCAGACTGAAATCCGTCAATAAGCCGGGTCAAATTCTCTAATCGCGCACGTTGCTCAGGACTAAGTTCATGCTCAATATAATGGTTGATTTCTTCAAAACTGTCGTACTGAAGTTGAAGCGGATCGAAAGGCTTTGCTTCTTGTTGCTCAAGACCTTTCAGGTATTTGCCATTCAATGCGTAGAGCACGTGGCTTACCTGTACAGCATACGGGCCATAATGGTGGGCTTTAAAGTCAAGTCGGAGCGGCTCGCCCAAACGTTGAAGAAACCAGGCTAACTTATTCGCTACAAACAAGTTGGGCGCTTCGCCCAGAGATTCATAGAAGTACATAGCGTAGAGCAACATCGCTCTTGCCGGAGTTAGGTTGACTGATTTTTGTTGACTTTTTTGTTGAAGCAACAATTTTACAGATTCATTTGGCTCGAACACTTGAACATCCACGCCTACTAAAGATTCAAAATGTGCCTCAATCATGGGTTTAACTTTGTTCCAATCTAAACCACCATTCCCGCAACCTAAAGGCGGAAGAGCAATACTTTTGATACCCCATTCGGGAATAAGCCAAGCCAGTGTTTTTAATCCTGAATCAATCCAGCCATAATTTGATTTGCGATACCATTCCTTTTTAGTGGCAAAATTGACGATCATTCGTTCTCCAGCCAAGTTCTGTTCTTTAAACACCAAAATTCCCCCAGGTTCTAACTTGCCCTCTTTACAAGCCTGTTGGTAATAACGGTAATTGCCTGGGTAGGCTTCCTTAAACTGCAAGGCAATTCCTTTGCCCATCACACCTACGGTGTTGACGGTGTTGACAAGCGCCTCGGAAGATGCCTCAAGTAGGTTTCCCTGCAAATAATGTATCATCAGTAGTAGAACTTGCCCTTAGGGTCAATGTGAGTCGGAATATTAATGCCCAGTCGCTTCATAATTTCGGTGGCAAAATCCAACATTTCCTGGTCATAAACAACAATGGCGCTGATACAATCTGGTGGAACATGGTCTCTCACCATAAATTCAGCCTGTTTCCGTCGCTGTCGGGTGTCGTCTTCGGGTATGTTTTTCCAGTAGCGGCTTCCAATAACCTCCCAATCTACCTCTTTTAGGTCATCCCGAGTGGTAAAGAAACTGGTAAGCCGATCTTTGGCATGGCCGTCAGTAAAAACAAACGAAAGGGCTTTTTGCTCAAAAACCTCCATTTTACAGCAAATGTAGAGGATCTCTCGCTGGGATCGTTGAGTTATTCCCCTATGGCCTGTCTTGATGTTTAGTAACATGACTGACAATGGCCCAAAGTAAAAGGGCACGTAATCTCCCAAGTTTCCCGTTCCCTCTAATCCCACGGGATAATCCTGCCGTTGACCAATTAGTTGATTATCACCAATCACCACATAGTTCGGGTCTTGCTGCGGATGGGATTTGGTGAACATCCCATACTGAAGAATATACTCCAAGTTGGTATAATGCACAATTCGATATAACCAGACAGTATCAGGTATTTTACCGGGCATAGAATAAGCGTTGGAATGCAAATTTACTCGTTTTTGTCCCGATACTTAATTGTCCCGCTTTTGGCATCAAGTCAAAAAACTTGAGGCAAAGGTAAGGTGTAAATTTATTTTTAAACACAAAATGTTTTTAACATCCACTTTTTGTTTTAAACCCCCAACACCTTCATACTCTCCTCCCCAAACTGGCTCACCACTCTAACCGCAATCTTTCGCCCTACCCTCCGCTCGATCGGATGCGAACGAAAACCATAGAGCAGATCAAATGCCTCATCATCCAGTTCTACCCGCAAGGTGCGCTCGGCATTTTTCTTGGTTTGCTGCTTGGCCAGGTCGGAAAGCCCGCGTTTCCATTTGTTGAACTCATCTTTGTCGCCGCCGCAGAAGAAGACCTGTTGGACAATGAAGTTGGAGCCATCGTAATCGTCGTCTAACATCCAGTAAGCGATGTCGGAGACCGAGCGGGCTCGTACCTCGTCACGGATGGGATCGTAGATATCGAGACCCTGGATTTCAATTTGGATATGCGTTGTAGTGAGGGGCTGACTGGAAGTCAGGCCCTCACTTGCAGGGACAATCCCCACATCCGGCTCGCCGATGGTGACAAAACTCGCCGCTTTTTTGTCCTTTTTGGGGTGCGCGTCCGTGATGCGGACGGGTCTCGACAAGATGACAACTCACATTTGGCTTGGAAACTCGGGGTAGCAAGGAAAAAGCCTCATCTGCCTACCCGTCCTACAGCTTGAAGCCATAGGACGGGTAGCACCCCCTACCGCACCACCGTCACATCCCCCTTCACCAGTACCTCCCGCCCGTCCACCAACACTACTTCCGCCCACCATACAAACACCCCGGGGTTCACTGGTTCGCCCCGCTCACTGCCATCCCAACCAGCAGTAGGGTCGTTGGGCCTGCAATTCTGGTTAGAGAATATCAGCGAGCCCCAGCGATCGAAGATTTGGAGTTTTTTGATGACTGCCACCGATTCGTCGCGGGCAAACAGCAGGAAGTTGCTGTTGTCGCCATCCGGGTCGTCTGGACGGATTACGTTGGGGGCATAAATAGCTACCTGTCTGTCTACACGCACGATGCTGCGGGCTTCTGATTTGCAGCCTTCTTTCGTGAAAATTGTGACTGTGTATTGGGTCGTGACAAAGGGTTGTGCTGTCGGACTCAACAATTGAAGAATGCTGTTTCCTTCAAAAGTCAAGCCGGTCATTGGACTCCAAATCACCGTGTCTACCAATGCAAGCGGGAAAGACGAGGGTACGTTCGCTAGGATTTCCTGATTTTCACCCAATTGGATCTCAAACGTTGGCGGCGCTGTCACCAAGGGTATCGGCGGACTCGGTACGTCGATGGGTTCTGTTATTTCACAGCCATTCGCGTCCTGGATGACCAGATCGTAGTTGCCCGGCGCGAGCTGGTTGAATTGCCCGGAGGATAAAAACGTTTGCCCCCCGTCCACGGAATACGCAAAGGGGCCAACGCCGCCATTTACCTGATCCACAGTGAGCGCACCCGGCGTACCGTTGCAAAGCGGTGGCAGCAAATTGAAATTTAATCCCATTGGGACATTCAATTCTTGCGGCACGTCAATTTGCGCCGAATTGGTGCAGCCGTTTACCGTGGAAGTGATAGTAAGTAGGTATTGTCCAGGCTCATCCACAATGGGATTGGGCGAGTTTGCACCCGAAACAATGTGTCCGTCGGCCGTTGTCCAAAGCACAGTGGTTTGCGCGGGCACGGTGCTTTGCAAGGGGAATTGTAGCACGGAGCAGGTCAAAAGCGACGCGGGTTGCACTTGCAGGGGCGGTGTCTGTATGTTTTCAGTCACGACTACGGGTAAACTGCTGGAACAACCGTTGGCAGGATTCATCACCGTGAGCACATAGTTACCCGGAGCATCCACCGTGGGTGTGAGCGATGCCGCGCCGGTAACGATGTTTCCATTACTGCTTGTCCAGAGGATGCTCGCAGGGTTGCCAAGGGCCGTGCCAGAACCGAGGAGCGTTTCGGAGGTGATCGTGCATGTCAGAGTTTCCGGAGGAGCTACTGCCAGCACAGGATGCTGCACATCTTCCGTAACGTTCACGTTGTCCATATCAGAGCAGCCATTGGTCGTGTTCAAAATCGTGAGCACATAATTTCCCGGATCGCCGATGCTGGGGCTGAGGGTGTTGCCGCCGGATACAATTTGCCCGTTCGTAGTAGACCAAGTGTAAATGAAGTTTGGGCCCTGGCTGGACGCCGTGCCGTCCAGTGTATTGGTTTGGGTATCACAATCTAGTCCGACAAGGCCCCCCGCTTCCACGGTGGGCAATTGCACATCTTCCTGCACGGACACGCTGGCAGTTTGGGTGCAGCCGTTGAAGGTGTTCGTAAGGAGGAGGTTGTACACGCCTGGTTCATCCACAAGGGGTTGTTGTGGGTTTTGGGTGGAAACAAAATTTCCATCGGACGTAGTCCAATCGTAGTCAAAATTTGCTCCTAAACTGGAAGCCATGGCGTTCAAGGTGACTTGTTGAACGGCGCAGGTCAGTGTCAAGGGGTTGGCAATAAGCGCCGTTGGCAAAGCCACATCCTGTGCAATGAGCAATTGATCGGTGCTGGTGCAGCCGTTGATGTTATCAGTTACTATGACCAAATAATTGCCTGCTGCCCCAATAATCGGGTTGGCGGCATTAGCCCCGTTGAGTATCTGTCCATTGGGCGTTGACCATTGATAATCAATATTTTGAGAAGAAGATGATGTTATTTCGGCTTGTAAAGACAGGCTTGTAATAATGCAGGTAAGCAGATCGTCTGCTCCTGCATTTACTACAGGCGACTGAATGTCTTGTAAAACGGTGACACTGGCTGTATCGGTGCAAAAGTTGCTCGCGTTGGTCACAGTTATAGTGTATAAACCAGGCGCATTAATCGCGGGGGTAAAGGTGTTGGCGCCGGAGATAATACTCCCATTTATGGTTGACCAAGCATAGGTAAATGTCGCTCCCGCGCTCGATCCTGTCGCACTCAAAGTGGTGTTGGTGAAGTTACAAGTGAGCGTTTGGGGCGGCCCCGTAGAAGCAACTGGGCTGACGGCATCTTCCGTAATATTTACCTGACTCGTAGCCGTGCAACCGTTTTGTGTATTGATAACCAATAGATTGTAAATCCCAGGATCGTTTACCGTTGGGAAAAGGGTATTCGCCCCACTGGAAATGTTTCCGCCTACGGAGGATGTCCAGAGGTAACTAAAATTAGCCCCTGCACTTCCGCTGCCTTGCAAGGTCAAAGCAGTGAGCGCACAGTTCAACCCATTGCCGGGACCTGCATTGGACACAGGCACTGCAAAATCCGCCGCAACGTTCACATCGTCCGTAGCCGTACAGCCGTTTTGGGTATTGATTATGAGCAAATGGTAAACGCCCGCTTGGTCAATCAGGGCCATGGGTCCATTGGTCGGGGAAATGAAATTGCCTCCAGTGGTGGTCCATTGCAGGGAAAAGCCCTGACCGAAAGAATTGCCCAGATTGCCGAGACTGCGAGTTGGGTTAAAACAATTGATCAGCCCGTCGGGCTCGGCAAGGACGATGGGAGTGGCGATGTCTTGAACCACCGTCACTGACTCCACATCGGTGCAACCGTTACTGGTATTGGTGATACTGAGCGTATAAATGCCCGGTTGATCTACGTTGGGTTGTAGCGTTCCTTGCCCGGAGAGGATATTGCCCGACCAAACATAAGTCAGGTTGCCTGTTTGCGTCGAGCCCGTTGCATCAATAAACGTTTGCAAGGTGGTGCAAGTGAGGGTTGCGGGCGCAGCAATGAGGGCTTCGGGCGCATTCGCATCGTTCATAATCACTACGGAAGCTGTAGCGCTGCACCCGTTCAATTGGTTCGTTACTTGCAAAAAATAGGTGCCATCCATATTCACCGTGGCATTCAGCGAGTCGTTGCCGCTTACAATGGTGCCGTCCAAAGTGGTCCAATGGTAAATGAAATCAGGCCCCGTGGAAGAAGCCGAGCCATCCAGCGTGGTAGTTGGAGTTGCACAGTTTAGCGTGGCGTCCGTGCCCGCATGGGCTAAAGGAATCGCAATGTCTTGATCCACAAGTACTGCAAGGGTCGCGGTACAGTTGTTGGCAGCGTTAAAAAGGTGGAGAATATAAGTCCCAGGGGCATCTACCGTGGGTGTAAGCGTGTTTCCATCACTCAGGATATTTCCATTGGCAGTCGTCCAGTTGTACTGAAACGTTGGCCCGGACGAAGAGACAGAAGCATCAATAACGGTATTTGACACCATACAATTCAGCGTATTGGGCGGCAAAGCGCCTACCATCGGAATGTTCACATCCGCAGAAACGGTGATGGAATTCGAGGCTGTACAACCATTCAATGTGTTCGTTACCAGCAAATTATAGGTTCCAATAGAAGATGCCCCTGAAATTGCGGTGTCCGTCGGACCGCCAAGAAGCCCGTTAACCGTGGTCCAGAGGTAGGTAAAGGCCGGGCCGTTGCTGCTGCCACCACCGTCGAGCGGCACTGTGCCCTGCATACAAGTTATAAGATCGGTCGCTGCGATTTGCACCGTTGGCGGCGCGATGTCTTGCACGATCACTACGCTGGCGGTGCTGGTGCAGCCATTCAGCGCATTGGTCACCACGACGAGATAGGTGCCAGCTTGGTTCACATGGGGCATCCAGCCAAAGTTTCCTGACAAGATGTTGCCGTCCAAAGTGGACCACGCGGGCAAAAGGTCAGGGTCCATGGGTGCAGGCACTGGCCCGATGTCGAGGTTTTGAATCGCACAAGTGAGTGAAACGGAAGGGCCTGCATTGGCCGGCGGCGAGACAATGTCCTGCGTTACTACCACGGTGTCGTGCGTAAAACAGCCCGTGGCGGTGTTGACAATACTCAAAATATAAATGCCCGGCTGATCTATCGTTGGATTCAAAGTACTGTCTCCCGAAACAAAATGCCCATCCGAGGTCGTCCAGTTGAAGGGGAAATTAGGCCCGGAACTGGAGTTGATCCCGTTGAGGGTTGTTTGATGCACCAAACAGTTCAAAATCGCGGGCGGGTCAATGAGGGTAGTAGGTGCCGGAGCGAAACCCAGCACCATATTGGTTGAAGTTACACAAACCCCGGCGCCACTTACGGTTACACTGTAAGTACCTGGAAATAAAGCATTTATGGATTGTGTAGTTGCTCCAGAAGACCAATGATATTGTGGGAAATTGCCCCCGATGGTGCTCAAAACAGCGGTGTCTCCTATGCACAAAGGAGTACTGGCGATCTGAATAACGGGTGGCAACAAGGGCAGCACAGTTACGCTCGAAGTACCTGTACAACCATAAACATTCGTCACGGTAACCGTGTAAGTACCTGCTTGATTTACAATGTTGGTGATTCCCAGTACATTGTTCGACCAGGAATAGTTGGTAAACCCGCCCAAAACCCGGAGTGTGTCTACCAAGCCGGGGCATAACATCGGGCTTGAAACAGAGATGTCAAAGCCACCCACTTCTCCAGACTGGATGCTGATGGAGCCGACCCCCGTACAGCCATGGCTTTCAGTGACGGTCACTTGATAAATTCCCGGATTAAAAACAGTTATCGGAGAAATGGTATCGCCATTGTCCCATTCAAAAGCTTGGTAAAGCGCAGGGTTGACCATAGAAATTGTAGCCGTGTCCCCTTCCGGGCAAATCGTCGTTGGGCCGGTCACTATGGGCACAAAAAGTGGGACTTCAACAATTGTAATCTGATCGGAAGAACTACAACCAAACGGATCGGTAACCGTCAGGCCATAAGTGCCGGGCTGCGTGATGGGGAAAGGCTCAAAATCACCTGCGGGGTTGGAAGGACTCCAAACCAAGGATTCGAAATAAGAGAAATTGTTCAGGTTGGTGTTCAGCTCCAACAAATCATCCACCGGGCAGATGGCGGTGGGGCCTGTTATTTCAACTGGGCCTTCAAAAAAAGGTTTGTCGAATGTAACGCTGCTGTATTGATGCCAAGGTTCGCAGGTGGTTCCACTGGGATCCCAGCTCCAGGTCCCTGGAGGAACGACCGTGATTTTGTGTGCCGACAAGCCATTGCTCCAGGTCGCTACCAAGGGCTGATTTACCAGTGTCCAAGTCCAGTTAACATAAGCAGAAAGGGTGATTTCCTGGGTGGCGCAATTGGTATCGGCCACAATAACGGTAGAGCAGTGGCCCAGGTTTGCGAGCGAATCGGGATCAGCCGGGCCGCCAGGTTTATTAGCCGCGACCGACATAGGCAATGATAAAAGGCTGAATATCAGGAATTTGTGGGCAAAAGAATTTGAGTAGAAATTTGCCATAACAGAAGAAATGGGTTGAAAAAGTTGGCCAGTACCTACCCAGATAAACCCTAGGCGGCAAAATCGTGTGATTATTGTTCAGGAAAATCGGCAGTGGGAGTAGAATCGGCGGCCAAATCTAGCAACTTTGAAAGAATGTTTGCCGGGTATTTTCTTTTTGGGAAAACGTGAAGATTTTGGTGTGGCTAATTACCGATGAAACAACAACCTCACGAATATCACCCCTTTGGTTTTGGAGTGTTAATTTTTTAACACCCCTACACTGCCATTCTACCCAAAAAACTACGCCCAGTTTTAACAAACTGCTTCAAAAAAAAAGACATCCCCAATAATTTGCCCTGAATTATGTAAAAATAAAAAACCGAACATCCTTCTGATGGGGAGGCCTGTAAAGTAAACCCCGAAAATCTCCGGCAAGATTCTGCGTTATCCATAAAACATGATTTGGGCATCATCACAAAAGACTAAATTTGCCTAAGTTTTTGAGCGGTGTGCGGGATAGGAAAAATGACCACCCCCGTTTGCAAAACTTTAACCTCAAAATATTAAGGAGTTTTAACTTTCTCTTAACTGCTGGTGTTACTTTTGTCCCACCCTTAAAGGGATGAGCACTGCGGCGTTTGGGCTGCGAACCGAAAATGATGGAGAAACCTCGACTTGACGTGCTGATTCCGGCCTGGAATGAAGAAAAAGCCTTGCCTTTTGTTTTGGCCGGGCTTCCTAAAGATTGGGTTCGACAGGTCATCGTCTGCGACAACGGCTCTACGGACGGGACTGCGGAAGCGGCAAAAATGGCTGGAGCAATCGTGGTGAGCCAACCAGAGCGCGGTTATGGGAATGCTTGTCTGGCCGGGATGCGTTACCTTGAAAATCTGCCACCGTCCGAACAACCCGATGTGGTGGTCTTTTTGGATGGAGATTATTCAGACTTCCCGGAGGAGCTGCCAAACGTGGTAGCGCCCATTTTGAACGACGGAAAAGACATGGTCATAGGCTCTCGAAGGCTGGGCGGTATGGAAGCAGGTGCCATGACCTTCCCGCAGCAATTCGGAAATTGGCTGGCCCCTGCCATGATTCGGTTGTTCTACGGATATAAATTCAGCGATTTAGGGCCTTTCAGGGCCATTCGATGGAATAAACTCAAGGCACTGGGGATGCGAGACAAAAACTTTGGCTGGACCGTGGAGATGCAGGTACGGGCAGCAAAAATGAAACTCAAATGCTCTGAAGTGCCGGTACGGTATCGTAAAAGAGTTGCCGGGCACAGCAAAGTTTCAGGAACGATACGGGGGACGATTTTGGCGGGCTGGAAAATCATTACGACAATCTTTCGCCTGTTAATTTGAATAAATGTTTAATTGGTTATTTGTTGATTTGGGGATTTGGTTATTCGAGCGCCCAAGCTTAGCCACCCGAATAACCAAATCCCCAAATCAACAAATAACCAAATCTACAAATCAACTTTAAAAATAATTCACCAACTCAAATATGTACGGTCTTCATTCTCTTTTCGAGGCATTTCAGTATCAGGCATTTGTTGATTTCGGCTACCTGATGCTGCTTATCTATTTCCTCGCTATGAGCGGGGTGACGGTTTACGCGCTGCTGCAGTTCCACCTGTTGTACCTCTACAAAAAGTACCACAAGGAGAACCCAGAGATCGTTTACAAACAATACGGCGCGACCGACCAAAATGCACCCTTCGTAACGGTGCAACTTCCGATGTACAACGAAATGTACGTCGCTGAGCGCATCATGGACTATGTGGCTGCGCAAGAGTACCCAAAAGACCGTTTCCAGATTCAAGTCCTCGACGACTCGACCGACGAAACGGTAGGCATCGTAGCAGCCAAAGTAGCTGCACTCAAAGCAGAAGGTTACGACATCGAACACGTACACCGGGTGAACCGCCAAGGCTACAAAGCAGGCGCACTTCAGGAGGCCATGCCTTTGGTGAAAGGGGAATTCATCGCCATTTTTGACGCTGACTTCACGCCCCGCCCCGACTTCCTGCGCACCACCATGACCTATTTTGAAGATCCAAAAGTCGCGATCGTTCAAACGCGCTGGGAGCATATCAACGCGGATTACAGCATGTTGACCAAACTCCAGGCCCTGCAATTGAACGTACACTTTACGGTGGAACAAGCAGGCCGTTCTTACGGCAACCTGCTGCTTCAATTCAATGGCACTGCCGGGGTGTGGCGCAAAGATGTCATCAACGAAGCAGGCGGCTGGGCCAGCGATACGCTCACCGAAGACCTCGACCTGAGCTTCCGCGCCCAAATCCTCGGATACAAAATTCAATATTTGGAAAAACTCGGCAGCCCGGCTGAATTGCCCGTGGATATGAATGCGTTGAAAGGCCAGCAATTCCGCTGGAACAAAGGCGGTGCCCAAAACGTGCGCAAACTCATGAAACTCGTGTGGAACACCGACAAACTCAACGGCATGCAAAAGATGCACGCCATGAGTCAGTTGACGGCCTACGGGGTGTTCCTGTGGGTGTTCATCGCCGCAGTGAGCAGTGTGCCTTTGGCCTTCGCATTTAGCGAGTTGGGCATTTCCACCCACTTCCTTTCGTTCTCTGTGTTGGGCTTGTTCTCCGTGGCAGCCATATCTTACACAGCAAACATCACGGCTGCACTCAACCGCACTGCACCGGCTACGTTCTGGGAAAAAGTGCGCTTTTTTGGCTTGTTCCTTTCGTTCATGCCGATGTCGCTGGGACTTTCCCTCTACAATGCGATCGCTGTAATTGAGGGTTTGCGCGGCAAAGTTTCTGCGTTCGTACGGACCCCGAAATACGGCGGCAACGGTGGCCAGCAACAAAATTCCTTGCAAAAAGCCTCCTACATGGCGCGCAAAATTTCCTGGGTCACGATTGCTGAAGGGGTCATGTCGTTGGTGTTTTTATCCTCCGCAATTATTGGCCTGGCTACAGACAATACCGCCTTTGTACTCTTCCACTCCATGTTGGCCTTTGGATTTGGCACGATTTGCTACTACTCGATCAAGCACCTGAATTTCAGGTAATATCATTGATTTTAGGAATAAAAAAGCCGTTTTGGTTCATCCAAAGCGGCTTTTTTGTTTTTGGGCGAGGGAATAGATTGGATAATCCGCAGCAAACCCTCTGTATTGGCACAGTCGGTTGCATATTTTTTGCCATCGGCTGATTCCAACTTCAGTTGTCGACAAATTGTCGATAACTCCACTCCAGATAATTTTTCCCGCTTTTTCATACGATACCAATAATCCTTCGGGTCAGGGCTATCGGTTAAAATTTCTACGACATCCACCACAGAAAAATACCACAGTTCTTCCGCCGCGTCCCAATGGCTGCGGACTTTCTTTTCCTCAAACAGTTTGACGTTGCTCATAATTTTCGTTATTTTAGGTGATTGGGTGCAGCAGTAAATGAGGAGCAAATTTAAAATACTTTGTTTGTTTTTTAAAATAAAAACACAAAATATTTTATGTTGTTGCTAATTATAGTACAGCACTCACCATCTTCGGCCAAGTTTCACACGAATCTCGGACTCAACGTGAGTTGTCTTCCTGACCGGGACCTGTCTACATCAAGTGAGCTTTGGCCGAGTGTTGGCCCTTTTGAGTGCTCAGGAGGGCAAATACTCGGGATACACGCACTGGATGCTGCATATTGTTTCAGCAATTTGTTGTTGGCATAGATATGTCGCTCAAAATCAGCGGCATCGAAGAGGTACCAGACGTTAATATCGGTGATAATCAGGTGGCGGATTTCCTTGTTGTCCGCCAGGTTGCGTTCGTTGAGGTAATAGCGCAGCAGTTCGTGCAGGGCCTTGGCATTTGGCTTCTCGGGCGAGATCATTTCCGACTTGTTGCCGGGCTTTTTCGTTTCGATGATGACGCCGACCGAGTCCTTGGCGGTGCGGCCATTGTGGATCACGAGATCCTGACGGTCTTTGGTATTGACAAAGTGTTCCTCGCGGTAGAAGGCTGCTTTCAGGAAATCGGAAACGATGTTTTTGAGGTGTTCTTCACTTTCTGCGGCGGAATGTCCGAGGTGTTCGAGCAGTCGGGCGAGTTCGGTTTTGAAGCGTTCGAGTTTTCCGCGTTCCACATTTTGGACGCGGTAGGCTGGGTGGAGGGTTTTGGAGATGGTCTGCGTGAGGAGCCTCATGGGGGCGGGGTGGTTTAGGGGGGCAAGTTTAGGGCTAATTTTGGTTTAGGGCTTTGGCTTTTTCGAGGAGCCAACGCCATTCTGCGGATTGTTTTTTTTCTTGGATGCGTTTGATAAGGAGCTCGGAGCGCTTGGGGTCGCCGGGGTTGGAATAGACCAACTGGTGAAGGAGGTTGGCGAAGTCAGAATGAATTTGCCTCTGGGTTTTGGAGAGCAATTTTTGAGAGGTTCTGCTTAGGAACATCTTGAAAGCATCAAGCTTGTAGGGAAGGAGTTCGGAACGGAGTTCGTAGAGGGCTTTTAGTTCGAGGCGTTTGCCTCTTAAGAGGTAATCAACGAAAGGAGAACTGGCTGGAATATAATCTAAGCATTCAGAAAATTTCTCAACCGAGAACAGGTAGAGTGCCATATTAAGGCGGTAGATATCATGAGATTCATTCTCATCTATGATTTCATGTCTATATTTCTGAATAAATTCTAATGCCCATTCATGCTGTTTAACTCTCGCTGCATTTTCGGAAATTGCGATAAATCTGCTTGGATGCAGTCTCCCTTCGTAATGAAGATACCCCCGCTCTAAGTTATCTTTATAGAGATTGTGAAGCGTAAAATTAATCTCCTCCTGTTCTGGGTTTGTCATTAGTACTAATGCGCACATATTTCGCAAGTAGGTATAAAATTCTCGCAAGGTTGCCTGATCTAATGCTGATTCGTGCAAAATCAGAAGGTTAAAGAGGTTTCGCAGATCTGAGGGCTCAGGGTGGCTTTTTTTAAGCAAGGTAAATATTTCATAACTGATCTTTAAAGAGGGTACGATTTCTAAATATCTTACAGGAACGAAATCTATTTCTAACTCCGACTGGATAATATTAAAAGTATCGAGACTGGCAACTTTTTGTTGTAAAATAAATCGATTAAGAAGTGCTATTCGATTAAGATAGTAGTATAAATCTAGAGAATGTAGCACACTTGGGATGTTCAAATCGCCCTTTCGTTGGTTGTGAAGGCTCTCGTTTTCATGTATAGCATTTTCAACAAGAAACTGTTGGTGAAAAAATAGCGTATTTCTAAAGCAGGTCTCCTCCTGCATTTTCTTCAAACGAGATAATAATTGACGATGACGGTTCACCAAATTCCGATTTCGAACAATTTCTGAAAAATCAAAGGTCTGATAGAACTCGTTTTCATCTCGAAAATAGTGCTTTACTAGTAAAAAATCGCGGACTACTTTGTGAGCTTCTACCATGACCTTTTCCACTTTCCCTTCTATAAACTTTTGATCGGGGAACAATGAGGCGAAAATCTGTTTTTTATCCAATCTTTGCTCAGAATCATGCCATGGGTGATTCAAACAAATGTTGAGTAACGGGATGACCAGAGTCTTCATCCTGCCGTTGTTGAAAAGCGGGAGTGTGGCAAAATGAAGTACTTGCTCTTTCTCCTCTGGTTGAAAGGTTTGGATCAATTCGATCAACTGACTCTGCTCCATATTTCTGCGTGGAATGCTTGCAAAAAAGTGTTATAGATTTTTTCAGGTCGAAGTAAAGACCTTTATGCCGAAATTTATTAGTTCACTTTTTAAAACGTTCAAATTATGTCAAAAAGGCTACTCTTTGCATTACTTTCTTCTACACTTCCGCTGGCTTTTACCCCCGTTTCCGCTCTTAATGCGCCAACAATGACTAAGGTGAATGACTACATTTCGGATGTTTGTAGTGCTCCTCCGCCTAATAATTTTCGCATCACCAGTATTGGTGGCACATTTATGTCCTTGGCGTGGCAACCAACATGGGATGGTGCGATACACTCATTAGAAGTATCAAAAAAGGATTTTTCAGGTGAATGGGTCACCCAATATACCCTTGAGAATGTCCCAGATTCTACTTTGACAGTTTACAACCTGGAGCCTGGAACTGAATGGAGATTTAGGATAGCAACTAAATGTGTTGACGGCGAATCTAGTGCATTATCTGATTTCAAAGATGGGATTGCCCTCATCCTCGAATTGACGACAGAAGGGCGCAGACCCCTTAACCCAACGGTGATAGATTGCAATAACATTTCCCTAAAACATGCCTGGATTGGCTTCAGGATTGAGTATCTTCAACAAGGAATTTCAATTGCAAACCTTTTTGAATTTACACATGATGGCAGTTTCGCGGACAGTGATCCCTTCTCAAAATTAAGAATTAAGAGAGTCAACCTAACTCATCCCATTGTTGCAGTCAATCCAGATGGCATTTGGCCAACATTTTTTAATCCCATCTTACCGAATGTGCCAATTCCCTTCCGAATAGATCGTCTCATAGGAGATGGTTCTGGTTCTGATCGTGATAACATAGGTTTTGTGAACCTCATCCAAAATACAAATCCTCTTAGCGTTGATTTGTGCCCTGACTATAGTAACACTCAACAGCCTTGGAAGAGCAATTATACATTCACTCCACTAGTTGCAGAACAAGTAATGGAAGCACTTCTTCCCGAGATCAATAAGCGATCAGAAATTAGTTCAACATCAAATTGCGATGTTAAAGCTCAGAGCCCCTTTGAAGAGACACTCAACGTATTTCTGTCCCAGTCCAATTTTACTGAAAAAACCGCAACATTTTGTTTGTTAAACACAAACGGACAAACTTTAATGGAACAGCATCTTGAAATTACTGGCACACAAGTCTCATTCCCGCTTGCTTGGCTACCTTCCGGTGTTTATATCCTAAGTGTTAAATCAGGTGACGAGATTCGATCGCTTAAAGTAATAAAATCTAAATAAATGATTCACAATTGCGCTTTTCCCTTACTATTCTCAATTGATTTGAATTGTGACACTTCTCCTTATTTCGCTAACAACTTCATAAGTATGAAAAGTCTTTTCTGCCTGCTCTCGTTCTGCATTGTTGAAGTATCCCTCACCGCCCAACCCACTATCCAGTGGCAAAAATCGCTTGGAGGAACAAGTAGCGAAGAGGCTAGATGTATTTATCAAACAAACGATAGCGGCTACATCATTTCAGGCTTCACATCGTCAAACAATGGCAATATATTTGGCAACCATGGAGGCATTGATTTTTGGGTAGTAAAATTGGACAACGAGGGTTCAATTCAATGGAGCAAAACACTGGGTGGCACCGACAATGAATGGGCTTACTCCATCGAACAAACCCATGACGGAGGCTATGTTTTGGCAGGTTTCACGCAATCTAATGACGGAGATGTTTCAGGCAATCAAGGTAGCAAAGATGCTTGGGTTGTAAAATTAACCGACATAGGCACTGTTCAATGGCAGAAGACTTTTGGAGGAAGCGATTGGGACGAAGCAGGGTCAATTCGCCAGACCTCTGATAGTGGGTATATTATAGCAGGCAGATCCAACTCTACCAACGGGGATGTTCTTGGCAATCATGGAGGGTTTGATTTTTGGATTGTTAAATTGAACAATATGGGCACCATTCAATGGACAAAGTCTTTAGGCGGGAGTATGAATGACATAGCCTACTCCGTCCGACAAACTCAAGATGGAGGATATATTGCAGTTGGAGAAACTCAATCTAACGATGGCGACGTAACAGGAAATCACGGTAGCACTGACTATTGGCTGGTAAAATTGAGTACTGAAGGGGAAATAGAATGGCAGAAAGCCCTTGGCAGCAACAGTCTTGACCGCCCCAATGATGTCCATCAGACAAGCGATGGGGGTTATATTGTGGCTGGAGTAGCCTCTGCCAATAACGGTGATGTGACAGGTCATCACGGAGGCTATGACTATTGGGTCGTAAAACTGAGCAGTTTTGGAATCATCGAATGGCAAAGAGCATTGGGCGGAAGTGGTGAAGATTTCGCCCAAGCCATCTTCCCTACGAACGACGGCGGGTGCATTATTGCCGGCCCTACCCAATCGAATAACGGCGATGTGCTAAATAATGATGGGGGACAAGACATATGGCTAATAAAGCTGAACAATGTAGGAAATATCCAATGGCAAAAAACACTCGGCGGGACACAGGCAGAATCGGCCAATTCCATTCAACAAACGAATGACGTTGGATACGTTTTAGCAGGTTATGCTTGGTCTAACAATGGAGACGTTTCGGGCAACCATGGTGCACAAGATTTCTGGATCGTCAAACTCTCCCCCGAATCCTCGCCCACTTCTGAAATCCAAAGCCAGCCCGTCGAAATCTTCCCCAACCCCGCACAAAATTCCATTTCTTTACAAATCCAGGCTCAAGAGTCCATCCTAAACGTCCAAATCCACGACCTCCTGGGGCGAAAACTCTGCCATCAAAGCATCCAGACTGACGCGCAGATAGATATTTCAGCGTTGCCCAAGGGCTTGTATCTACTTACGGCTACTACGCCCTCAGGGAAGGTGTTTTCGGGTAAATTCTGTAAACAGAACTAAAGCCTACCCGTTTCAAACAAAAACTCAGTCCCCCCCGCCACGATATCGAGCCCTCGGTATCGTGGCTTTTTTTACAAAAGAACCAAGCCCAAAAAGATTGCAGCGGAGGTATTTTTGTTTCTTAACCCAACAATTTTTCTTTATTTTTGCACTAAATTGTTTGATATGAAATTCGCAGATGTAAAGAACGACATCGCTTTTCGCAAAATCTTTGGCAACGAGAACAAAAAGGAAGTGCTGATTTCCTTTTTGAATGCCATCCTTGACTTTGAGGAGAAGCATAAAATAATGGACGTGACCATCCTGAACCCATACCAACTTCCGAAGTTCCGGGACGGGAAGGCAACCATCATTGACGTAAAGGCAAAAGACCAAGGCGGCAGAGAGTTCATCGTGGAGATGCAGATAGCCGATGCCCTGGGGTTCAGTAAGCGGGTTTTGTACTATACTTCACAGGGCTACGTCAGCCAAATTGACCGGGGCGAGTTTTACGACAGGCTGAACCCAACAATTTTTGTCGGTATCCTGGACTTCGAAATTTCACAAAACCCGAAATACATCAGCCGGCACCGAATCCTGGATGTGGAGACAGGTGAGCGGATAATAGAAGACATGGAGTTCAACTTTATCGAACTCCCAAAATTCAGATTGCAGCGAAAAGACCTAAAAACGCTTGTTGAGAAATGGGTGTTTTTCATCAAGGAGGCTGAAAACCTGGAAGTTGTACCAGAAGGCATGGACGACCCTGGGTTGAAAGCGGCCTACGAAGAAGCCAATATCCAAACATGGTCGCCGGAAGAATTGGAGGCATACGACTATGCTGGATTAAGGGAAACAGAAGACAGGCTAAGACTCGAAAAAGCAAAGTTTGACGCCAAAAAAGAAGAAAAGATGAAAATAGCGAGGCAGATGAAAAACAGAGGAATAGATCATAAAACTATTTCCGAATTGACAGGATTGCCGGAGGATGAAATATAAAAAGCCACAAACAATGGAGGTACGAAAAGGATTCCTAATCGGCGCTCATTCGTACATTCAAAAGTAGTGACGGCAACCACCCACTCCCAATAAAACCCCATCTCTCTCCCCGCCACGATATCGAGCCATCGGTATCGTGGCTTTTTTTTGCCGTAGTCCCCCACCCTACCCCCTCCCCCAAAATTTGAACAAACATTGAACATACTTTGAGCATGCCCCCGCAGCTGGCACACGCTACTTTTGTCGCGAAGAGATGCATGTCCTGATCTCTGTATCCATTCATAATCACCTCCACCTTAATACACCAGCTCCCATGGACGCTAACGCATTTCTTACTGAACTCATCGCCGCTTACAACGCGCACGACAAACAACGCCTGCAAGACCTCTACCATCCCCATTTTGAATGGGGCACAGAGGGCGACAAACTTTTCTTTTTCTGGAAAGCCAAGGGACATCAGCGCGGTCGCTTGATGAACATACCCCCAACAGGCAAATTCTGCTCCTTCCTGGGCTCCAGTTTCCTCACGTTGAAAGACGGGAAAATACTGCGCAGCCGCCGGATTTGGGACGTGGCCACGGCACTGCGTAATATTGGATTGCTGCCGGAACCGACTTCTTCGGAGTATGCTTGATTAGTCGTCATTAGGTCATTGGGCGTCATTAGGTCATTAGGTCATTAGGTCATTGGGTCATTGGGTCATTACGCCAATGACGTCCAATGACCCAATGACGCCCAATGACCCAATGACGCCCAATGACCTAATGACCTAATGACCCAATTTAAGCCCCAATAGCAGGCAAGCAAAACAGACTGCCAAACTACCCAGCACATTAAGGGCCGCTAAAGATTGTTGTCCTGCTTGCCAGAGTGTGAGGGTCTCCGCGCTGAAGGTTGAAAAGGTGCTGAATCCGCCACAAAAACCCACGGCGAGCAATAGTCTGCGCTGCTCCACCACTCCGGTGGACAGTTGATGCCCCATCAAAATTCCCATAATTAGACAGGCCAGTCCATTGGCCGCAAGGGTGGCCCAGGGGAAACGCGGCAGCAAGGGCTGAATGGCCAAACTTAAGCCCCAACGAGCTACGCTGCCAAAGCCGCCGCCAAGAAAAACGAGCAAAAAGTGGAACATGGTAATTACATTTTGGAACGCTGTTTCGGGTGCTGTATCTCGGAACGCTGTTCCGGAGCGAAATTTTTCCCGGAACAGCGTTCCGGGGTACAACAAAAAACCCCGACTAATTACAGCCGGGGCAACAACTAAAAAATTAAGCTATGAAAACAAAAACTTCTTTACCCGCCGAAGCCCGTTTAGGGCGAAGGCGGGTCATTCGCTTTATCCGCCGAAGCTCGTTTGGGCTTCGGCGGATAAACCGCCAGGATACTATCCAGACTTGTAGCGAACAAGCGCTTTGGCTTTGTTTAATAATGTGTTTACCCACCGAAAGGGATAGTGGGTAGTGCATGAACCCGCCTTCGCCCTAAACGCGCTTCGGCGGGTAAAGACGGGTAAAGATAAAAAAGAAAATGCCGCTTGTGCAAGCGGCATTTTTAAGGTTCTCTTTATTCTGACTTGTCCCGGCCTCCCGTGAGCATGTCTTGATACTCTTTCAGTTCGTCCCAGTGCCCTTCTGCGGCAAATTTTGCCTGTGCAGGCCATGTACTCGGATCGTGAATCTGGTAGCGCGGGCCGGCGGCCTCCAGGATTTCCTTAAGACGGTCTTCAGAAGCCTCGGCCAGTTCAGCCCAAGTAGAGATACCACCTTCTTTCAGCAGCGTCTCGATTTTTGGGCCTACGCCTTCGATGATTTTCAGATCGTCAAGTTTGGGAGCTTTTTTATCCGCCGAAGCCTTCCCGCCTGCCGAGCCTTGGCGGGCAGGGGCGGAGGCGGCTTCTTTTTCAGGAGCGGCTTCTTTTTTTGAAGCAGCAGCCATTTTAGCAGCAGGTGCCTCTGGTACAGTCTCTGGCACTGCATCTTCTGCAACTACCGCTTCTTCGGCAGCCCCAGCCGCTACAGCTTCTGGCACTGTGTCTTCTGCAACTACCGCTTCTTCGGCAGCCCCAGCCGCTACAGCCTCTGGCACTGTGTCTTCTGCAACCATCGCTTCTTCGGCAGCCCCAGCCGCTACAGCCTCTGGCACTGCATCTTCTGCAACCATCGCTTCTTCGGCAGCCCCAGCCGCTACAGCCTCTGGCACTGTGTCTTCTGCAACTACCGCTGGTGCTGCGTCTTCGGCAACTTCAGCTTCTACAGATGCAAGCACCACTTCTTCAGCAGCAACCGCAGGTTTTTTAGCAGGTTTTGCTTCGGCAGCAGCAGCCTCAGCTACTGGCTTGATTGTTTTTTTTGCAGGTTTTACAGGCGCTTCGAGCACTTCCGCAACCGGTTGAATGCTGACGAAACGACGGTCTTTGAAACTGCGCTTGAACACTACTACGCCGTCAATTTTGGCGTGTAGGGTATGGTCGCGGCCCATGTACACGTTGTCGCCCGCATGGAACTCCGTTCCGCGCTGGCGAATGATGATGTTGCCGGCCACCGCGCGTTGGCCGCCAAATAGTTTTACGCCGAGGCGTTTACTTTTACTGTCGCGGCCGTTATCGGAACTACCCGCACCTTTTTTGTGTGCCATTTTTCAATGAGTGAGTTTGCAATGAATGAATGAGGGAATCAACGATGGAGGATCAACTTTTTTAGGCTGCTGACTTTAAGGTTGAAAAGCCATCCAGACGTAAATCGTAAATCCAAAATCCAAAATTGTTATCCCTTGATAGATTCGATTTTGATTTTAGAAAATTGTTGACGGTGGCCGTTTTTCTTACGGTAGCCCTTGCGGCGCTTCTTTTTGAAAACGATCACTTTGTCGCCCTTCAGATGACCGAGGACGCTGGCGCTAACATTAGCACCTTGGATGTTGGGCACGCCGATAGTTACTTGGCCGTCGTTATCAATAAGATGAACGGCATCGAAACTTACAGCGTCGCCTTCGTTGGCTGCCAGCCGGTGGACGAAGATCTGCTGACCTTCCTCAACTTTGAATTGTTGACCGGCGATGGAAACAATTGCGAACATGTTGTAAATCTATGAGTTAGATGAAAATAATGTACCTTTTTGAAAAAGGCTGGCAAAGGTACTTCTAGACTTGAAAATAACCAAGCGCGGTTGAAAATTCTTCGCAGAAGTCTTCGCAAGCATTGACACTTTTTAAAAAAGTGTCACTTCTCTTCAGCCTTAGCAAATAAAAGTGCCATCCCGCCCCACACCAGGGCCGCAATGCGTCCGTCGTGCAAAAAATCGTTTACGACACCGTGTGCGAAAAACGTGAGCAGTGCAAGAAAAAGTGACCAGGAACGCATCCCTTGCTGATATTCATGGGGCGTCATTGGGTTCTTTTTTCCGGGTATTCCTGCGACTAAAGTCGTCGGTACAAGCAGCCCCAACCAAAGTAATAACCCCGGCCAGCCTGTCTCTGCCAAAGCCCGAAGATATTCTGAATGTGCCCCGCCGCCGCGCCCATAAACATACGGGCTAAGCCCCTCGGAAGTTTTGGGGATACTGATGCGCGTCATCTCATTATCTTGTTGAAAGTCAATGTATTGGAACTGAAAAGTGCCGGGGCCAATACCCAATACCGGTTTTTCCTGTGCCATTCGGAAAGCGCAGTGCCAACGGTTGATGCGTTCCAGAGAAGACACATCCTGACTCAGGGATTGGGTTGTTTGTTTTCCAAAAAAAACTCCGGTAAGCAGCAGCAACAAGAGCAAAATAACCCGCCCTTTTTTTCCAAAATATAGGAAGCTCCACACGAACCCCGCAAGCAAAACGGATAACCAGGCAGCACGGGCGGTGGATAAAACCAGGGCAGTGATAAGTATCATAATAGGTGGTATGGCCTTCAGGCCGTCGGGAAAAAGGGTGTTTACGCCCTCGTTTTGCGCCGTAAACGGCGCATTTCCCGACGGCCTGAAGGCCATGCCACCCATAAACAACACCATCACCACCGCCGCCGCCCACATCGTGTGATCGGGGAAAAAAGGCATGGGAGCAAGCATGGCCTGATCAGCCCGAAAATGATAAAAACCATGATGTACCATAGCGTAAAGCGCCACGCCGACCATGGACCAAGCAAACCAGGGGAATGCACGTTTCCACAGATTTGGCCAAACCGAAATGCCCACGGCAAACACCCACCAATGCCCGGCTGCCACCACCCAATATTTCCAGGAAACGATTGGAAGGCTTGAAAAACAAGCACTTACAGCCATCCATACGATGTAAGCAAGACTGATTTTCAGAAAGATGCTGGTGGAAAAAACACCCCGGAACGCCTGCGGCTGTTGCCAAAAGACATAGACCAGCCCAATGCCCAGGCAAACGATCAGTGGCTCGCTCGGCAGACGCAGGTTCCAGGTGCCAAAGCCAACATCAAGCGACCATGGAAGCAGCGCAAAAAGCGCGAGGAAGCCGGTAGTGAGCCATTTGGGCGGTGTTTCCATGGGTCAATGGTACGGCGGAGTGGTGATTGGTGGATTGTGTCAAAAGAATCTCCAGAGAAAAGTTCGCGATATTTTATTCTATTTCCGGGGCAAAACCTCGTAGGTTTTAAAAACCTACGAGGTTTACGAAGAAATGCGAAATAAAATATCGCGTTAAAGCCTGCCACTTCTCTTTTGACACAACAGCCCAGCAGGTCAAAATGGCCCGCCAATAAATTTCAAAAAGTCTGGGGCCAAGTGAGGCGGTGACTCCAAGTCACCGCCTCACTACCACCCCTGCAAACTTGCACTTTTAGGCGAACCCCCAAACACCATTAACCACCAAGCCTCCCCCGCAATTCCTTCAACCTCAAACGCTGCATTACAAATTCAGTTTTATCGTCCGTGAGCCGCAGGATGTATTTGTCGTTTTCCCAGAAAGAGTAGTTTTTGAGAAAAGCAAGATTGATGATGACGGCTCGATTGACCCTAAAAAACTGCGTGGGGTCAAGTTCAGCTTCCAGCTCGCTGAGGGTTTTGCGGATATTGTAGGTTTTGCCCAGGGTGAAGGCGCGGTAGCTTTTTTCTTCTACCTCAAACCACAACACCTCGCGTACTGCGAGCAGGGTTTCGCCTTCGTCATCGCGCGCTTCCACCGTTTTTAAAAAATGATTGGGTGTTGGGACGTCGGCGGGTTGTTTGAGGCGTTCAAAACGTGCTCGTTGCCAGTCGTTGTAGTCCAGAAACAGGTTGATATTCAGCACCAGATAACCAAAAATCAGAAAAGGCAACAGGTAATTGACATACATCCGGGCGGTGAAAAAGTACTCTGGGAAATAGCTTGCCCAAGCGTAATCAGGATAAAAAACCGCCAGATAACGCAGTCCATTGGTGATGGGGCCAAACACCAAAATAGATCCCAATACAAAGGGCAAAAACCGCAGTTGGTGACCCAATACTCCGCCCATAGAGCGCTTAATCCGATTCATGCCGGTCAACCGAGCATACTGCGTAGCCAGGCGCATAAAAATGAAGACCGACACCAGTTCAAACAGGACATAATACCCCAGAAGCGATCGCAGGTATTCCCAAATCTGACCTTTAAGCAAGGGCCCCAACTCTCCGAAACCTGGTCTTTGCAGTGTAAAAAACTGGTAGAGCAACACTCCCAACAAGGTAAACCACAGCCACTTCCAGCCTTTGGCGAGGCGGAACGTCAGCGGGATCGTTTCTGTATCGTGTGAAGTGTTTTCCAGCATTTGTAGCGGCGAAGGTAATGTTTGACTGGCCGTATTTCAGGCAAGGAAAACCGTATTTCAAGCAAAATACCGCTTTCGTTATCCTTGTTTCGCAGTGGAAAAGCCTTGCCTCAGGCCCAGGCACTTGCGTCCTACCCTACCCTCGTTTCACCTTTGCTCCAGATAGATTGCCAATCGGCACGCTACCACTTATCGTTTACCACTCAACACTTAAACAATGAACCTGTTAAAATTCGTCTTGATTGTACTTGCTGCCATGCTGGCCTCCAGTCTTTTTTTTCCACTCGCCGCTCAAAGCCCCGCTGAAGCATTGGGCGGCAAATGGAACGTAACGCTCCGCCACAACGACCTGGGGGAAATGCGGACCACGCTCGATTTCCAATTTTCAAACGAAAAGAATTTCAAAGCCAGTTCGCACAAAAAAGCCGTGAAAAATATGGTGGGTGGATTCAAGGCGGGCACGGCAAAACTGTTTTCCAAAAAACCCATGCTCCGCAGCGGCGCATTCCTCAACCTCAACCAAGGTGTGGCAAGTTTGAGCGATGGCAAGGTGGTTTTTTCAGGCATGCTCGATATCGTGGTGAAACCAGCGTCAGAATGCCAGGGAATGCTGGAAAATGGTCAGCTAACAATACCGCTGCTGAATGCCAAAGGCAAAAACGTCGGGATTATCCAGGGGGTTCGCGCCACCACAGAAACTCCAATAGACGAATACCCTGCCACGGTGATGGAATTGTTGGCGGAATACGACCAACATATCTATGACCGCAGGGTATTAGAAACAAAGGAATGGAAGGCGTTTTCTCGTAAAATGACCCAGGCCGGGAATAAAGCCCAAGACGACCTCGACCTCGTATTCGCCTTTTTTACCCACGCGAAAAAACTGCCCTTCACCCATAAATCCCTGTTCCGTACCGAGCGCCCCAACGCCGGGGCTGCACAGATCAAACAACGCTTTGCATTCCGCCCTGGACAAGTTTCGCTCGAAGAAAAAACGCCGCAAACCGTGGTATTGCGCATCCAGTCTTTCCATTGTCCCGCCCGCGATGTGGACAGTGTAATGCAAATTGTACTGTCCAAAAACTATCAAAATCTCATCGTAGACATCCGTGGCAACAGCGGCGGCTCGCTCGAAGGTGGCATGACCCTGGCCCAGTACCTCGTGCCGGAGGAAACCCCCACAGGGGTGTACCTTACCCAAAAATGGTTCAACCAACACCCGACTCCGCCTACTGCTGCCGAGCTGTCTGGCATGTCAGCGTTTACCCAAGCCGATGTTTTGGAGTTCCTGAAAGAACTGGACGATAAAGGATTTGTAGTCTTAAAGGCCCGGCCTGGTCCGCAGCGATTTACAGGAAAAGTTTTCCTGCTCACCGACCGACGTTCGGCCAGTGCATGCGAGCCACTTGCCTGGAATTTGAAAAATTCAGGACGCGTCACCGTAGTGGGGGAACCTACGGCTGGGGCGATGTTGAGTGCCTCGAGTTATCCGATTCGAAGTGGCTTTACCGCCGTAATCCCGAACGCGGATTATTACACGCCCGATGGTAGCCGCCTGGACAAAGTGGGGGTTCGGCCGAATATTGACGTGAAAGGGGAGGATGCGTTGGGGTATGTTATTGAGTTGTTGGGCAGAGGAAAGTAACAAACTGCCGGGTGAATATTCGGAGACTTTGCGCACGGGCCTCTGGGACAACTGCGAAATTTTACCGGAGTAGGAGACCAAAGCCCAGGGGAAGCGCATAGAATTTTAAACCTTTACTAAGAGCTGGTACCTTAACTCGAAGTACTTTTGCGTCCTTACTAAAATTTAAAAACATGAAATTTCATTCATTCCTTTCCATTCTTGCCCTTACCGCCGTGGCTCTTTTTTCCGCTTGCGGAAATGACAGCGAAGCCTCCAAAGGCACTACCCTCATGACGGAGGAAGGCACTCAACCAGCAATGGCCGCTCCTGACGCTGCTGCCGGAACCAATGCGGCCCCTCCCGCAGAACCACCGCAGAATGCTGCTGGCTTATGGCATTACACCTGTCCAAAAGGTTGTGCTGGTGGTGCGGGTGCTGCCATCGCATGTGCAACTTGTGGCACCACACTGACCCACAGCCAGGCCTACCATGGCGCGCCAGGCAACCAGCCTGCTGCGGCAGCCCCTTCGAGCACCCCGGGCGCTCCTCCGGGTGCCCAAACTATTAGCATGCCCAACACCGGGAAAGCTGAACCTCCACAGAACGCGGCTGGAGTATGGCATTACACCTGCCCCGCTGGATGTGCTGGCGGTGGCGGTGCTGCTGGCCCCTGTGCCAAGTGCGGCAAAACGCTGGAGCACAACAAGGCTTACCATTAATAGGCAAAAGAACAAATGTAATCCTGAACAGGAGTTAAACCAGACTACTGGACATTTTGACATTGGACATTAGACATGCACTCTAAAATATTGAAAATCAATCTTTAACTGAATCGAGTCAAACGCCCAATGTCAAAATGTCCAGTAATCTGGTTTAACCCATGTTCAGGATTGCTTTGGTCCCCAATCAACGTATATTTGTGTCATTCATTCGAATTTAGCCCACCTAAACATGAAAAATGTATTTATTTTCTCTATTTTAGCAATCCTTATATTGGCATCCAATAGCTGTGCATCCAACTATAGGACTATAAACCCTAAAATAATAAGCTACGTTTCCAAAACGACTAGTGGCAGCAATGACATTTTATTGGAATACAAATATGACTTGTTATACAAAAAGTATAAACGGAAAGAAACAAAACATGATCTAAGGATAGTGGCTGTTAAAATCACGAACCTAAATGAAAAAGATTTGGTTTTAGGGAAAGATTTGAATCTTACCTATACAAATGGCGCAAACATTCCTTTGTTAAGCTCAAAGGAAATATACCGCGAGATAAAGCAGCATTCGGGTATTTACTTACTGTATTTGTTATTAACGCCTATGCAGTTTAATACCACCACCTCAAATTCCAATGGCGGAAATGATACGCAATCATTTCCAATAGGGCTTCTTATTGGGCCAGGATTAGCAGCTGGTAATATGATCAAGGCAAGTTCTTCCAACCGGCAATTCAACAATGATTTAAAAATGTATAATTTAAAAGATCAGACCATAAAAAAAGGGGAAACTACCTATGGGCTAATCGGCATAAGGTCCTCCAATTATGATGCATTAAATTTGAAACGAGAATAGTTGATTGTAGTTCCATTACTGGACCACGCGACCCGCAAAGGATTTTGCCAGGGATAAGATTGGGCTTGGACCAAGGCCGATGTAAGGAGTAATACCAGAAGGGTTGCGTTTTTCATTTGACAAAAGTAGTTAAGGAACGGATGATATCCCTCCGCTTCACTTCACAGGATTGCCTTGTGCATCAAACAGCAGGTCTTTTCGCCGCAGCTCCACTTCATAAGTGACTACCCCTTTCGCATTGGTGATCTTAGCGGTTTCTTTCACTTTTTTCCCTTTGAGCGCTGCTTGAGCGGCTTTCGGCAATTCCGAAAAAGGGACAGGCACTTCCGTTTCTATTAAAGCGCCATTCGAATCATACACAACAGACATTTCTTGATCGTCGGCCATTTCAAATTCAACTTCAAAGTTGCCGTCTTCCAATTCCCATTCTACATCATCGACGTTTGGGTAGGCTTTGGCAAAGGCCATTTTCACGGCATCGGGCACTTTGGAGGCTTGGGCAAAAGCGCTCACCTCCCCATCGGAGCGCATCCAAATTGTAGCAGGGAACAACTTCATAATTCCTTAAACCGACAATTTCGCTTGGGCCTATTGTATCGGCAGTTCTTTGCACTTGAACAAGTTGCAAAGTCTATGAAACAATATACAAATTGGCGATTGCACCCTGATCTGAATTCTTAATTTCAACATACTAAAAATTTTCACAACATGACGACTCAAGACGTTGCCAACAGATTTTATGAACTGGCTCAACAAGGTCAGTACGATCAAATCCAAACGGAACTGTATGGCCAGGATGCAAAGAGCATCGAACCAAGTAACTCCTTCATGCCCAGCGTGGAGGGATTGGATAATATCCTCGAAAAAGGAAAGGCATTCAATGAAAGCGTAGAAGCCATGCACGATGGGCACTGCTCAGAGCCGCAGGTAGCCGGCAATTATTTCACCTGCACTATGGGCATGGATGTGACCTTAAAGGGGCAAGGCCGGATACAAATGGACGAAGTGGCAGTGTATGAGGTTAAGGACGGAAAGATTGTTTTGGAGCAGTTTTTCTTCTGAGCGGAGTAAATTTTGGCCCACAAGCAAACAAACAATCCTAAGATGTTGGAGGCGGTGATGATTAGTCACCGCCTCTCGTATTTAATCTAAACTCCTACTCAGTACGAAAATAGAATGGGAGAAAGCTGCGTGTGGAGAAGTTTATTTATAAACAAAAGTACTCCTTGGCTAAGGTTGCTCCAATTATTGTAAAAGAAAACGGACAAAACCAGTTTCTCAGATAATTTCCGGTCTTTTGCAGTAGAAATTGAACCAATCCCCTCCACGCATGGCGTTTGACATACTGCTTACTTTTTTCCTGGTTTTCCTCAATGGTTTTTTTGTAGCGGCTGAATTTGCCATCGTCAAGGTGCGCTATTCGCAGATTGAACTTCGTGCTAAATCGGGCCACCGCATGGCTGGTTTGGCGCAAAGAATGCTCAATAACCTCGATTCCTACCTTTCTGCTACCCAGCTCGGCATCACCCTCGCCAGCCTTGGTCTGGGTTGGATCGGTGAGCCGGTAGTGTCCAAGATTCTGATTTCAAGTTTTCACGGGCTCGGTATGAATGTGCCGGATGAAACGGCCCACCAAATCGCCTTGCCCGTTGCGTTTGCTCTCATCACCGTACTGCACATCGTTTTTGGCGAACTGGCCCCCAAATCCATCGCCATCCGAAAACCGGAAGAAACCACCCTGTTTGTCTCGCTCCCGATGCGGGCTTTCTTTGTGATGTTCCGGCCTTTTATCTGGGTGCTCAACGGATTAGCGAACCGCATTTTGAAATTGATCGGCATCCAGCCCGCCGATGAACACGAGGCACACAGTACCGAGGAACTGCGCTTGCTTGTACGACAAGGACACAAAAGCGGTGCTATCAAGGAGGACAATTTCCAGATCATCCAGAATGCCTTCGATTTTTCTGAACTGACCGCGCAACAGGTGATGGTGCCACGTAAAAACATTTTTGCCCTCGAAATTGAAAGTACCCATGAAGATATCCTCAACGCCGTGCTCGAAAATGGCTACTCTCGTATCCCGGTGTATGAAGATGATATTGACAATTTAATGGGGATCGTATTCGCAAAAGACATCTTCAAAGCCAACACCCGAGGAAGTGAATGGAGTTTGAAAGAACTGATGCGCCCGGTGCATTATGTGTACAATTCCGCCAAGCTCAACCGTGTGCTAAAGGATTTTCAAACCAAAAAAATACACGTCGGCATGGTGATAGACGAGTACGGCGGCACCGAAGGACTGATCGCGATGGAAGATATTTTAGAAGAACTGGTGGGCGAAATACAAGACGAACACGATGACGAAGTATCCCCAGTGACCAAAAACGGGGATGGTACCTATAACGTATCGGGCATAGCACCGCTACACGACCTCAACCATTTCCTTCCGATGCCATTCCCGGAGAACAAGCAATACAACACACTTAATGGTTTGGTACTCAATCGTTTCGGGCGGATTCCCTTGAGCAACGACTCCTTCCAGATCCAACCCTATGAAATCACGGTGTTGGAGCGCAGGCAGAATATTTTGATGCAATTGCGGGTGAAGTTATTGGAGGAGCATGAGGAAAATGTGGAGGAGGAGTGAGCGGTGTTTATCATGAGTCGATTTGCCGTTGGCCAATGGCAAAGCATTGTCGGCGCGGCAGATGATCCTAGCGGGAGATAAATAACCCTGATTCGTGTACTTCATGATTTAATTTCCTTTGTCTTTTAAAACCTTTAATAATCAATAAATTAACGACTGCATTATGAAAAATTTGTTCCTTTTTTTGTTCCTTTTTTGTTCTTTTCTATCATTTGGTCAATGGTCCACTACCAATTTATCCCAAGCCAAAGTGCAAATGGGCGCAGTAGCTTATGGCTCAAAAGCCTATTTTGGCGGCGGCATCAGTGGATCTCTAGTGGTCAAGTCCGTTGAAATATACGAATCTTCAACCGGTAATTGGAGTTCCACTCAACTCTCTGTTGCAAGATCTTTCCCCGCTGCTGTTGCTTCCGACGGACAAGTATTCTTTGCAGGGGGGATTAATTGGAACGGGTTAATACATTACTCAACCGTTGATATATTCGATACCCTTACCCAACAATGGAGTTTGGCTGAATTGTCCTCCGGTCGAATGTACATTCAAGCCGCCAATGTTGGCAACAAGGTACTTTTTGCAGGTGGGTACAAAGTTCTATCCTTCAGCCCTCTACCCAATTTTGAATTCACGAATGTGGTCGATGTGTACGATATAAACATCAAATCCTGGAATACCCAAACACTTTCTGAAGCCCGCGCTGGTATGGCGGTAGCGGTGGTCGGGGATCTTGCAATTTTTGCAGGCGGTCAAAATGGCAACCTGACCGTTTCCGATCGGGTAGACATTTTCAACGCTCAAACGGGAGCCTGGAGCACATCCACACTTTCTGAAGCAAGGGCATTTTGTACTGCAACAAGCGTTGGTGGAAAAGTACTCATCGCAGGCGGTGTCACCAATAATAATCTCCAAAGTGACCGGGTGGACATTTTCGACCCAACAACTGGTTCATGGACTACTGCAAGTCTTTCTGAGGGCCGGGCCTTCACGACCATGAGCGCCAGTGCATGCGGGAAAGCATTCATTGCAGCCGGGGGGCGGTTGGATCTCCAAGCATATTCCTTTACGGATGCAAGCAGTGTTGTGGATGTATATGACCCCGTTACGGATGTCTGGACTACAGACTACCTTCAGAAGTCTGTGATCAATCACAGTGTTATAGGATTACAAGATCATATTTTAGTAGCGGGAGGCTTGGATCCTACAAATTCTTTATTATTCAAAACAGTTGAAATATTCAGTTGCGAAGAAACCAATACCCTTAATCCGGGTGCTTTTGAAAATGGTTGGTTACAAGTATCCCCCAATCCAGCCACGGATATTATTAATTTAGACTTTGAAGATTTTTCTATCGAAACATTAACCGTAAGCATCCACAATGCTGCAGGGCGTGTGATGTTTGTTGAAAATACAAGCGCACGAACAATTGACATCCGCAATTTGCCCGAAGGCCTTTATTTTGTAATAATAAAAAGTGATACCCGAACAGGCGCAGCAAAAATATTTAAGATATAGCATGGGTCCGAATTACTTTACCTTTTGACCCGCTTATTAACTCCCGGTTCTCCGAGTTTAGGTTAATCCTGTGAGCCACCTAAATTGACTGGTATGTTATTAATTGGATGTTTGCGTCCTTTATAGGCTTAAACCCTGTTATGTCTTCTCAAACACTTTATCTCCACATCCTCGGCGCGCCCGGTTCTGGTGTCACCACTTTGGGCCTTGCCCTTGCTGAACGACTAAAGCTCAAGCATTTTGATACCGACGACTACCATTGGTTTACTGACGACGCCCTAACCTATCGCCGCCGCCGCAACCCTGAGCATCGCAGACAATTGATGACTAAGGATTTGGATGCTCACAAGGGCTGGGTGCTTACTGGTGCGCTCTGTGGGTGGGGGGATGTTTTTATCCCTCGATTTGATGCCGTAGTGTATTGCTGGCTTCCAGCGGAAATCCGGTTGGCGCGTATCCGCGAAAGAGAGCTGGCCCGGTATGGAGCAGATCGGCTCGCACCCGGCGGCGAGTTGCACACCGTTTTTGAAAAATTCTGCACCTGGGCGGCTGCTTATGACGCCGATTCTGAGAACATTCGGAGTCGGTCCCGTGAATTGGAATGGGTTGGGAATCTGAATTGCCCCGTGCTTCGGTTAGAAGAAGAATGGTCTGTGGAGGAAATGGTAGAACGGGTTTTAGAATTCGCAGGCAAGCAGTGACACTTTTTAAAAAAGTGTCACTGCTGCACGTGTTAAAAAAATATGACACGCCAGCCCCCATTTACCACTCTACCTTTGCACCCCATCACTTCATCACCTTTACCCGCCATAGCCGTAGGCGACGGCGGGCTATCACTTCATAAAATGCTCCGTCGCCCACGCCGAAACCGCCAATCCGCTGCCATTCGCAGCATGACCACCGAAACCCATTTGACTACCGAGCACTTGGTTTTCCCCTTATTTGTGCTGAATGGCTCGGGCATTCGCAGCGAAATTCACTCCCTGCCCGGAATCTTCCGTTTTTCGCCCGAAAACTTGCTGAAAGAAATTGAGGAGTGCATGAATCTGGGCCTTACCAACTTCGTGTTGTTCCCTGCGGTAGCCGAGGATTTGAAAGACACAATGGCCACGCACAGCTGGTCGCCCGACAATTTTTACCTGAAGGTCGCCCGGGACATTAAAAAACGCTTCCCTGAATGTTGCCTCATCAGTGACGTGGCCATGGACCCCTACTCCAGCGACGGCCACGATGGTCTGGTGCGCGACGGAGAAATTGTAAACGACGATACCTTGCCCATCCTTGCCCGCATGTCCGTCGCCCAGGCGGAGGCAGGTTTCGACATGCTCGGGCCTTCCGACATGATGGACGGTCGCGTAGGATTTATCCGACAAGCACTTGATAACGAAGGCTTTACAAAAACTGGCATCCTGGCTTACACAGCCAAATACGCCAGTGCGATGTACGGCCCCTTCCGCGACGCGC
>Ga0247843_1002578_pt1 | contig 32366 bp, 28 predicted proteins | sample LaCruzMarch2017__FD_192420 | JGI IMG/M metagenome (GOLD analysis project Ga0247843, IMG submission 192420) | Freshwater microbial communities from meromictic Lake La Cruz, Castile-La Mancha, Spain - LaCruzMarch2017_8m | ecosystem: Environmental > Aquatic > Freshwater > Lake | place: Spain... | reverse complement strand
TCAGGGTAAAGTTCGTAATCAAGTAGTTCTAAGTCGAGCTCGGAAGGCAAAAGGAAGGCAGAGTCCATTCTTCAAAATTACAACCCAAACCTCGACTTTCACCAAATGTGACGATGAACCACTTTCATAGGAATTTACAGTACGATTAAGGGAGCCCAAAAACATTGATCAACAATTTGACGACGTGGTATTTCAATTCCACTGAGGTACGATTAAGGGCTCCTCGGTCGCTGTCAATAATCCCAATTCTGCATATTTCAATTCCACTGAGGTACGATTAAGGGGAGAGAATTGACTATTCTTTACACAATCCCCAAATAATTTCAATTCCACTGAGGTACGATTAAGGGTTCGGGCTATCATCTTGTACCGTTTCCATACCTCACAATTTCAATTCCACTGAGGTACGATTAAGGGACATATCGAACGTGCCCGAATTTGTGGCGTGTATATATTTCAATTCCACTGAGGTACGATTAAGGGCCTTTCCATGCGGAGTTTTCACGCATGAATAAGCCTATTTCAATTCCACTGAGGTACGATTAAGGGAGAAATTAGCGTCGGGCAAGGCAAAGCCCTTCGACCATTTCAATTCCACTGAGGTACGATTAAGGGCCGTTGGAAAAACGGCTATTTTGGCTCAATTTCGATGTTTTTGTGCCTATTTCCAAATAAAAAAATCGTCGAAGTCCAATTGTATGATTCTACTGGACTTTCGACGACTATTGATAATCAAGAGTTTAGCTCAACTTTAGCCCCTCTGCTGTATTCTTCAATATGTCAAAGACCTTCTTGATTTACCCATCGACGACCACACAGTTGTTGAAGTATAAAACTGTATCCTGAAAATTACAGAAAATTATCGGTACTCATACGCTCTATTCCGATAACCTGTTTGTCCAGCCATCGCTCATCGCGGCTCTTAAAAAGGATTAAACTGTCTTGCTCTTCGTTCATAATGTCTCGGGCAATACTTACCATTTCTTTGAGTTTGACTTCCGTAATCTCTCCTTCAAAAACGGAATTTTGTATCCAATTCAAGTACTTGCGGCAATGCTTCAGCATCTTGCCCACCCGCTTTTCACCAATATCATACACCAAAATCACATACATATAGCCCCCTAACCCCCAATGGGGGAATTATTAAGTTTTACCACATCATCTTAAATGGTTTGTATTCTTCCATTCCCAACAAATGTTTGCTGAGTTTATAGCATTCCAGCTTGACCAAATGCCGATAGCTGACACTCCGACCCAAACTTCGATGCTTAAAGGTTTCTTTCAGACGGTCTTCAAACGCTTGGGCGAAGGTCTTCCGAGCGCCGTCTTTGAGTACACATCGGTTCATTTCCTGCCGAAAATCATTGGCCTGAAGCTGTTTTTTGTTCAAAATGCTGAAAACGGTTCGGTCCACCAACAGCGGCTTGAAAATTTCTGACAAATCCAACGCCAAAGAATATCGCCGAGCGCCGGGTTCGTGCAAAAAACTGATGGTTGGATTAAGTTGTGTGTGATAAATTTGGTCCAAACACACCGTGTAACACATCATATTACCGAAGGAAATCAGCGCGTTTACTTCATTTTGCGGGGGTTGTTTACTGCGATTTCCCATCTCAAAATCAGTAATGATGGTTCCGAAAGCCGCATAATACGCCTGTCGAATATTTCCCTCAATGCCCATCAATTCATCTATTTTGGAGGTAGTTTCAATCAAAGGCGTATAATTTTCTATTCGTGCCAACGACTGCGCCACATCTTTGCCGCGTCCCTGATAATATTTCAGGTTTTTGCTCATGTTAAAGGCGGCACCTTCTACCAATGTCCGCGCAATTTTCAACCGTTTTTTGTCTGACAGATAATGCCGCGTTTGCTCTACCTGCATCTTACCCGCCAACAAATACTCTTTGGCCATAAACGACCCTGTATAGTGTTCGTAATAATCGAAGAAATGCACGGACACGTGGTTTTTACCTAAAAAATTATACATGGCCGAATTGGCATCCAAACTGCCGAAACAATACAGATTGTCTACGCCTTCTATGGGGATGTGGCGCGGTTGGCCTTCGTTGCCCTGCTCATCGACGGGTGTAAAACACAGCGTGTTATCCTTGCGACTGAGTCGGCCCGGATTGAAGAGGTAGTAGCTTTTTTTCATACGGTATTTCAATAAAGAAATCCAAACAGCCAAACGGGTATCCCATTACCAAAGCCCGAATTGATATTGTCTTTCACCAAATAGGCATTTTCGACTTCTTTTATTTGTTTTTGTTTCTTGTTTTTTCCCCCTACTTCAAATGTGTATTGCCCTTTCACCAAAAAATCTCCCTGCTCCGCTACCTCCACCGAATACCCCTTATTTCTCACCTGATTCACAAAAAATGTTTCCCGCAAGGTGCCTTCAACGGGTTGCTGACTTAGCGCATGGCTGAAATTCGTATTTTCAAGAACAATTTTATCGGGTTTCTGCAATAAAGAGGTTCCCCTGCCAGTCTTGCTGATTTTGTTAATTAATGAACCCTGTTCGAGATGTTCCAACAAGAGCAGCAACGTATTTCTGCTTACCTGTAAAGTAGCCGCTAACTCAGTAATATTTGGAATAAATGGCACCGTTTCGGCCAATATTCCCAACAGTTTTTTAATTTTTGATTGATGTACTGCTGAATAATCGTTGATAAAAGCCAAATCATACGCCAGCGTTGCATCCACGATTTGATAGACCCGCGTCAGGTAGTCTTCCTCATTCATTTCCCGGGTACCAAATGGTAAATAGCCGCTTCGCAGGTATTTTTTAAAATAAACCAAAGGAGCTTCCACCTTTTCGAGAATATCGAGACACAATTGCCGATGATTGTTTATAATATCTTCCAGTGAAATGGGCTGAAAAGTATGTATGTGATTGATAGCCAGGTATTCTCTGAACGATAAACCATGCAATGAATACGACAAAACCCTGCGACTCAAGTCCGCTTCTCCCCGATAAATATCCAATGCCGAAGAAGCCGTGAAAATTACCCGAATATCGGGGAAGCCATCATATATATTTTTTAATTCTGCCGACCAGTTCACATACTTGTGCACTTCGTCAATAATCAACAGTCTTCCTCCCTGTTTATGCCATTCTTCGGCCGTATCCAACAAACCATGGGTATAAAACCAAGGGTGGTCAGCAGTCACGTAAAGCGATTTGGCAGGATTCTGCGTTTTAAGGTATTGCAGCAACAACGTCGTTTTACCTACTCCACGAATACCTTTGATGGCCAACATTCTATTCTCAAACGAAACTTCATCGTACAGATAACGCTTGAAGTCCATTTTGGTGTTTTTAATCAAATTGTCCTGAAAAGAAAACAGTTTTTCCATAAAATGATTTTAATTCAAAACAAATATAAGCTAAAAACGTTTTCATTTCAAAACACTTTTGCTATTCTTCCCCAATCCAACAAAAATCAAAATAACTGCACGAGCGGCACTTGCTGACGGGCAAACGTGGCGGACAATACTCTTTGGCCAACAATTCCGCTATTTCGTGTACCCACAGTTCCACCCGTTTTTCCTCGTCTTCGTCCAGCGTCACCCGCTCCGTCAGGCGCAGTTTGGGATACTCGATCAATCCATGACTGACCGCTACACCATTTTTACGCAACAGATACAGATAGAACTGCACTTGCGCCACGTGCGCTTTTTCTTTGGCGTTCGACTTTTTGGTTTCGTGGACAACGCCGTTTTTAGCGTCAAAAAAATCAATTTTGGCCGTAAGAACTCTCACCACTCCTGACCCGTTAGCGGAGGGCAATTCGTACGAAATCTCCACTTCCTGATTTTTCTCAGCGCGTTGCGGATAGCTTTCTTCGCCGATGAGCTTGCCCTCATACACAATCTCCGACGTATGTTCCATCCGGATGGCATTAGCATGGAGCCACAGTTTGCGGTGACACAAAAAGTAGTAATTGACAAGCGTAGCGTTGATGTTCATGACTTCAAAAAGGAAAATCGTCTTCGCTCGGCTTATAATCCTGTATATCATCTACTTCCACGTCTTTGCATTTGCATACCTCCCCAAACGGACAGTCCCAAGGTGCATAGCTACAAAACTCAATGGTCACCATGCCCCCGTCGGCCAAATACACTTTTTTGTCTAAGGCGGTGACCAACAGCGGATACGCTACCTCAATGGGCAGTTCATCAGGCAAATCCGTCGAAATATTCCAACTGAATAGCAAGGATGTAAACGCTTTGGCTACCTGCTGCATTTGCTCGGTCGTCAGGCGTTGAGCGGGCGGAAACTGTTCCGGCATCAGTCCCAATACATCGCCGATGCGTTGGTCGTATTCGCCGCTCAAATACCGCTCTACTTCGGCAAAATGCGCCTCAATACCTTCGTCTTCGGACAAGGTGGGCGGCCTCAATTCCGTCTCAGGTTTATGCGCCGCGTGCAGGTCTTCGAGGAGTTGTTGGAGGTAGAGTTGCATTGTAGCTACTTTTTATGAAATGATAGGGGTATTAGGATAATGGAAAATACATAAGATCAATATTCAAATAATGCAATCTTCACCACTTATAAGTACACCTTTGTCAGATGAGTAAGAATCAGGATTAATTTTGTAAAGAAAATTCAGATAAGACCGATTATGGCCTAAATCAGGTGCAGAATCTTTTTTTCTTAATCGAATTTTAACTATCTGATTTGCCATTTTCTTGAAGTGTTGAGCAATTTTTAGTTTCTGCATAGCAAGTTCATTTCTACCAATTTGATTCTTCCTATCTATTTCAAACTTGTCTGTAAGTGATAAAAGTTGCTCGAAACTTCTATCATTTGGATTTGTTGCAACATAATATTGCATTTCAGTGCCAAAGTCATGTTCATCTATCAAGCGAAAGTTGCCAATTTTTCTAAACATACATTCCTGAATATCTTTTAGAAAATTGAATTCATATTTAGGCTTATTTTGAGAATGTTCCGCAAAATTTAATTCATTTTGAATGTTATCAAAAAATAATTTCTGAACTTCTAAAAGCTCTTTTTCTTCATAGTTCTCTTGTTTTAATGCCCGTGTTGTGAACTTGAGAAAATCTTTGTCTTTACCGTTGTAAATAAGATTAGCTCTTAGATTCGGGTTAAATAATTTAAATAAAACTACTTTGCCTTTTTGTGGTAACTTTCCATTTCTATTGCAACGACCGGCAGATTGAATGATACTTGCAACAGTTGCAAAATCACGATAAAGCATAGGGAAATCTATATCTACCCCTGCCTCTATAAGTTGAGTTGAGATAACAATCACTTTCTTTCCATATTTCAATCTTAACTTAGCATACTCTATTTTGTACTTTCTATCATTGGGAGTAAAATGAGTATTGAGAAGTATAACTTCATCTTTTCCGTAGCCTTTCTCCAAAAATAAGGCATAGATAGCTTTTGTATCATCAATTGTATTTAGAATAACTAAAACAGATTGTTTTTCAGAAAGAATATTATTAGTCAAAGTTTCTATGTCTACTCCATTTTTGCGATATTCAATAGAATAGCGATTGAATAATTCATTTTTAAAATATTCTAAAGAAAGCAATTTAAAAGGCTCTTTATAATCTTTAAAAAATTCTTTTGGATATTTTACATATCGCCCATTTTCTTTATTAATAAGCAAAGAGGATGGAAGTGAAAAATTAGGTTGTGTTGCCGTAGAGAAGATTGCGTAACAATTAAACTTTTCACAAAATTTTGTTAAGTAAGCAGTAAAAAATACGTATAATCTTGGAGGTAACGATTGAATTTCGTCAATCAAAAAAATACTATTTGAAAGATTGGAGAGTTTTAAAAGTTCGGCATTGTTGTTGCTAAGAAGTGTTTCAAAAAACCTTACGAAGGTGGTGATAATAAAAGGATAAGCGAAAGTCTTTTCTTTAAAATCTAAAAGATTTAAAGCCATTTTATTTTGTTCGTTCGGGTTGCTCTCTAATCTTTCCTGTAGGGATTCAAACTCAATATTTTCAGATTTAGAGTCGATTCTTTGGATAAAATTTTTGTTTTCAGCAAAGACCTTTTGAACCTCTTCCTCCACTTGTTCAATAATTGAAAGGAAAGGTAAAGCATAGATAATTCGATAGCTTTCTTTGGTTTCATTTATTATTGAGTGGGCTAACGAAAGTAGCATTAGTGTCTTACCTGAACCAGTTGGGGAGGTTAGATCAAATACTCTTCTATTATTATTTAATCCATCTCGAATTGCTTCTATAGAACTCAAACGTATTTCTGTCCGTAGTCGATTGAGAGGTGATTTTTGATTAAGTGTATCTAAATATCCAAATAGCTGTTTTCCATAACTCTCACAAAACGTTTTAACATCTGTTTTGTTTGAATCAATTAAATCTCCAAATCTTGCGGCGTCTGTTTTGTCAGCCTGAATCAAGGCTGCAAATGAAAATTGAGTATCTAAGAAGAAATTAAGTGGTAACGTATTTCGCTCAGAATCAAACTTGAAATGATCTCTGAACTTTTCTTGAATTTTTGTGTTGATAAGGTGCTTTTGGAATGATTTTATAAATGGCAAGTAATTTTGAGAAAACTCATCAATTGGCAAATGCGAATAACTATTTAAAAAGGCAAGCAAAGCATTGTTTTCATCTTTGGAAAGAATCCTTGCAATTTCATCATCAGGACTTATTGTAGGTGAAAAATCAGGAAGGTTTCCATGGTGTTTTGCAATAATAATTGTCAAATTGAGAAGTTCTAAACCAGTAAATGATTCCTTACCTATCCAAGTTTCTATTTGTTTTCGATTGCTTTCTTCGCAAGCAAAAGCACAAAAAAAAGCAAAAGCAGAGAAATAAGCATGGTTTGCATATCCACTGACTGTTTTGTTAGGCTCTAACTTGTTGCTAAAATTTGGATTTATCTTTCCTAAATCATGGAAAATAGCAACAAGTTCAGCCCATTTAGAATCAGTTAGCTTTTTAACATTTTCAATAACTCCATCCACATGACCTTTTTCACCGTTTTCTTGAGTAATTAAAAATTTATCTGGATGTGATTTTATATGTTTTAAATTAACCACCATGATTCTTTTAGGCCGTTTGACTCATATTCATAGTATTCTCCTTCAAATTTGACACTTCGCTGAGCGTCAGGATATATCACCTTTTTGTACTTCTCAGGTAAATTCCACATATCATCGTCCTGATAAGTAGGAAGTCGTTCAAAGCCAATCCTAAAATTAGTATCTATTTCCTTAGGGATATGTTTTCCAGATTCAACAAAGCCTAAAGTTTCAAAAATGGCACTGCTTCTTAGTTCAAATTCACCATTTGATACCCACTCTAAATCTGCGGGACAGTTGTGCAATCCAAGAATAGGCGGGTAAACAGTCTCTGAATTTTGGATAGACGTACAAAAATCTAAGAATATTTGATTGGATCTTTTATTTGCTAAAGCAATCGAAATTTTAAAATGAGGGTCTTTTAGAAATTCAAAGTATTTAGGCGAGCCTGCCGCAGTGGGGCTTACGGCCGTTCGACTTGTAAATCCCCAAGAGATTTTTTTTACAGGATTTAATAGCTGGACACCATAAAGTAAATCTTCTGAAAGTTCTGGAAACTTTTGTTTCATGGTCTTCCTTTCGATTCCTAAAACTGCTCCAATAAGTCCAATTAGAGCAGTTTTAGTTATTAAATCATGTGAAAGAGGATTGTTATTAGTTTCAGGCTTTTTGAAATGTCCCCAATTACCCCTTACAATAATTTGGCAGCCTATCATTGTTCTTCTTTTTTAGTTTCTTCAAACAAAATCACCTCAAATTTATTTTTCCACTCAAATTCGGTCTTTACTTTTCCATTCTCTTTTTCGTTGTCTTGAATTATAAACGTATTTGCAATGTCCTGAATCTCAGTATAATAATTGATTCTTTGTATTTTGTCAGTTTTTACTACTTTAATAAGCTCATCAAAATCGAATTTGTAATCGTCCATACTTCTTAATTGTTCGCCTTTCTTTCCATTTTTATGAGAAAGTTTAATTAATCTGTCGGCCCCATAAACCTTTTTGTTATTTTCAGTGTACACAATTTCCAGCAACAACACTGAATTTTGGCCTACTTTACTGCGTGAGTGAGAACTGCCATCACCACTTGTTCCATACCAAAGACCTTCAAATAGCATGTTCATATCTGTAGCAGTCATTCCCGTTTCTTCTGCTACTTTAGGATTGAACCATCCATGAATTTGAACAACTGAGTATGGAACCAATGTAGTTGTACCTATTGAACCTTGTGTATTTTCAGCCTTTGAAGTAAAATGAGTGGTATTCTGATGCATTCGCAAGTTAACTTCATTTAAGGAAGGATTTAACAATGCGAATTGAATAGGCCCGGTAAATTGTGTATGACCATTTGTCATAGGAGTATTTCCAATTTTAATGTCCTTAGCAGTATCACCAAGTGTAGAAATCCCTCCAAATAAACGAACGTCTATCTGTTCTTTTAAAAGTTCGCCAATGTCGGTTAGTTTTTTTGGGTTTCTTTTTTCATCTAATGCTATTGATTTTAGAACTCCTTTTGAGTCGGTTTTACCTGCGCCCGTTTTTTCACTGACATAAATAGGAAGCTTTTTAATGTCTTCAAGATAGGTTCTAACGTATCTTTTCATTCTTACGTCACTTACTAAAATTTTCTTGGTTTCATCGTCATACCGTTGTTCGCCTGTAAATGGATCCCCATTTGGGATATTGTATGAGGTTTCAAACAGGAATAAGATTTCAGATTTTTTGAGAGTTGATTTATTTTCCATTTTTTTAATGATTTTACATTCTTATTGGTTTGATTTTAAGTCATTTAGCATTACTTGCAGTCTCTCTACCTCGTTCTCAAGCTCCTCATTACCTTCATAATCAGACAACAGTTTTTCAATTCGGCTGAAGAAATCCTTTTTCTTATCTGCAGCTTCGTATTTAAAATAGCCTTCAAAAAAACCAAAAGCAAGTTTCTCTTTATCATAGTCTTTTAGTTCCAAGATCGCTAATTGACCACAAACTTCGGCTGACATCTGCCCCCAAGTTTTTTCGTGACGGGTAAGCATTTCATGTATATCGTTGGAAAACTTTATGCAATCATCCTTTGTACTTGTATGTCTTGTGAGTAAACCTACGTAGCGTTTCTCAAAAGCATTTATTTTCTTCTTTAAAGGCTTGGCTAACTTTCCAAGTTTAAGCCCTATTTGGTAACTTTCTGAATTTAGCATGTCAGTAAATTTGTCATTTTGTGAATTTTGAATTTTGTACAAAAATTTAAGGTCAAACTGTAAAAAGGTAAATTTCTCATCGCCTGACCGAACAGAGTATTCAACATTCTGGATAAATGCAGAGAGTAGCATTTCATCATTTGTATAATTATCTGTATAAATAAGAGGTAATACTTTCAATAAGTGAGACTCGTATTTAGGGTTAATTTTTATTGATACTTTGCCCGATTTAGAATCAAACTGTGGAGTACCAAGTATGTTCTGAAAAGAAAACTCTATTTCAAACCTTGATAAATCTTTACTGGTTTTTAAGTATTTTCTTCTTTCAGTCATAAACTCGGAAGCAATTACATTTATTCTTTCCATTGTCACTCGAAGTTTGCTTTTTTCAAGCCCTGAAATTTCAACCAAATCCGTATCAGGAGTTCCTGCGCCACTTCCCTTCTTACAAAAAATTAGGTCAAAAGAAGTAATAGAAGGGTTTTTATCAATTGCAAATTCAAAAAGTGGTTCAATGTTTGAATCATTTTTGGCTAAAATTTGACTTTCATCTTTATTACTAAGAAAGTCAATATAATGTTCAGCTTTTAGATTCTCTCCCAATGGTAATACAATTCTTTTAACATCAGTACCTTTAATAAATCGTCCTTTACTTGTAAAGTCAACAGCATAAAATAAATCTTCCAAGGATTCAGAATCAAATGCTTTTGCTTTATACTTATTGTCTTTACTAAACTTCGGAAACTGAATGTCATTTTTATCATCTCCTGAGCACAGAGTTTTATATAATGTCTTTTTGAGAACTTTGCCATTTTTTGAATCTTCAACAAATTCTGATAAAATTTTAGATTTTATAGCTTTAAATTCTTTATCAAATTCGTACCAATGCTTTGATCCATGAAAATCAAAATGGATAAAAACTGAATCTCCAGAGTAGTCATAAAGTTTACTTTCTAATTCAGTGTTTAAGTCTTCAATACAATCAAATCCAAGCCTTTTTAAGGTACTTTTCGGAGTGTTATTTAATACATACTCAATTGTATTAGATTTTAATATGTTAGGATTGTTTAAATAATCAATGATTCCAATCCCTCTATTTTCTATAATATATTGATATGTCGCAGAAATGTGTAGTAGAAGAGATTCTAAGAGATTTATATTAGAATCGAAAGAATTACGAAACTTATGTATGATATTGTCTTCTCCCAAAGATTCGACTATGGCATGGCAGTCTAATTTTCCTCTTAGAAAAGAATTTTGAGAGTTATACGGAGGCCCTAATCTATAATAACCACCATACTTTACTTCAATGTTATTGGTTTTGCTTAAAGTTGCTGCTTTTTCAAAGTATAAATCACCAAAAATGTACTTTACGCTACTATCATTACCGGATGTTTTAAATTTAAGATAGTAGAGGCGATTTCTTTGTGATTCAGGTACAATATCTATATTTCCCCAATCAAAACTAAAATCTTCATTGATTGGAATGTTTATACAGACCGGATATGTACCATCTTTTTTCAAAGGGCATGGATCAACCGATTTGAAATACCTTAGGTTATCTTCTGATTCTCGAAGTTTCTTTCCTATGTGCAAGACTGTCTCTAAACTCATGATTGTTAAATTTACCAAATGTAGTTTTTTTGTTATACTTTTTCAATTCCTGAAAATTAGGAATTTAAATAATGTTGTTTTTTTGTCAAGGATTATAATAGTACCCTTTTCAGGACTATTTTTTTAATATTCATCCTCATGCCCCCGAAGCACCTTTACCTTTTCATTGACGAATGCGGCGACCCGGAGTTTTACGGAAATCGAAAAAAGCTCTTGGTCGGAACCGAAGGGTTTCAGCCTTTGCTTATTTTGGGCATCATACAAACGCATAATCGAAAGGCACTGCATAGGTCCGTAATGACACTTAAAGAAAGCATTCTTGCCGACCCTCTTTTCAATTCCATTTATTCCGTATCTCAACCCAATTGGTTTTTCCACGCCCGAACTGACCACCCTGAAATCCGGGTTCAATTTTTTCAGTTTCTCCGTACGCTCACTTCGTCAGATCTTCAATTTCATGCCGTTATTGGCCGAAAAGATTTGCAAATCTTCAACCGTAAGCATAACAATAACCCCTCTGAATTTTATTTTGATTTGGTGCCACACCTCTTACAGGGCAAACTGAGCCCCGAAAATCAATACTCCATTTACCTGGCAGGCAAAGCCAAATCAACCTTGCATAAATTAACCCATGCGGTGGAACGTGCCATTGAGTCGGATGCAAAAAAGCAGGGACTCGCACCGCAACAAATACAGTATCAATGCAGTATTGAACCCAGTCACCAAATGTCTGAGTTGAGTGTCGTGGATTATTTCTTGTGGGCGTTGCAGCGTTATTTGTTGAAAGATGAAATTCGTTTTTGGCAAACCATCGAATTTTTGGCAGGGGATGTGGTGGATTTATACGGCGAAGTGCCGAATGAATACAACGGTACAACCCGTCTGTTACGACTTGAACAACTGCGTCCGCTCCTGAAAGTATGAAGAAATAAAAAAACTGATACATCTCTTCGCCCCCGTGCCAGTATCGAATCGTCGAACCGTGGCAACCCCCATCAGGAGATGAGTTCTGTAAGCGACCAAACGCATCAGTCTGTTGCAAAGATACTGCTTTTTTCATAATCGTACCGGATTGGAATTGAAACTAACTTATTTGCTTACATTTTTTTGAATCCTGTTAGCTGCTTTCTACCACCTCACAACAACCGCAGCCCATCGCATTATATTTCCCAAAGCCGCCCAAATACCCCACTTCCAGCAGTTCGGCGGGCGCGGTGAGGGCAAACGTAAAGTTCAGATAGCCGATCACTTTCGTTTCGGTGGTTTCTTTGCCTTCTTTGACCAGAAAACCCCGCTTTTTGATGCGCTCCGGCGGGCTGACCAACTCAAATTTCACCAATCGCTGCGCGGCTTCCGCGTCCAACTCCATCGTAGGTTGGTTTTGTACCGAGCGGTACTTATCCACCAGATTAATCGCAAAAAAACGCCCGTAAGCTTCGTCGGCAGGAGATAAGTATTGATCCACCCCATCCACCTTCTCCGCCACCACCATCGGCGAAACCGTCCGAAACAGTACGGTACTTTTCTCCCCCCAGTTTGGGGGCGGGGGGGGCGTCTCCACCCGTTCCACCACAAAATCAGCCCGATACTCGCGGTTATACAAACTAACTTGCTGATGCTGAAACAAACCTACCACAAAATCTTCCGCTGCTTTGTCTATGTAAAAAGAGACTAAAAGAGTCAGAGGTTCTAAACGCAACAGTATATACGTATCACCCGGCTTTACTTTTTCGGCTTTGGAAATCTGTAAACTCGAAAAGGTAAAATGCTTAAATGTCTTTTTGCTGTTTTCCACAACATACCCCTGGCGGTGTAGAAAACTGGCATACTCGGCGTCTGCATTATGCAACAGATTATAGATCCATGCCTGCAAAGGGTATTGGTAATTGAACAGGAGTGACTGTCGGTCGCGTACGGGTTTCAAATAAAGCTTAAAGCGCATAGTGTGTATGTCAATCAGTCGCCAAAGTAAGATTTATTTTCAGATATGCCGCTTAATGGTTCAAAAAACTATCAAGCGGTTGCTTTGATGCGTACAAAGTACTTTACCTTGCGGGTAATCTACGTACCCGCAAATTATTTTATGAAAAAAATTAGTCAACCGCAGTTTGAAAGGCTGCAAAAAATCAACACCCGTCTCAATCAATGGGGCGGTAAGCCCGTACCCACCGCCGAGTTGATGCGATTGTGCGAGTGCTCCGAAAAAACCCTTAAAAACGACATTGGCTATTTGCGCGATACCTACAATGCCAAAATCTATTTTGACCGAAAGCAAAAAGGGTACCGTTACTTAGACAAATTTGATTTGGATGTGAGCGTTGCCCTAAGTGAACGTGAGTTGGCAGCGTTGGAGGCCGCCGTAGGTACGCTCGCACAATTCAGTTATTTAGCTCCCTTTCGTGAATTGCGGTCGGCAGTATCAAAATTGGAACAGGCTGTTCGATTTAAGTTTCGGCAACCGGCAGAGCAGGCCGAATTGCTTCATTTTGAAAATGTTCCCATCATCCCGGGCGGGGAGTTGATTGCTCCCTTACTTGATACTATCCGCGGTGGTCAGTGGGTTAGGTTTCAACACCGAAAATTTGACGCAATCCACTTTAATACCTATCATTTATTCCCTTACATCATTAAGGAACACCGAAACCGGTGGTATTTGGTAGGCTGGGAAAAAACTCGACAGGAAATCAGGGCTTTTGGACTGGAACGCATTTTAGACTCTTCATTAATGGCATTTGAGAGTAATGAAACAGCCCCTGCCTTTGCTCCGAAAGCTTATTATGAGAAATCGTTAGGTATTGCCATTTACGACAAAGAAGCACCCGAAGATGTAATTTTAAGTTTTACATCCTATCAGGCCAATTACTTCAAAACCCAGCCCTTTTACCCCTATCAACAGGAAGATGTACTGATAGATAATGAAAACGAATTTCGGGTAAAACTGCATTTGATTATCAATAAAGAAATGGTGTATGAATTGGCACGTTTGGGTGCCGGAGTCTGTGTTTTGGCTCCTGAGCGGTTAGTCCGGGAAATGAAAGAATTTCATGAAGCAGCCTTAGAACGATATAAATAATAATTAACCGTTGAAAACGGCAACTATCTGAGTAAATGTTTTATAAGAGCATTTTTATTAGTTATGATAACTCTTTCTTATCTAAGGGATAACTTTCTTTGTCCAATCTACCTTGGCCTAAAAAAAGATAATTTTCAACCCTAAGGAATATAACCGATCAACTTGGCTGCGCGAAATATGGGGCGCTTTTTCCGGCTGGTAAGTGCCGTACACTCTTTTATTTTAACCCTATATACGTTACCCTGTGGCATAATGGTTACAGCGGGTTTGACGGTTGGCTCGTTGCTCCTGCCTTAATGGTAGTTGTTCCCACAGTCGCTATTCCTATTTCGCGCGTAGACATGTTTATAATCTTCTTTCTATCAGAACTTTATTAATATTGTTTTCGGTTATATTGGAAAATAGTATCGGTAAATTTGTATATTTTGCTTTATATTCGAGCGTTGTTACATAACCTACATGTATCTGACATGAAAAAGCTGGAGAAATATAATAGCGTTAAGGAAATGAAGGCCGCCACAACTACTAAAAAGGTCAGTGCTGCCGTCGTTGAAGAGCGTCATAATGAATTTGCGAGCTTTATTCATTATTTAAGGGGTGATGACGTAAAAACGTCATCCGAAAATAACAAGCCTGCCAATAAAATACCCCATGAGTTACGTTGAGACTTTCACAAGAATCTTCACTGCACTAAATAAACACAAGGTATTATGCATGATAATCGGTGGCACTGCTGTTGGTTTTCACGGATATATCAGGAAATCAACAACGCATGATGGCTTGATAATAGATAAGCCTGATTTGGACATCTGATATAGTCCCAGCGTTCAAAACTACTTCCGTTTACTTAATGCTCTGGAAGAACTTGAATTTAATGTGACAAGGTATAGGGCTGAAAAATCTCCAAGACCGGATAAATCTATCTTTCGATTTAATTTGGAAGCCTGCACACTCGACCTGCTTCCGGAAATAGCTACATCCACAAAATTCCTTCAAGCCTATACAAGAAGTCAAAAAGTTACCAGAGACGGTATTGAATTTATGATTATTGGCTTAGAGGATTTAATAGCAGAAAAACAGGCATCAGGCCGAGAAAAGGATTTGAATGATATTAAACATTTACGCGGTCAGGACTTTTAAACTATTGCTTTGTTAATACTATCGTAAATAGATTATTATCCTTGTCGTATTCATCTACAACCTCTTCGATAGAGGTCGGAGTTATTTTCAGATACATCTTGACATTAACTTTGGGCTAAACTACACAAAAGTACAATTTTCCCCGTGCGTTACTCAAACGGATTCATTAGTATCTGAGTAGAGCTAAAATCAAATCTAATCGCTTAGATTTTTCCCGTTTTGCTTTGATAGGCACTGATTGGAACACCGCGTAAACGTAAGTACTTATACAGCGTCATTTTTGAAACACCAATGGTTTTTGCAATTTCATCCACGCCCAATTTTTCTTCTTTATAATACATCTCTGCCAACATCGCTTTTTTCTGTGCCTCCGCCGAAAGTCCGCTGCGTCGTCCGCCCTTTCGGCCTCTGGCACGGGCGGCTTCCAATCCCGCTTTGGTTCGCTCCCGAATCAGGTCCCTCTCAAACTCGGCTAAGGAAGCAAAAATATTCAGCACCAATCGCCCCTGCGGGGTGGTGGTATCAATCGAGTCCGTCAGACTTCTCAGGCCCACACCCCGTTTTTCAAATTCAGCCACCAACTCCAACAGATTTTTCAGAGAACGTCCCAGTCTGTCCAATTTGTAGATACAAACCACATCCCCATTGCGCAGTTGGCTCATCATCTTTGCCAATTCGGGACGGTCGGTTTTGATACCCGAGGCTTTTTCCTGAAAAATCATTTCGCAGCCTGATTTGGTGAGGGCATCCCACTGCAATTCTAAATTTTGGTCTTTGGTCGAGACCCGAGCGTATCCAATCAGCATTTGTATAGGTTTAATCAATAACTTTTAAAATTAATTATACTTTGATTCCTATACAAGTTTTGTTTACTAAATGGGTTGATTTTGGGGGGATTTCGGGATAGATGAAAGGAAGGAGAAAAAGTACAATCAAACCCGCGTTTGATTGTACCAAAAAGACACTCTGTATCGTCCTGAAAAATGTTGACCGTTTTTGTGTTAGTCCTGAAATACGTTTACCGGTTTCTTCTTAGTCCGAATTTAATCTGTTTTTTCTCTTTCGATTTGGAAGGATTGTACCGGTTTTTGGCATTCATTAAAGAAATGGGGGTAATGTTCCACGAAAGCGACTTAATGATATATAATACAGCGCGTTACGGTTAAAAAAGTCAAATTTCTCCCGTTTCTGCTTTTATTTAATGTATTGTATTCGTATCAAATATCAATACCAAATTGTCATCCCATACGGTAATTGTCTACAAGCTTGACCGGCTTGGATGATCATTACGGGAGCCGGTTAAGCTGATTGCCCGGCTGAAAGAAAGGAAACTAGAGTTCATTTCACTAAAGGACGCTATTGATACTTCGACAGCCCAGGGACGCTTCTTTCTGAACATCTTTGCTTCATTGGCTGAATTCGAAAGGGATATTATCCGGGAGCGCATAAAGGCAGGGCTTTCAGCTGCACGTGCCAAAGGACGCATGGGTGGGAAAAAGAAAGGACTTAGTCAGGATGCTATTAAAAAAGCAGAAACGGCGGTGATGCTATACAAGGAAAAGAAAACTGCCGAAGAAATCGCCGGCATCATTGGTGTAGGCCGGTCAACGGTTTACCGTTATCTGGAAGCAATGGGACAAAAAAGGATTTTATAAAAGAAAAAGTGAATTTTTGAACGTAGAACACTACATTACAAATAGTTAACTTAATATCGTGGAACATTCGCCCCGTTTCTTTAATGGAGGCCAACCATACGGACGAACCCGCCCCAGAGGGGAACTTATTTACTCCCCCTCTGGGGGGTTAGGGGGTTGATTTGTCACCGTAGGGGTCTATTCCTATCGCAGGAAAAGGAACAATTACATTTAATATCAAATCTTTTGCGAAATAAAAACCCACTTTCACTGATAAGGTATTGCTCAAATCCCGTATAAATCTTCAATACGGCATACTTTTAGATAACTTTTTAAAAAAACCAAGTCAAATACCCTATACTTGAAACTTATTTAGCTCTCCCACCCATGAAAAAAATCCCTTTCCTATTACTTCTACTTTTTTCTGGTTATCAGGCAGTAGCCCAAACCCTGCACGCGCTCCTGATTGCCGATACCAAAGATGGTCGCATAGGCACCTCCTGCCTAAAGGATTTAACCGACATGAACACGAAATTGGGAGGGGTGGCCGATTCCATTGGGTACCTCTATCACCCCATCATTGTCAGCGGGCAGCGTTTTGGTCGGGCTGCATTGGATTCGGTGGTAGCCCAATTGCAATGTACCCCTCAAGATATTGTATTTTACCACTACGCAGGTCACGGTTATACCACGCAAGGGCGGCCTAACCTGTTTCCGTTGATGCTCCTCAAGGACAACAACCAATTGGGGCTGGACGAAATTCACTTACGGCTCAAGGATAAAAAGCCAAGATTATGTATCACCCTGGGCGATTGCTGCTCGGAACTTTCACCCATAGAAATACCTCCTTATGTTAAGCCATTGACCAGAGGAATTGATACTAAAAAAGACGCAGATATTTTAGCCAAGTTGTTTGTCGAAACTCAAGGGGATATCCTCATTTGCAGTACGCAATCGGGGGAATTGGCCGGTGGTTTTCCAACCTATGGCGGGTTTTATACCTATGCCTGGATTGATGCGCTTAGCCAAGCTCATGGAAACAGCGATAACATCAGCTGGGACGCTTTCCTGAAAGACAGTAAAACCAGAATGGAAAGTTTATTTAACAACCTGTTTATCCTTAACCCTGCCCAAAAACCCAGACAAACCCCGCATTGGATCATTAATTTCAGCAAAGGTGCTCCTCCGACTCCTCCCGGCCCCAAGCCTGTTATCCCTTTTGAGGAACTCAATGTCTTTTTGAATCAGTTGGTGGACGAGAGCCGGCCGTACCAAACCCGTGCGGCATTGCGGCAAAGCAAAAAAGACCTCATTTTTCAGCCAGATGCTCAGATTATGATATACATGGAAGACCCTAATGCACCTGTTGAAACACAATCGCTGACTACGTTTTTGAGTAAATTAGTCATCAACGCCAAGCTAATCAGGCAGGTAAATACAATCGAACGCCTGTCCAAATTCAATTCAGAAAATGGCAAATATCAAGTATTGACGGTTCAGCAAGTCCGTTAAGATACAATGCCTATCAAACTTATCTCTACCTCTCTAAATCATTCAATCTATGCGCATTTTATTCATACTCTGTTTACTGCTTACTGCCAACTTCACCCAAGCCCAAACCGACTTCTCGCCCGAGCGTCTGGAAGAATTTCGAAAACTCACAGAGCAACGTGTCGTTGATTTTCAGGAATACCTTTCGATTGTTACCGACAAAAAACGTTCAATGGAAGAGCGAAAAGAAGCCATTGAATTGGCAGTAGGGCTGTTTATCGAGGGAGCCAAAATGCAGGTAACGGGGAAGAACAATTCGGCGCAGCGAGTACCCATTCGAGCCTATTTCAATAAGCTATTGGGACTCAATCAATACCATGCCGTAAAGATAACTTATTACGATGTAGCTACGGTTTCAAAATTTGAAAAAGGAGCCGATGGCGATTACCACGCTACGGCTACTTATTTTCAGAAATTTGAGGGCTTTGATGAGGCAGGTAAGGCACTTTACGCGGACAAAACCCGAAAAGATATAGCCGTAAATGGGAAAGTAGGAAACCAAGACATGAACAAAAAAGACCTAACTATTTACTTTGGCGATGTCACCGTCCGCCAAACCAATCCTATCACAAACAACTAATCAAAATTTCATCTTTTTTGGTAAGCCAAGCTAATCATTTGCCTTCCAACAGCCACAGAACCTAAACCCCTATTCCCACATGAAACCCTACTTGTTTCTCCTTTTACTCTTTTGGGCTTCTGCCACCTCTGCGCAGCTTACTGAAGCACAAAAACGCCGAACCGCGTTGGTAGTCAAAGATGCAATATCCGATTTTCAATCCTCGTTGGGTTTGGTATTGGGCAGTCCCCCCAAATCGCAGGATATCAACGAGCGAAATCGTGCAATAGAAGCGATAAAGGAGTACGTTGCACCCAACTGTCGTTTCCAAAATGATTTGTTAATCGCAGGCCAAAAAGGTTCTCCGTACATAAACTTTTCAGAATATTTTACGCGCGCGCCGCTCGATTATCCCAATGGTCTCATGTTTGACATAGACCTTGGAAAGATTGAATTTAGCGACAATTTTCATTCAACGGCTCAAGGTACGCTCGTCGAAGTATTTGCTAAAAAAAACCTTAGCGGAACCCACAAAAATGGTTCAGAACTTTACATAGATAATATACCCTGTCGTATTGGGGTTTATGTCAATGCCATTGGTAACACAGCCAAAGGTTGTAAAATAAGTTTCATTGACATAGACCTGAGTCAAAAAGGCAAGACTTTTTCGCTCAATGATAGCAACCCACTTGATTTTTTGACCTTAGATGAAGTCCTCGTCAACGTCGCAAAAAATATAAACGCTGAACTGCAAAAGAGTGGACTTAAAAAAGTACAAGTCACTACTTTCACTTTCGACAATCAAGAGGTAATTGATGATTTTGGAATCAAAGTGACGGGTATGTTTCGCAATGAATTGGCAAAGCTCAACCCACAGTTGGAAATTACGGTACCCTCCCGCAGTTGGGAGAACCAGACACAGATCAAAGGCGGGTATCGTCAAAAAGGTAATTTCGTGGAGTTCTCCGCAGAAATTATTGATGAAAAGAAAACCGCATTAGGAAAAACGGTTATAGACCGCCTTCCCCATAAAAATCTTGCCCCCTCCGATGAGGTTGTGCCCGTCATCGCCCCGCCAAAAGCGCTTTTAGAAGATGCCGGCGAGGTAAACCGCGTCATGGAGAATCCCCAGGCGCTTCCCAACGTAACAGGACTGAAATTTGACATCGTTACCAATCGGGGTATCAATAGCTTAGTGTATGAAGAAAACGATACGATGCGGCTGGCCGTAAGGGTCAATAAGCCCTGTATGGTGCGTCTTATCTACCGCCAAGCCAATAATAAACTCGTACTTCTCCGTAATCAGGATTTTCCGATCAACGATTGGGAAATCAACAAATGGATAGATATCCCCGAAGATTTTGTGTGCGCAGACCCCTACGGAGCCGAGTTTTTGATTGCCTACGCCTGTACGGCTCCTTTGGAAATGTTGAAAACCCACAAAGAGGGCGACTACGTCATCATTGATAACACCCTGGCCGAAACCAAAGCGCTGTCTACTACACCGGGGCGAGGGGTAAAAAACGCAGGTGTCTCGGTGGTGGAACAGAAACTGCAAATCACGACCCGCGAAAGGAGAAAATAAGCAAGTCCTTGACTGCACTATAAGAACTAATCATTTTTCGCAGGAAAAAACAGGCATTCTTTTACTTCTGGGATTAATGGTTCAATTGAGCCAAGCCCAACGTAGCTTCAAGACCCCAACCAACGAGGGAAGCGAAAAACGCCTGACCCTCGTGATTGGCAATGCGGTCTATCAAGCCAAGTACTACGGGGGCTAATCGTGGGTGCCATGTTGATTTTCGTGCAGTAAAAGCCCCCTAACCCCCAGAGGGGAATAGGAGGCTACTTTGTAAGGGTTTGTTTTTCTCATCAATGATGATTGTCTGTCCCTAAAAAATAATCATGAAAAAAAAAATCTTTATTCTATTTCTCTTGCCGTTTTGGCTTCAGGGACAGAGCACCAAGCCCCCCAAAGACACAATCCTCAAGGTCGTTCGCCGCGCCCCTGAGCCGTGGATGCAATGGCAGGTGAAGCACGTCAGCGAGTGGATAGACCGCTACAATCACCTGCGCCTGCCCGACGGCACAACCTTTACAGATTCTTCGCGATTGCTCTTCCCGCGTGATCAATACATGAGAGGGCTGTTCAACGCCCAGGACGCTCGTCTGCAAAAAGGGGCAAAAGGGCTATATAGATTGATGGTAGATGAATTTGTGGAGCAGAGCTGCGGCAAGCCACCCATTTTGATCGGTACCCAACCCGCTCTCTACGCCGATGCGCCCTGTATTGTACAACTTGGCGGCAAAACCGACACCCTGCACATCTACCTACAAAAAGTCTATGCCAAAAATTCGGCTGCACAATGGGTAGTAGAAGGCGTAAAACTGCCAAAAATGCTAAAAACGATAACCCCCATAGCCACAAAAGATACCATAAAGCGTCATTATGTGGAGCCTACGGCGCAGGAGGTAGCCTTTCTACCCGTGCTGCGCTCCCTGGTAGATGCGCACTCTATTTTACGGATTGCTGCCGATAGCCTTCAGTACCACAAAGACCTCCTGATACTCGAATCCGCCCTCCGGGATAAAAAACTGGCGGTCGAAATCATGCTGCCCCCTACACTGTATCTCGATACCCAGCGCGGTTGGATGGTGCAGTTGAATGATTTTATTCGGGAAACTGAAAACTCGGGCTGGCTCATTACCAACCTCTACATTGCCGACAACCGAAAGCAGTGGCCGAAGTATTTGCAGCAGGCAAAAAAATAATTTTCATTTTTTTTAGAAAGGTGATAAGGTGGGAAGATGGATAGGTATTAAGAAACAACAACGAAGTAAAAAGTAATTTCAAATCCAATCAATTAGTCCATATTTAACCATAAAACAATCAAACTAATGCAAATCAGTAAAAATTTCAGGTGGCCTTTGGTGCTGTCCGCACTGCTGCTGCCGCTGTTTTTTGCCTTCTCTTCCGATGTTCCCAACTCGCACGAAAGGGCAATCAACAAACTGCTCAGAAGTTACGAGCGAGAATTCAACCTACTCGTCCCTGAGCTGGCCAAAGACCCAAAATCCGCCAAAGCTAAAGACTTCGGTTCATTATTTTTTATCTCAGATTCCGCAATGGTCGTCAATCATATCACTCCCGACAACATCAAACCGCCGAAAGAGATAGCCACCCTGACCGACAAAGAAGCGCTAAAAATCAAGGATTTCCTCAAACTCGCTTCTGGCCTTTACAAGAGTGATTTTGAATATGCCTTAGACCGCGATGAACTGGTCATACAAGCCCTGACCGATAACGACGACGAGAAAAGATTTATTTACCAATACCGCCTCAGCATCCCGATACGTGTAAAAGGAAAAGTCAACGGACAAGTCGTGGTAGATTTTAAAAAAGACGTGGATATGTTTGCCTTGGTCTATATGGATTCCAAACGTTCGGTCAAATACGCGAAAATACAAGCCATTCAATACCAAGATGGCAAAACCATCCCACCCGTGCCCAATGACGAAAACGATGAAAACGACGAACCAAAAAAGGAAGAACCGAAAAAGGAAGAACCGAAAAAAGAGCCAAATACCATGGACATGATCAATTGGCTTCCCGCCAAAAAACAAGCCACTGTACTGGAATACGCCGCCAAAGCCGCGAAGGGAGCTAAAGAAGACGAAATCGAAAAAATGAAAAAAGACTTTGAGGTGCTGTTTGACGAAAGCGGATTCGTAACCCTCAAAACCAAAGATGGGCAGTCGCTACGCATAGCCCGTAAGGCATTTTTGAGCCGTGCCACCAAAAATAAAGCCGAATATGAAGTGCTCAAAGGGACTTTTGGGAAGTTTGATCAGTTTCGCCAGAATTCAAGAGACGAATACTTCTGTCGCCTGACTACTATCAGCAATGCCACCAGTTTTGAAAATGATATCCCAATTGGCACGGCAAGCGTAGCCCCTCGAATGCCCGTCAAAGGCACAGCTCCGGCTCGCGAATACTGGAAAATCATTGAGCTTGTCATACAGGAAAAGTAAGTTCCGAATCAATCAAATCAATCGCCTAATCAATTCATTTTAAAAATAACATTCCTCATGAACCTCCAATCAACCTTATTCCGCTTTATCGTTGCACTCTGTATGGTAGTGGGATGCAACGATACGTTTGCCCAACCCAAACCAAAGGATTTCTCCAAAAAATTGGGGATGAAAATCAACGATGCCCAGTACTTGCAAATGCCGAAAAAAGCGCAGAATGTTGTGTTTCGTGGTATTCTGCCAACCACCAAAACACTGACCCAGTTCTGTCCCGCCATCGAAGACCAAGGCGAATACGGCACCTGTGTTGGCTGGGCTACTGCCTACTACATGCGCACCATCATCGAAGCCAGAAAACGCAATCTGACCTCGGCCAACAGCATCGCCCCTTTTCGCTTTTCGCCTACGTACATCTACGAGCAAATCAAAAAATCCTCCGATTATGATTGCCAGGGCGGAGCTACAATTCCGGATGCCCTTCAAGTGATGCGCAACAAAGGGGCGGCTTTGCTCGCCTGCCAACCGTATCAGTGTGGTGCCAATGTAAGCAAGTGCGACGCCGACGCGGCCAACTACAAAATCGAAAACTTTGCAACGCTCTTTGACATCTTACAAACTCCGTCCGAAGTGAAAGTGCTGAAAATCAAAGAGGCTTTGGCCGTAGGCGACGTACCTGTACCTATCGGAATGATGGTACCCCGGTCATTTTTCTCGGCCACTGACCAATGGCAGGCCGCTCCCGGCGAGGAGCCCGAAAATGCACTGGGCGGTCACGCCATGGCTATCATTGGCTACGATGACAATCGCTACGGAGGTTCTTTTTTGATTGCCAATAGCTGGGGAACCCAATGGGGAAACAATGGTTTTACCTGGGCAAAATACGAAGATGTGGCCCGTTTTACCCGCTATGCCTTCCAAGTGTTTATGCCAGTGAACCCTAATCCCCCCATCAATACCACTACGTTGAAGTCTGACATGGTATTTAAGCTTAGCGACAACAACGCCGATATACCGGTAACCTCCATTCAGGAAAGAGGTTTGGACGTAACCAAAGACCCGGCAACTGTTGAAATGATTACGTACCGTATGACCACGCCCTATAATTCCGGCACACGGTTTAAAATGAGCATCAACAACAGCAAACAGTCCTACGTGTACATTGTTGGCTCGGATGATGTCAACCGCGTGACTAAACTCTTTCCCTATCAGGGAGATTTGAGCCAAAACGTCAGTGCAATCGTATCGCCCAATACCAGTGTCATGTTGCCTGCTGCTGACCGCTCGTTTACGTTGGATACCGTAACCGGCAATGACTTCTTTCTGGTTTTGGTATCTGAAAAAGAGCTCAACGTAGAAGAGGTAGCCGCCAAAATCAAAAATGCCTCCGGCAGCTTTGCCCAAAAAGTATATTCCGCTTTTGGAAGTGAGCTGATCTCGCCCGCCAACATCGCCTACCAGCCTACCCAGGTATCGTTTGAAGTAAAAGGCAACCCCACAGGCACAATCGTACCGATGTTGGTACGGATTGTACATAAGTAATGAGATAAAAGGAGGAGAGGTTTGTGAGTGGCCGTACCCAATCTTTTAAAATTGGGTACGGCTTTTATAATGTACCTGTTCTATGTCTATCATAACATGACTTACAAAAAAATCTTCCATCATTACCTTACAACTATCCAATGAAAATCACACCAAGCTTTCTTAACGTTGCCTTGCATACCGCAACCCTTCCCCAAAAACTTCATCTCCCCCCTTGCCCAACCGTGGGTACTATTTTAGTAAGTCCTTTTGAAAAGGAGGGCGTTACCAATTACATGAGTGATTGTTATTAGATTTTGTATTTTTGTTGACATATCCTAATTCACTGAAGTTTTTGAGTCCATGAAATCATTTTACGTAACTTTTTTCTTTTTGGCTTTTTTTGCCTTGGTGGCTGCGGCACAGAATCCCGTCCGCAGTTTCAAAACATCCACTATAACTGGTAAACGCACAGCCTTGGTCATTGGCAATGCCGCTTACCAACACGCCAACCCCCTCAAAAACCCCCTCAACGATGCCAACGCCATGGAGACTACGCTGAAGGAATTGGGGTTTGAAGTAAAAAAACTTGCCAATGCCAATCGCAGTTCGCTCAAGGAGGCCATCAACCAATGGGGTCAAACCCTTGCCAACTACGACGTCGCCCTGTTTTTTTATGCCGGCCACGCCCTCGAAATTGACGGTACCAACTTCCTCTGTCCTGTCAATGCCAATCCGCTCAACCGCGCTCAGGTAGAAGACGAAACCATAACGATGCGCATGGTCACGGGCTGGATGGAAGAAGCCCGCACCAAAACCAACATCATTCTGCTGGATGCCTGCCGCGACAATCCCTTTCGCTCCTTTCGCTCCAACGAAGGAGGGCTTGCCAACATGAGTGCGCCCAGCGGTACGTTCATTGGGTTTGCGGCCACACCGGGCAAAAAAGCCTCCGACGGCGACCGCACCAACGGCCTGTATACCGAAGCGATCCTGAAAGCCATCAAAACCCCCAACCAGACCATTGACCAAAGTTTTAATCAGGTAAATGCCTACGTGCGCCAAGCCAGTGGTGGCGCCCAAGTACCCTTTAAAAACAGCTCACTGGAGGCCGATTTTTATTTTGTGGTAACCGCTCCAGAACCCGTTGTAAAAACAAAACCCGCTGCCGAAGAAAATGCAAATGTATCCAATCAAGTACAGTTGCAAAAAACTACGAAGACCTGCTCAATCAGGGAGTAGAAGCAACCAATAAAAACGACCGAAAAAAAGCCGTTGATGTCTTCAAAAAAGCCAGAGCGCTGGCAAATGGGTTTGGCCTGTCGGACGAAAAAGCGGGAAAGCTGTACGAGCAATTTTCGAAAAAGGGCGATAAATACGTGGGCTATGACGAATACGCCACGGCAAAAGACTGGTACGGAGTAGCCCAAGCCCTGCGCGACGACGAAGCCATCAGAAAAAAAATCAGTCAGTGCAACTCAAAGCTTTAGAGTATGTTTAAATTTTGTAAATCACTAATAAACAAGACCTTGAGCGGGGGAGTGCCTGTCCAGCGTGGTGTGCGTAAGGCTTGCGCGGGGAAGCTTTGGACAGTCGGAGCGCCGATGCGACTGCCCTTTTCTTTGCCGCACAGGCGGCCCTGTTCGTTTCTTTTGGGCAATCGGACCGCCGAAGCGGCAAAAGAAATGAAGGGGCTCACCAAATTAAACTTGCCAAAATGGCCAATACGAAGCAGAAATTTTTTAAACATACTCTTAGTTTACCCCTTCTATATGACAAAAATCTACTTTGTTTTTTCGGCGTTAGTGCTTTGCGCCGGCTTATTGGTGCAAACTCCCCTACACGCCGATAATCACATTGCCCGAATGGCTTTTGTGGACGATGAATACGACAAATTTCGTAAAGAGGGCGATGCCTTTTTTAAACAGGGCGATTACAAAAAGGCGTTGAATAAATTCCTTTCCTGTTTGGAAGTGCCCGGTTTCAGCAATGATGCTTACGCCAAAACCCAAGCGGACTTGTGCCAAAAGGCGGTAAAACTGGGAGAAGAAGCAGATGCCGCCCTGAGCAAAAAGAACAATAAAAAAGCATTGGGGCATTTGGAGGAACTGTTGATGCTCAACCCAAACGATGCCGCTGCCAAAAAGAAACTCGGCTCTATTTGGCTGACGTTTGGTGAAGAGAAATTTGAAAAGGCATTGTACAAAGAAGCCATCAGTGATTTGAAGCGAGCCTTGACCTACGGGCCCGATAAAAAGGCTGAACAGCTGATAAAAACGGCGATAATGAAATTGGCAGAAAACGATATAGCTACGCCCAAGAAAAGCCCCGCTTTAAAGATAGCAGTTGGTGTGTTGGGTGTAGGTGCTGGACTATACGCCCTCAAACTCAACAGTGATTGGAAGACAAAACTCAGCGCCGTTGACAAAGCCCAACAAAGCGGCGACAACGCAAGCTATCAGACGGCCTACAACGATGCCGCCCAATTTCAAAGCTCACAGAGTTTGCGGAATATATGTGTGGGTGTGGCAGCAGCAGCCTTAGCTGCCGAAGTCTTTCTATTGGTACGAAAACCAAAAATAACCCAACCAAAAATAAGCCTCTCCCCCGCCAGTAGCAGCGTAGGGTTGGCCTTGAATTACAGATTTTAGGGCGATTAACATTCCATTCTCTTATGCAACTCAAAAAATTACCCCTGTATATTGCACTCGTTTTAATGGTTGTTTCATGCACAAAATGGGAACTGCCCGAAAAGGTAAATATTTCCAATCCTATTTCTACTTCTATTGAAATGGTAAGCATACCAGGCGGGACGTTTCAAATGGGCGATACCCGCAATGAAGGATTTACTAATGAAAAGCCGGTACATACCGTAACGGTGAGTGGCTTTAAGATGGGCAAATACGAAATTACCCAAAAGCAGTATCAGACCATCATAGGAAGTAACCCGAGTTATTTCACCAATTGTGACGACTGCCCCGTAGAGCAGGTAAGTTGGCCGGATGCCGTGGCATTTTGTAATGCCCTGAGCGACCGCGAGGGCAGGCAAAAAGTATATACCATCAACGGGGCCGATGTTAGCAGTAATCTGAGTGCTAATGGTTACCGTTTGCCCACCGAGGCCGAGTGGGAATACGCCGCCGGGGGCGGCAGCAGCAACCGAACCCGTTTAGGCAACGGCAAAGACATTGCCAATCCCACCGAGATGAATTTTAATGGACTGATCAAACAAAGCTACTCGGTAGTAGGTGAATACAGAGCTAAGACCATAAACACAGGGAGTTTTGCTCCCAACGCGTTGGGTTTGTACGACATGAGTGGTAATGTGTGGGAGTGGTGCGGCGACTGGTACGGTGTTTACAGCAGTGGGGCACAGACAAATCCTATAGGCGCTGCTACGGGGTCTTATCGCGTGCATCGCGGCGGTGGCTGGGCCAATGATCCCGCGAATAGCCGCGTGGCGTATCGCACTTACAACACGCTCTCGTATCGCGACTACGGCGTTGGCTTTCGGGTAGTTTCCCTTCAGTAAACAGGGAGGCAGTACGTCATGCATTTCGCATTTTTTCCTTTTAAGAAAGGAGATACGAACGCAGCGGTGGAGCGAGCAAGAGAGGGAAGGATGACCGAACGGCGAGTGGAACAGCGAAGTGAGTTTTGTTACCGCCGAAGGCGGTCGGGTCGGGCCGCGTAGGCCGATTTTTTTTGCTTCCGCAACCGACTAATTATTCAAACAAAAAACGGCAGCTTTTGAGCTGCCGTTTTTTGTGGTATCATTTTATTACCAAACCCGACGCTGAAAATCGTACCAGTTAAACGCCCACCAGGTGCGTACTTCGTAGTTGGACTGCCAGTAGCCATTGATCCAAAAATACCCGTAGCTGCCTCCCTGCCACGAATACCAGCGCCGCTCGCGGCAATGCTGAAACGCTTGGTTGATGGGCCGTCCGTTTTTACCTATTTTTTCGATAAATAAGCGGTGCCTCTGTGGGCTAAGATTTTTTAGTGGATGTATGGCGTTGGAATATAGATAAAAAGGCGATAGTTTTACCTTGTAATCCTAAAGTTGAACTTTAAAATAACAAGGTAAAATGTTCCCAAGAACTATTACTGAGCAGCTATTGGAAGATCTTTCTTTCTTCCCCGTAGTAGGTATTATTGGCCCTCGGCAAGTGGGTAAAACTACCCTGGCCAAATACTTACAAAGTCAGTTAGAAACGCCTACCTTGTATTTGGATTTGGAATTAGATACCGATGTCCGCCGTTTCGATGATGCCGAAACTTTTTTGAAGACCCAGGCCGATAAATGCATTATTATTGATGAAATTCAGCGAATGCCTCGACTGTTTCCCTTGTTACGGGCAGTGATTGATATGAATCGCCGCCCTGCTCGTTTTATTTTGCTTGGATCGGCCTCTCCCGATTTGATTCGAGGTACCTCCGAAACACTGGCGGGGCGTATTGCGTATACCGAACTCACGCCCTTGTCGCTGATAGAGGTGCAATCCACGATTCCGATGCGCGAGCATTGGCTGCGGGGAGGTTTCCCCGTGGCACTTTCAGCCCGTAGTATTGCCCAGTCATTTCGGTGGGTAAGTAGCTTTATCCAAACCTTCATTCAACGGGACTTGCCCGAACTGGGCTATGGCGTCAGTACGGAGACGTTTAGTAAGTTACTCGAAATGTTGAGTCATTTACAGGGTAGTACCTTGGTTACGGCCGACTTAGGACGTTCATTGGGGGTATCGTCACCTACCGTGAGCCGGTATTTGGATTTGCTCGAAGGCAGTTTTATGATTAGCCGTTTGCAGCCCTACCACGCCAATGTGAGCAAGCGTTTGGTTAAAACGCCAAAAGTCTATCTGAGGGATTCGGGGATATTGCATCAATTGGCACGCATCAACAGCCACGATCAGCTCGTGGCGCATCCACTGGTGGGGGCATCTTGGGAGGGATACGTCATCGAACAAATACGACGGGTAGCGGGCAACGACTGGCAGTACTATTTTTACCGCACCCAAGTAGGAGCCGAAGTAGATTTGGTATTGGTAAGCCCCACTGGAAAAAAGACCTGCATCGAAATAAAACTTTCCAACAGCCCCATTATATCCAAAGGTTTTTACGAGAGTATTAAAGATATAAAGCCTGATTTTCAGTACGTTATTGTGCCCGACGATAGGGGATATTCCAAGGCCGATGGCACAATCGTAGGCAATTTATCAGACTTCCTGAATCTTCATTTGCCAAAAATCAGTGAAACGTAAATGATGGGTATTAAAAGCCAATGCCAACCTTTTGCGACTGCGCTCTATCATTTTTTTGTATTTTTTTTACCAATGGATAACTTTCCTTAAAAACTGACTTATTCCTCAATCTTTTTTGCTTTTTTTGTTAAAAAACCTAACGTGAATGAGCCACACTGACCCTTGCCACGCCTACCGCGCCTCCGAGAGGCTGTTTTATGAAGCATTGCGGACGGAACGCCACGAAGCCTTCTCGTGTCTTTACCTCCAAACCTACGAACTATGCCTGCCGTATGCGCTCAACAAAGGCAGCGACCAATACGAAGCCGAAGACCTGCTGCAGGAATGTTTGGCCATTTTTGTGGAGAAACTGCGCAACGGTGATTATCTCTTTCAGGAAGGGGCCAAAATCACGACCTACTTCTACCGCATCTATATCAATCAGTGGAAGAAAGCCTTTGAGAAAAAATCCAAACGCGGAGAGGTACGTCTCCAACCCCAGTCTAACAATGAGCAGGACGACGAGGAATCTTACAAAGAGAAAGTCGCCGCTTCTCCCTTTACGGCCATTCTGCGCGGTGAAAACGGAGAGGAAGAATCTCTGGCCATCAACGACGCTGCTTTCAACGACTACGATGACGACGAACGGGCGTGGGTATTCAAAAAACTCACCCGAGCTTTTGCCCTGTTAGCCGAGGACTGTCAAAAAGTATTAAATCGGTTTTACGTAGAAGACTGGTCACTGCGCCAAATCGCCGAAGCCCTCGACATGACCGAAGCCTCGGCCACGGTCAAGCGTTTCAAATGCGCCAAGTACCTCAAGGAGAAATTCCGCCTGGCCTAAATCCATCCGTCGTGATCTGTTCAATCCGTTCCGTCGCTGCGGCGAATCGTCCGTGTTCTATTTAAAGCGATAAGGTTTTACCCTATCTCCGTATAAACTCCAAAAAGCATTCAATTGTCATGCTGAAAGCATCAAAAATACTTTTACTCCTGTTCTTTAGCAGCAGCCTCGCCCAAGCGCAGTCCAAAGGCATGAAGCCCGTGGGCGGCGATGCCCCTGCCGGCACGGAACGGCGGCTGGCCCTAGTCATTGGCAACAAAGACTACCAAAACGTGAGCCGCCTCAATAACCCCCTCAACGACGCCGACGACATGGCCGCCGCCCTGCGAACACTGGGCTTTGAGGTGATACTGAGAAAAAACCTGACGCAATCGGACTTTTTGCGTACCATTGACGAGTTTGGCGACCGCCTCCGTCAGTACGATGTAGGCTTATTTTATTACAGCGGCCACGGTGTGCAGCACAACGGCGACAACTATTTGGTGCCCGTGGACGCCAACGCCAAAACGGCCCCCGAGATCGAATATGCCTGCGTAAAGTTGGGCCGCACGTTGGCCAAAATGGAAGGAGCGAACCTAAAAGTAGCCTTGGCCTTATTGGACGCCTGCCGCGACAGCCCCTTTCCGGCGGGTACCAAAAGCACCACGGCCAAGGGCTTAAATATTCCCAACAACCCACCTGGCAGTTTTGTGGCCTTCTCAACGCGAGCAGGCAGCACGGCGGACGACAACCAACAGGGCCGCAATGGCCTTTTTACAGCCGAACTCCTGCGCCACCTGACCACGCCCAACTTGGGCATTCGTACCATTCTGGACCGCACGACGCAGGGCGTAAGCAGCCGTTCGAATAAATCTCAAATCCCCGGTCGGTACGATGAACTGACGGGGGATTTTGTGTTTGTAGAGACAGCCGCCCCCATCGCCAAAACCGAACCCTATACCCCGCCCAAGCGGGAAGAACCTGCGCGTACCGAACCCGCTAACCCAACCGTTAATAATACTCCTCCATCGGGGCGGTCCGACGTATCGGGTAGGGGGGCCAAATTCTTCATGGATTTGCCCTTTGCGGACATGGCCTACATCGAAGGAGGTACGTTTCAGATGGGGGATACACGGGGCGAAGGTTTTGACAGTGAAAAGCCGGTACATAGTGTGACGGTGAGCAGTTTTTATATGAGTAAATACGAGATTACGCAGCGGCAGTGGGAGAGTGTGATGGGGAGCAATCCGAGTTACTTTAATGACTGTGCCGATTGCCCTGTGGAGCAGGTAAGTTGGGAGGATATAGAGGAGTTTTTAAAGAAGCTGAACGCCCGCACGGGAGGCAATTATCGTTTACCCACGGAAGCCGAGTGGGAATATGCGGCGGGTGGTGGCAGTAGTGGAATGCGCACGCGTTTTGGCAATGGCAAAGATGTCTTAGATGCTTCAGAGGCGAATTTTAATTCCAAAGATGATTATAAGAGACCTTATTCTTTAGTGGGAGAATACAGGAAAAAGACGGTAAAAGTGGGAAGTTTTCGGCCCAATGGCTTGGGGTTATACGACATGACGGGCAATGTATGGGAGTGGTGCCGTGATTGGTACGGAGCATACAGCAGTGCTGCACAGACGAATCCTACGGGCGCTGCTACAGGGTCTTCTCGCGTGTTGCGCGGTGGCAGCTGGAACTCCCTCCCCGCCTATAGTCGCGTGGCGTATCGCTCTAACAACCCGCCCTCGTATCGCACCGACGGCGTTGGCTTTCGAGTAGTAGCCCTTCAGTAAACAGGGAGACAGTCCGTCATGCATTCTGCATTTTTCCCCCCGTTGTGCGTAGCAAGCACAAAACGGGGTTTTACACATTAAAAGAACAACCTTGATCGTTGGCTACTGAAACAAGGAGTAAAAGCCGAGAACACAATAGAGCCGCAGAGCCTGCTGCGTAGCGT
>Ga0247843_1002576_pt1 | contig 32399 bp, 19 predicted proteins | sample LaCruzMarch2017__FD_192420 | JGI IMG/M metagenome (GOLD analysis project Ga0247843, IMG submission 192420) | Freshwater microbial communities from meromictic Lake La Cruz, Castile-La Mancha, Spain - LaCruzMarch2017_8m | ecosystem: Environmental > Aquatic > Freshwater > Lake | place: Spain... | reverse complement strand
CGATTCCGCACGCCGGCATTTTCCACAATCCGCTCTACATCGACCGCTCCAGGCGCCTGCCGTTTCCGTCGATGGACGGCCCCATCCGGCTTGCGATGCCGTCCCGGTTGCTGAACATCCACAAGGGTCAGAACATCGCCATCGAAGTTTTCACCATGGAAAAATGGCGCTCGCGGAACATTCAACTGCACCTCTACGGCAACGGCCCCGATGAACCCTCGCTCCGCGCCACCGTCGAGCGCGAAGGTCTCGCGAATGTTTTCTTCCACGCCCCCAACTGGCAACTGCCCAATCCCGACATGGAATCCATCTGGCGCGACAACCATGCCTTGCTCATGACCTCGTTCATGGAAGGCATGCCGCTGGTTTTGCTGAATGCGATGTTCTACGAACGCGTCCCGATCGTCACCGACATTGGCGGCCATCGCGAAGTGGTGCGCGATGGCGAGAACGGTTTCCTTGCCAAGGAACCCACAGCCGATGCCGTCGATGCCGCCATGGAAAACGCCTGGCAGCGGCTTGGCGACTGGGAGGTCATCGGCCGCCGCGCCCGCGAGGGCATGCTCCGTTTCGCACCCGAGGACCCGATTGCGGACTTCATGGAAAAACTGCAAGTCTTGGCACGGACCTCGACCAGACCGTGAAAGTCATCCTGCACATCGGCCCGCACAAAACCGGGACCACCTCCATCCAAGCGTTTCTGCACAAGAATTCAGACATCCTTCGAAAACATGGTTTCCACTACCCCAAGACCCACGAGGGGCTTCAAAACCACCATGACCTGGCGATCGGTTTGCGCAATACCTCCAGTTTTTGGGCGACCGCCAAACGCATCCGCAGAATTTTGAGGGAAAGCGAGGCGGAGGGTTATCACACTTGCATCTTCAGTTCGGAGATATTCGTGGAACACGAAATTCCGATCCACTTGTTCCGGCGGATTTTCAAAGCCGACCAATATCTGGTCATTGCCTACATCCGAAATCCGGAGGGACAAATTTCAGCAAGCTACGCGGAGTTGCTGAAGGAGTCCTCTGTTCGTCGAACCAGCAGGATCGACGAACCTCCCGTCCCCTACGACTCCAGCTATTGCAGCGTGTTTCCGAAATGGTTTCCCCACTTTGCTCCGGGCGAGATGGTCCTTGCGCCGTTCGACGCGGCGCAGTGGCCGAAGGAAAATCTGCTCCTCGATTTTTGCCAAACGATCGGGCTGGATTCCCGTATTCAAACGGAGTTGGAGGATGTCCAGGGCCTTCATCGCAACAGGCGATTGCCCGCGTGCTTGCAGGAGGTTCTTCGTCGGTCGAACGCCTTGCTCGGTCTCCCGCGGGAAATTCACCTCGCCTGGTGCGACGAGTTGGAAAAACTGGCGTCCGAGCACCCGGAGATTTTTCGGGAGCGTGGCACCCCGCTTCCCCAGAAAATGGCTCGAAAATCCCGCGAGGTGCTGGCCGAAACGCTTCCGCTCTACAGGCCCTATTTTCGCCGCGGGTTCGACAAGCGGTTTCTTCTGGCTCCCTTGGACAAACCGCCATCGACACCGGACGCAACAAGATCGGCCAGAAAATCCGAGAGCCTTTTTTTCGACAAGATCGCGCCAGAGCATGTTTTGAAGGCCCTCGACGCGCGGGTGGGGGACGACCGGAAGGCGGTTCTTCTTTGCGATGGATACGGAGATATCGATGAAATCCTTGGCGATCCCCGGATCGGGATGCTCCTCGATGTGCGCAAGGAGTCGCCCGTGGCGCTGGACTCGCTCGGAGCGGACGATGTGGTGATTTACGCCGGCACACAGGACGACCTGGGTCTGCCGTTCATCGCGCATCTCCACAAGACCGGTCGAAAATACTACCCGGTGAGGAGAGCCCAGCCCGGCGGGTATGTTTTCACGAACACCACGGCGCGCGAAGTGCTGAAGGTGGAATTCGAATTTCAAAAACGCGAGGGTTTTGACAAGTGGGACTTCGGCCACCGGGACTTCACCACCCTCATCCAGGCATTGGACCTCACGAAGAATCTGCCCGGCTGCTATCTCGAAGCGGGCTGCTATCGGGGCTCGAGCGCGGGTGCCGTTTTGCGTTACCTCGCAACGACGCGCCGCCCAATGCAGGCGTTCTTGCTCGATGTCTTCGAGGGATTCCAATACGTCGAGTCGGAAACGAGCGCCGATGCGGTCTGGCACGGAACGCATGTCACGGACGGCTTCGAAACCGTGCGCTCGCGGTTGATGGCCTATCGAGCGGGCTTCCCTGATTTGAAAATCTCGGTGGAGAAAAACAACATCATCTCGGATGCCTTGCCCGCACGGGCGGTGGAACTCGGAATTGCGGTGGCGAATCTGGATGTGGATCTCCACGAGGCGGTCTATGCTGGGCTCCACAAACTCGCCCCCCACATGGTGCAGCACGGGATCCTCGTTGTGGAGGATCCGGGCCATACTCCGCTATTGATCGGAGCCAAGTTCGCCCTTGAAAAATTCCTCGGCGAGGACGTCGGGAAGCAATTCATCCCGATCGTCATGGATAGCGGGCAAAGCTTTCTCATTAGGAAATAGGGAATGGTTTTTAGTTCGCTTGCGTTTCTCTTTTTCTTCCTGCCGGCGGTCCTTCTGTTCTTCCACGCGGCGCCGCGGTGGATGCGTCCGGCGGTTTTGCTTCTGGCGAGCCTGTTTTTTTACTTCTACGGGGAAAATTATCTCGTCCTGGTGATGCTGACCACGGCGGTGATCGATTATTTCTGCGCCTTGATGATCGCCGGGGGCTCGTCGCATCCGCTGCGGGAGGGCGGACCGCGCAGCCGCTCGCAGAGGGCCTGGCTGGCAGTTTCGATCGTCTCGAATCTTGGGCTCCTCGGCTACTTCAAGTATTTCCATTTTTTTGTCGAAAACCTCACCGCCGCCTTGGCGGACCTCGGTCTCGCGCATTGGCGGTTGGAGGGATTCGTGCAGGTCGCACTGCCGCTGGGCATCAGCTTTTACATCTTCCAGGCGATGAGCTACACGATTGATGTTTACCGCGGCCATGTCGCCCCCTGCCGGAGCCTGCTTTCGTTTTGCACCTACATCACGATGTTTCCCCAGTTGGTCGCGGGCCCGATCGTGCGCTATGCCGATATCGAGGGTCAGATTCGGGCGCCCCGTGCTTCGCTGGCCCAATTCGCGGAAGGCGTGCGGCGTTTTATCGGCGGCTTCGCCAAAAAGGTTCTCCTCGCGAATCCGATGGGCGAAGTGGCGGACGGAATTTTCGCGCTGCCCGATTCGGAGATTTCGACCGGCATCGCCTGGGCGGGGCTGCTGGCCTACACGCTGCAAATCTACTTCGATTTCTCCGGCTACTCCTGCATGGCGATCGGGCTCGGGAAAATGTTCGGCTTCGATTTTCCTGAAAATTTCAACTTCCCCTACATCGCGCGCTCGGTGCGGGATTTCTGGCACCGCTGGCACATCACGCTCTCCACTTGGTTCCGGGATTATGTGTATTTCCCGCTCGGCGGCAACCGGGGCACGGAGTTCCAAACACGGCGGAACCTACTCATCGTTTTTTTCACCTGCGGCCTCTGGCACGGGGCGGGGTGGAATTTTGTGGTCTGGGGACTTTTCCATGGACTGTTCCTTTCGCTCGAGCGCACGAAATTCGGCGCGTTCCTGCAGGAAATCCCAGGCGTTTTCCGGCATGTCTATTTGCTTTTGGTCGTCATGGTCGGCTGGGTTTTCTTCCGTTGCGAAACGGCCTCGGAAGCCGTGCTGTATCTCCACCGTCTTTTGATTTTCCAAGGGACGGAAATCCGAACCGTTGCCGAGTTTCTCACGCCGGATGTTCTTTTCCTCATGGCCTGCGGGATCGTTTTTTCGATGCCTACCGTTCCCTCGTTGCGTCGCCGGATCGAGGCGTGGAGCGGTGCCCGGAAAGCCGCTGCTGAGATTCTCTCGATGGCCTTCCTTTTCGGTTTGTTCCTGCTCGCCGTGGCGAGCCTCACCTCGGGGGGATACAATCCTTTCATCTATTTCCGGTTCTGACCCCATGGAGCGCGCTTCGAGTTTTCTCACCATGGTTCTCTTCTGCGGAATGCTCGCGGCGGTGCCGGTTTTTTGGGTGCTCGGGATTGGCGTTCAGAGCGAAGAGGCGTTTCTGAAATTCGACCAGCGTCCGCGCAGCGAAGCGGTGAAGTTCGACTGGGATCGAACTCGATTGCGCGAATTCTTTTCCTCGCTCGAGCGCTTTGTTTCCGACCGCCTGCCGTTTCGCGAGCGCCTGCTCGGCGCCAAGGCTCGGGTGAACCTTGCCTTTGGAAAGTTGCTCAATTCGGGGGTCGTGGTCCTCGGCAAAGAAGGTTGGCTGTTTTTCGGAAACTCCGTGGGGCAAGGGATCGATCAATACCGTGGCCTGCTGACGCTCGACGGGGGTGGTCTCTCGCAGATCCAAAATTACTTCACGGCAATCCAAGAAGCCGTCGCGCAGGCCGGAATCCCGCTGGTCGTGGCGATTGCGCCGGAAAAGCATTCGATCTATCCCGAGTTCCTTCCGCTCGGGCTTTCCAACAAAGGTCATTCGCCCGCAGATCAAATCATGGACGGCCCGTCGGGCGCTCAAATCCTCGACCTTCGAACGGTTTTGCTGGATGCGAAGGCCACTTCGCCGCACCCGCTTTATTACAAGACGGATTCCCACTGGAACGAATTCGGAGCCTATCTGGCCTATCGCGCCATCATGGAACGACTGCCCGGTTTCGCGCCTGTGGAACCGGGGGTGGGGGACTTCCCTTCGCCGCCGGTTGTCGGGAAGGGCGACTTGGCTGTCAAAGCGGGCGGCGATTTGGAGTTTTCGGACTCGCTCACCCACATCCGACGCGATTTCTTTGGCGGATCCCTGCAAGTCGAAAACCTGCGGAACGGCACTGTGTCAGCGCTCCCGGCAATTGAAATGGTTCGAGTCTCCGAATTCCCCTCGCTCAAAATCTCGAGCCCCCGAAACACGGGATCGATCCTGCTGATCGGCGATTCCTTCCTCGAAAACATCTCGAGGTTTTTCAACAACTCGTTTGGAACTGTCGTCTACCAATCCTACGGGGATTTCGGTGAATTCGGGCTCTCGACGCTGATCGAAAGATTCCGCCCCCAGGCCGTGGTTTTTCTGATGGCAGAGCGGAACCTGATCCTTCCGGTTGCCCGATTCATTCCCTCGAAGGGATCTGTTGGAATCGTTGCGAAGAGCGAATGCGCGCCGAATGGTTTTGTGATTCCGAATTCCAAACTGATCGCCGAATCCAGCCTCGTCCGCGGCATTGAAGAAGTTCGCTTGGAGAATGATGGTGTGCGATTCCGCGCGTCGGACGCCGATCCCTATTTCCACCTGCCGGTTGTGCCGCCGCTTCCCGAGGGTGCCACGGTTTCCATCGAACTCACCGTGCCTGCGGAAAGGATGGTTCAACTTTTTTATCAAACCGAATCCGACCCCCGGTTCACCGAGGAGCAATCCTTGCAAGCCGGTGTTCCTCCTGGTCGCCAAACCCTCGAGTGGCGCATCGACCGCCCGCTCAACGGCATCTTCCGCCTCGATCCCGGCAACGGTCCCGGCGAGTATGCCATCCACAAAATCGAAATCCGTCCGTGACCAAAGCCGCCCTCGTCATCATCTACAATCACCGCTTCGAGCAAAACATCGAGGTCCTCGAGCGCATTTACCGGAGCCGCTTCAGCCACATCTTTCACCTCATGCCCTTCTATCAGGGCGACCGCCCGAATGTGATTCCGGTGTATGACAACTCCTACTACTTCCAGGGATTTCTCGCACAGGGGTTCCGAGCCTTTTACCGGCTTGAATTCACGCACTACTTTTTCATCGCGGACGACATGATTCTCAACCCGCGGGTCAACGAGGAGAATTTCACCGACGAGCTGCCCCTGTCGCCGGGTTGCAGCTTCATCTCGAATTTTAGCAACTACAACGCCAACCGTGGAAAAGGATTCTGGGAGCGGGTGGAAATGGCCTACAGGTGGAAGTTCCATCAAAACGGACTGCAGGGAGCCCGGGAGCTGCCCTCCCCGGAAGCCGCGGCGGAAAAATTCCATCAACTGAAATTGCCGAACCGCTCTTTGAAATTCGAACAAATCTGGCGGAGCCCCCGGGATTTTCCGGAGTGGATCCGCGCCGTTTTCACGAGCCCCGTCCTCTGCGCGCGGTATCTGCACGCCAAACTCACCAACCGCGAGTTCCATCTCTCCTACCCGCTCATCGGCGGTTACTCCGATATCTTTGTGATCCCGGCGGAGACCATCAAAGCCTTCTGCCACTACTGCGGAGTCTTCGCGGCGGGGAATCTCTTCGTGGAACACGCGATCCCTACGGCATTGGTTCTCTCATCCGACAAGATCGTGACCTGCCACAACCAGAAACTTCGTGGCAAGGCGCTGTGGTCCGACGAGGACTTCAAAGAGTTCGAACCCTTCGGCCGCTCGCTTTCCCGCCTGCTGCGCGGTTTCCCCGCAGACTACCTCTTTCTCCATCCCGTGAAGCTGTCGCAGTGGGCCGACGACATGGATTCCGTCTCGGAGGAAACTCTCCCGAACCAAGCCATTCTCGCGCACACCGGTTACAGAAACCAAATCGAAAATCTCCGCATCGATGGCAGCGACCTCTGCTTCACCTCGGCGGGGGGCGACCCCTACTTCTTCCTGCCGAAAGTCCCCCTCAACCCCGAGCGCAAAACATCGGTTTCCCTGGACATCACCGTGCCGGAAAATACCGCCGTCCAGTTGTTCCACCAAACTTTGGAAGACGAAGATTTCCGGGAGGAGCGCTCCTCCTTCCTGCCCATCGCCGCCGGTCGCCACACGCTGTCTTGGAGCATCGATGCCCGCTTGAACGGCCACTTCCGCCTCGATCCCGGCAGCGCCAAAGGCGACTACCGCGTCCATGGCATGACCTTCCGCCAATAGCGCGATTCGCTTTGAAAAAATCCATCGTCATTACCTCCATCTTTCCGCCCACCGAGGCCGTGCGGGCGTTTGCACAGCTCCCCGGCCATCGCGTGATTGTGGTCGGCGACAAAAAAACTCCGCCTGACTGGGACTGCGTTGGCGTCGAATTTCTCTCCGTCGAAGAGCAGGAAAAATCCCCGCACGCCCTGGCGCGCCATCTTCCCTTCAACCACTACTGCCGCAAAATGCTCGGCTACCTGCGCGCCATCGAAAGCGGTGCGGAGGTGCTCATCGACACCGATGACGACAACATCCCCAAGCCGGACTGGTCATTTCCCGACTTCGACGGAGCCTTCGACCGCGTGCCCGGCGGTCGGGGATTTGTGAACATCTACCAACTCTTCACCTCGCAACCCATCTGGCCGCGCGGGCTGCCTCTCGATTTGATCCGAACGAAATTCGATCTGGAAAAAAACCTCGCGCCAGCCGCTTGCCGTGTCGGAATTTGGCAAGGCCTCGCCGACGAAGATCCCGATGTCGATGCCATCTACCGCCTCACCAACGACACTCCTTGCTATTTCGAAGAGCGTGCCCCGGTGGTCCTCGAGGCCGGCACGCTCTGCCCCTTCAACAGCCAGAACACCGCCACGCGGCGCGAACTCTTTCCTCTTCTCTACATGCCGGTGTTTGTCACCTTCCGCTTCACCGACATCCTGCGCGGTCTCGTCGCCCAGCCGATCATGGCCGCGCAGGGATACCAACTCGGATTCACCGGCGCGACCGTCGTCCAGAAACGCAACCCGCACGATTACATGAAGGATTTCGTCTCGGAGATTCCGGTCTATGAGCACAGCCGCCGCGTGGTCGAAGTCGTGTCGGAAGTGGTTTCGTCCAACAAATCGATCGCCTCCAACCTCCTCGCCGCCTACGGGGCGCTCCGCCGCGCGGGCATTGTTGTTGAAAAGGAACTGCCCGCGTTGGAGGCGTGGCTCTCCGACATGGAAAAAATCTCGAATTGAACCCGCTCCAACATCTCGCCGCCTCCTACGCCGCTTTTCTCGAATCGAACGGACTTTTCGCCTCGCAGCGAGTGAGCGGGCTGCCAGGACTGCGTCCGTCGGAGCCCCCCGCCTTATGAGAATCCCGGCACCGGCGCTGGAAAAACTCTGGCCGCGCCTTTTCTTGTTCGCTGTCCTTGGGCTCTTTTGTGCGGTGGCCATCCACAAGGCCTCTCTCGCCATCGCGCCGCCGGTTTATGACGGGCTTTCCTACTACTGGAAGTCCATCTCCATGCTCCGAGCGATCGAGGCGGGCGGGTGGCTCCACCTGATGTCCGCCGAGCCCAGCATGCGGCCGCCCGGGTTACTTTTGTTGAACGGCGTCTTCGGCATCCACCGGGATGTTTTCAATTTCCATGGCTTTTTCGCGCTGAACATGATCCTGCCGGTCTTGATTTGGAGCTTGGCCTGCTGGATCGCCATTCCGCTGCGCCGCGCGACCTCGCAAGGGCTCTGGCGCAAGTCGATCGCCGTCGCCGCGCTCTCGCTGCTCCCGATGTTTCTGCAGTTTGAATACAGCGAGGAAATCCCGCACGCCTCCTCTTGGGGACTGCAGGATACGGTGCTCGCCGCGTGCGCTGCGCTGGCCATGGCGCTCGTTTTGCACTCGCTCCGGCGGCGGAATGTTGCCACGGCCTTGGCGGGGTTTTTCCTCGCGGGCTTCACCATCCTGATCAAGCCGGCCGGAATTCTGGTCATCCTCTCCGTCGCGGGAGCCTGGATGTTCGGCGCTTTTTCGCTCTGGCTGCTTCACAAATCGTCCGCCCGGCGACGGCTTCACGCACGGTATTGCATCCCAATCCTGCTGCTCGGAATCGGAATTCTGTCCGCGATTGCGTGCGCGGCTTTTTTCTCTCCGTATTTTTCGAAGGAAACCATCGAGGTCTCGATCCGCAATCAGACCGCCCTCGTTTCCATGACCCAACGAGCTTCGTTCTTGCCGATCATCGTTCAGACGCTTTCGAAGTCTCTCGGCGCAATCTGGTCCGTTTTTTTTCTGTTGGCGATTTCGGGCAGCGTGGTGCTGCTTTCCCGTTACTCCAACCGGAAATCTCTCCTCCTCCTGTGGCCAAGCCTCTTTTCGGCCTTGGCGATCCTCGGGGCCTCGCTCTACTGGTGGAGATACATGGCGGGCACTGAGGCGCGCTACATCCTGCCCTTTCTTTGCTTGGTCCTCATTCTGCTCCTTCCATTCATGTGGACCTGCTGGACCCGCTGTTGCCCTACGCGCTTCCGATCCGGGATTTTTGGTTTCCTTGCATTTATTGTGCTGCTGTATTCCTCGGCACTAGCTTGGCCCGGAGAGATCCCCGCGCGCTGGCAGGAGTTTCTCGGAATCAATCTTTCCGCCGGCGGACACCGGGCGAGCGTGGAAGCGGCCGAGTTCTTGACGCAAAAAGCCGCGCAATTCGATCGCCCCGTGGCGTTCCTCCAAGTCGAGTTGCCTTACAGCCTCGCGTTCATCTCCGCTTCGTTGATACTCGAGAACCTGAAAATGGAAGGCACCTTCAAGATCGATTCTTCGTTTGATTGGAAGTCTGAAAAAACAATCCCGAGAACCAAAGTGATCCACTGCGACTTTATCGCGCTGAACCAGAAACCTAGAAACCACCCCGCTGGGTTTTCCTCGATAGCCTCCTACGGCGAGGAGCTCCGCCTGTTCATTTCCTGGTTGTCCGTTCTCGATGGAAACTCCGGCATCCAGCGCCATTCCTTCGGACAAATCGACATCCTCGAAGTGGTGGACCGCAATCAATTCGAAGCCGCCTTCGAGGCCTTGGTGGATTCCAAGGCCCCGCTGTGGCGCCGGGAATTTCTCGATTACAACGGCTATCTGGGGGCGAGCTGGCAGGACGACGATCGCGCACGAACCTCGTTCTCCGCAACGGGCAAAACCCTCGGCGAAATTCTCGTGGGCTCGCGCGATCTGGAGGAGGCCAGATTAGTCCAACTCGGCGAGTGCATCCCGCTCGGGATCGACCCCTACATTTTGTTGAAGCCGTTCCGGAATCACGGATCCCGCAAAGCCCGCATCCAAGTGCAAACCATCGCCACCGCCCCCGGAGCCTTGCAAATTTTTTATTCCGGCCAGGCGGATGCTTTTTCAGAGGCAGACAGCGTCTGGCTTCCGGTTGCCGCGGGATTCAACGAAGTCACGACCACCATTCCACTCGAAGGCGAATTCACCTGGATCCGAATCGATTTTCCCGGACCCCCTGTCGAAAACATGATCAAAAAAATCACTGCCACCCTCCTTGATCCATTAACCGACAGCCCAAAGCCATGAGATGCCACCTCCCGATGTTTCCGAGACACGCATGATCCTCCGATCCCGATATTTCATGGAAAACTTCCGCCGCGCCTGGCTCGACATCCGCGAGTCGTTTTCCAAATACCACCTCGTCTCCACGATGGCGCGGCAGGATATCGCCACCCGCTACAAACGCTCCCGCATCGGAGCCTTCTGGATCAGCATCGGCATGGCGATCAGCATCGGCTGCATCGGTCTGGTCTTCGGCCACATTTTCAAAATTCCGGTGCGCGAATTTCTGCCCTACTTCGCGACCGGCACGATCCTCTGGGGCTTCATCTCCTCCTGTCTCAACGAAGGCTGCAGCGCCTTCATCTCCTCATCCGGAGTCATTCTCCAAGTGCGGATGCCACTGTTCGTCCATGTCCTTCGTTTGCTTCAAAAAGATGGGATTATTTTGGCCCACAATATCGTCATCTTACCGCTGGTATTTTTCGTTTTCCTCTACCCGGTGAACGCAAGATGCCTCCTCGTGATTCCCGGCTTCCTGCTTTTGTTGGCAAACCTCGCTTGGATGGCGCTGATTCTGGGAACTGTCTGCGCCCGCTTCCGCGATGTCACCCAGATCGTCCAGAATGCCGTCGGAGTTTTGTATTTCGTCACGCCCATCATGTGGAACCCCAGCCTCATGCCCGGCCGGGCCGGCGAGCTTCTACTGAACTACAATCCCTTCTACCACCTCGTCAGCATCGTGCGCGCGCCGCTGCTCGGAGAGTCGCCCCACCCACTCAACTGGATTTTTGCGGCCACCCTGGCCCTTGTGGGATGGACGGTCGCCCTGCAGGTCTTCGGCCGCTTCCGCAACCGCATCGCCTATTGGCTATGAGCAATCCCGCCTCCATCGCTCTCGAGAATGTCTCGGTGGATTTTCCCGTCTACAACGCGGCCAATCGCTCGCTCAAAAACCGCGTCCTCAACGCCACCGCCGGCGGAATCGTCGAGCGCGAGCATGATGGCGTGGTCGTCGTCCGAAGCCTGAAAAACATCCATCTAAAAATCGCAGCCGGAGACCGCGTGGGCCTCATCGGACACAACGGCGCGGGAAAAACCACGCTCCTCCGCGTGCTCTCCGGCATTTACTATCCCACGCGCGGCCGTGTGGCCATCCATGGCGAAGTCACCTCCCTCATCAACATCAGCTTGGGCATCGACCCCGAATCCACAGGCCGCGAGAACATTCTCCTGCGCTCCGCGATGATGGGCCTTTCCCCCGCGCAGACCCGCGAGCGCATCGACGAGATTATCGCGTTCTCCGGATTGGAAAACTTCATCGACATGCCGTTCCGCACCTACTCCTCCGGCATGCAGCTCCGCCTCGCCTTCTCCGTCTCGACCTGCATCCGCCCGCAAATCCTGATCATGGACGAATGGCTCTCGACCGGAGACCTCGACTTCAAAGAGCGCGCCGAACAACGCCTCAAGACGGTCGTCACCTCGACCGAAATCCTCGTCATCGCCAGCCACTCGATGCCATTGCTGGAAAAAAACTGCAACCGTCTCGTCTGGCTCGACCATGGGGAAGTCCGCAGGGATGGCGGTTTCGCCGAAGTCGCCGAAGCCTATTTCAAGGCACCCGCCGGTTCCATGGCTCCATGACTTCTGGCGTTTCGCTCGTCATCGTCGATTACAACGCCGGTGATGTTTTGTTGCGTTGCTTGGAAGCCGTTGCGCTCCAAACCCTCCCGCCTTTGCGTCTGCTGCTCGTCGACAACGCCGGCACCGATGGCTCGTTTGAAAAGGCCCGCGCATGGGTTGCCTCGAATTCGACTTTGGCCGGAATCACGGAAATTCTGCGCAACGAAAAAAACCTCGGCTTCGCTGCCTCGAACAATGCCGCCGTCTCGCGCTGCGATACGGAATATGTCGCCCTCCTCAATCCCGATGCCGTTCCCAAGCCCGATTGGCTCGAAAATCTCGCCGCCGCCGCGATGCGCCATCCGCGCGCAGCCTCCTTCGCGTCCCGCCAAATGCTCGATGTGGACCGCGGCCTCGTGGACGGGCTCGGCGATGTTTACCACCCGATTGGGATTTGCTGGCGAAGGCGGCACGGGAAAATTTTGCGCTCTGGCGATTTGATCGAGCGTGAAACATCCACCGCCTGCGCTGCTGCCGCCCTTTACCGGCGAGCCGCTTTTCTCGAGGTCGGTGGCTTCGATGAAAAATTCTTCTGCTATGTCGAGGATGTGGACCTCGGCCTGCGCCTGCGCCGAGCGGGGCACACGGCGATTTTTGTTCCGACCGCCGTCGTCGAGCACACTTCGAAAAACAGCCGCAGCGACTTCGCGGTTTACCACGGCCACCGGAATATCGAGTGGTGCTTTTTCAAAAACACCCCGGCTGCGCTGCTGCCCCTTTTGCTGATCCCCCACTTTCTCCTGAGCCTCACCGCCTTCGCCGCCTGCGCCCTGCGCGGACAGGCGCCCGTCTTTGTCCGCGCCAAGCGGGATGCCCTTCGCGGCCTCCGGCGAATCACCCGGCAGCGCCCCGCAGCCTGACGCGAACGCTTCAGGCCAAATTTTTTATTCGGCGAGCGTATAGTGGCTGCCGCGCCCGCCCGCGTCGGCTTTTCGAAGCAAGCTCAAGACGTGCCAACCCGTTTTTGCAAAACGGAGATGCAATCCCCGAAACGCGGCACTCCGGAGGGCTTCGGAAAACGCCAGCGGTTTTCCTGAACCACCACATCCAGTCCAGCCGCCTGCGCCCAGCGCCGGACATCGCGGCGGCCGACCGGCGAGCGCCAACCGCTTTCCGTTTCCTTTTTGAAAAAACGGAACACCACACCGGAGGAGCGGTCTGCGTGGTGGATCACAGCAGTGCCACCCGGTTTGAGAACCCGGCCGATTTCTAAAAGGTAGGCTTCGAATTCAGCGGGGCCGATGTGGACGAAACAATCGAAGCTCCAAACTCCATCCACGCCGCCCGAAAGGTCCGCCGGCAAATCCGAACCCAGGGAGAGGTGCGTGCGGATGGGGATTTTCCCGCGAACGACGCGCAGGCAGGCTTCCAGGCAGTTCGGCGAAATATCGGCGAGAACGAGGCGCTGGGCGGTTTGCGCGAGGATTCGCGTCCAGCGGCCGCGACCGGGTCCGATTTCCAGCACTGTGCCTCGGGCGAAAAACCGCGGGAAATAGCGTTCGACCATGCTCTCTTTCCACGAGTCGTAATCCAATCCCATCCGCACCGCCTGGCCGTTCCACTCGTCCCCATCTCGCGACCAAGGATGCATCAGGTCCCAGACGGCCAAGTTGTTTGTCACGGTGTTCGGACCGCCCCCCTGCGCGCCGCCAATCATCGCCGAGGGGGCCGCAAGGCGGCTGGCGGCTTTGCGAATCCATTGTTGGGCCGCCCCCCCGTGGCGCTTTTCCAGCCAATCCATCATCGGGAGCCACCGGGCGGAGAGTTCCGCTTTCAAAAAAGGGTCGCCGCCCTCGAAATCCCCGGGCGATTCGTTGAGCGGGGGAAGCAGGTCGTTTTCGGAAAACGCGAAATCCTGCAAGCCAAGGAAGCGGGAGACGCGGGTCAAAACCTCGCCGGGCTGCCAGTGGATGTCGTCGAAGAATTCGACATGGATGTTTTCTGCGGGGAAATGCCGCGACCAGATTTCCAGGGTGCGCTGGTAATCCGTGCGCAAAATATTTCCCTCCGAGCGGCAGTGCTCGGCGATTTCCTCGGCGCTTGGGGAAGTGTTGCCGGCACAGCGCAGATCGTGACGCGCCCCGGCCAGTGCGCGTTCGACAGGGTCTCTAAGGATGAAAAGGATTTTTGCTTGGGGCATCAACCGGGCGATCCCCGCGACTTCGGATTCCGAAAGCATGGCGTAAGCCGGGGTGAAGTCGCAGGCCGCGAGCGAAGGCGGTGCCTGCTCGAACAACGCGCTGTATGCAGCCCCGTCTCCTTTGCACCCAAACCCAAAATCCACTGCGAAGCGCCGCGCCTCGTCGTCCGAGGCGCTTCGCAAAAGCGCGAAGGCCTGCTCTTGCAATGCCCGGCAGATGTCGGGGGGCGAGGAACCGAAATGGTGGAATTCCTTCACCGCGCACTTCCAGACCCCGGGGTGGTATTGCAGGTTCCGGTGGAGCCATGTCGTGGCGCTTTTTTGGGCACCGATGCAGAGAAAATCGGGCAGTCGCGGACGCTGGGAAAAACGGCCCAGCGAAGTCTGTGCCTCTCCGAGTTTCCAAAGCGAAATGTCCGAAAGTTGGAACGCGCCCGCGCCCCACAACGGATCCAAGCGCAGTGCCGAGATGCCGCTCTCCGCGTTGATCAACAGCGCGAACAAATCTTCCCTCCCGGACAAAAACTGCGAGTCGGCCTCGGAAAAATCTCCTCCGGGTTCATGGAAAAAAACCTGCGGCTTTCCATTGCCGGATTCGATTTTCAGCCTGAAGGCTAGGAGATATAGCCCCGCAGCCAACGGGGAAAAATCCGGGGAGTCGCTTTCCAGTCCCAGCCGGATCTGGGGATCATCGCGGGTGGCTTGGTAGAGAATGCCGCCGGGCGTCGAGATGTGGTGCAGGGTTGCCGGGCTGAGAGTCCAGGCTGGGAAAAAATCCCCGACCTCCCGCGCGGAGAGCCCTAGGCGGACTTCCTTCATCTTCGGATGGTAGGAAGGCAACGGCACCGAACCATCCTGCGACAAAATGAAAGGGTTAAAACGGTTGTGGCTACTGATATCATCGGAATTCGGGTGTTTCGAATCCCGCCTTCCGTGCCAACGGGCGAGCGTATCCGGCAGGATTTTGATTCCCTTTCCTACGGCCAACTTTTTGTTGAAGTCCCAATCCCCGAGCACGGGTAAATGTTCGCAAAACGGCCCGGCGTCCCGATAAGCCTGCGAGTGAATCAACAGCGCGATGGGAGGGAAAAAATTCCTCTGCTCCAAGTCCTGCGCGGACACCCGGTCCTGGAATGGGCCGAAGGCCGTGCACCCTGTCTCCACATAGCGCTCCCCATCCCAACACTCATGGACAATTGTGCTCCGCACGACCACGCAGGTCTCGCCGCTTTCCGAAAGGTAGGCCGTGGTTTTTTCGAGAAACTCCGGATGCCATGTGTCGTCATCGTCGTGGATGGCGATGTAGTTGCAGTCCCGCCCGGCGATCCCGCGGTTGCTGGCCGCCTCCATTCCGACTTGGGTTTCCAGGTGGAGAATGGAAAGGCGATCGCCGAGAAGGTGGCGGTAGGGAGCGATAGCGGATTCGACGAGGTGCGGCGGTCCCCCGTCGTTCACGATCTGGAGAAACCAGTTTTGGTAGGTTTGCCCGAGGACGCTGCAGAGCAATCGGTGGAGGAAAATCTCCCTCCACCGCGTGCGGGCGACGATGAGCACGCGTCCGTTGTTCTTCGGCGGTCGGCGAGTTTGGTTCCAGTGCTGCAGTCCTTCTCCCCGGCGCAAGTCGGCATACAAGCGCCCTTCCTCGGTTTCGACGGTCTCTGGATCCCGATGATGCCTCAATCCGGAATCCACGAGACGCGCCGCGGATTCCACTCCCGTCAAAAAACCGTCCAGGCCGCAAATGGAAACAAGACTCCGAACCGCTGCGGCGGGATTTTGAAAAAGATCCTCATGGAAAAAAAACTCCACGGGTGCACCTGCGGCCAGCGCATCCAGGTAGTGTTCCATCCAAATCTTGGACGCCAATTCAGCCGGCATGCCGTCCCGGGCAAGGAGCGAAGCCGCGACTTCGCCGGGTCTTCGGAGCACGCACACCACTTTGAGTTCGGCATGCAACCGGTTCGCCAACTCGATCCACATCGGAAGCAACCGCGTGCTCCGCGGATCCTTGACCACCAAATGCCCCCGTTCGCCGGCCTCGGCCTGGCAGGTCGACTGGATGGCTTCCAGCGCCTGCCGTGTTTCGGGCCATTCCAGCCAGCGTTCCGGCAAAGGCCCTGGGGAGGTCTGCCACTCGCGCCCCAACTGGATGAGGAGCCTTTCCTGAATCCGCCAGATTTCGTCATGTTCCCAATGCCCGAAGGGATTCGAGGTCACGGGCGAAACATCGATTTTCGAACCCAAATTCGCTCCCATCGTGTGGAGCAGACGAGCAACCAACGAAGTGCCCGATCGATGCATCCCACATATCAAAACCAACTTCATTCCTCTCGAAACAATCCCAGTGAAACAGCCCAAGTTCAAGGTGCAACGAAGCGAGGCCGCAGCCGAGAGTTCAACTTCTGCGGGATTTCCCTAGGGGCCCCCAGCGCAGCCCGATGTTTTTTCCAAAAGCCCGCAAACGCCCTCGGAATCAGCGGACGGCTCGCTACTCCTGCAGCCCTCCGGAGCGCAGCAGCACATGGTTCTGCGTCTCCATCACCGGTGGTCCGCATTTGGCCAGGGTCTCTTGGAATTTGGCATCCTCCAAAGCCGTGAACCGCTTGTTGTAAACCACCGTGAAGTTTTTCGAATCCCCGAGAAGCGTGTGACGACAGAAGACGCCGATGTTTCGCGAATAGAATTCGATATCCGCCGCCATGGGCCACGCTTGGGTGACAAACACATGGCCGTTGTCGGATTTTCCGAAATCGGCATCGACGGCCCGTGCGATTTCCAACGCGCCGCTGAGTTCTTCGGAAGGTTGGAAAATTCCATTGTCCATGACGTGGACCGGGTATCGCATCTTGGAATAATTGCCCAAATACAAATACGCTAGGACCAGCGCGGCCGCCGCCAGACGCGTCCGCCCGCTCAACGAAGCCAGAGCCAGGGCCACGAGGCCGATCCAAAGAATCAAGCCGACTAAAAAATGGCGAGGCACTCCGGACGAGAAGAAAAGGTAATACCCGCCCAGCAACCAAACCAGCGCCGCGGTGGCGATAGCCGTCCACGCGGTCGGCGACATTCCCGAGCGGCAAACCACCCAGAGGGCGGCGAGGGCGGTGATCAAAACCTGCCACGCGGAAAGGCCCACGCGCTCGCGGAAGGCGTCGTCGTGCGCCTTCGCGAGCTTCAATGTCATTTGGAAGGCCGTTTCCGAGCGCTGCGTCACCAGAGCCTCCACTGCCGCGCCCGGCACCTCCGCAGCGGCCTGCAGGCTTTTGGAAATTCCGACCTCGCCGACCATGGAGGTCTTGCGCCCCACATATTCGAGATACCGCGAAGCGCCCCCGAAGCTCGCCACCTTGTATCCCTCGAAAACAAGCAACGGCACGGCAAATCCCAGTCCGCAAGCCAGAAGAAGACCGGCACTTTTCCGCCAAGTTTTTTTCCCGTTCAAAATCGACCGCGCCGCCAGCACGCCCAGCAGCACAGCGAATCCCGGAGCCGCGAGAAGTTTCGAGAGGATGGCCAGCGCGCAGGCCATTCCCGCCAAAAACACGCGCCGCGTGGAAAGGGATCCGCCCGCCAGCGCGAAGGCGATGAGCAGGAACAGCGCCGCCGCCACTTCCCCCAGCAGGCTGCTCCAAAGCTCGAAGTGGAATGGAAAGAGCAACGGAATCGAAACCAGAAAAAAAACCGCCGCATCCCGCAGTGCCCCCGGCGACCCACCGACTCCGGTTTTTTTCAAAATTCCATAAAGCCCCACCAGGAGCGTGCCCCAGAGCAGCACCGAAGCCGTCCCCGGCACCCACGGTCGGTTGCCCGCCACGGCGATCCCGAGTGTCGTGGGAAGAACCACCGCCGGTCCCGTGGTGATCGCCAGATCGAAGAGCTGCAATTTCCCGGAATTCAGCGTGGATCCATAGCCGAGCCCGGCCACCAGATTTTTCGCCACCGTGGCGTTCAAGGCATCGTCGCCGCAATGCACACCCAGCGAGTGCGCGCGACCAAGACAGAAAATCAAAAGAGCCGCCAAAAAAAGGGCGGGAATCCCATCGCCCTTCAGCCAGCGCATGGCGGTTTGGAAATTCATGACAAGAGGGCGATGATCCCAAACGATCCGAATCTTTTCAATCAACCCTTGCCGACCCCACACACGGATTCCAGAACGATGTTTTTCGATTCAGCGGCCACCTCCTCCAGGTCCGGAGCATACCCGGATTTGCTGAAAAGCACATAGCGGCACCCCGCTGCCAGCGGAAGCTTGTGGGCGAGAACTTTCGCTTCGAGTTCCCGCAAAACGGACAGGCCCATTGTGTTTTCCGACCATTTGCACTCGCCCACGACCGAGAGTTGAAAACTCGCATCCACCCCCGCCACATCGATTTCATACGCGCTCGACCACTGCCGCCCCACGCTCACCGCGTTGAATTCCAGCGCCCTCTCCCGAATCCACTGGCGGCACACCTCCTCGTAGCACTCCGAGACCAACTTGTGGATGCGCGGCTCGATTCTCGAATACGCCGGCTCCGTTTCGGCAAACTCGAAGAAACTTCCGTAGGGATAAATCGCCCCAAACCACATTCGAAAAAACGGATCGGCCACGACATAAATCCCCTTTTTCGATTTCCCGGGATTCCGCTCCAGAACCGGCGTCTCCCTGCGAACAAGATGCAGGTCTTTCAACAAATCCAGATACCGTGTGAGCTTGTTGGCCGGTTGGCCCATACGGCCCGCGATCTCCGAGATTCGGTTGGCGCCGGACCCGATCGCATTCAGGATGCTCCAGCACAGGTTCGGAGTTTGGATTTCCTCTTGCAGCAACTGCCGCGCCTCATTGTGCAGGATGCCATCGGGGTTCAAAACCAGCGCCGCCAACGCCTCCTTGAGCGAGCGGTAAGGCGATGCCAGGTGCAAATAGCGAGGCACGCCACCGGTCAATGCAAAAAACTCCAACCGCTCGGTGCCCGTTTTGTCCGGAAGGAATTTTGAAATGTGCCGGAAGCCGATCGGGCGCAATAAAATCTGGACGCTTGCCCTTCCATACAGCGGCGCCGAAGCCGCCAGGGTCTCACGATACATCATCGAAGTCACCGAGCCACACAAGACCACCACGATGTTGGCCCCGCTCCAGTGCCCGTCCCACCATTTTTGCAGAAAGGAAGAAAAGTCCGGCTGGACCTGGCACAAATACTGATACTCGTCAAAAATCAACACGAAGCGCCGATCCGGGGACCGGAACCGGTCAAAAGCTGCAAACAAATCATACCAAGAGGCATACTCCGCAGTTTCAAGAACCGGTTCCCCCAAAGCCAACGCCATCGCCTTGGCAAGCGAACGCCGCAAGTCCGATTCCCCAGCCCGGTCCGCCATGAAATAGCAGTGCGGTTTGGTTGAGGCAAACTCACGCAGCAAGCGGGTCTTGCCCAAACGCCGACGCCCATAGAGAACAACCAAGCTCCCGGAATCGTGGGCAAACTGACCCTCCAACAGGGCAAGCTCCGACTCCCGATTGATAAAATTATTCATATCTGGAATATAATATTCCAGAATCGAATTTCAATAGGATTCTTTTTGCCCTGCTTCGCCAAAATCGACGCGCTGCGCGGAATCCCGTAGGCTCTGCCGCGACATTTCTAAACCATTTTTGAGGAAACCATCTCGTGCCATACCAACGCCCGTTTGAAATTGGACTTCTCGCGATCAAAGCAGGAGGCATGGCCGTCCCGGCCGTGTCGAGGCTGGCCCACTTTTACGCGCGAGGTCGCTTTTCAAGCGCTCGATCCCCTTCTCTGTCAGGAGCGCGTGAAAGCTGTCAGCAACTGCCTTATTGACTTTTGGTCGATGCGCTCGAGAGGATTCAAGGGAATTTGAAGCTCGAAATTGGCGAGGATTGGAAACCGCACCGCTCACCGTCATGGAAATTATGTCAAGAATTAATTCCTGACCCCGCTACCCCTCTTCGAAAAAACGCCCTTGAGTTTTCCGAATTCACAGATCCATTTGGCGGGTCGGAACCTTACAAGCAATTTTTCCTTCAAGATTTCTGGCATGCCGAGCCAGCGAAAATAGGTGGCCTTCTCCTCCTCGATCATCGTGGCGAGGGCGTCAATTTTGCCAGACATTTTTCGTAAAAATGACTGGCGGCAGCACCAGTGCACGCAGGAGAGGAACGGGGTCAGCCAAGGCTCGACCAAGACCAAAATGCCCTCCGGCTTGAGGATGCGATGGATTTCATCCAGGCATTTTTCAAAATCGCCCGGCAAGGCGGGCAAGTGGTGGAAACCTCCCTGCACAATAACGATGTCTGCCCATGCGTCGGGAAACATCAATCGCGTGGCGTCCCCGACAGACAATTTTGCATTTCCCTGGTGGAGAGATAGCAATCTCGGCGAGAGGTCGACACCGTGCAGATCGACGAAGCCCATTTTCCGCAAACATGAGAGATTCCTTCCTGATCCGCAAAACAACTCGACCACCCGAGAATTCCGGGACCACCCTCTGGCCCCGAGGCGGATGAGCCGACGATGGAATTTCCGATCGGCCTGCGCCGTGGTTTCAAAGCGGTTGTAGGCGTTTTCCCAGCGCTCGTTGCAGCAAGAGTCGCCCGCCGTCCAATAGGTCAGGTCCGGATTCATCGATCGTTTTGCGGTTTCAAAAAAAGCCCTAGAAAGTGAAGTTTCCTTCCAAAAATCCAGTCCGCCCAAGCGGGATAAAGCTGCAAGCGGTTTTCATAAAACGCGTTTTTAAGGCCTAAAACCCGAAATGCCGACTCCCATTCGGCGGGCGTCCAATAATGATAGGGGAGCGACACCCCGAATCGCCGGTTGTGCGTATCGTCCATGAATTTGAGCGTTTGCCTTGCAAAAATCCCTTGCAGCAAGTGGTCTTTGATAAGGACGCCGGTTCTTGAGACCCTGACCGCCTCCTTGAGCAGGTGGAGAGGATCTTCGGAATGGTGAAGCACATCGACCAGCATGGAAAAATCGAACGCACCGGACGCGAACGGGATCGAGCGCCCGTCGAACGGCCTCACCGGAATCATGGTGTGATGTCGAACAAGTGTATCTATTCCAGTTACTTGGAAGCTCGGCCTTGACTCCATCAAGAGAGCTGCCACGGTGCCGTCCCCGCATCCGATGTCTAAGAGCGAGGTCTCTCCATCGGGCAAAAGCCCGGAGAGTTTTTTGTTCAGAATCCTGGCCCTCCGGGACCTTATGAAACGCTCATGAAGTTTTCCAAGTGCCATCGCGAGTCGGGTTAAGGTTTTTTCCTGTTGATTCCCATCATGCTGATGAAAAAGCTGAAGAGCACGGTTTGGAACCCGAGGGTGGCGAGGGCGGCCCCGGGGACGACCCATCGCATGGTGCGGCTGTAATCCAATGGCCCGAAGCCGGTTTGAATCCAATGGAGCACCGCCACAAGGAGCAAAATCGAACCGATGGCGCCAGTCAACAACCCAAGGGCCAGTCCGCGTTCCAGCGTTGCAACCTTGAAAAAAGCCATAAGCCGGTCGTCCTTCGGCACGAAACCTTCGTTAACAGCGAACGCTTTGGTCATCAACGCAAAAACGCCCGCTTGATAGCCCAGAATACCGGCCAGGCACCCGAACAGGAGCGTGTGGGCATCGAATGTGGCGGGACCGATCGAGACACCGAACAGGCCCAGAAAAATCGCCACACTTCCGAAGGCAAGCAAAAGCAGTCCCGGAACCAAGAACACCCAGCGCGGACTGCACAGGAGGAGAAAGCGCAGCGTGCGCCAACCGTCGCGGAAGGTCTTCAAGTGCGGTGCGCGGGATTTGCGCCCGTCGGGGTGAAGCGTGATCGGAACCTCCTCGATCCGGGCCCGGAGCATGCTTGCCTTCAGGACCATCTCAGTGGCAAATTCCATGCCGGTGCATCGCTGGAACAACTTTTCTTGGAAATCTTTCCGGAAGGCCCGCAGCCCGCAATACACATCGTGGACGGGCGCATCGAACCACAGGCGAACCAGAAACGAGAACAGCGGGTTGCCCACCCAGCGATGCAAAAACGGCATGGCCCCCGGCTTTATTACCCCACCGCCCGATGGCGAGCGGCATCCCTGCACGAGGTCGGCGCCGCTGCGCAACTTTTCCACAAATTTGGGCACCTCCAGAAAATCATAGCTGGCATCCGCATCGCCCATCACCACGAATTTCCCCCGCGCGGCAGCGATGCCACCCATCAACGCGTTTCCGTAACCCTTTTCCGCCACGCGAACAACACGGGCCCCCAACCTTGTGGCGATGCCGATGGACCCGTCGGACGATCCATTGTCCGCCACGACCACTTCCCCCGGGGAATTGGCGGCCGCCAGACCTTGGAAGGCTTTTTTTACGCATTCTTCCAATGTCTCGGCTTCATCCAAGCACGGGATGACGACGCTGGTTTCAAGTTCCATGGGGATTTCTTTTCAAAATTTGCAGGAGCAGGGAGAGGCACACGATCGAAAAGGCGGGCAACCATGGGAATCCCGGGCTGAGGTAATTCGTGCCGATCGCCGGGAACGAACAGATATCCACCAGAACGATCACAAAAATCCGGCTGAAAAAAAGCGCCGCGATGGCGAGTCCGACGATCGCCAGCAGTGGGCGGAAGGCGGCTTTGTTTCGTTTGAAAAACACTGCCAAGACGATGCCAACAAGGCTCAACAACGACAGCCAAAGCAAAACGGGGGTGGCGGCTTTGTAAAACCGGATCAGGCTTCTTTTGGTCTTCAGGGCTTTGAACTTCCGTGGTGGATTGGCCGGCTCCTCGACGCTTGGCACGGTTTTCGGATTGCCAAGAAAAGACCGAAAATCGGCGAGTCGCTCTCCGGATCCCACGCTCGGGCCCTGGTTAAGGGGAATATGTTTTTGATACAATAAAAAGGTGAAAGCATTGCGGAAGGATTCGGGAATGAGCGAGAGGTTGTCACTCGAGAGCGGCGGCATGAGCGAGATCGGGGACCCGACTCTTGGAAGCAATCCGGCGTCTTGGGCCTGCGAGATTTCCTCCGCAATCCTCGAATAATAGGATTCCGCGGCGGAAACACCTGAGTAATATCCTCTTTTTGCCGCAGCGTCCCGGAAAGCCCACAAAAACCATCCCCCGGCAATTTCGTTGACTGTCTGGGGATAACGATTCGCAAGAGAGTTCTTGAAGGGATTTTGCTCGTATTCCAATTTCCCCCGCAATTCTGCAAAAGCGGGGGAGTGTTTGTAAATTTCCGCCCGGGTGCTCGCGGGGGCGGGAACGAAGGCCACGGGCGGGCCGATGACCACGCTCTGCACGGCATCGATGGCGGACTTGAATCCCCGCGCCTTCATGTCGGTGATTCCATAATAACCATATTGAAAAGAATTTATAGTGGAAACGATTTGTATCGGAACGAAAACACAGGCGAAAAGAACTACTGGGAGCAGAATTTTCTTCGCTCGACTCCATTCCCGATAGAACCCCTTTCGGGATAAAAACCAGGTTCCTGCCACCAAAACCAGCAGGCCGGGAAAAATCCAGATTCCCTCTTCCCGCGTCAGGAAAAACGCGGCCAGCGCCAACCCGCAAAACATGGCGTTCCAGTAGGGAGCTTTTTTTGAAATCAGCAGAACTCCCGTCGCCAGAACGATCAGTGTGATCGAGGTATAGAGATTGTCCCGCAGAATCCGGGTTGGAAAGAGCGCTGGCTGAAAAAGCAGGAGGATGTAGAGGACCAATCCAAGGACAAAAGGCACTCCGATGGACCTCAGCGAGTAGACGAAAAGCCAACAAGACAATGCATAAACCAATGCTAAGGAGAGTGTCACCGGTAGACCAAAAAAATGGTTGGCCGCCAGAAACAAGGGAAAAAACGGGCCTTTGACCAAAGTGAGTTCATTGTAATCCCCGAGCCATTGGCCCGAGGCGATGGACTGCGCCAGATTGATATATAAGGCATCATCGAAGACCTGGTGGCAGAACAGGCTCAAAGGGAAATGCAGGCAGGCCAGCACATAAAGGAGAGCCATCGCTGAAAAAAGGAGGCCTTCCAGCACCGATGGAATTCTCCAGAGGCCTGCCGTGTTGACCGAAGGCCCGTCGCTCATGGGGTCGGGGACCGGGCTTGCCAATCCGGATGCAGCAGTCCCGCTTCCCGCATGCGCGCGAGGTCGCTTTTCAAGCGCTCGATTCCCGCTTCTCTGTCCGGAGCGCGTGGGCCGAGGATTTCCGCGAGTCTGGGCTCCCACTCCGGATTTTCGGCGTTGCGCAAAATTTCCTGATGGCTGGCCAAGGCGGTTTGCATGTTTTTTCCGTGGGCGAGGAGCAGGGGCATCGAGAGCACGGTTCCCGCCGACAAGCCGATGGCGGTGAGTGAGGCGACAGCCGTCGCAACCCAGCGTGCCCGCCCGGCGGTGATTGTCGAAAATGCCCCGGCGGCGAGGATCAGGCCGAGGATGCCGATCAAAGCGAATGACTGGTAGCGGCTCTCGATCGGTGCGGTGAGCAACAAGTCGCTGCGGCCGTAAACCACCGCTGCCACGCTGAGAAATCCATACAATGCGAGTGCCAGCCCGGGGCCCGCTTCCGCGATGCGATGTCCCGTGGGTATGGACCGGAAACCCACCGCCAGCAAGCCGGCACCCGCCAGAACAAAAATCCCCGCGATCGCCAACGGTCCGTTTTTTCCCAGAAAGGCGAGGGCTGGAACAAAGGGGGAACCGAGCACGGCAAGGCCGGCAAAAAACACATCGAGCGGACGCTCCAAAATGCCGCCCAATCCGCCGAGGGACGGGCCGGTGCTGGCAGAAATCAACCACGCTGCGACGCCTGTGACCATTGCGAGGTTCAGCGCGTAAGCGGTCCTCCACGCGCGTCCGCGACTTCCCGCGAAGACGGCGGGCAAAAGCGCCCAGCCGACAAAAATCCCGTTGGAGTTTGTGAAGACCGCCAGCCACACCACGCCCATGGTGAACGGCATGGCCAAGCGGTCAGCGCCACAGCGGGCGAGGACGATCGCCGCCGCCGCCAGAAAAAGCGGCAGCATGAAAAACGGGGCCTGGAACGCCCACAGAAAGTTCTGCCACTGGCACCAAGAGGAGATCCCGAGCGCGAGGGACAGGTTGAGCAGGAGAAAAACCGGAAGCGGCAATTTCCAATCCCGCACGAACTTCAAGGCCAGCCATAAAAGCAAAGCCGCCAACGCAGCGTTCGCCAGAAGCACCGCCTTGAAATCCCCGCCGGTGGAAACGAGCAGCAGGTGGTTCCAGATCCGGGACACGGCCAAGCAATGCTCGTTGTGCAGCACGAGGAGGGTGTGGAAATCGATGCCGCCCGCCTTCCACGCGAGGCTGGTGTTCAGATGATCCCAATCGTCGTTCACCGGCACATTGACGCCGAAGGTTTGGACGAAGAAAAAAATCAAAAGGATGCCCGCTGCCAGACTGACGAAGTAGATGGCGGAGCGGAGGGTTCTTTGAGTGTTCACAAGTTTTCCTCCGGGAAAATTCAGTCCTCAGCGGGTGTCAAGACGACCACGCGCTGCAGGGGGTCGAGAAGCGAGAGGCATGTTTTCGAAATGCGCCATCCCGGGGCGAGGCGCTGCAAGGCTTCAAGCGAGATCGAGGTGTCGCCGTAGGTGATTTCTCCTTCGACGGGCGCGCGTTTATGGGGCAAAAAGGCGAAGCCCGATTTGGCATGGGCCTCTTCCATTTGGCGGCTAATTTCCCCGCCATGGTTTTTCCAGTATTCCACAGGTCGGATCGTGATGCAGAGAAAGCCCGTCCGCGCGATGGACGCCCGCAATGTGGAGAGGACCAATCTGGCGGCATTGGCGCTCAAATGGGTAAAGACGCTGTAAGCGAAAACGATGTCGAAGGGCCCGGGAAACGGGAGCGATTTCGGCAGGAAATCGGACTGGGCCAGTCCGCACCTCAGCCCGTGCTCGCGGCATAGTGCGATCGATTTGTCCCATGGATCGACGCCAAAAAGATTGTCCTCCGGCGCGAATTTCAGCAGGAGACGCAGCAACCGCCCCCAGCCGCATCCAAAATCCAGAATGCGGGATTCGCCGATGGGCGGGCCGGAAAGTTCGGCGCGCATTTGCAGAAGCGTGCGAATGAAGTCCAGGCTCTGGGCCATGAGCGGCCAACCGGAATTTCCCGTCCAATCCTGCTGCACTTGGTCCGGTGCCATCGAGGGCAGGCGTCTTTGTGTGAAAGGCATGGAATCCGGCACGCCCAGGGTGAGGGCCGCGAAAATCTCGGGGGGCAGCCCGCCCAGTGCCGCGCATGGAGGCAGGGAGCCATCGGAGGCCCAATTTTTTTCCGCATGCATCAACTCCGAGTGGAAAAGAGCCGGGAATTTCCAATGGTCGAGAAATTCGGATTCGTTGTGGAATGAAAACATGGCGGTCGTATTTTTTGAAATTCTCCGGGCGTTAGATTGGCGCGTGGCCCTTTCTTGCCTCGACGAGAAGTTGAACCACGGATTCGAACGAGCGGGAAGGGCTCCAGGACAGTTCTGAGCGGGCTTTGGCGGCGTTTCCACAACTGCGCTCGATGTCGAGTGGACGGAAAAGCGAGGGATCCGTTTCCACATGGTCGCGCCAATCCAGGCCGCAGAGGCGGAACGCTTCGGCCACGAAATCCTGCAGCGTGCGCTCGACCCCGGTGGCGACAACATAATCGCTGGGCGCGGGTTGCTGGAGCATCCGCCACATGGCGTCCACATGGTCGGGGGCCCATCCCCAGTCGCGGGAAATGTCGATTCTGCCGAGCTTGAGTTTTTCCTTGGACCCGGCGGCGATTTCCACGGCCGCGGAGACGATCTTGCTGGTGACGAAGCGCCGCGGGCGCAGGGGGGACTCGTGGTTGAAAAGGATGCCGGAGCAAGTGAAAAGACCGTAGGCCTCGCGGTAGTTTTCCACTGCAAAACAGGATGCCGCCTTGGCCGTCGCATAGGGGCTCCTCGGGCGGAACGGGGTTTTCTCGGTGGCGGGTTCCGTCGTGTTGCCGAAGGCCTCACTCGACCCGGCGTTGTAGAATCTGACCGGGTGCCTCAGCAGTCGGATGCATTCCAGAAGGTTCATTGTCCCGATCAAAATGCTGTCGAAGGTTTCCACCGGGTAGTCGAAGGACATTCCCACAGAGGTCTGGCCGGCGAGGTTGTAGATTTCATCGGCTTCGGTTTTTTGGAGCGTCGTTATCACGCTTCGGAAATCCGAGGTCACCATTGAGCCGATGCGGACTCGGTCGCGGATTCCCAGCGTTTCCAGATTCCGGAAGGAGGAGACCTCGTGGTCGCGCGAGGTGCCGTGGACCTCATAGCCTTTCTCGAGCAGAAGGCTCGCCAGATACGCGCCGTCCTGGCCGGAGATGCCGATGATCAGGGCTTTCTTCATGGGGTTGGTTTGGATTGGACGATGACCTCGAGGAGTTCGCCCTCGATGCCCATTTGCTCGTCCGCCGCGCCCAGAATTTCTGCGGTGCCCGCGCCGGCGGCGGAGATTTTTTTTGTGATGTCGAAGCCCCAGTCCCAAGTCACGAGCGAGCCCTCCTCGGACATGGGATTGCCGTGGAATTCGGGTGGATCATGGTGGACGACCAAACCTTCGGAGCCGCGTGTGGCGCGGCATTGGCTGGGTTGGTCCCGCTTGACGAGCGGGGTCGTGAAAATGTGCGCGCCGCCCGGCTTGAGGGTGCGGTGGATTTCGCGGAAGGCGGCCTCGGCATCGAAAATATGCTCCATCACATCCTGGGTGACGACCAGATCGAACAGTTCGTCCCCGAAGGTCTGCCTCTCCAAATCCTCGCTCCGGTAGCCTTTCGACGGGTGGTTTTTTCCGAATCCGAGGTCCGGGTCGAATTGGGAGTGGATGTAGTTTTTGCATCCGGCGGCGAGTTTCGCGCTGGCGCCGCGGCCGACCGGGGAGCTTTCGTGGATGCGGAGTTCGCGCCAATTCGGGAAACGCTCCTGCAGGATGTGCATGAGCGCGCGCTCCCTCGGGATCGAGCCACAGCCGGGGCAAAGGTAGTGATCACGGAGCCACTCGTGGTTCGCCGTGAAGCGGACATCTTTTTCGCAGATCGGGCACCAGCCGAGGCGCTGGTGGACGGGGCGGGGCGGTTCATCGAGAACCAACACACAGAGTTTGCGGAGGTCGCTGGATTGCCGCCGCCGGATTTTTTCGGCATGGGACTTGAGGGATTCCGAATCGGCAGGTGAGGAAAGCAGTTCCCTGATCGCGGACGCGATGGAATCGATCGCAAACGGGTCGCAAGAGACCGCTGCGGTTCCGCAAACTTCGGGGATCGAGGTTTGGTTGGAAACCACGCAGGGGACGCCAAGTGACATTGCTTCCAGCGGCGGGTAGCCGAAGCCTTCGTTGAACGATGGGTAGAGCAATCCCCTGGCGTTTTTCAGAAGAAACTCGAGCCCGGCCGGAGGGAGGTGGGGAATGGCCAGAAGACGCGCGTGCACCCGCAGGGAGGGGATTCCCAAATCGGCGGGATTTTTGATTCCGACGAGGACGAGCTTGAGGCGCGGGTTGGCTTTGGCGAATTCGGGTTCAGCGAAAAGGGCGTCGAACGCTGCGGCGGCCGAGGCGGCGTTTTTTTCAAGCCTGCCGGCATTGAGGATGACCAAGTAGGGATCGGTTTTGAAATCGATGCCGGGCCATTCAAAGGGCGCGGGCTCCGGGCGATTTTTTTCCGGGGCGAAGAGGACCTCGATGGAACCGCTGTAGTGGGCATTGGCCCGGATGCTTTGCGCCGAGTAATTGGAAATCGTCACAAGGGTATGCAGGGACTCGTGGGAGCAGATGCCGCGATACATCGCCGCGAGTTCACCCGCTTGCTTGGCGTGCTTGGTTTTTGCGGAAGTCCATTGGGATTCGCTGTAATCGGCCTCGGGGCGACAACCGGCCTTTTTCCGCGCCGTGGCCACGGCTTCCCAATTGGCGGCCATCTCATAATCCCGCATATCCAGAAGCGTTCCGACCACTTTGGTTTTTGTTTTGCTGTCGAACTTCAAGTCCCCGCCGAGGCGCTTCATGTATTCGTAGCCGGTGTAAACAACGATGGCCGGGGCGAAGAACGAGTGGAAAGCACCGAGGTTCACGAGCGCGGCGATTTCGTCATAGGATTTCACGCGAACGATAGGGATGGCGGAGCGGCGGCATTCCTCGAGGATCCAGTCGTCGATGAAAAGGTCGGGATCGAGCGCGGCCCAGAGTTGGACGCCGGGAAGGGACTTGGCGGTTTCGGCCAGTCCGCCGAAAACCGCCTTGCCGTATTCGCCGCCGCCGTGGAAGCCCGGTTGGCAAAAGAAAAGATCGACCAAAATATGGCGTCGACCGTCGTTGGTAAGCTTGCGGATTTTTTCCGGATCGAGCGCCATGGCGCGCCCGGCGATGGCGTCGGCCTGGCTTTGCAGTCGCAACAGGGCCCGTTCGATTCCGTTCAAGGCCCCGTCGTAGCCGTGGTGGATTTTTTGTTTTTCGGGGATGAGGTTGGTGGAAACAGCTTCCTCGTGCCGGACGGCGATGGTGTTGGAATAAAGGCCAAGGTGCCCTGCGATCAGGCACTCCGCCGCAAGGGGAAATTCCTCGCCGTAGAGAAACAGGGATTCGTCAAAAGCCTGCGTGTGGGTCTCGACAAAAACCGGCGAGAAAACCAGGCAGGCTCCTTGCAGGATCGGATCCAGCGTGAGCGCGTGCTCGGGATGCCGCTCGCCGGTTTTTTGAAATTCCGCCCGCCCGGTTTGGTCGTGAGTTTCGTGCTGCTTCCGGTAGAGGGCCTGCAAGTCGCGCCATTCGCCGAGGCTGTAAATATGGTCGTTCCATGGGTTCTCGTGTCGGCTGTCCGGCGTGACGATGTCGGGACCGAGAACCGAATAGGTGCGCTCGCGGTAGAGATCGGCGCACTTCAAAAGAAAATCGAAATCCTCGAAAACGACATCGTTGTTGGCCGCGACGACAAAAGCGCTGCCGAAGCGTTCCTTCGCGAGGCGGTATCCCAGATTGTTGCCGCGCGAGAAGCCGAGGTTTTCCTTGTTGAATAGCAGGGAGACCTGACCGTCGTCCTCGAAGGCGCTGCGGGTGGTTGAAAGGGTTTCGGCGGACGAGGCGTTGTCCACGATGACGATGTGGATTCGGTGACCATGGGGATCGAGGCGCTTGATGGATTTCACGCATTGGCGCGTGTGCGCCGCGTTGTTGAATTGCAGGAGGACGAAGCAAAACGGAATCGACTCCGCCGGACCCCAGATTTTTTCGGCGAGTCGGGCGAGGTCTTTCGTGGTGGCGAGCGGAAAAGCTTCGCCGTCCGTCGAGGCCGAGAGTCGTCCATTCTCGAATCGAAGCTTTCCGCCGCGGCGGTGGAAAATCGACAGCAGGGCCGTGTGGTGAATGAGAAGGGCCTCGCACTCGGGCGGTGTGCTTCGGCCGAGGAAAAAATCCAACTTGGCCCGGCGGGCCGCAAGAATCGAGGGATGGCGGTCCAGTGTGCCGGGCGTTGAGCCTTCCAGAAGGGCCTGCCTTGTCGCATTGAGCCAAGCGTAGCCGTGTTTCTCGTCCGGTTCGAGATGGCAACCTTCCGCCCATTCGTTCCAGGCGTTGATGAAAACGATGCGGCGGCCTTCGGGTTGGGTTTCGCGAAGGCGCGCCACGGCTTTGGAGAGCCAGCGGTGGTAGGTTTCCGGCGTGGCGTGGGCCCACGAATGGGCGAATTCTCTGCGGCGGGCGGTGTTGTCCCACGATGGGCACACGCAGGGCCAGAGGGTCCCGCCGCTTTGCGCGGGATCGAAGATCGCCGGCATGTCGCGATAGTCGCGCACCAGGCCTCGGAATTTTTCGGGGCTGTGGATTTTCAGCGAGTTATTGATGAGCGGCGCATCGGCGGTGAGGGGGGGGAATTGAATGGCGGCATCGAAGCCGATGTCGGCGGGCTCCGGCCATTCGAAGCCGCGCATGTAGGCGAGGAAAATTTCCCCGATTCCTTCGGCACGGCAGGCTTCGCGCCAGCGGCGGGCCGTTCCAAGCGGATCGGGCAGGAGTTTCGGACGGTAAACAACAAGCAGCGGTTTGCCATCGACGCGGATGTAGCGCTTGTCACGAAAGGCGGGCAGCAGATCGTGAATGAAGCGCGCATCGCTCTCGGGCGAGTGCGCTTGGCCGACGAGAATCTCGTGCCCGGCCCCGTCCCAGGTGCGCGTCCAATCCTCGTTCGCCCAGCAAAAGCAGAAGGGAAAATCCGGGCGTCCGCTCGCCAGCAGGCGGTCTGTCGGCATTTCCAGAAGCCGCCGTCCATCGAACCAGTAGTAGTAAAAGCAAAACCCCTCGATGCCCGCTGCGCGCGCCATGGTGGCTTGTTTTTCCAGCACGGAGGGATCGTTCAAATCATACCAACCGATGTCGGCATGCGGGATCTGGGGTTGGTGATGGCCTTCGAACTGCGGCCCGGCCCGGCGCACATTCGTCCACTCGGTGAAGCCCTTGCCCCACCACTCGTCGTTCTCGGGGATGGCGTGGAATTGGGGCAGATACATCGCGATAGCGCGGATGTCCGTGGAGTCGCTGCCAAGCGGGCTCGCCGGGTTAATTGAAAACGCCTCGTGATCTTTCGCTTCGAAATTTGCGGGGGAGGGGAACTCACGGCGCCAATGGCGGTTCTCGCGCCAGCCCCAGAGGATGTAGTGGAGCAACGGGGAAACGCCGCTGGCGCAGATGTCGGGATTTTTTTCGGCGTAATAAAGCGCGTCGAAACCTGGATGCGGCGGTCGCCCTTCGAAAACGCCATGGAGGGCGAAATGCAAAAACGGACGCCCGGTGCGCTGGCGGACATCGGGATTCTGCCGCAGATACCAGGCGTGGTCGAACAGGCGGCTCCGCCGGTGCATCCAAAGAATCCGGAGCGAAACGGGAAGCCGCCGGGCTTTTTCAAAAAGGCGATCGATCGAATTCAAGCACACGCGCAGGCCTCGGTGGTGGCGGAAGCGCGAGTGCGCCAAGCGAAGCCGCAGGCTGTGCGGGAGCCCGATGGCGAAACGCCCCGCCCATCCCGAAATCCAACGGCCCGGGGCGGTGAGTTTCCACGAGAGGCTGGAATGGATTTCGCGGAGCGAGATCTCCAGGTGTTCCAGGCGGTGCGACAATTCCTCAACGCGGTTTTCGCGATCCCCGACAGCGCGCTCCAACTCCTCCACATGCGCGTTTTTTCGGGTCAGCAGGGAGCGGGATTCGGAAAGTTCTCGGCCTAGTATCCTGTAACACTTAAAGTTTCGGATAAAGACGCTTAAGCTTGATCCGTGCCTGCGCGGTCGTGAATCGCCAGATGGTCTTGCTGGCGCGGTTGTTTCTCTCGGCTTCCCAAGCTGCCAC
>Ga0247843_1002571_pt1 | contig 32434 bp, 20 predicted proteins | sample LaCruzMarch2017__FD_192420 | JGI IMG/M metagenome (GOLD analysis project Ga0247843, IMG submission 192420) | Freshwater microbial communities from meromictic Lake La Cruz, Castile-La Mancha, Spain - LaCruzMarch2017_8m | ecosystem: Environmental > Aquatic > Freshwater > Lake | place: Spain... | reverse complement strand
TGGCATGCAACACCAACGCTCAAGGAGCATTTGGTTCAACCGATTATGGTCAAACGTGGAATCAAATTACAACCTTGAACACAACATATTCATACACAGATTGTTGCTTGTCGGCAAGTAGTCAATCTCAAACTGTTTGTGATAATTCTACATTCTCCCTGTTTTGCTCTCAAAATTATGGTGCAACATGGACAACAACCACAATCAGCGAGAGGCCAATTGCAGTTAGAATGTCATCTTCTGGAAAATTTCAAACCGCAATATCGTTATTAAAAGCTTTTTATTCGAACGATTACGGACAAACATGGACACAGAGTGTTTCAAGTGTTTCATCACTGACTGCTCTCTCCGTTTCGTCTTCGGGAAAATACCAAATGATTGTGTCATCCATTGGTATAATTTATGTTTCCACCAACTATGGTGTTTCTTGGACACAATCCACTCCTACTTTTTCATCCACCATTTTTACCAGTGCTGCCATGTCTTCCACGGGAGAATATGTGTCCATTGGAACAACATCAGGGACAGTCTATCGTTCTCAATTGCCCATTCCATCGCTTAAAACGGACAGCATGACGATTCAAGGAACAACAGGTGGCACAGGATTCGCTCTGTTGTCAGGAACGTTTACTGTTCCCGCGGGTTCGATATCCACTGCTGCCATTCTTGGATTGACGGGTGGTTTAACGGGACTCATTGGACCCACTGGAAACACGGGCAAAACGGGACCGACAGGTGCAACAGGCAAAACGGGACCCACTGGAAACAATGGTCCAACGGGTGCAACAGGTCCTACGGGTGCAACAGGTGCCACAGGTATAAAAGGACCCACAGGACCCACGGGACGCACAGGACCCACTGGCGCAACGGGAATTGGACCCACAGGCCTAACAGGAAACAATCCAATATCGGGTGTCAATTGGGGGGACACGGTCATTTGGAACAGCACCACTTCGTCGTGGGCGATTACGGGCGACCCTTTGCAACTGGGTTCTTTGTCGGGAATAGGAGGGGCGACGGGGGCAATCGCCATCGGCATCAACGCAGGACAAAGTTTTCAACAGACGAAGGCCTTGGCCATTGGCTACAATGCTGGAAACAATTCACAACAGCAAAACGCCGTAGCCATAGGTCAAAATGCGGGTCAAACATCGCAGCAGTTAAGTGCAGTCGCCATTGGCTACAACGCAGGGCAAATCAGTCAAGGACAGTATGCGATTGCCGTAGGTTTCGGCGCGGGACAAACGAATCAAAGCGCCAATTCGATTGTTTTGACAACGAATGGCCTCAATGCGGGAACCACAGGGTTTTTCGTCTCGCCGTTGCGAACGACCACTTCCGCCAATGGTCTGACCGCTAATAATTACATGACCGTTTTTGATACATTCAATAACGAACTCTATAATGTCAATTCTGTTGCGATAGACCAATACGACAATTTTTTCAACGCAAATGTGAATACCGGCGGAAGCGTCGTTTTAACCGACAATTCGGCTTTGACCACGGCAACGCCCGCCGTAGATTATACATTTGGAGGAATTTTAACATTGGCAAGTAGCACTGTGGGTGGTAAAATGGCAGCCATGTCAGCCAATGGACAATACTACTATTGTGCATATGCAGCAGTTTCTGGAATCATTCGTTCGAACAATTATGGTGCAACTTTCACAACACTTAATTTGGGGTTCAATTGCACACATGTATCGTGCAGTGCATCGGGTCAATACGTTTTGGCATCCACACAAAATGCACCCAATAGATTTGTTTTGTTATCAAGCAATTATGGAGTTTCTTTTGTTCAGACCCTTACTTTTCCATCGGGCAATTGCAACTGCAATGCAATGAGTGCATCAGGTCAATACATGTACATTAACACTTGGGAACCGTTTTTTTATTATTCAAACAACTATGGTGCAAATTGGAATCCACTTCCTATGGTGCCAACTTCAGGAGCTTCTGTTTTCATGTCATGTTCAGCAAGTGGTCAAATAGTTGCTGTTTTACTTCAAGGTGCAACAAACATTATGATCTCCTATAATTATGGACTGACTTTCACAACATTCAACACGGGAGTTTCGCAAAACACAAACAGTTCAGTGGTTGTATCTTCATCTGGACAATATATTTTTATAGTGAATGATTTATTGGGTGTTTATAGAAGCAGCAATTATGGAATTACATGGTCCAATGTTTTATCAGTTGTTGGTACAGCAGGAATTTTATCTCAAATATCTTGTTCATCCAATGGGCAATATGTTATGGCTTCTATTTTCGGAAAAGGCGTTTATTATTCAAACGACTATGGTGCAACATGGATAACAATCATTCTTTCCGCCAGCACAAATGGCACAGCCTGTTTGTCATCGAGTGGGCAGTTTGGTATAATTTCCAATGTTGGATTGACATACACATTGCATTTGCCCTATAGTAATTTAAGCGTAGCGAATGCATCCACTATATCATTGGGATTCCAAGCAGGAAAAACGGGATACAATGCGATTGCCATAGGAAGTCAATCGGGACAGAATCAAGGAACAAATGCCATTGCGATTGGATACCAAGCAGGACAAAACTCACAACAAACGGGTGCTTTGGCGATTGGATTTCAGGCGGGGAATTCATCGCAAGGAACAAATGGATTGGCAATTGGATATCAAGCGGGTTTTACAGGACAAGGAACAAATGCGTTGGCAATCGGGCAAAATGCTGGGTTTTCACAACAAAATTTTGGTACTATTGCTATTGGGTCAAATGCAGGGTCATTATTGCAAAGTGCATACGCCATCGCAATAGGAAATGAAGCAGGACAAATTGGGCAAAGAACATCCAATATTGCGATAGGGTTTCAGGCAGGGCAGACATCGCAACAGGCCTTTTCTGTTTCGGTTGGATATCAGGCAGGTCAGGTTTCGCAACAGGCCAATTCTATTGCGATTGGTTTTCGAGCTGGACAGAATTCACAACAGGCAAATTCTATTGCCATTGGAAATCAAGCTGGTTGTATATTGCAAGGAAGCAACAGCATTTCAATCGGTTTTCAAGCGGGATTAAATTTGCAACAAACAGGTTCGATTGCCATTGGACGATTGGCTGGACAAAATTCGCAACAACAATACTCTATAGCCATTGGGAATTTAGCGGGACAAAATTCGCAACAACAATACTCTATAGCCATTGGACAATTGGCTGGACAACACTCACAAGGAACAGGATCCATTGCATTCGGTACTTCTGCGGGAACCAACCCCCAATCACAATACTCTGTTGCGGTTGGTTCAAACGTAGCACAATACGGTGGGGGTGGAAATTATTATGTCGCAATGGGGTATGCTGCGAGTCAATTCCCCCCCGGAACAAACAGTGTTGCCTTGGGTTTTTTTGCGGGAAACAACAATCAAACCGCCAACTCCATTGGAATCGGGCATGAAGCGGGATTCAGGAACCAACAACAATATGCGGTCGCCATTGGCTACAACGCAGGACAAATCAGCCAAGGACAATATGCGGTTGCCATAGGTCAAAGTGCGGGTCAAATCAACCAACCTGCCAATTCGATTGTGTTGAACGCAACATCATCTGGTTTGAATGGAGGAACGGCGAGTGGTTTGTTTGTCAATCCCGTTCGTAGTCAAACTTTCGGCACGAGTGGGTTTTCGGGTTTCACGGGTCTCAAAGGCATTACGGGAACGTCCATAACAGGAACCACCGCATTCGTGGGAATCACGGGAATTGCCAACATTCTTTCGTTCAACAATCAGACCAACGAGATTACAAATTCGAGCAGTGTTTTTGTAGACGGCTATGGTGAATTCAACAATAGTGGCAACACGATTTTGGGGGGGGCTTTAACATTTCCAGACAACAGCACCCAATTATCCGCCGCTCCACCTTTGCATTATGACTTGTTTGGAAATCATTGGCAAAAATCATCCAACACTCCAGCGTCTCCCCAATTGGGGTCATGCATGTCGGCGACGGGTCAATACCAATTCGTCTCTTCTTCTGGCGGAAACATTTATGTATCGAAAGATTATGGTTTCACAAGGACAACTGTGAATTTTTCTGGGTCTCTTTTGGTTACAGACATTGCATGTTCGGCATCGGGACAGTTTTGTATTTTGACATTATACGGAAATAAAATATTTGGGTCGCAAAACTACGGCATTGCAAGTAGTTGGGCAACAACCAATTCGCCCACACTTGCTTACAAACGGTGTGCCATTTCGGCAAACGGAGAATACATTGTCGCCGTAGGTGAATCAACCACTATAGTGTCTTCTGCCGATTATGGGACCACATGGACTACCGTGATTAGTGCAGGGGCATCCAACATCAATGATGTCGCCATGTCGGCATCGGGGCAATTTCAGACATATTGCAAGGTTTCAGATGGGCTCTTTTATTCGAGCAATTATGGGCAAACATGGACGGCAGGCACAATTACAGGAATTACAGATTTTGGTGCAAGTTGGATTGCAGTCGCCGTGTCGGCTTCAGGTCAATATCAAACCGTATTGACATCAGCAACAAGAGTTTACTATTCTTTTAATTATGGCATGACTTGGATTTCTGGTTCTTCATTCTTACCATCATCCATACAATCCATTTCTATGGTGTCTTCAGGAAAATATCAGTTTGTTGCAAGTCCATACGGAACATACACATCCAACAATTATGGTTCAACATGGGCATCACAAACAGTTCCCGTTGCATTTGGAGGAACAGGGGGAACAGCAATCTCCAGCAACGGACAATTTATCATGGCGATTCCTGCATCAGGAGATGGTGTCTATTTATCGACCACACCCTATGGCAACATGTTTGCGACCTTGCAATCCACGGCTTCCGCGGCCAACCCGATTGTGTATGACAACACAACCAAAAGTTGGGGATACAATACATCAAAATCATTTGTCATTGACCATCCGTTGAACGAGACAAAATATTTGGTTCATGCTTGTTTAGAAGGTTGCGAAGAAGGAGTGTATTACAGGGGGACAGGCACCATAGAAAACGATGCTTCCGTTGAGATTGTCTTGCCCGATTACGTAGAAAAAATGGCGACTGATTTCACGTTGCAAATCACGCCCATACTGGGCGACGGCGAAGGGGTGACGACAAGACATTATACGACATCTATAGTGGAAAACGGAAAATTCACCGTCTATGGACACAATGGGTCTTTTTATTGGAAAGCCGTCGGGCAACGACGAGCCATTTTAACCGAAGTTTCGAGAGAAGAATACTATGTGAAAGGGGACGGTCCTTATACCTACATTGAAAAAAAAACATAATAATATAACATAACATTATATTAGTATGGCGACAGGACTGTCCATTTATGATGTGAATACACAATTAAATGGCTCTTTGACGTTTGCAGACAAAACACAAAAAATCACAAACACGCCCTCCTTGAGTTTCTCTCAATTCTCCCAATCGTGGTCAATAAGCGACGCTTCCACTGTTCCTGTCTATTCGGGAATCGCCATGTCCGCCACGGGACAATACCAAACGGCGTGTTCGCAAACGGGATTGTATTATTCATCCAACTATGGTGTTGCGTGGACACAAAGTGCCAATTTCACATCGACCCAATTTCAAGCCATTGCACAATCGGCGACGGGTCAATATGCGACTGCCATTACAGGCGGAACAGCGAATGGCAATATTTATACGTCTGCGGATTACGGCGTATCGTGGGTTCAAGTTTCTTCGATTGCCACCTTGCCTTTTTATGACGTTTGCATGTCCGTCAATGGTCAAGTGCAAGCGGTGTGTTTGTATGCGAATGGGATTACAGAAGGTGGGTCGTATGTATCAAATGACTATGGTGTATCGTGGGTCGCTTCCGTAGGAAACACCGCAACAAATGGCGTTTTTATTGCTTGTTCTGCATCGGGACAATACATTGTGTATATTGTGCAAACACTGATTTCAACCACTTCCATTTACATTTCATCCAACTATGGTTTTTCGTTTGAGTTGCTCAACCAACTGGGTGCGATTGGAACATGTGTGTTTGTTTCCGCAACGGGACAATACATGACAATAGGGACGAGTGCATTGGGACTGTATTATTCAAATGACTATGGTGCAAATTTTACACAAAGTGTGAGTTTTCCCACTTCTAACACGATTCATGGTTGCATGTCGGGTTCAGGTCGATATCAAATTGCCATTTTTTCATCGGGAATATATTATTCCAGTAATTATGGTGCAACATGGAGTTCAAAAACTCCAACTTTTAATTCTTTGTTAGGCGTCGCCATCTCTCAGTCCGCACAATACGTCTCGATATGCACATCAAGGCAAGGCATTTATTATTCGGTTGTTCCTTTGCCTGCTGTAAAAACATCGGGGTCTTTAACAGTGAGCGGAACTGGGGGGGCAGGGTTTGCGTTGTTGTCGGGGACGTTTTCTGTTCCAGCGGGTTCAATATCTGCCGCTGCCATTCTTGGATTGACCGGTGGTTTTACGGGAACCATGGGTTTTACTGGACCCACGGGTTCAAGAGGGGCAACTGGTTTCACTGGACCCATAGGATTCACTGGACCCATTGGCGTAACAGGTGCAATAGGCGCAACAGGTGCAATAGGCGCAACAGGCGCAACAGGAGAAACGGGGGCAACGGGAGCAACAGGTCTCAATGGTTTTGCTGGGTCTACTGGACCCACCGGACCCACCAAACCCAACGGAACCAATTCGGGGGATACATTGTTTTGGAATCTTGCCGATGTTTGGCAAGCAAAACAAAATCAAATTACTTCGGGAAACAACGCCGGACAAAGCAACCAAGGGATAAATTCCATTGCTGTCGGAAACAATGCAGGATATGATAGACAACGAACAGAATCAATTGCCATTGGTTTTCAAGCAGGACAGAACAGACAACAAACCAATGCGATTGCGATTGGATATCAAGCAGGGCAAAATTCGCAACAGTCCAATACGGTTGCGATTGGATATCAGGCGGGTTTCACGGGACAACAACAAAACACGGTTGCGATTGGGTTTCAAGCAGGATATTCGGGTCAAAACCAACACTCGATTGTCTTGAACGCAACGACGGCACCACTGAACGCAGGAACAACGGGATTTTTTGTGAATCCCGTTCGCACGACAAACCGAGGATACACGGCGGCTCTAACAGGATATGCATCAGCCCAAGGAACCAGTTATATGATGGTTTATAACACAGTAACGAGTGAAATCGGCAATGTTCAAAACATCAAGGTGGATGGAATGGGCAACATATTTAATGGACAAAACATGACGACAGGGGGGGCATTGTCGTTTGCAGATGGTTCGCAAATGACCACGACGGTTCCACCCTCGTTGGATTACTCACAATTCGGTAAATCATGGAACTCCAACAATTACAACACAGCGGCTACTGTTTATGGTGCGTCCCTGTCAAAAAACACGGGACAGTATCAATGTGTGGCTCCAGCCAACACACAGACATTCATGTTTTTGTCGAATAATTATGGGCAAACATGGACAAACAGCGGAACATTGGCCGTCAATGTTCAACGCATTTTTATGAGTTCCACGGGGAAATACATTATAGCATACACGGGCACTTCACCCTATGTCAATTACCTTTCAAGCAACTATGGTGTTTCTTTTTCCACCGTTTCATTGCCATCCATAACTTTTGTCGCAACGTGTGCATTCAGTGCAAATGACCAATATATGTATGCGACGGGGAACGGAGTGATATATTATTCGGCGAATTTTGGTGCAACATGGACGGCTTCAACATCGGCACCCAATTCAAATTGGACTTCCATTGCATGTTCTGCATCGGGGCAATACGTTTCGGCTTGTATTACGACGGGTTCAATTTATTATTCGGTCAATTATGGCATAACATGGAGTCTCTCAAATGCGAGTTCATTGTCATGGGTTTCTATTGCCGTATCAGGTTCGGGACAATACCAAACCGCTACAACAAACAACGGCACCACAGGAAACATATATATATCCTTCAACTATGGTGTTTCGTGGAACATAACAGGGGCTTCCGCTTTGAAATGGACTTCCGTTTCCATGTCTTATACGGGGGATTTGCAATTGGCGGGAACATCGCAAACAGGAATGTATTATTCAACCAATTATGGGAATTCTTGGACACTTTCTCCCAATACAATTTTTGCAAAAGATTACTATAATGTTCAAATTTCGTCCACGGGGCAAAATGCCATTGTAGCGGCAAACGGCAATGTTTATCAATCCCAATTGCAACCCTTCAATATTTTCAATAACAATCTCTATTTTGGAATGGGATATTTAGCAGGTCAATCGGGTCAAACGGGTTCCATTTCGATTGGTGCATTTGCTGGACAAACGGGTCAACAGAATCAATCGGTCGCGATTGGCCACAAGAGCGGGAACAGCAGTCAAAGTTCATTGTCTGTCGCCACAGGATTCGGTGCAGGACAAACACAACAAAAGAGTATGACCATTGCAATCGGGGTTGCAGCAGGTGCATTGTCGCAATCTCACACCGCAATTGCGATTGGCTACGGTGTCGGTCAATTTGGACAAGAAACGGGCGGTATTGCCATTGGTTATTTGGCGGGACAAACAGGACAAGGACTCAATGGAGTCGCCATCGGTTGTCAATCGGTGCAAACAGGTCAAAATCAATATGCAGTTGCGGTCGGGTTTCAAGCAGGACAAACAGGTCAAGGCACATACAGTGTTGCCATCGGTTGCCAAGCGGGGCAAAACATCAGTCAAAATACAGTCGCCATTGGGTTTCAAGTGGGGTCAAACCAACAAAACAACACGGTTGCGATTGGATTCCAAGCGGGGCAAAACTTTCAGCGGTCGGGTGCAGTCGCCATTGGATTTCAGGCGGGTCAAACCGAACAACAATCCGATTCGGTTGCCATTGGATTTCAAGCAGGTCAATTTACTCAACAATCAGGTTGTGTTGCGATTGGTTATCTAGCGGGACAAACAGGTCAAGGTGTCATTGCCGTTGCCGTAGGTGCAAATGCGGGGCAACAGGGTCAAGGTGTTCAATCAGTAGCAGTTGGGTTTCAGGCAGGGCAAATTTCACAACAATTAACGTCTATTGCCGTTGGTTTTCAAGCGGGTCAAACAGGGCAACAAAACTTTTCGTTGGCTCTTGGATGCCAATCAGGACGAACAACACAACGGGCAAGTGCGATTGCGGTGGGATGTCAAGCGGGACAAGTGGCTCAGGGTTCAGGGGCGATTGCCATTGGATTTCAGGCGGGGCAAACGGGACAAAAATCCAACACTGTTGCCATTGGATTTCAGGCAGGACAAACACAACAAAACACCAATGCGATTGCGGTCGGTTATTTTGCGGGGGGGGCGTCCAATCAAGCCAACAATTCTATCGTGTTGAATGCTACTTCTTCCACCAACATTAACGCAACCACACAGGGGTTCTTCGTCAATCCTGTTAGAACTGTGTCCAACGGAACCACGGGATTCGGTGGGTTTTCTTTTTATGGGGGAACGGCGACAGGTCCGTTTGGAACAACAGGAAGCAACCTACTGTGTTTCAATCCTTTGTCCAATGAAATTTTGGATGTCAGCAATATCATTATAGACGGTTATGACCAGTTCAATGTGTTGCAAAACATGACACTGGGAGGGCCTCTTGTGTATCCCGACAATTCGGCATCCGTATCTGCAACCCCCGCATTAAACTATACACAGTTTGGACAAAATTTTGTCAATGTGAATGATACTTTCACTTTTCAAAGTAAAAATTGGCATCGAGTCGACATGTCCACCAATGGGGAATACCAAACCGCCATTATTTTTAAGGGAATCGCAAACCCCGGAACAACCTATAGTTCTGTCAATTTTGGGAGAAATTGGACGGAAAGCACCTATTGGGACACCACCTATTCTGGCAATGTTTTTTTCCGTAAAAACTCCATGTCGGCATCAGGTCAGTTTCAAATTGCGGTTGCGGGTATTTTCGATGCTACGACTGCACCCAATTTATGGTATTCCATCGATTACGGCTCCACGTGGAGTGCTTCTTACGCAACCGCACCCCTGTCTGCATTGAATGGATGTGCCATGTCAGCAAATGGCCAAATTGTCGCTATTTCCTTTTATTACAACAACGCCGTATCCCCTGTCAATTCAATTGGGTGTTATATTTCTTATAAGGGGGCAAGTTCTTCCTCGGCGTTTTCACTCATTACCACTATACCCAGCACTTACAACGGAAAAGACGTTGCCATGTCTGACTCGGGCAAATACATTACTTTTGTTTCCGATATAACAACGGGTGGGTCTTCGGGGGTGTATGTATCCAGTAATTATGGAAAAACCTTTTCTCTCGCCTCTTTTCCGCTCTTTGGCTACGCAGTGGATGTTTCTGCTTCAGGACAATACCAAACCATCAGTTATGAAGGTGCTATTTATTATTCCTATAATTATGGAAAATCATGGTTCTTGAGTGCAGGCGATTATTCGACATTATATGGGGTTGTTTGTGTCAAAATGACTGCCAATGGCAAAAACCAATTGGCAACGGGGGGTCTCAACGGCAAAATTTATGTTTCCACCAATCACGGATACACATGGAGTTCTTCTGCTGAACCTGCTGGAAATTATACGGGTTTGGCTATTTCCTCCAATGGACAATTTATTACCGCTATGGTGAATAGCGGCACATATTCAAATATATTTGTTTCGATTACACCCTATGGAGGTTTGTTTGCAAATATCGGTGCAACGGGTGCGGACGGAGCGTCTTCCAGTGGTGTTTTGGTTTATAATACAACATCCAGTCAAATTTACTTATCCACGGGTTCAAAATCATTTGTGATTGACCACCCCCACGACCCAACACAATATCTGGTTCATGCATGTTTAGAAGGACCCGAAGTGGGTGTATATTACCGAGGAAAAGGGACAGTTATCAACGGCAACAGTGTGCAGATTGAACTCCCCGAATATGTGCAACACATCGCCCACAATTTCACCATAGAAATTACAACGCTCTACAATGCTCTACATAAAAAACAGGTTGTGTATCGTGTCTCCCCCGTGAAAAACAACGCTTTTATTGTGCATGGCGAAAACGGGTCTTTTTATTGGACGGTCTTTGGAGAAAGACAACGTTTACAAACCACAATACTCAAAAACACGCCTATACATGGAGACGGTCCTTATACGTATGTTTTGCATATGATGGAAAATGCATGAAAAAAAATGACAAAGTAATATATCATGTCAACCAATCCATCTTCCATTTATTCAAACGATGCCGTTTTGAATGGCATCATGACCTTTTCTGACCAAACCACTCTCATTACCGAAACACCGAATTTGGATTATACACGGTTTGGACAAGAGGGTCTGCTTTGTCCAAACACTTTGAGTGCCAACAATGTTAGTTATCCGCCCAGCAAATGTGCCGTTTCTGCATCGGGACAATACCAAATGATTTCGGGACATACCAATGTGTATGTTTCGAATGATTACGGACAAACATGGACAACTGTGCTTCTTGCCGCACCCTTTTTGGTTCCCATTTCTTCTGTCTCCGTTTCTGCCTCGGGACAATATGCTTTTTTGGTTTGTGTAGATTACGGTAGTATTTGTCTTTTTTATTTTTCAAACAACTATGGACAAACATGGACACAACTTAATAATTTAATGCCCACTGCAATTGACTGCGATTCCGCCATTTCGGGAAGTGGTCAATATACTTGTTGTTTATTAAGCAATCAAACACTTTTTGTTTCAACCGACTATAATGTTTCCACTATAGTGTCGGGTCAATATTACAATTATGATTTTCAAATCAACAACATTTGCATGACTTTATCAGGACAATATGTGTTTTTATCCACTGAATCCAATGGCATTATAAAACACAATATTTTTACTTCCATCGATGTTTCAACCAATGCATCCACTTCCATCAATTGGAGAAACATTGCTTGTTCGGCAGATGGACAAATTCTCTCGGTCATAACAGCCAGCAACGGAGTTTATTATTCCACCAATTACGGAATGGATTTTACGCAAAGCGGTTTGACATCAGGAACATGGAATCAATTATCTATGTCTGCGTCGGGACAATACCAAGTGGTGGGTGGCGGTTCTCTTTTGTATTATTCAATCGATTTTGGTGCAACATGGACACAAAGTCCATTCACTTATTCTGTCATCAATGGATTGTCTCTTTCTTCCCAAGCACAATACATGACTCTGGTTTCTGACCGTGAATACGTCTATTATTTTACGGTTCCCCAAACGTCTCTTTTAATTGCTGGTTCCTTAACCATTTCAGGAACTGGCGGAACGGGTTTCACTTTGGTGTCGGGTAGTTTTAGTGTTCCTGCGAGTTCTATATCCATTTCTGCATTCACGGGTTTAACGGCTTTAACAGGTTCAACGGGTTCAACGGGTCCAACGGGTAAAACAGGTTTTACTGGGAACGCAGGTTTTACGGGTTCAACCGGTGCAACAGGGACAACAGGACCCACTGGATACAGAGGATACACTGGACCTCTTTTTGTTGGTGAAACGGGACCCACGGGCAGAATCGGCGCTACTGGACCCACAGGTGCCACCGGAAACACAGGACCCACAGGGACGTTTTTACCACTGGCTTCCAGTTGGGGTGAAACTTTAACGTGGAACAGTGTTTCTGGAACGTGGCAGGTCGTCTCGAATCCAGTTGCAATCGGCGCCAATTCGGGGAGATACAGTCAGCAGACCAATGCGGTTGCCATTGGCATCAATGCGGGTCAGCATACTCAAGGAACGGCTTCCATTGCGATTGGAAATCAAGCGGGACAAACAGGACAACAGAGTTCAGCCATTGCGGTGGGTTCTCTTGCGGGAGCATCGGGGCAAGGGTATTATGCAGTAGCGGTCGGGGTTCAAGCAGGACAAACAAAACAGGGACAATATACGGTCGCTCTTGGGTTTCAGGCGGGGTATTCCACGACGGCTTCTACGACAGGACAACAATCGTCATCCATTGTTTTGAATGCGTCGGGCAATCCATTGGCTGCAGGAACAACGGGTTTTTTCGTGAATCCCATTCGTTTTTCGGCGACGGGTTTCACGGGGTTTTCTTTTTTCGGGTTATCGGGGCAATCGGGTGGCATTGGTTTCACGGGTCCCAATCGAGTCATGTTTTACAATTCCGTGTCGAAAGAAATATACAATGCGACGGCGATTGGAGTGGATGGAATGGGAAATCTATACAATGGACAAAACACGGCCACCGCTTCCCTAACATTGTCGGATGGTTCAGCCATGATTTCGGCGACGCCTTCTTTGGACTACAACTATTTTATCGGCAATTGGTCAGTCAATCCAAACATTACCGCAACATCCATCACCACACTTGTCATATCGGCATCGGGGCAATACCAATACGGTATTGTTTCATTGAATTCATCCTTTTATTATTCCAGCAATTATGGCATCACTTTTCAAACAGGCAGCACCAATTACAACACAACCACAGTTGCATGCAGTGCATCGGGACAATACGTTTTAACCGCTCCCAACACTGCACAAACGTATGTTTATGTCTCTCAAAAATACGGAACATCCTTCTATCCAGTCTCGCTGGGGATTTCCACACAGATTGCATCCGCCGCCGTATCAGGTTCGGGACAAACCATGTCAGTCGCCTCATCATCAGGGTTCATTTATGTATCGGCCAATTATGGTGCAACATGGACATCCGTCGCAACTTCTCAATCATGGAACACCATACAAATGTCTGCCTCGGGGCAATTTCAAGTTGCGGCAACAACCACGGGACTCATTTACACTTCGACCAATTATGGAGCAACATGGACACAAACAGTGAATGACGGCACTATAGTGTTTGGTTTCTGTGAAATGTCCGCATCGGGGCAATACGTCGCCATCGTTGCAACCGTTGCCTCTGTTTCTAATGTGTATTTGTCGGTCAATTATGGGGCAACTTTTGCCACCACTTTTGTAGGAACGTCTTTGCTCACCACATTGGCTATTTCGGCTTCGGGACAATATATGGTTGCGTGTGCTGTGGCAAACGGTGCGAGTTATTTTTCCGTCAATTATGGGACAACATGGACATTGCGGCATTTGCCATTCTCGACGATTGCCATGTCATCCCAAGCACAACACATGACGGCGTCCAATGCGTCCAATGTGTTTTTGTCGAGGTTGCAAGACCCCAATTTGATGATTGATTTTCAAAATGTATCGGTAGGATATCAAGCAGGACAATTGGCCAATGCTTTGACGGGAACCACAGGCAATGTCTTTATTGGGTTTCAGGCAGGACAAACGGGGTCTATCGGTAATGTGGGCAATGCAACCTATGTTGGATATCAGGCGGGGCAATTTGGAAATCGTGGGAATTCGGTCGCCATTGGGTTTCAGGCAGGACAAACCAATCAGGGTTCAGCCTCGGTCGCCATTGGTTTTCAAGCGGGGAAATTCTCCCAAGGTTCGGGTTCGGTTGCCGTAGGATTTCAAGCGGGACAAACCAATCAATTCAGAGGGTCGGTTGCGATTGGATATCAATCGGCATTTTCGACACAGGGTCTCAATGCAGTAGCAATTGGTTATCAAGTAGCATACATAAATCAAGGTTCCAATTCTATAGCAATAGGTTTTCAAAACTACAATCAAGGTGAAAATGCGACTGCGGTTGGCTATAATGCAGGACACCATATTCAGGGTTCAGCCTCGGTTGCGATTGGGTTTCAAGTGGGCAAAACGGGTCAAGGTATCAATGCCGTTGCCATCGGTCTTCAAACTGCATTTATATCACAAAATAAAGGTGCTGTTGCAATCGGTCATCAAGCAGGACAAATAAGTCAAGGACAATATGCAACAGCCATTGGGTATTTAGCGGGACAAACAGGTCAAGGTGTCAATGCCGTTGCCGTAGGTGAAAATGCGGGGCAACAGGGTCAAGGTGCAGGGGCAGTTGCAGTCGGGTTTCAGGCGGGACAAACGGGTCAAGGTGTTCAATCAGTAGCAGTTGGGTTTCAGGCAGGAAACATGTGGCAGGGTTCAGGGGCGGTTGCTTTTGGGTGGCAATCGGGATTTACGGGACAAGGTGTCAATGCCGTCGCCGTCGGGTTTCAAAGCGGTTATACAGGACAGCGAACCACGGCGGTTGCGGTCGGTTTTCAAAGTGGATTTGCGGGACAAGGTTCAGGGGCGATTGCCATTGGGTTTCAAGCGGGTCAAACGGGTCAAGGACAATATGCGGTTGCCATTGGCTACAATGCGGGGCAAATTAGACAAGGACAATATGCGATTGCCGTCGGGTTTCAAGCAGGACAAACGAACCAAAGTGACAATTCCATTGTTTTGAATGCGGGAAAAACGGGATTGTCGGGACATGCGGGGGGATTCTATGTAAATCCTGTTCGAACCATGACCTATGGTGTAACGGGATATTCAGGACCCACAGGTATTGTGGGTATAACAGGGGCGACTGCATTCATTGGAATCACAGGATACAATCTTATGACGTATTCAAATTTGACCAAAGAAATCATAGGAGTCAGTAATTTGATGGTGGATGGATTCGGGGAATTGTATAATCAACAAAACACTATAGTGAATGGTGCAATTGTGTATCCCGATACAACCGCCGAAATCACGTGTGAAAAAGCGTTGGATTACAATTTGTTTGGACAAAATTTCAAATCAATTGCGAACAGTAAAAACGGAACCTGTTTTGCCATGTCCTCCAACGGGGCGTATCAAACGGTGGGCAATGCAAATGGTGTATTTTATTCCAACGATTTTAGTCAAACTTTCACGACGACATCCATAGGCAACACAACCAGCGGAGTTGCCATGTCAGCATCGGGACAATACCAAGTCGCCATTGTTTCGGCAACAACCATTCAAGTTTCAACCAACTATGGTGTTTCGTGGGTTCGTTTGACAAATGCTTTGACGGGGCTTTCGGGGTGTGCGATGTCTGCCAGTGGTCAAATTTTCATTGTTGGTTCGACAGCGGGAATATATTGTTCCAATGATTATGGGCAGAGTTATTTCACGTTGCCTACGGTAACCACCGCAACTTTTGTGGCAATTTCTGCGTCGGGGCAATTCATGTTGGGTTGCAGTTTGAATCAACCCGCCTTTGTTTCTTCCAATTATGGTCTTGCCTTTGATCAAATGTATCCTGCCTCCACATACAGCAGTGTTGCCATGTCTGCCAGTGGTCAATATCAAATCATGACCAACGGAACAACCAACGTTCTATTTTCCAACAGTTATGGCAAAAGTTGGACATCCACTTTGGTGAATGCCGCCGCAACCACCACAACATGCGTGGATATTTCCGCCTCTGGAAAATATGTCGCCGTTGCGGGAACCAACTATATTTATCTTTCTACCAATTATGGTCAAACATGGACGACTTCCAGGTTGGGTTCAACCGCCAATGTGTACAAAGACATTGCCATTTCGGCAGATGGACAATATTTGGGTGTTGAATCTTCCGCCAATAATTTATACTTGGCTGTCACGCCGTATGCACAAAATTTATTTGCCACATTGGGGAGAACATCCAACGAGAACAATGTATTGGTTTATAATACAACCACCAATGAAGTGAGATACAATTCGGGTGCAAAAACGTTCATCATAGACCATCCTTTGTGTCCTTCGTCTTATTTGGTGCATGCCTGTTTGGAAGGACCCGAAACGGGCGTTTATTATCGTGGAACGGGAAAAATCGAAAACGACGCTTTTTTGATGATAATGCTGCCGTCGTATGTGGACACTATAGCGGTTGATTTCACGGTTCAATTGTCCTCTCTTGCTGCCAATCGATTTTACACGACGAGCGAAGTGGAAAACGGGGCTTTTACCGTCTATGGTAAAAACGGGTCTTTTCATTGGTGTGTTTATGGAAACCGCAAACACATCGATGTGGAACCTGCCAAAGCCGACGTGGTGTTGTGTGGAACGGGACCTTATACTTATCTTTTACAACCTTGATTTATTTTCATTCAACAATATAAAGAAAAATCAATTTAAACAGTTGAAGATTTTAAATAACAATGAGTTTTGCATCTTTGAGAGAAAAACTAAATGATTGTTTGAATGAAATTGAACAATTGGAACAAAAAGAATCTGTTCAAATTACCCAAAAAAACGAATCAAACCCATCCCAGTTGAGAGAAACAATCGATTTTTTAAGAGATGAATGCAAAAAAGCGAATGTTTTTCACGATTGCTCATTTTTAATGAGCAATCAGCATCACCTAAAAGGTGTAAAGGACAGCCCAACCGAACAAAAAGCACTTGCAACTTGAATAGAAAACAATGCACAGTTAGGTTGTTTATGTTCGTTTGAAATATGTGCAAATGAGGAAGGAAAATATGTAATTTCTCATCATGGTGATTTATTTTATGGCATTAAAAATAATGGAGACCAAATTGAACATTGTTATTTAAAAATTCATGATAAAATCATAAAATGTTTTTCAATAAAACCAAAAAAAACAAAAATATTGTTTGACGGTTTTCCAATTCCACTCATCAAATTAGCATTTCATGAACTAACTCTTCATAGATGTCAAAATTCAAATAACAATATTCAGTTCGAGGCTATTTATGGACATATTCATGGCCAAAATGATCGAAGAAAATTATGCCAAACGGAAGCTCTTTTATATGACAATGAAGATAAAACTTGTTTGTTTTTTTTTCATGGTATGGGAGGTCTTTTGCCTCATTCTCATCAAGGTGATGAATTGTGTTTTCATATGAATGAACCTGAAACAACAAATGATATTTGACCATTATATTGCGAATAAACAATTTTCATTCAACAATATAAACAAAACCCAACAACCATAAAAAGTCGATGATAAAAACCATCAACAAAAAAAACTATCAGGTTCTCTCGACCGAGTTTGAATCCGTTCCTCATGAACGATACAATTGTTTGAATTTGATTCCCGAAGTGGGCGAAAAGGAACGTCTGGTCTCCTTGATTCGAGAGACCGCCATTTCTCTCAACATAAAAAACGTGGTTCATGTTTCCCCGAGCCACGGGGCATTCATCCCCATTCAACTTGTCCAGCCACACATAAATGAGAGCAACGATTCCTATAGTGAAGAACACGACGAAAACACCATAGAAAATGTATTCATTCATTCTCTCGAACCCCAGCACATTGAAAACACTTTTGCCAATATTTACAATTGCCCCAACATTTATGTCTCTTCTCTCTTGCCATACGAGCCCTGTGTCATTTTTTTGGAAAGCGAAGACGGTGCGACAATGGAATTGGTGAATCGTCAATTGTTTGAATCCAAGGGCGGTCATGTTGTTCTCTCGAAAATATATGCCGATGGCTTTCGATTGTCGAGAACCGACTGGTGGTTGAGCATTCCGCCTGCGTTGAAAGACGACTTCTTGAAAGATTTTCATTATTATGTGGAGGAGAACGGTGTATTGAATTACGACAATTTGATTCATCTTTGTATCATGGTGAAAAACGGGGGCGATTCATTCGAGAGAATGCTCACAGAAAACATGCATTGGATTGACCGATGGACAATTTTGGACACGGGAAGCACAGACAACACCATAGAAACGATTCACCGTGTTTTGACGGGGAAGAAACGAGGACAATTGTTTCAAGAACCATTCATCAGTTTCCCCGATTCCCGCAACCGCTGTTTGGAATTGGCGGGGCAGACCTGCAAATACACGCTGATGTTGGACGACACCTATATTGTGGAAGGGGGGTTGAGAGAGTTTTTAGAGATGGTTCGGGGAGACCAATTTGCGTCATCGTATAGTTTGTATATCAAAAGTCATGATGTTCAATATACATCCAATCGTATTGTGAAAACGGAAAACAAATTGAGATACATTTATAAATTGCATGAAGTCATCAATCCTGAAAACAACATCAATGTTACAGTGCCCTATGATGTCGCCAATATTTACGATATTCGCACTGATTTCATGGAATTAAGAACCATGGACAGAAAACCCTACGACTTGCAAGTCTTGGAAGAAGGTTTGAGAGAAGAACCAGACAATCCACGCAATTTGTATTATTTGGCACATACCTATAATTTAATGAAACAATACGATGTTGCCTATGATTATTTTTTACAACGCATCAATCACCAAGTAGAAGGGTTCATTCAAGAGAAACACGATGCCTGTTTTGAAGCGGGAAGAATCGCCCACTTTCAATTGGGCAAACCGTGCGAAGAATACATTGGACTCTATGAACGGGCATACGCATTGGACAACAAGCGACCCGAAAGCCAGTATTTCATTGGCATACATTATTATTTGGGGGGGAATTATTCGTTGGCATGGAACTATTTTGTCAGGGCTTACGAGATTGGATTCCCCGTTCATTGCGAGTTTTCATTGAAACCCACACTTTCATATTATTTTTTGCCCAAATATTTGGCGGAATTGTGTTATACGTTTGCCAAAAATTATACGTTTGGGAAACAAGTAGCGCAGTTTTTTCTGCAAAACAACCGACCCAATGACACATCAGGAAACATGGTTGCGGATTACACCACCATGCAATTGTGGTTCAACATTTTTTCTCTGTTGGAAACGACGAAACCTCATCTTCTTCAACCCAAAGACCCGCATGAAAAACCGATCTTGGCGTTTGTGGCGGATGGCGGGTTCGGGTCATGGACAGGACGAGATATTTTGTCCAAGGGCATCGGCGGTTCGGAAACATACATCATAGAAATGGCGAGAAACATTCAGCGAAAGGGGGTGTTTCAAGTCGTCGTCTTTTGCCGATGCGAAGAAATGGATATTTTTGAAAATGTTTTTTTTTATCCCCTTGAACAATACACGTCCTATATTTCTGTGAATCGTGTTCATACCAGTATTGTAAGCCGTTATACAGAGTATGTGCCGTGTTCCATCGAAGGCAATGTGGACAATGTGTGTATTGTGTTGCACGATTTGGTGCAGGATGGAACCGTCATTCCTCTTCATAATAAAATCAAAAAGGTGTTTTGTTTGAGCGAATGGCATGTGGAACATTTCTCGAACATGTTTCCACAGTTTCGAGAGAAAACCGTGCCGTTGTATTATGGGGTTGCATGGGACACGAAACCTGATGCTCCCGTGCCTTCTATCGTTCCTTCTATCGTCCCTTATAAATTCATATATTCATCCTTCCCGAACCGTGGGCTGTTGCCCCTCCTTCAAATGTGGAAGCGTATTGTTTCGAGAGAACCCCGAGCCTCGCTCCATATTTACAGCAATGTGGATGGTGAATGGGTCAATCGGGTGGCGGGAGAAGACATGCAAAAAATCCGTATTTTGTTGAAGGAATTGGCCTCGTCGAATGTGCATTGTCATGGTTGGGTCTCCAAAAAAACACTGATGGAATCGTGGATGACAGCCGACGTCTGGTTTTACCCCACCACGTTTTTGGAGACGTTTTGTTTGACCGCATTGGAATGTGCCGTGAGCAAAACATTGGCGATTACGATGAATATGGGGGCGTTGCAAAACACCGTCGCTGACCGTGGCATTCTGTTGGAAGGCAATCCGTTGGACGAATTGTGGCAAACCCGAACTGTGGAGACGCTCTTCTATGTTCTCTCGAACTCCGTCTTGAAAAAAGATTGTATTGAGAGAAATTATCAATGGGCAAAAAATCTGTCGTGGGACAACCAATCCGACCAATTGATGCATTATTTGCGGACTGAGTAAAACAACACTATAGTGATATAAACACAACGTGTGTCTAAATATATTGTTGTTGCGATGGATTTTATTGTGCCTTCTCCTACTCTTTTTACTGTGTATACCAAACGAGATTGCCGTTATTGCCATTTGTTAAAAGTATTGTTGCAGGATACTTTTTCGTATTCGGAAACACCCTGCGTTTTGTATGTGGAGTGCGACGATTATTTGGCGAGCGACCGAAGTGGGTTTTTGTCGTTTATACAAGCAATGTCCAACAAAGAACACCGAACATTTCCTATGGTGTTTTACAAGGGAGATTTTGTAGGGGGATACATGGAAACCAAGGATTTTGTTCGGGACAATCTGTTTTCGTTTGACCAAGATTTTGATTGATTTCAAAAACCAAAGTTTGAACAGGGGATTGAGAGACGGCAACAACAGCATACCAGATGCGTCCATCATGAACGAATGACTTGGCTGTCGTCTGTATTTTTCCGCTGTGTTTTCCGTCGGCTTGTTTCTCAATGTTCAAAAGAAACCCCAATTTAATAAAAAGTCGTTGCATTCCGTAGGCGATATTGAAGGACATATCACCTATGATGTCGGGGTCGGTTGCCGCCGCCTTTTTACCACACAAAAATCCGTCAATGAATTCACGGATGTTTTTTTTGGGTGCGTTATGCAGCCATTCGGGAAGAACCCGATTGTGTTTTGTGCCGAACGTTTGCATCAAGGGGTTTTTTTGAAAGAGTTTTTCTGTCGTGAAATCGCTGCCAACATAAAAACCGAGGATGAACCAATGCTCCGAATACAAAGACTGGGTAGAAGTAACGACAGAAGGAACGACAGAAGGAACGACAGAAGGAACGACAGAAGGAACGACAGAAGAATGTGTGAAAGGAAGACACAATAGGTCTTGTGTGTTGATGTGCATCCCGATGCAATCATCTGTGGTCAAATCCTTGGCTAATTTCCACTGGGGATTCGCAAAGACGAATTTTTGTTGGGATGTGTCCCATGATTTGGAACAGACATAAAAAAAGTTGTCGGGAGTGGATTCGACGAGGTAAGAATGGCATTCCAATTGCAAAAGAATGATTTCGCCACAATACAACCGTGTATTCACGGTTTCCACGGTTTGGAATTCACCCGTTTGAGACATCACGCAATCGTTCGGGACAATGTGTTCTATTTTTTTATAACCGCCCTGTTTTGTCAAGAGATGCGTTCCTTTCACGAAACAAAAAAGGGGTCTTTCCATCTATAATATACTGAGGTCTAAAAACGAATGTGAGGAGTAATTTGGTTGATGGCGATAATTTTTGTTTTGTCATAGATTTTTTTAGGCAGAATGAACGGGTGCAAGACAATGTCGTTTTCCAACAGATGGCGCAATGCTTCCGCAACATAGCCAGTGGGTTCGTCCAAGAGTGTGATGCAGGCTTCCGCCTTGTCTAAATCTTTTGCTCGTTTGTCCAATGTCAAGAGACAGGTGTGTTTGACAAACAATTTCAACACGGCGTGTCTTTCGTCGTTTTCGTCTTCGAAAAACAGATGCAGAAAGCGAATCATATCTATGATGTTGGAAATGAGAATATAATGATGGCTGGTTTCAATCATGGTTTGAAATAAAAAAAGGTTTGTTTTTTATTTCAATTTTTATGTGTTTTTGGATTTTTTTTCCATTTCAATGTATCGTTTTATTTCTGCCATTTTCCCCGCAAATTCGGGGGGAAACATGGGCTTTTCTTTTTCTAATGGAATCGTTTTGCTGCTGTTGGAAGGACTCATTGTATAGTGTGTATGGGGAAATGATTTCCCTTTTTTATTTTTCAATTTTTATTCGATGTCAAAATTAACTATTTTGGGAACAGATGCATTTTCAGCGGCAACATACGCCTGAATTTCTTTTGCCTTTCCTGTAAAATATTGGGGGAACATGGGTTGAGAGATTGGTTTTTTGATGGATGCCCTTTTTTTTGGCATTTTTGATGAAAAAACATCCATATGATTTGTATTTAAACTCATACGATTCATGATTTCCGTTTTACCGCCTGTCAAAGGAGAAACATTCATTGGTGATGAAATTGTTTGTTTCCACAAATCAATGGTTTCGTTTCTATTGTCGTTCATCATTTTGAATAAATCTTTTTTTAAAAAAAAAACGTTTGTCCAAACGTTTATCCAATTATAGCCGTAGTATCCGTGTTCAGCGGATTTTTCCCATGGTGAATCATTTATTGAACCGATTTCATGATCACAACCTATTTTTATAACCAAATTATCGGGGTTGATAAATTTTGTATTGTCAATACCTAACAGTGGGATTATTATTTTGTTTAATTTTAAAATATTGGCACAAGAATGATTGTCGTCAAAGTCTAATTTTAGTTTATGACCAGTTAATAAAACATCAAGTTTAAAAGATTCACCAAAATCAATAATCAAAACTCGTCCAAGTTTTGAGGGGGTATTGCCAATGTAAGTGTAGTTAGTGTTAATCATGAAATTGTTCAAATGCAAATCTCCATGCAAATATTCGGTTAAATTATACATGCGTATCAATTCATACGCAGCCAACAATTTATAATATTTGTTTTGTTCATCAGTTAATACTGGTGGGTCTTTAAAAATCAACTTCCCCAACGGTTCAAATCCTTCCAAGTATTCCATAGCAATGAGTCCAAATGCCGTTATTTCTGGCATGTTTAAAAGTGTTTCATCCATATTTTTTAATTTTAACATGTTACGAAAGCTCTCAACTGTGGATAAACAATTGAAAACAATGGAAGGACAAATGGGTTCCAAAGTTTCATCCAAACTTTTTGTAAAAATTTCGTTTTGTATGCTAACTTCATTTCTGAATTTCGTTTCATTCATTTTATTCATTCCTGTTCCATTTCCATTTGTAAATTCTTTGTCTGAAAAAGGACACACTTTTAACAAAATACGGGACACTGGTGTCCATGGCGATTGGCTTCGGCAACAAACATAGGGGGATTCAATGTTGCCGTTTAACTTCAATTCATACAACACACCCCTCTGGTTTTTGCACTGAAAAGTGTCATGGTTGAATTGTTTAAGAAATAAGAAAAAGCATTTTTTTGTTTTTCTTCTAAATCGTCCATATCTGGATTATCTTGTTGTTCTCTCAAAATCACTCCACCACGTTGGCTCTTCATTACATTATAGGTGTATTTAATTGGCTGTATACTGTCATGAAAATATTTACTTGTTTGGTTTGGTTCATTTGCCGCTTTGTCCATGGCAACGTATTGTTGTATTTCTTTGATTTTTTCTGCGAATTCTTGGGGAAACATTGATTGGGTGAATTTTGGGGCGGGTTCAACCCTAATTGTTGGATTTTTTGGTTGATAGGTTGGTGGTTCTCTTATTATAGGAGATTGCAATTGAAGAGGGTTCATTGTTGTTTGTCCTCCTTTTTTTGCAATGCGTGATGAACGTCGCACCACCACAGGAACATCCATAGAAACGACAGGTTCTTCTACACCGCCGCCAATGGTTTGCATCCAAAATTCAATAAATCGATTTCGCATTGCGTCGTATTGAATTAATTTTTTTTCAGTTTCTGCAGCAACTTTATTGTTAATAAAAAATGGCTCTAACCACTGATAAGATGGCCAATCTCCAACAACAAAAAACCCCTTTATCGCTGGAGTCTTATGTTCAAGGTTTAATTTTAAAATGGAGATTGCGCCTGTTTTTTTGTTTTTGTAATTCAATGCAATTTTGCTTTTTAACGGCGGTTTGAATGATGAACCAAAATCAATGATGATTGCTCTTCCAGAAAATTCCGCATCGTCACCGAAATAAGAGTAGGTTGGATTCACCATAAAATTGTATTGATGAAAATCACCATGCAAATATCCAGTCAAGTTATACATACGAATCATTTCATAACAAACACAATAGTAATAATGCTTACTCATTTCTGGCGTTATTGTGGGTTTATTCAATAAATTGAATAAGGGTTCAAACCCTTCTAAATATTCCATGACAATCAAACCACACTCTTCGATTAAACCTCTACTCGCAAACAACATGTCATGCAATTCTTGACGTTTGTCTTTATGGTATTTGCTCTCCATTTTCACTAAAAATTTAAGTATGCGTGAATTTACAATTAACTCGGTATGCACAACAGATGGACAAATGGGTTCTAATTTTTCGTCTAAACTTGCAGAATATATTTCTTTTTGAATTTTCACTTCATCTAAAAATTCTTCATATTTTAAGGAATTTAAATCAATTTCAGTATTTTTAATTCAATTAACTGAAATACAACAGAGTTTCAACAAAAGAGAACGAACAGGTGTCCATGGGGATTGACTTCGGCAAAGAACATAGGGCGATTCGGTTCCATCGTTCAAATCCATTTTAAACAATATACCTCCTCTTGATTTTGCACTTAACACTGATATAGTTGAATTGTCAAAGAAATAATCAAATGCATTTTTTTGTTCAGATTCGCTTGGTTGCATGTCTAAATTGTTTCGTTGTTCTCTCAAAACGACGCCACCCATTTGTTTTCTATGATGTTTTCGGGTTGCCATTACATTATAGGTGTATTTAAATAGCCGTATAATGTCATGAAAAAAATTACTTGTTGGGTTGATTCGCTAATTTGTCCATGGCGACGTATTGTTGTATTTCTTTAAATTTTCCTGCGAATTCTGTGGGAAACATGGATTTTTGGGTGGGTTCAACCATGATTGTTGGTTGTTTTGCTATTGCATTTGTTGATTTATTAATGACCTCCATTGTATTTCCTCCAATCGTTGCACCATTTGTTATTGTTTCTTGCCACACTTTAATAAATTTATTTCGCATTTTATTGAATGTTTTAAGCTTTTTTTCCGTTCCCTTGCCAAAATCAATAAATTTTTTAATCCAATAAAATTGTTCATATTGTTTAAAATCTATTTTACGTTTTATGAAGGGGGTTTGATGTGTAAGGTTTAAATTTAAAATGGGAATTGCACCTGTAATTTCTTCATTATAATTCAATCTTGTGATAGTAGTTTCTTCAGCGTCCAATGTAGGTTTGAACGACTTGCCAAAATCAATAATAATAACCCTTCCAAGAAATTTTGGGTCATTACTTAAATACGGATATGTTCGATTCACCATAAAATTATAGGGGTGAAAATCCCCATGCAAATATCCAGTAAGTTCAAACATGCGAATCATTTCATAACATACCAAAAAGTAATAATGTTTTATGTTGGCAAGATTTTCATTTGTATCTTCTATTGTTTCTTGCAACTGACCCAAAGGATAAAACCCATCCAAATATTCCATGGCAATTATACCCCATTTAAAATTTCTAAAATTATCTCTATTTTCTTCATCGCACAATGTTGGGGAAATTATTTTTGTTAAAGTGTTTTCATCAATGGTTCGATTAAAAAAAACAATGGATGGACAAGTGGGTTCCAACCTGTTGTCCAAACTTGCAGAATAAATTTCTTTTTGTATATTTACTTCATTTAAAAACTCATCTTCCGTAAAATCATTTAATTGAATATTTAAATACTTAAACCCTTTTTTTGAAAAACAACATAATTTTAACAAAAGAAAACGAACTGGAGACCATGGTGATTGACTTCTACAAAGAATATACGGAGATTCAACACCTTCATTTAATTCCAATTTAAACAAAATACCTCCTGTTGATTTATCGCTTACCAAAAAAATGTTTGAATTGTCAAAGAAATAATCAAACGCTTCTTTTTGTTTTTGTTCCAACCCTTCCATGTTTGGATTATTCTGTTGTTCTCTCAAAATCACGCCACCTTGTTGGCTTCGACCTCTCTTATGTTTTCGGGTTGCCATTGATATATTGTGATATAATGTCGCAATGTATTAATGTTTGTTTTTTCTTGTTATTGCTTTGCGTGTACCACCTCGCTTTTTTTCGGGCGATGACGAAAAACGATTGAAAGGTGCATCACGGGGGCTTTCTTGTTCTAAATCATCAGTCAAATTCATAATAAGGAGTTCGTATTTCAATTTCAATTTGTTCCATTTTTTTTCCCATTTTTCGACAAAGACCTGTTTTTCTCTCAAAAGAATGTTTTTTGGATTTCGTATTCGGTTTCCACTTTTTCCAAACTTTTTGCGGTCGAATTCATTATACACAGGTTTGATATTTGTTCAACTACGTTGTGTTCGGAATTGGGGATTGTATAACAAGGCTCTCAACAATTTGTCTTGCTTGACAGCGTTCTCTCGAGTGGTGCATCGAGAGAAAATCTTTTGGGTCTTTTTGTTCTTCACTTGGAAACAATTTTTGCCCCGTGTTTTACGAATGACATAGGGAACTTTGCGACGTCTCATCGTCTTCATGACATATTTTTTTCGGGTCTGGTTCGCTTTCATTATACATGTGTTTGAGAGAAAAAGACATGTATTACCGCCAAATGTGTTTGTCAAACAATTCAAAATTGTCATCGTTTTTGCTATACACCGCAAACACGACCTTTTGAAAATAACCACGATAGATACGCAACAATTCATTGAATATTTCTATGATTTGCAAAGGCGGGTTGTTGTATTCACCACAACCAAACGCACCCAAAACCAAGCAGTCTTTTTTATGCATGATTGCGGATTTAAAAACGCATTTCAAGGTTTCGAGGGTCAAATCGTAATCATATGAATTCAAATCTCCGTTTTTTTCTAAAATGGGGTTGCTAATGGCAGACGCAGAAATCATAGAAATGTTGAACGGAGTTTTCAACAGAGTGTATTGTAAATCCTTGATGACTTTCACTTTTTGTGTATAAATGATTCTCGTGTTTTGCAATGGATACATGTGTTGTTCGATAGAAAGAAAACAATTGGTTCGGCGAAACAATTCTTCCTCTTGTGCCATGGCTCCACGAACCACCAACCCGCCCGGAACCCAATTGTCCGCTAAATTCAACACTGCAGGAACGAAATCCTTGTATTTTTCGGCGACCACCAGCACATCCTCATTGACCACTTCAATCTCGCAAGATTGAATGTTTTCTGTGGTGGGTTCATTATAGCAGTCTCTCAAAAGAACCGAATTATAAACATTGGAAACACTTCTCTTGTGTTTTTCGCAAACCTTTTTTGTATCCAAATACACTTCAACCAATTCACTTGGGATTTTTTTGGAAACAATCAAAATGTCCTTTTCAAAAACATTCGAAATATTTTTTTCGTTGTTTGACATGATTTTATTTATCGAATGCTTTCATTTGTGTGTTTTTAACGCACACTGTAAATTAACACCAAATGTGTTGTCGTTTCTGCTTTACACCGCAACCACAATAGGTCAAGGCATTTACTGTTATTACAAAGCGATAAAAATAATTATGTTGTTTTCGAGAGAAACGCCGAATGAATCCAAGAAAATAATTTCTTTCTGGTGTCCCAACGATACGCAATGTCGTAATTGTAATAAAAACACAATAGGGAAATTGGAATCAGTAAGGCGAAACGGATGTTTGTAGTTCTGTGATTGACGATGACGAGAGAACACAAACGCAAAAAATTGTTGGCATTATAGAAAATTGTTGGCATTATAGAAAATTGTTGGCATTATAGAAAATTGTTGGCATTATAGAAATAAAAATAATGGCGTTGGCTCGGAAACAAATCACTCATGTCGGTTGCGTTTTCGGGTTCGGAACCAAGTATATAGTGCGGGTTTTGTATTTTTTTGGCAAGATAGGAAACAATGCATTCGTCTTTGCAAACTGCCCATAACAAGGGAACAGAGACGAAAAAAATGACATAGAATGTATCCCACCCTCGAGTGTGCAACGGAAAAAAACCATAGAGGTTTTGTGCCACCATTCCACCAAGATGAAGGATGCCGACGATGGTTGCAGGTTTCATTTTGATTGGGTTTGGCATTTTCTTTTTATGTGTTTCTCTCAAAACGCACAACATCGACTTTGCGGACACGACAATAGAAAGGTCGGATTACGACATCATTCATGGAATTACCCTATAATGTCTTGTTAAGGAGGCAGAACCAAGAAAATCCCCAGAAAAGAAATGTTTTTCCATGTTTTGTGTTTCGTCATGTAATATTGATAAACAGCAATCGAAATGAAAAATACCGCAATCATTTTGAGAATCAAATGGCGTAAAGAGAGCGGAATGTGTTGCCACGCAAACAAATAAAAACCCAAAACAAAAAGAACAAACAACACTATAGTGATTGTGATTGACATTATATATAGGTATAAAAAATTGAAAAATAAAAGTCTGTTAAAAAATTGAAAAATAAAAGTCTGTTAAAAAATTGAAAAATAAAAGTCTGTTAAAAAAGTTTCAACCAAGAAATAAAATGCTGACAGAAACCCAAAAGAACCATATCCAAAAGCACTTTGCTATTTTAAATAAATTGAATCGTTCTTTTGAAATAAAAGCAAGAGAATTGCATTCAATTCGAACCGAATACAAGTCATACGATACGAAAAAATATGATAAATATGACAATGAAATAGATGTGTTCAATGTATTTATTGATGAATATCCTGATGTTTTGGCAAAATTAATGATAAAAAATCAGGAACAGAATCGATTGATAAAATTAATGGAACCATTAACAGAAACAATGGTTCAGTGCAGCCAACGAATTTGTGATTTGCAAAAGGATTACTTGGATTACTTGAATAAAAACAACATTGATTTGGAAGACAGAATGAGGGACGAAACAGAATACAATCTCATTCACGGAATTACACTCTAATGTCGTCGTGTTTTTACTTGTTTATTTATTACATGTTTTTTTTATTCGTCTTCGTTTCGCTGTTTGAAATAACTTAAAATTTCCGCCAAGAATGCGGGCGAAAAGTCGGGAGAAGGAACGAGAACACCCTGTTCGTCTCTTACCAAATGCACATGGGGTGAATAATTGTTTTTTATCAGGATTTCGTTTCTCTCGATGTATTTGCGATTTACTTTGGAACCGTGGAAAAAATGGCGGACAATTCCCGGAACGTATCCCAAACGCAATCGTTTCACCCGTCGTTGAAACAATTGGATTTCGTTTTTGAAATCATTGGAATATTTGTCGCTGATGCTCTGCCCTCCCTTGTTGGTCAAACAAAAAGACATAATATGATCACTCGCCCCTAAAATGCCCAGTTCAAACAACCCGCCCATTTTTTCATAGGCTTTTCGAGTGCAAGCCCATGCATAGCCCGGGTGCCAATAATTGGGAAATTTATGGGAATAGGGAAGACCCTTGCTAAATTGAAACGCAAAACTATTATAGACATTCATGGTCTCTTCATTCGCATCCATGTCCACCGCATGAGAGAAAATTTGCACGATGTCTCTCGCCCCATTCAATATTTTCAATGTGTCTAAAGCCCAATCGTTGTTGTCGAAATCAACGTCGGCATCAATCCACGCAACCGCCTTCCAATCGGGTGGCAACAATTTTTGGATGCCCAAATTAATCATGTTTTCTTTGTGCCAAATGGCGTGTTCGGTTCTCAATTGCAAATGCAAGGGATTGTTGGCATTCGTAATGGCAAACGGCTGGTTGCCATAAGCCAATTCCACAATATACAAAATGACGTTGTTTTCCAATTCCATTCGACGCATGAATTCTCTAATCAATTGATATCTCTTTTTAAACGAACACACATTGGAAATGACGGAAATAATATGCAGGTTCGGTTCAATGGGGTGGTTGTTTTCAATCGCATCATTGATGTCGTTGTGTTTCATTCCTATTTTGCACAAATCCACGGGCGGATACGACCACCCTTTTTGTGAAGATTGGGAACTGGTGTTTGGGGTGTTGGAAGGTGTTGTTGTATTTACAGTTCCACCGATGTATTTACCCACTGGGTATGTCCCGACTGGGTTGTATGAATAATAGGTGGGAGCATGTTGGTTGTTTTCGTTGTTCAACATGATATATATTGTATTTTTATTCTTTTTTTTTCAAAAATAATAAAATATTAACGGACAAAAACCATTCCTATGATTCTTCCGCATTACGGTTCTTCCACCTTTGTAATGTTCCACAAATCACTCGAGAGAAACTCATTCAACAGGTAATCGTGTGGTAAATAAAAATACCCCGCATCCCCCCATTGTTCTCCCCAACTGTTTCGCATAATCCAATGCTCTGGTGTATAGCCCACACACAAGACCGCATGTCCTCCAAGGGAGGCTGATTGCTCCGTGGGAAACGGAACGATGCCCGTTCTCGCAACTTCTTCCGTTTCAAATTCTTCAAACAATTGAATTCCCACCACAAAAGGAATGCCTTGAAACAACGAATGTTTCATCGATTCCAAATCCTGTGGTATATTGTGGCATTCCAAGGCTTGGTGTTTTTCGGCTTCGACATAACATTCGGGCGGCGGTTTGTGTGCGAATTTGGCAATGTTGTATGGCCACGATTGTTCCGAACACAACCCCGAATCCAAGAGTGATTGAATGCCATCATACAATTGTGCGCCTGCGTCCTCTTGCACATCGTTTTCGATGCTTCGTTCGTTGTAATACAAGAACAATCTTGAACCCATGAAATCCATGTCTTTGTATTGAAACCCCGCAACCAACGCATTGGCTGTGCAAGACCCCAATGCACCCTGATTGTAGATGGGGGGCATCTGGGGGCGAAGGTCGACCGTGTCGGGTGCGGCAGACAATCGGGGCACGTGTTTGAACGCAAGTTTATGCGTCGGCAACCGAGAAATCATGGAATGATATTTGCGGTCTGGTTTTATCATTATATAGTATGTTTGGAAAGAATCAAATAAAAAAAAAATGAACATTCAACCGATTTTCTGCATGTGCAGATTGAATTGGCAAACAGTGACAGTGGTTCCTGAGGGCGAATTGGTCAAACGCAATTCGATTATATCTCCTGCAGTCAAATTAACCAGACCCGATGCTGTTAATGTATAATAATCTGTAATCGAACCGCCGCCGCCGCCACCACCACCACCACCACCACCCGTTGCAGTCATGTAAGTTTCGGCAATCATATTGGGTTGAATGACACCATCAATATAAACGGCTGCAAAAACCAAAGTATTGATGTCTGTTCCTCGCAAGGCAAGATGAAAATGTATTTTGAAAATGCCTGTTTTGGCATTGATGAGGGCGACGGAATCGGTTGCGGATTGAACACGATAGTAAATATTTCTCAATACTCCCGCTGTAGGGAACGTTCCTGTGGTGGTGGTTGTATTGATGGCGGCATACGTTCCTGCAGTAACAGTGGTGGCGAAAGTGGCGGTGTCTCCCAACGACCCACCATTCAAATAGATTTCACCATAGTCAAGTGATGTTAAGGCAGTGGAATAGACCAATTCGTTGGTGGTTGTAGTGTAATTGAGAGAATACGTGGAACCCGTTAGACCCGCCAATTGCCGAATGGGTTTGATGAATGCTCCTGTGTTGTCTGCATTGAGATTTTCACCACTGGCATTTAAAATAATAGAATTGGCGGCTTGGTTGGAAAAACCCGCAAAACAACCAATGGAAACCGAATTTGCACCCTGTGTATATTGTCCTGCAGCATAACCAAATGCAACTGAATTTGCACCTTGTCCAAATTGTCCCGCATTTACTCCAACGGCAATGGCATAATTTGCTTGGGTGTTTTGTCCTGAGTTGGTTCCAATAGCAACAGAATATGCACTTTGTCCAAATTGTCCCGCATAAGGACCCACAGCAACAGCAAATCCACGTTGT
>Ga0247843_1002570_pt1 | contig 32440 bp, 35 predicted proteins | sample LaCruzMarch2017__FD_192420 | JGI IMG/M metagenome (GOLD analysis project Ga0247843, IMG submission 192420) | Freshwater microbial communities from meromictic Lake La Cruz, Castile-La Mancha, Spain - LaCruzMarch2017_8m | ecosystem: Environmental > Aquatic > Freshwater > Lake | place: Spain... | reverse complement strand
ACATCGCCATGCACAACAAAAACCCCAAGCCCTTCATCTGGACCGCCAAGGCGCAGGACATCCTCGCAAAGGTCATTCGCGCCAACAACCGCTTAAGTTCTAAACAGAACGAAGCACTACACTAGGCTATTCGGGCTCCTTCACTCCTGAGCCTGTTGCTGCCGCCCTGCCCTCTCGCCGCGGCCTGTTTCGCCCCGCGAGCAAGGTTTCGGATAACTTGAAGCCGCGGCCCGGTTCCGACCAGGGACAAACCTCGATGCATATGCCGCACCCCTGCGTCTTTGCAAAATACGGAATGCACTTGTCGAAATCCACATACCACTTGATTTCTCCGCGAACCAGTTGCTTCTCCGGGAGGATGGCCTGCGGCGGGCAATCGATGGTGCAGCGACGGCAGGTAAGGCAAAGATCGTCGACGCCGATGTCAACCGGCGCATCCAGCGCCAATGGCATGTCCGTCAGCACCGCGGCCAGCCGGAAATTGGAACCGAATTCGCGTGAAATCATCGACCCGTGCTTGCCCAGCTGCCCAAGGCCGGCCTTGTTCGCCATTGGAATCTGCAGGATGTCCTCGCCGTCGGCATAGGCCTGCGCGGGCCAGCCCAGCGAACGTATATGGGCTGCGAGCTCGACCGCAATGCGCGCCGCGCGCCGATAGGTGCGCATAACCTCGCGTGCGGCGCGATCGTGTGGGACCCACTCCATTTCCTCGCGATTCATCGCCACACCGAGGCTGATGGCAAGCTTGTAGGGCGCGATCGGGTAACCGTCATAGAACATGGACTCGTCCAGTTCGCAGATGCCCGCCATGCCGGCACCGAGTTCAAGTGCGCGCGCCTTGATCTGCTTTGCCACTTCAACCGGGTCATCGACCGGGACCTGTTTCGGCGCCACCGGCCCGGCATAGTTGCGACGCTGCCAAAGGGTGCGGATCACCTGCAGAAACGGCCCGTGCCCGGAAATCAGGTTGAAAAACGTGTCCAGCGCCGCCCAGGCGAGTTTCGGCCGGCCAGGTCCCCGGCCTGTGCTGTGAAACACCGGGGTGGCGCGGCAGCGCTCTTCCTTGCCGAGGCCGTTTATCACATTGCCCGACAACGGTTCATGCTCGTAGCCGAACGAGTAGCTCGCTGGAGGAACATCCCGGAGCTTCATTAGATGTCCTCTTCCGAAAGAGAATCGATGCGATAAATCTCGCCACGCTCCTGGCAACGGCGATACTCGCGGCGCACACGTCCGCCGAACACGACGTAATACCAGATCACATGCGCGAGATAGCCGATGAATCGAATGTCACGCACCAGGCGTCGCAACCGTCCGGGCGCATCCAGGTAGAAACTTTCGCTGAAGCTGCTCATGCACGTAAACCCTTTTCGCCGATCCAGCTCCGAAGACACCCAAGCAGCCTCTCCATCTGCTCATCGGTACCAATGGTGATGCGCAGGTGATGGGGAAAGCCGAAACCCGCCACCGGTCTGACGAGAATACCTGAGTCCTTCAAAAATGCGGCGGCGGCGGCGGCGGTGTGCGATCCGGATTGCGGAAACTCCACCAGCACAAAGTTGGCGATGCTGGGCACCGGTTTCAGTCCCAACGTGCTGAACTCGCTTTGCAAGCGGGCCAGCCAGCGCGAATTGTGGGCAAGATTGCGGGCCACATGCTCTACATCGCCGACCGCCGCGACGCCGGCGGCAATCGCGGCAGAGCCAATGTTGTAGGGCGAGCGCACCTGATGCAGGGTTTCCGCAACATCAGCGGGGCAATACGCCCATCCGATCCGCAAGCCTGCAAGTCCGTGCATTTTCGACAGGGTGCGCAACATCACCGTGTCCTGCCGCTCCTCGACCAGGTCCACGCCATTGCTGTAATCCGCCACGGTCACATACTCCGAATACGCCGCGTCGATCACCAGCAGCACATGGGGGGGCAATCCTTCCCGCAGGCGCCGGATTTCCGCGGCGCTGAGGTAAGTGCCGGTGGGATTGCAGGGATTGTCGATGAAGCAGATTCGGGTCCGCTCACCTGCGCGCTCAAGCAGCGCGTCCACGTCCACGCGGTTTTCGCGCTGCGGCGCCGCCACCGGCACTGCCCCGCAGGCAATCGCGGCCATGCGGTAGTAAATAAACGAGCACTGCGGGAACAGCACTTCGCCACCCGGCGCGGCGTAAGCCAGCACCAATAGCGCAATCAGCTCGTCGGATGCGGAGCCGCAAACGATTCGATCCTGGTCCAGGCCGTAACGCCGCGCCAGCGCCTCGCGCAGTGCCGCGCCGCTGACCTCCGGGTAACGATTCAAGCTCCCTGCAATGTTTTGCACCGCATCGACCGCAGCGGGACTGGGACCAAACGGGCTTTCGTTCTGCGATAGATCGATGAAATCGCCTACCAGTTCGGGGCCTGACGCGACATAGATTTCCAGCGCCGCGAGATCCGCGCGCGCCTCAGGTTTTGGATTTGATTTCATCAGCCAGGTGCATCTCGCCAGTTGAGGTGTTGATGGACGGTATTCTTACCGCCTGCAAAAGCATAGTAAAGGCACCTGCTGTGCCATCGAGGCGTGGTGTGCACACCCCGCCTTGATGCGGGTATCAAGACGTATTACCATCTTGGCCCCGCTCGGCTCCACAGATCGAAGTCCGCGATGACCAGGCGCCGAACTTCTGCGAAAAGCGCGGCGCGTCGTGGCTCGAATGGTGCTGATTACTTCTTTGTCGGCAACGCGCCGGCAGATTCCTTGAGAATCGCCGCGAAAGCCTCAACCACGGGGGATACGGAAGTCTTGCCGCGGGTGATGATGGTCACCGGCGCCTGTAATTGCGGCAGTTCTATCGGCAACTCGCAAAGCATCTTGCTGGCCTTGTACAGGCGCGATGCCCGCGAGGTGAGCAGCGCCAGAAACGGGCCCTCGCGCAGCAGCAGCAGCTTGATCGAGGTCGAATTCGCTTCGACAATGTTGGTCGGCACTCGCCCGGCTTCGGCCAGAAAAAGCATCAGCAAACGCTGCCGCAGCAGCACCCAGGGCGGCGACAGGATCCAGGGTTCGTCCACCAGGTCTGCCAACGCCACCTGCTTTAGCCGGCTCAGCCGGTTGTCCGGACCGGCTACGACACGGAATTGCTCCAGATACAACACTTCCTGGTTGAGATCGCCAAACTCCCGGCTATCGCTCATCCGGCCCAGCAGCAAATCGATGTCGCCACGCCGCAATGCGTCGAGCAGCATCTCCTGCGTGCCCTCCTGAATGCGCACATGCACCCCGGGACGCCCGGTCTTGGTTCGTGAAACCGCGCGCGCCAGCAGGTCGGGCGAGATACTGGCAATAACGCCAACCGACAACACCCCTGCCGCGCCCTGCGCCAGGCTTTCGATTTCCTCACGTGCCCGATTGATGTCGGCCAGAACGCTATGCGCGTGGCGGATCATCGCCATGCCGTAATTGGTCGCTTTGACGCCGTGCGTCGAACGGTCGAACAGGCGCACCCCGAGGGAATCCTCCAATTCCCGCAGCAAACGGGTTGCCGCCGGTTGCGTGACACCGACCTTGGCCGCCGCCTGCAGCAGGTTGGAAGAGCGCTCCAGCGCCACCAGAAGCCACAATTGGCGCAGCTTCAATCTCCCCCTGAGCAGGCGCTCGAGGGAAATCTGCTTCATCGGGGTAGACCGCGGCTCATGCACCTGGGGAAATTCCATCAAATGCACTGCGTCTCGAAGCATCTTGACTATGCGAATTTCTCATGCCGCTATGCTAAACCAGTTAAGCCAAGGCTTGCCCATCGAGCCGTGATTGCTGAGAATAGCAGTCAATTCAGACAGGAGCCATCGTGCCAGTCAAGTACCGCGAGCAGTACTACCCCAATTCCGGAACGCTGGCTCCCGACGAGATGCGCATCATCGCGCTAGGCACTGGCCGCCCCTTCCTGCGCCGCGCCCAGGTGAACGCCGGCTGGCTTATCGAACTCGGCAACGGCGACAAGTTCATGTTCGATTTCGGTTTTGGAACCCAGGTCAATTTTGCGGCGTTGGAGATTCCCTACAATGCCATGACCGCCTGTTTCGCCACCCACCTGCACACGGACCACGTGGGCGATTTCATGCAGGTACGCCAGGCGAGCTGGGCCGGCGGGCGGATGCATACGTTGCAGGTGTATGGTCCCTCGGGACCGGTCCCGCAATATGGCATGAAGCAATTCGTGGAGCACCAACGCGCTTCCTTCCAATGGGACGAGGACACGCGGCAGGGCATTCTGCCGGCCATCGGCGCTGAAGTCGACGTGCATGAGTTCGATTTTTCCAAAGTACACGTGATTTACGAGAAAAACGGTGTCAAGATCACCGGCTTTCCGGCAGTGCATATCTATGACGGCCCGGTCAGTCTTCGCCTCGAATGGAACGGCTTGTGCTTTGTCTACTCCGGTGACACCACGCCCAGCCATTTCATGGTCGAGAATGCGCAAAATGCGGACGTGCTGGTCCACGAGACTTTCGATACGGTCCAGTAATGATGGAAAAAGCCGGCTACGACGAGCGCAGCGCGAGGGCGGTTTGCACCTTCGCTCATTCCGATCCGGAGGAAGTTGGCAAGGTATTCGAGCTGTGCAATCCCAGGCTTGCCGTCGGATTTCATTTTTTCAACGATCACGACACCGTTCCTGGTCATGAAGCGGCGGTGCGAAAGTATTACAAGGGTCCGCTGGCCTTCGCCCAGGATTTCATGGTGTTCAACGTCACCAAGGAGCAGATAGTGACGCGGATGGCGGTGACCAGCACCCACACCTGGCCCAACAAGCAGTTCCATGCGGAAAGCTTGCAGAAAGCGGCACGCAAGGAAAGAATGAAAATGTCCCGGTGGCTTGCCGACCGGCAGATCTTTCCGAAGTTTTGAGGTCTTTTATGACGATGCCGAAAATCGCGTTGAAACGTCGTGGCTTCCTTCGCGGTTCGGTCGCGGGCGCGGCCTCGGCAATGCTCCCGGCACTGGCAAGGGCGCAGAGCGACGCCGCCCGAATCACCATCATCGTGCCGACACCCATTGGCGGCACCCCGGATCTGGTGGCGAGAATCGCCGCGGAGCATATCCGTTCGCTCACCGGCCGCACCGTGCTGGTTGAAAATCGTCCCGGGGCATCGACCATGCTGGGTATGCAGGTTGCCCTGGCCGCGACGTCCGGAACCACCCTGGTGCTTGCGCCCGAGGTATTGCTGACGCTGTGGCCATACACACAGAGGAAACTGCCCTATGACCCGGACAAGGACTTCGTCCAGATCGGGCCTCTGGCGGGCGGCCCGCATGGTCTGGTCACTTCCACACTCACGCCCGCCAGAACCCTGGCGGAGTTCGTTGCCTGGTCCAAAGCCAATCCGGCAAAATCGAGTTACGGGACCCCGGGGGAAGGCACCCCGCAGCATCTGCTGGGCGTTACCTTCGCGCGCGCCGCCGGCATCGAACTTCTGCATGTCCCCTACAAGGGAGGCGCACTCGCGTTGCAGGATCTGATCGGTGGCCAGATTGCGTCAATGATCACGGCGATTCCGCTGGTGGTCGGACCGCACCGCAACGGCACTCTGAGAATCCTTGCCGTCACCGGCCTTGAGCGCAGCGCCGTTTTGCCCGGCGTTCCCACCTTCAAGGAACTCGGCTACGAAGGTTTTGTCGACGAAGGGGTCATGGGATTGATCGCTCCCGCCAAAACACCGGCGCAGGAGGTCCGCCTGCTGCGCGAGATCCTGCAGAAGTTTTCGCGAACATCGGAATTCGCCGATTCCGTGGTGAAGGTCGGGATGCGTCCCTATCTGCGCAATCTGGACGATTACGCCAGGGAAATGCGCCAAGCTTCCGATTATTGGCGCAGGGCTGTCCAGGCCGCCGGCTTCCAGCCGCAGTAATGGGGGATTGAAAGTTATAGCCACCGCACCCGACGGCAAGCGGATTGGAGAGCGACTTGTCGCGCCCCGGTAACGTCCTGTTCCTGTTCTCCGATGAACACCATGCGCGCTTTCTCGGCTGCGACGGGCACGCGCTGGTGCGCACACCTAATCTCGATCGGCTGGCGGCGCGCGGAACCCGCTTTACCAACGCCTATACGCCATGCCCGATCTGCGTGCCGGCGCGCGCTTGCCTGGCCACCGGCCGCTGGGTGCACCAGACCCGCTATTGGGACAATTCCATTGCCTATGACGGTCGCGTGCCGGGGTGGGGACACCGGCTGCGCGACGCCGGCGTGCGCGCCGAGTCGATCGGCAAGCTGCACTACCGCAATGCGACCGACGACACCGGATTCGCCAAACAGCATGTGCCCACACATCTTGCCGAAGGTGGCGGGCAGATATGGGCTGCAGTGCGCGATCCGATGCCTGAATCGGTCGGCTACATCCCGATGTACGAGAAACTGGGCGCCGGTGAATCCAGTTACAACCGCTATGACCGGCAGATTGCCGAGCTCAGCGTTGCCTGGCTTGCGGAGCGGGCAAGCGAGAACCCCTCGAAACCCTGGTTGCTTTTTGCCGGATTCGTTGCCCCGCATTTTCCGCTGATCGTTCCACAACAGTATCTCGACCTGTATCCGCTGGAATCGATTCCCGAACCCAAACTGTTGCCGAAGAACGGCCATGAGCGCCATCCATGGGTGGAACGCAAGGCGCTGTTTACCGATTTCGACACGTTAATCGGTGACGACGAGCGCAAAAAGCTTGCCATCGCCAGTTATCTTGGTCTGGTGACCTATGTCGACGAACAGATTGGCAAGGTACTGGATGCATTGGAGCGATTTGGGCTGGCCGAGTCCACGCTCATCATCTACTCAAGCGACCACGGTGAACACAATGGCGCGCGCGGACTGTGGGGCAAGGGGGATCTGTATCGCGAGGCAACGCAGATTCCCCTGATCATGGCCGGCGCCGCAGTGCCCGCCGGCAAAATCTGCGCGACCAATGTCAATCTGGTGGATCTCTACCCGACTCTCCTGGACGCCATGGGGGTTTCCCTTTCTCCGGATGAGGCAACACTGCCAGGGAAGTCACTGCTGGAAATTGCCGTGCAGCCCGATGATTCTTCCCGCATCGGCTTCAGCGAGTATCACGCCATAGGATCGCCCTCGGCGGCCTTCATGCTCACGCGTGGTCGCTACAAGTATCACCACTATGTCGGCTATGCGCCGGAGCTATTCGACCTGGAAATCGATCCGGAAGAAACCCGCAATATTGCGACAGATCCACTGCATGCAAACCTCGTTGCCGAGTTCGACGCATTGCTGCGCACGCGGCTGGATCCGGCTGTCGTCGATCGCCAGGCAAAGGACGATCAGAATGCACTGGTAGCGATGCACGGCGGCGCGGAAAAAGCATTCAAGGCTGGTCTGCGCGGAGGCACGCCGGTTCCCGACCCCAAGGCAGAAAGCAGCCGATGACAGATCCCACGCCGCCGAGACTAGCATTGCAGATGGCTCGAAGAATGCAAGCGGATCACGGCGCTGGGTAGACGCCAGTTGCACCTGTCTGGAAAAGTCGTGCAGCGCCTGATGAAGCAGGAGGGCTTGAGTGTTCCCGCGCGCAAAAGGCGTCGATACGGGCCCTACCTCGGAGAGATCAGTCCTGCGCCAGACAACCTTCTCAATCGTGCCTTCCAGGCAGCGACACCCAATGAGAAGTGGCTCACCGACATTACGGAGTTCCAGATCCCGGCGGGTAAGGTTTACCTCTCACCTGTGATCGACTGCTTCGATGGCATGGTGTTGAGCTGGACGCTTGGTACCCGACCGGACGCTGAGTTGGTGAACACGATGCTCGTGCGCGCGCGAGGGAATCCAAGGCGCTGGCTGATGCCGGCCTGCCCGGGCCCGGCACATTCGAGCATGTTGCCCGAATGTGGGTGTCCACGGTGCATGAGTCCAAGGTGACCCCGGCGCACGCGCGACGCACGCTCGCGCGGCTGGAGACACATGTTTTTCCTTGGCTGGGCCGCCGACCGATTGCCGATATCGAGGCACCCGATCTGCTGGCCTGTCTGCGCCGCATCACGGCGCGTGGTGTCGTGGAAACAGCGCACCGGGTCAAGGACGCCTGCGGCCAGGTATTCCGATTCGGGATCGGCGAAGGCGCATGTCAGCGCAACCCGGCCGCGGATCTGCGGGACCAGTTGCCATCCGCCACGCGCAAGCACTTTGCTGCTATCACGCAACCGGAGCAAGCCGGCGACCTGTTGCGCAACATCGCGGCGTACAGCGGCCGCCCTGTGACCCGTGGGGCGCTGTCGTTGTCGGCCTTGCTTCTCTTGCGCCCCGGCGAATTGCGCGCCATGGAATGGGCATGGGTGGACGTGGATGGCACCATGCTGACTGTGCCCGGCGAACAGATGAAGCGCAAGAGAGCCGACAAGGGCAACGGCATCCCGCACCTTGTGCCGCTGGCGCCTCAAGCACTGGCGATCCTGGAAGAACTGCGACCCCTTACCGGGCACGGTCGCTACGTGTTCCCGTCGGAACGCGGCGGCGCGCGCTGCATGAGCGAAAACACGGTACGCGCCGCTCTGCGTGCGCTGGGTTACAGCAATGACGAGATGACAGCGCATGGGTTCCGCGCCATGGCCCGCACGATGGCGGCAGAGCGCTTGAATGTGCAGCCCGAGGTGATCGAGGCGCAGTTGGCCCACACGGTGCCCGATGCGCTGGGCCGAGCCTACAACCGTACCCAGTACCTGGACCAGCGGCGTGCCTTGATGAGCGCTTGGGCGGACTACCTGGACCGCATTCGTGATGGCGCGAAAGTGCTGCCGTTCAAGAGCGCTTGCTTGATCGGCTTGACGCCGAGGACTGGGGACAATGGGGACACCAGCAACGACGCGGGTTTCGGTGTCCCCAAGTACCCAGTCCGAGGTGGGGACAACTGGGGACAAATGGGGACAATGCAGCCCCGGTGTGGGATCCGCTCGTGCAAGTTCCTGCGACTTGTCCCCATTTGTCCCCACATGTCCCCAGGCGGTGAACGCCGAAAAGCTCAATGTTGGCGCGGTGTCCCCATTGTCCCCAGTGTCCCCATCGAAAATGCGCAGGTTTCGACGGCACCCCCAATGCGTTCGGATCTGGCTGGCGATCCAACGGGCACGGGTGTCAACATCTGCGCCGGATATTTGCACCTGCTGCCGCGAGGCTCCCGTGGCGAATCGCAGTCCGCTGGCCTGCTGGCTCACGTGCAAGGCTTCGCTATCGCATGGCTTGCACACGGACAGGGCGAAGCGTGCCCGGCTTTCACCGGCTCGGTCAGACCCTCAGCCTGCAATCGTTCCACCAGACCCTCGACGTGCTTGGGCGTAAGGCTTGCTGCAGCCATGTGCCGGTAGCCGAGTTCCTGAAGTTGGCCTGCGCCACCAGGTCTAGCAGGCATTCGCGATCGCGTTGGGTCGCGTAGATGCCGTCGCGTTGCGCCGGCACAGCTGCTTCAGCTCAGATTTCAGGTCTGGCATTCGTCGTCTTTCTGTTTCTCATCCTCCTGTTGTCTGTAAGTTGCCCCGGGGTATCGGTACGTTGTCGCTGGTATGTAGATTTCAGATAAGTGTTTCTGTCCGCCCCGAACGCCTGAGCGTTGCGGGAACTACAAGGGACACGGGACACCACTCCCGCTTTGTGCCGAGGTCATCTCTTTGGCCGCCGCGGCACGCGGCATTGGCACCGATGGCGATTGCTGCTGCAAGTCGGTTTATCGGGTTGAGCCCTTGTCCCAGGGCTCGGGGTGCGCCAGATGGCGCTTCGGCTGACGTGGCACACGGGGAGCGGGCGGGGCAGATCGCGTTGCACGGTCTGCGGTTTTGACGCGCGGTGAGCCCGTCACTTGGGGCCATCACTTGCGCCAGCCACCGTAAGTCCTTGTCGGCTGGGGCAATTTGCGCGTCGTCACTACTGGCTGGCGCCGCGTAGTGACGACGCGGTTGGCGCAGGGTTTGGCTTGAGGCAGGGCGCTGCGGGATTGCAGCGGTTTGACTTCGGTCGTCGCCGCTTCGGCCCGGAGGGCCGGATCGATGGCGCAGTTGGCCCTCGCGACCGGCTGTGATGCCGGCTGGGGCAGGTTGGGCGCATGTCGTGCCCGATGTCTGACAAGTATCTCCAGCCTTTCGGCTGCCGGGTTTCAGGAGATGAGGCCGGCAAGGGCGCCCGCGTGAGCGGGCATGGGCGATGCGGTAACGGGCATCAGCCGGGCTGACTCAGCCAGTGGGAAATTGAACTGCGCCGATGCTGCGCCAAATTCCTGTGGATTGCAACAGCAGTGGAGTCGAGGTGTTTTCCTGATTCCCTATTGGCACAGCGATTGCGGCGGGGATGTCAGCACTGCTTACAGCGAGTTCCGCCGTTGTCGAGCCAGGCGGCTTACCCACCGCCGCGCGAGTCTTGCGTGAGTGGCGCCGATCGCGCGGCCGTGGATAAGCGTTTTCGGCGTTCTTGGTCGGTCGACGGCTTTGCGCGGGCGTGGAAAGCGCCGTCCCGGATCGATGGATAGATCGTGCCGGGGACGCCATCGCGCAGTGGCTGCTACCGCATGGCCGGCGGCGGCGCTCCCGGGCAAGGTGCCGCGCCGCTGTAGGCCCGTCGCCGCGGCGCATGGGGTAGGTGATCCCCCCAAAGGCGGATGCGTTGGCCCGCGCGCCCTGAGAAGCTGCACCACCCCAAATTCCCCATGCCCATCGCGTGCAAACCAACGCTCACCAGACCGGGAGGGCGCATTGCGATGGCGCCCCGGTCCATTACGCGTGCCACCGGCCCGAGCAGACCACGCTGTACCGCCTGGTGCAGCAGCATGCTCAGAGTTTCTTCGCCCAGTCTGAAGAGGCCGCAGGTGCCAGGCTGCCGCAATTCGTCCGTGACGAGTTCGACGCCTTCCTGGCGTGCGGCATCCTGGCGCACGGCTTCCTGCGGCTGCGCTGCGGGGAGTGCGGGCACGACAAGCTGCTGGCCTTCAGCTGCAAACGGCGCGGGTTCTGCCCCTCATGTGGTGCCCGGCGCATGTCGCAGACCGCCGCCCACCTGGTGGATCACGTCATCCCGCATGTGCCAGTGCGCCAGTGGGTGCTCTCGCTGCCGATCCCGCTGCGTTTGCTGCTGGCCGCGCAGCCCGAGCTGGTCACGCCGGTGCTGCAGGTGGTGCAGCGCGTGGTCACGCGCCATCTGCTGGATGGCGTTGGACTCAAAGGCGAAGAGGGCCAGGGCGGCGCCGTCACGCTGATCCAGCGTTTTGGCTCTGCCGCCAACCTCAACATCCACCTGCACTGCCTGGTGCTGGACGGCGTGTACCGGTGCGGCGCCGATGGCGGTGGTGTGCCGGTGTTCGTCGAAGCCAGGGCGCCCAGCGACGACGAACTGCACGCGCTGCTGCACACGGTCATCGCCCGGCTGATGAAGATGCTCACGCGCCGGGGCGTGCTGGTCGAGGAGATGGGGCTTCAGTCTGCACGCGGCCGTGCGGGTCGAAGCGCACGAGCGCAAGCGGCTGGAGCAGCTGTGCCGTTACATCACCCGGCCGGCGCTGGCAGACGAACGGGTAGAGCTCAACGCCGCCGGCCAGGTGGAACTCAAGCTCAAGACACCATGGCGCGACGGCACCACGCACCTGGTGATGAGCCCGCTGGAGTTCCTGCAGCGGCTGGCGGCGCTGGTGCCATGGCCCAGGCTGCACCTGATCCGCTTCCATGGGGTGCTGGCTCCGAACGCGAAGCTGCGCTCGCTGGTGGTGCCGCAGGGGTCGCCCAAGGATGAGCAAGCTGCAGGCGTTGCCGCATCCGGCGTCCAGTGCGAGGCCGAGACCGTCCAAGTCCGGCCCGCACGCATCAGCTGGGCACGGCTGCTCAAGCGCGTGTTCGACATCGGCCTGCAGCGCTGCCCGAACTGCGGCGCCGGGGAGCTCAAGATCATCGCCGCCATCCTGGAGCGGGCGGTGATCGAGAAGATCCTGAGCTACCTGGGCTTGGACCCTCAGCCGCCACCCAAGGGCAGGGCGCGCGCGGCGGGGCTGCACTTCGCGGCTTGAGCCGTTCGCGCTGTCCAATATCTATCGCCACGGGCTGCGGCTACCCTGCAGCCGGCGTGGCGCTGCGCGCTGTGTCGGCAAACCCTGGCCAACATCAGGGTCAACCCTGAGACCCCAGTCCAATCCTGCGAGCCGGAAACGGCCAAAGACCTTCCAACCCGGCAGCCGCGAGCCTGCAGACGCCCAGACGCCCGGACTGCGCGCTGAATCCGCCCACACTTGCGTACTTCAGCCCTCTGCGGGCTCGGCCGAGAGCCTTTTCAGGCCCTTTCTTGGGGCGTCCTATGGCGGTTGAAAATCCTATCCCCAAAAGGCAATCGGGCTTTCGTTGGCCCTGCTCTTTTTTGGGCAGGAGCAAACACGACGGTCGCCATGGATGCGCCGTGCTAGCATTGCTGTCATTGCAATCGCCTCGCCCGCAAAGGAGCCACCCATGAGCACGCTGACGATCAGAAACATCGAGCCCGCCATCAAGGACAAGCTGCGCCTGGCCGCTGCGGCCCACGGCCGCTCGATGGAAGAAGAGGTTCGAACCATTTTGCGCAACGTCCTGGCGCAGCCCGCAACGAGCGGGGGCTTGGGAAGTCGGGTCCACGAACGGTTTGCCGTTCTGGGCGGGCTCGACATGCAACTGCCACCACGTTCGGAGCAAGCGCGCGGGGCAAGCTTTGAGTCGGGAAGCTCGGCTTGAAGGTTCTGGACACCAATGTTGTCTCGGAATTGATGCGGCTGCGGCCGGAGCCTGCGGTGCTGGCGTGGGTCGATGCCCAGGAACCCAGCGGTCTCTGGTTGACATCCACCATCGCAGCGGAGTTGCTGTTCGGTGTCGCGCGCTTGCCCGATGGCGCCCGCAGCAGGCAGTTGGCGGTCGCTGTTGCAGGCATGCTGGAACAGGATTTCGCGGGTCGCGTACTGGCGTTCGATCTGTCGGCGGCATCGGTCTACGCCCAGATGGTCGCTGATCGCGAGCACTCAGGCCACGGTATCGCGATGGCCGACGCCCAGATCGCCGCTACGTGCGTGGCACACGGTGCCACCCTGGTGACGCGCAATCGAAGACATTTCGAGGGATGGGGCTTGCCCCTGATCGACCCGTGGCAGGGCGCTGCAGCGACTGGTGGGTAGTGCTGCGTTCAGGATGGAAACCGATCGCCAAGGCGACGGTAACCGTGGGTCGGGGTGTCGGGAAACGGGTGTTTGAATAACCTGTTCCCCCGCTGGAACGACCGCTTGACATCTGACGTTCACCAAGTAGGATGTATATCCACAGAAGGATATACATCATGGATCTGCAAGTGTCGAAATGGGGCAACAGTCTGGCCCTGCGTATTCCGTCCGAAGTCGTTCGTCGGCTCGGATTGCGCGAAGGGGCTACGGTGGAGGCCCAACTCACCGTCGACGGCAGCCTGTCGATTCGGCCGGCGCAGTGGAACCGCAAGGCATTCGCGCTCGAGCTGACCGAGGCCCGCATGGCCATGCCCATGAGCGAGCCCGTGATGGAGGAACTGCGCGGCGGGGCGCGTTTCTGACATGGTCTATGTCGACACCAGCGTGCTGGTGCCGCTGTTCCTGAACGAACCACTCAGCGCGGCAGTTGCCGACTGGTATGCCCGCGAAAAAGGCGAACTCGTCGCAGCGGCCTGGTGCGTACCGGAGTTCGCCAGCGCCCTGGGCATCAAGCAGCGCACCGGTGCCATCGACCTGCAGCAGGCCCAGGGCGCCTGGGCCCGGTTCGAACGCATGACGGCCGCCGACCTTCAGCTGCTTCCTGTAGCGCCTGCCAACTTCCATCGTGCGGCAGAGCTGGTACTCGATGCGGCGAGCGCGTTGCGCGCGGGCGACGCCCTGCATCTGGCTTGTGCCGAAGCTGCGGGGGCAAAGTACATCGCCACGTTGGACGACGTTTTGAGCCGCAATGCACAACGCCTGAAGATCAAGCCGGTGGCGCTGCGCGGCAAGCGCTGACAGACAGCGATGGCGTCGACAGGGCGATCAGCTGGTCTTCATGCAATCTGCAGTCTGGCCATTGCGCTGACAACTTCGACGGCGCGCCATCGCCTGGCCAAAATGCAATTCTTCGGCAACGGCTGCAAAGTGGTGCAGGTGGTGGGAGGCTCATGGTCCGCAAGATGGACGAGGTCGATGTGAACAATGATTCAATTGCGTCACGTTTTTGCTCAGGCCAAAAATGCCAAGTGGGCAAACAAGCGTTCTTCACGCCACAACGCGCCCGGATTGGTAGCCCATGTCTGACATCAGCAACCCTCAACTAATCGACCTCCTCATTGAAAACGGCACCATCATCACCGTGGATGGTGCGCGTCGCGTGATCGAGGACGGCGCGGTTGCCGTGCTCGCCGACCGTATCGTCGCGGTGGGAAAAACCTCGGATCTGAAGGCGCGATTCAGCCCGAAGAAAACAATCAGCGCCCATCGCAAGGCGGTTCTGCCCGGGCTGATCGACGGTCATGCCCACGCCGGTCATGGGCTGCTCAAGACCATGGGCGGCGGAGATACTCAGGTATGGATGGACGCCTGCAAGACCATCTATACCCTGGGCTCCGACGAGGAGTTCTGGTACGCCGAAGCCAGGCTCGCAGCGCTGGAGCGCCTCAAATGTGGAACCACAACGGGGGTGTGCCTGTTTGGTGGCGGCGACAACATCATGCGTGTCGACGACCCCAAGTACGCCGCCCGCCATTGCGACGCCATTGCCGAGACGGGCACCCGTTCCTTCCTGGCAGTCGGGCCTTCGCGCCCGCCCGCACCGCGCATCTATGCAGAGTGGAGCGGCAAGCAGCGCACCGACCGCGCCGTCGGCTTCGAGCAGATGTACGAAACCTGCCAGGAGATCATCCGCAGCCAGCACGGTGGTGCCGATGGCCGCGTCAACATCTGTGTCACGCTGCCGGTCTATCAGCCTGCACACGATCCGGAGCAGGTGCAGTTTGCGGGCATCTTTCGCAGCCAGGCGCAGCAGTACATGGACCTCGCGCGCCAGAACGGCCTGATGTTCACGCAAGATGGCCATTGCGCTGGCACCCTGAAGCTGGCCAACGACGAACTGGGCTTGTTGGGCGCAAGATCCTTCATGTCGCACTCCATCGACCTGACGGCCGAAGACATTGCAGCCTGCGCCGCCACGGGTACGCATATCGTGCACAACCCCAGCGCCATCATGTCCATTCGCGGGCGCTGCCCGGTGCCCGAGTTGCTGGAAGCCGGTGTCACGGTGTCATTGGGTTCCGACGGCATTGCGCCTGATCGCAGCTACGACATGTTCCGCCACATGTTCCAGGCCATGCACTACCAGCGACGCCACTTTCGCGATGCTGCTGTATTGCCGCATGGGAAAGTGCTGGAGATGGTGACCATCGATGCCGCACGCGCGCTGGGGCTGGAGCACGAGATCGGCTCGCTCGAACCCGGCAAGAAGGCCGACATCATTCTGGTGGACCTTTTCAAGCCGCACATGATGCCGCTCAACATGCCGGTGTACCGCGTGACCTGTTTTGCCAATGGCGGCGACGTCACCACGACCATCGTCAACGGCAAGGTGTTGATGCATGACGGCAAGGTACTCACCGTGGACGAAGCGCAGGTCATGGAGCTGGCCCAGGTCGCCACGGACAAGATGGTCGCGCGCACCGGGCTGCAGCACCTGCTGGAATCGCCCGCGACGCTCTGGCGTTCGGCTCACTATTGACTTTGGCGCCGACGGCTGTTCAACACACCGCTGCCAGAGCACATATCAACCACCCCCACGCGTGGTGTCGCGCATGGCCTGTGCCAGTTCCTCATGCCCCCGGGCGGCCAGCGTATCGGCTGCCGTCAACCGATCCCGCACCTCCTTGTTCTGGCTGAGCTTGGACTTGCCGACCAGCGAGGTGACGGTGATCTGGATACCGACGATGTTGCGCAGCATCGTATCGATGAATTCCGGCGCAGAGTCCGTCATCTTCCAGGGTTTCGGCTCGCTCGCCTCATGCTGCCGCGTCAGCCGCGCAACCAGTCCTCGGACGAAGCGGTCGTCGTCGTGGACGGTCAAGGTACCGTGGGCGTGTACGACCTCGTAGTTCCAGGTTGGCACCTGCCGGTGCGCCTCGTGTTTGCTGGGGTACCAGTTGGGCGAGATGAAGGCCTCCGCGCCGCGGAAGATCACCATCACAGGCGTCCCCGTGGGACAGCGCTGCCACAGCGTGTTGGCGCGCGCCACATGGGCCGTCAGTGTGCCCAGCGGGCCAACGGCCGGATCGAACTCGAAGGGAATGTGGTCGGCGTCGGCCCCCTGCTCACCATGCGTGACCAGCACACCCAGCGGATGTTCGCGGATGATGCGGTGCAGGGCCGCGGTGTCGGAGATGGCGAATTGCGGAGGGATGTACATCGTTGAGTCGGTTCCGGGCCGCAAGTGGCGGCGACACGCGAAGCACTTTCGTGGCAAACCGGCACAATGACAAGGTCCAGTTTCAGGAATTTTCAATGGGCCAGCTGCGTTCATCCCTCAAGAGCGGAAAGTCGCGGGCCAACGGTGCCGGCCGTCGCCTCTACGAGCACTTTCGTGCGCAGCTGGCTGACGGCCGCCTGACGGTCGGTGACTGCCTGCCTTCCACGCGCGTGCATGCCACCGAATCGGGAATGTCGCGCACCACGGTCAGTGCGGTCTACGATCAGCTCGCCGCGGAGGGCTTCATCGTCACCTCGCCGGGCCGGGCAGCCCGCGTCGCGGTGGTTGCGAGCTCACCCGGGGCGCCTGCGCGTTCACGCGCAGCGCGGAGCACTGGCCGTGTTGTCGCCCCGCTCTCCGCCTTCGGCCAGCGTGTGCAGCGCATGGACTTGCCCGCTGTCCATTCGGCACGGCCCCATGCATTCGACTTCCTCTACGGGGCCGTCGGTTCGCGCGATTTCCCGTCCGTGGCATGGCGGCGCGCCTACCTTGCTGCGTTGCTGGAGGTGCAGCCGCGCCTCTACTACGCGCCACCTCAGGGTGACGAGGGCCTGCGGCGCGCTGTGGCCGGATACCTGGCGCGTGCACGGGGCCTGCACTGCACGCACGAACAGATCCTCATCGTTCACGGCTCTCAGCAAGCCATCGACCTGTGCGCCCGCGTGCTGCTCGATCCCGATGACACCTTCGTCTTCGAGAACCCGGGCTACCTGATGGCGCGGCGCTGCTTCGAGGCGACGGGCGCGCGGGGCCTCTTCATTCCGGTCGACGAGCAGGGACTGGATACGAGCCGGCTGCCGCGCGATCGAGGCGTGAAACTGGCCTACGTGACGCCCTCGCACCAATTCCCGCTGGGTGGCACCTTGCCCATGGCCCGGCGCGAGGCCCTGCTGGCCTGGGCGCGGCGGCAACGTGCCTGGATCGTCGAAGACGATTACGACGGTGAGTTCCGGTATGGCCAGCGGCCGATCGACTCGCTCGCGTCGACCGATGTCGACGGCCGCGTGATCTACGTGGGCACGTTCTCCAAGGCCCTGTCGCCTCAGTTGCGCCTGGGTTATCTGGTGCTGCCGCCCGCCTTGGTGGCTGCGTTCCGCCAGGCCAAGCAGCTCACGGACCGGCATGCCCCGTTGCTGGAGCAGCGCGCCATGGCCACGCTGATCGACAGCGGCGTCTACGAGCGCCATGTGCGGCGGGGCCGGCGCGAGAACGAGCGTCGACGCGTGGCCCTGTTGAACGCGATCGCACAGCACCTGCCCATCGGCACGCAGGTCCTGGGTGCGGCAGCTGGGCTGCACGTGGTGGTACGCGTGCCTGGCATCGGTCTGTCCGACGGGCCGGGCCTTGTCGCCTCGGCTGCCCGCAGGGGCGTCGGCATCTACCTGCTCGCGCCGCTTTTCGCCCCTGCGCAGCCGCGAGCGGCTCGTCATGGCGCAGGCCTGGTCTTGGGCTACGCAAGCTTGTCGATCGCGCAGATCGACGCGGGGGTGCGCCGCTTGGGCGAGGCGGTGAAGGAGGCTCGGGCAACGCTGCCAATCAGGCAGCGGGATTGACTGTGTGTCGAGGCGGACTTGTCAGGATCGCTGCTTGGGCAGCGATGAGTTCCGACCGAGCCCAGCAAACCGCCGTCGAGCGTCGATTGAAGACCGAGGCTGATGCCTCGGAAGTGTTGAAAGCACTCTGGCCCCGCACAGTGCAGCAGTTCGCGGATACTGTGGCGCTTCTTCTCCGTCAGGTTCTCTGGTCGCCTGGGCAGGCTGCGCAAGGCGTGGGGCTCAGGCCTACAGAATCTCGAAAGCCTGCCCGTCCGGCAACCGGTAGCGCGAGAAATCCCGCACATCCATGGTCATGATGCGGTTCACGCCGGTGTCGGCCGCCAGCCACAGCAGCGATGCGTCGGCCAGGTCCATCTCGGTACGGGGCGATTCGGTGTACCGCTGCATCAGCACCACCAGATCGTCGAGTGTGTCCTGGGGAAACGGGAACACGGTGATGGCTCCGGCACCCACCCAGCGCAGGAAGGTGAAGCGCTGGGGTGGCGACAGCAGGTAGCCGGCCTCGACCACGCAGGGCCAGGTGGTGGACAGCGACCATTGCTGTTCTGCGGCGTGCCGGAACAGGTCGATGTAGTGTGCGGCGCGCGGCTGTCGGGTACCGAACAGGGCGACCATCGGCCCGGCGTCAACCAGCGCCGCCGTCATGTTTGGATTTCAGTTTGCGGGCGATTGCCTTGCGCGCGGTGACGCTGGTGTAGGCGCGCTCTTCACCGGCGTAGGCCTTGGTCACCGCCCGGTATTCGGGAGCCTTCTCCTCGGCCTTCAGCGCCAGCATCAGTTCGTAGGGGTTCTTGCGGCCCAGCGCACGCTCGACGGCGTCGACGATGAACTGCGATTTGGTCACGCCCTGGCGTTTGGCGGCCTGTTCCAGCTGCCGTTCGAGCAAGGGGTCCATGCGCACGGAAACAGCCATGATCCACTCCGGTTGCAATACGGTATTACAGTATAGCCATCGGCATGTCAGGCAGACTCCGCACTTGAATGGAAAGGTAGTACCCCGATGGCCCCTGCAGACTCACTCTCGTCCGCGCCGACGCGTGCGCGCATCGCCCTTTTCGACCTCGACCATACCCTGCTGCTCGGCGACAGCGACGTGTTGTGGTGCGACTTCCTGATGGCGCAGGGCGTGCTGGACCGAGCATCCTTCGCGGCGCGCAACCTCGACATCGAGGCGCGCTACAAGACCGGTCATGTCGATCCGGTCGAGTTCGCCAATTTCTATGTCTCCACGCTGGCCGGGCGCAGCCCTGCGCAGTGGGAGCCCCTGCGCCAGCAGTTCATGCGCGAGGAAGTCGCGCCGCGCATCCCGGCCTCCGCGCTGGATCTGGTGCGCACGCACCAGCAGCACGGGGATCTGGTGGTGCTGACCACCGCCACCAACCGGTTCCTGACCGAGCTGACCGCGGTCCACCTGGGCATCGCCCATGTCATCGCCACCGAGCCGGAACTGGTCGATGGCGTCTTCACCGGCACCACCACCGGTGTGCTGAACATGCGTGCGGGCAAGGTGACACGGCTGCATGCCTGGCTGGCCGAACGCGGCGAGGCACTGGCCGGGTTCGACAGCACCGGTTACAGCGACTCGATCAACGACCTGCCGCTGCTGGAGGCGGTGAACACGCCGGTGGCGGTGCATGCGGATGCACGGTTGGCTGCCATCGCGGCCGAGCGCGGCTGGAAGACGTTGCAGCTACGCTGAGCCCTGGCCCCGGACGCTCTGCGCCAGCGATGGCATGCCGCGCGTTTCCGTCTGATGCCTTCTTTCCAGCCGTATCTGTGCGGGCGGCAAGCGGGCGAACTGACGGAGAAATCAATCCGCGCGGATGCCTGCTGCCTTGACCGTTCGCTCCCACCGCTGGTATTCACGGTTCAACAGTTGACTGAATTCCTGCTGCGAACCTTCAGGAACATCGCCCGACTGCGCCAGCGTTGCCTGCGTCTCGGGATGCTTCAGGGCTCGCTGCAGGTTTTCAGACAGCCTTGCCACGATCTGCGGAGGCGTGGTTGAGGGCGCCATCAGGCCAAACCACGCCAATGCTTCGAAACCAGGCAGGCCGGATTCGGCAAACGTGGGCCAGTCCATCGTACTGGGTGTGCGCGTCAAGCCTGTGGTCCCGATGGCGACGAGTTTGCCTTCCTTGACCATGTTGCGCACCAGTGGCGTCACGATGTTGCTGTCGATGTGACCGGCCAGCAAATCGTTCATGGCCGGTCCGCCACCCTTGTACGGCACATGCAGTAACTTGACGCCAGCCTGCTGGTTGATCATTTCACCCACCAGGTGCGGTAGCGAACCTTCGCCGGGCGTACCGAAGGTGATTTTCCCGGGTTGCTTGCGGGCAAGGTCCAGCAGTTGGGCAACATTGCTCACGCCAAGCGAGGGCCGCACGACCATCACCGTCGGCGTGGTCTGAATCAGCCCAATGGGCACGAAGTCTTTCTTGCCGTCATAGGGCAGCTTCGAATAGACGTACTGCGTGATGGCGAACGGTGCCGGAGCAAGCAACAGTGTGTAGCCGTCCCCTGCTGCCTTGGCGACCTCTGCAAAGCCGATGGTGCCGCCGCCCCCGCCCCGATTCTCGACCACGAAGGATTGCCCGAGTTGTTCACCAAGGCGTTGCCCAATGGTGCGCGACAGCGGATCCCCGGCACCGCCGGGCGGAAACGGCACGACGATCCGGATCGGCCGGTTCGGCCAGGTTTGTGCACGCGCCGGCAAGATCGCAGCGGCGCCAAGCGCACCAACGGCGGCGGCAGCCATCGTGAGCCGCCGACGTGAGATGGGAAAACGACTGTCCATGGTGAACCCTTCATATGTACGGGAACATGGGTGGACTGCTCAGCTTTGTCCTACCGTTGTGCTCCGAAGGATATTCAAATAGGAATACGTTATTCAATAGTGGATTTCCCTTATGGGCGTACCTGACTGCGCAGGCGGCTTCGGGGCGCCCGCGTGCCAAGCCGGTTCAAACTTTAGATACGCGCGAACAATCGGCTTGCGTGGCTGAAAAACGCCAACCCGGCGGCACTTCAATCGGCTGGCATCCGCACGGTGCGCGGTGCTCCGTGGCGATCAGACCAAGCTCAGCCCATTTGCCGCTTCGATCAGAAGGGCACGGGTCTGTTCGGCATCCATGCCGACATGGCGGTCGATCCGTGTGATGTAGGGGCAGGTCAACGCCGCGAAGGCCTGGGAATCCGGGCCCAGCAAGGGCACGGCGATATCGATGATGCCCTTGACATGCTGACTGTCACCCTGCCAGTAGCCTTTGCTGCGCACGCGCGTGAGGCGGCTCTCGAGTTCCGCCGCATCCACCATGGTCTCGCCTTCGAGCGGATGGTGTGCCGCGAGCAGCGCGGCGCGGCGTTCCGGCGACTGGAATGCCAGCACGACATGCCCAGAGCCGGTGTCAATGAGGCTGACCTCGGAGCCTGTGCGAACGGACAACGACAGCCTGCCGGGACTCACCGCCTCGGCCACGATCTTGATGTTGCCGTTCTCATAAAGCCCCAAATGGCAGGATTGTTCCGCCTGCGCAGCGAAGGCCTGCATGCGTGGGTGCGCCTCCTGCAACAAGCGGTTCAGCGGCGGATGCTGTTGTGCGAGCAACAGCAGGCGCAGGCTGGGCGAATAGCGGTCCCCTTCAGGCGAACGAACCACATAGCGCCGCGCCACAAGCCGTTCAAGCATGCGGTAGCCCTCACTGGGCCCCCAGCCCAGAACCTTGTCGATCTCTCCGCGAGTGAGCGGTTGAGGCTGTGCGCAGAGCAACTCAAGGATGTCCAATCCCTTGTCGAGCGCGGGTGCGCGGTAGCGTTCGTCAGAGGGACTGTCGGCGCTTGGTGCGGCTTTTCGCCGTGAGGACGGTCTCGATGCGCGGTGCGCAGAGCTTGATTCGATTGGAGACATGGGTTCGAGCTGTTTGTTGCAGTGAATGGTGCCACTACATGGCAAAGGGTAAACCCTGGTAGGAGGTCAATTTTACTTGCGGTACATTGCCGACATTCATATATGCACTTACTCATCGTATATGAATACATGTAAACAGCGATTGCGCCGCCGCACGACTGGCGCTGATTCGAGGAGACGACCTTTGAGCACGCATTCACTCTGGACCCGCGCGGCCCGCACTTTGGCCGGCGGATTGGCCGCTGCCAGCCTGTCATTCGCCGCATTCGCACAATCCCCTGCCATCGCCTTCAAAATCGGCGCGGCGGGCGCTACTGACCATGCTCCAGCCTTTGTAGGGGTAGAACGCGGCATCTTCGCGAAGCATGGTCTCGATGTGAAGGTGGTGATGTACGAGACCGGCGTAGACATGCTCAATGGCCTGCTCAATGGGGCGCAGGACGTGAACATCATGGGCTCGGTGCCTTTCTTGGCCGGCGCATCGCGCGGCCAACCACTGGTGCTCATCGGCCACCTGCATAACGATGCGCTGAGTGCCTCCTATTCGGCCAATGTGTCGATCGTGGCATCTCCCACCGCAGGCGTGAAGGAAGGAGACGTTAAGGCCCTCAAGGGCAAGAAGATCGGCCTGCCGCGTGGAAGCGGTGCAGAAGGCTACATCCTCAACCTGCTTGATCAGGCTGGCTTGCAGCCCAGCGACGTTACCTTGGTCAACCTGACGCCGGCAAACCAGGTCACGGCACTGCGCCAGGGCGACGTGGATGCGATCTCGGCCTGGGAGCCTTGGGCTTCAACCGCAATCGCCAACGTGCCACGTTCGTTGCGCGTAGTCTCCGGCGGCTGCGATAAGTGTTACGACCCCGGGACCATTCTCACCACACAAGACGTCATCGCTAAGCGCGCCGACGCACTCAAACGCTTCATGGTTGCTTTCGCTGAAGCGCAGCAGGTTGTACGCCAGAACTTGGACGCTGCGGCCGAAGTGAACATGCGCTGGATAAGGGGCGTGGACTTGGAAGTCATGAAGACCGCTATTAGGCGCGCCCAGTTCGACCCGCGCCTTTCCAAGAACTCCATGGACGGCTACAACCAGAAGCTCATCCCCTTGCTGGTATCCGACAAACGCATGGCCAAGTCAATTGATGTAGCCACTGTCATCGACACGCAGTTTTACAAGCACGTGGAGGCGACAGCTCCGCAGTTCTTCTCCGACCTGAAGCAGATCCCTGCAGATCGTCGCTATCCATGACTGGAGTCTTGGTAGCAGCCAGTGGCGATGCCGTGCGCATAGGCATCGTTGACCTGCGGCTGGAGTACGTGAACGAGGACCGGGGTGAGCGCCACGTGGCCGTTGACGCGCTGACATTGGACGTTCGATCGCATGAGTTCCTGTGCGTAGTGGGCCCATCGGGCTGCGGCAAGTCGACACTGTTGGCGGCTATCGCGGGGTTCATCAAGCCGCGCGCCGGTAGCCTGACGCTCGATGGCCGACCCATTACTGGACCCGGCGCGGACCGCGGCGTGGTCTTCCAGGAATATGCGCTGCTGCCATGGATGAAGGTTATCGACAACGTGGCGCTGGGTCTCAAGTTCAAAGGCATCGCAAAAACCGAGCGCCACGCTACGGCCATGCGCTTTCTCGCAATGGCCGGGCTGGCCGACGTCGCGCACAAGTATCCACATGAGTTGTCCGGCGGCATGAAACAGAGGGTAGCGGTCGCGCGCACTCTCGCCAACGGTCCTGAAGTGATGCTGATGGATGAACCCTTCGCGGCGGTCGACGCACAATCCCGCCTCACGCTCCAAGAGGAACTGGTGCGGCTATGGATGGGCAATCGCGTGACAGTGCTGTTTGTGACACATAGTGTCGATGAAGCCGTGTTCCTTGCCGACCGAGTGGCGGTGCTCACGCCCGGGCCAGGCCGCTTGAAGGCAATCGTAGACGTGCCGATCGCGCGCGAGCAGCGCCATTGGAGCACCATCAACGCCAACCCTGAATTTATCGCACTGCGCGAACAGGTGATGGCGCTTGTGCGCGGCGTCGAGGCCGCTGAGGTTGTGTGACGATGCTGAACATGCGTCATCCGCTGTTCAGACCGTTCGCAATCACGCTGGCAATGCTGTTTGCAGCCTTGGCTTGGCAACTCTGGGCGGTGGTGCAAGGCAACGCCAAATTGCCAGAGGATCAGCGCCCTGTGACGGGTACGCAGGCAAACTACGAAGTGCTCCTGCCCTTTGCGCCTGAAAGCTATCATCAAATGCGGCTTCAGGCCATCGGACGCCTTGTCAAAGTGGAAAAGCGCAGCGTATTCCTGAAAGACGTTGCGCGCGAGGATGCAATTGCGCTGTCGCGCCAATACTGGGTGGTCGGCATGCGGCGGTGGACCGACCCATGAGCATGGCGATAATCACGCGAGGGCAGGCTCGTGTTGTCAAAGGCACGTTGGGCATTGTCTTGTTCATTGTCGCTTGGCAAGTATCCGTGCCGTTGGTCGGGCTGGGTCCGTACTTCTATCCCGGACCGGCAGATGTATTGAGGGCCTTTGAGGACTTGCTTGCGAAAGGCATCCTGCCAACCTACTTGAGGGACAGTGCAGGCCGTTACGCTGCGGGCGTGCTCATCGGAGCGACACTCGGCGTAGTTGCCGCACTTCTCATTGGCCTGAACCACACAGCCAGCCGCATTTTCGCGCCCACGATCAGCTTCATGTTTGCGATCGTCGAGGTTGCCTGGATACCAATTTTCGTGATCTGGTTTGGCTACGGCTACACCACGATCCTGATCGCGCTATCTTATGTGGTCTTCTTCCCGGTGCTCTACAACACGCTCCTGGGTGTGCGAAGCGTGCCGCCGGTGTACGTGAACGCTGCCCGCGCGCTGGGAGCATCGCGCTGGCAGCTTCTTTCCAACGTCATCCTGCCTTGTGCGCTGCCATCGATGATCACGGGCTTTCGTGTTGGCGCTGGATTTGCCTTCCGCGGACTTGTATTCGCCGAGATGGTGGCTGCCAAGACGGGTATCGGCTTTCTTATCTTTGAGGGCGCGGCCAATCAGGAAACCGCGCGCACTATCGTCGGCATGATCATCATGGGCCTTGCGTGGTTGTTCATCGACAACGTTTACCTCAAACCCGTCGAGCGCGCGACCGTCGAGCGCTGGGGTCTGGTCATTACCGCGCAGGCTAGAGAATGAGCGCACACGTTCCATCACCTGGCCGCGCGGCGGTTGGCAATTTTCTTCTGGCTGGCATCGCGCCCTTCCTGCTGTTGGCGCTGTGGTTTGTGTTGCCACATATCGTCAGCTACCAGGCCTACAAGTTACCGTCGATCGCCACAGTAGCGGGCCGGATGGTGGAGGCCTTGGCAGACGGCACATTGTTCGCGGCAATCGGTGCCAGTCTGCAACGCCTCGCGATTGGTTTCACGGTGGGCAATCTGATTGCGATCCCGTTGGGTATCGCGTTGGCCATGAACAGACATGTTGCGGATCTGCTGCGTCCGCTCTTGACTTTCCTGCAGTCTATTGCCGGCATTGCTTGGGTTCCGTTGGCTATCATCTGGTTCGGATTGGGTGACGCGGCGGTGGTGTTCATCATAGCCAACACCATCTTCTTCGCCGCCATCTACAACACAGTCGTCGGTGTCGAGTCGATCCCGAATACATTGCACCGTGCCGTTCGCAGCCATGGTGCGCGTGGCTGGCAGGTTTTCGCTGATCTGATCCTGCCGGGCGCGCTATCGCAGATCATCCTGGGGTTTCGAACATCGATGGCTTATGGCTGGCGCGCGCTCGTGGCAGGCGAGATGATCGCTGGCTCTTCTGGGCTGGGCTATATGACGATCGAAGCAGTACAGTGGTACCAGACCGAAACCATCATCATGGGCATGTTCGTGATCGGCTTGTTGTGGCTGCTCATGGACCGATTCATCTTCACTGCCCTGGAGCGCGCCACTGTCGTGCGCTGGGGGCTGATGCAGCGATGACACCGAGTGCAATTGCCAAAACCCCTCTGTCTTGGCCACGTGTCGGCCTTGGCTGCGCAGCCCTCTCTGCACGTGGCGCGGACGGCGAGAACACGGCGCGCGCGGTGATTGCACGTGCCTGGGAACAGGGCGTACGACTGTTCGATGTCGCCCCGCTGTATGGAGGGGGCCTGGCTGAAGAGCGGTTGGGCGCAGCACTGCAGGGCCTACCCCGAGCAGACTATTTCTTGTGTACCAAGACGGGTGTGACACGGCCTTACGGGCAGGATGCAACACCACCTGGTTCGAACCAGCGGCGTGGTGCCGATGTTTGGGATTACAGTGCAACTGCCACAGTTGCATCCGTTGCCCGTAGCCTGGAGCGTCTTTGCACCGACCGATTGGACATCGTGCACCTGCACGACGTAGATGGCCTCGAAGATCGGCTTGAAGGGGCGTTGGCCAGCTTGGGCGCGATGCGTACCAAAGGCCTGGTGGGCTACATTGGAGTGGGCACAAACGCTACCCGACCAGTCGAGTTGCTCTTGCGACAGGGCGTGATCGACGCCATGCTGGTCGCCGGGCGATACACCCTTCTCGACACCTCAGCCGCGCAATTGTTCGCTCAAGCCGCTTCTGCGGGCCTGCGCGTGATCGCGGGCGGCATCCTCAATTCGGGTGTGCTCGCTCTGGGCGTTGTGCCGCAGGCCACCTACGATTACCTGCCGCTGGCCCCGGACAAAACTCGGCGCGTCCATGCCCTTCAAGCTTTTTGCGCCCAGCGTGGGGTTTCGCTCGCGCATGCCGCCGTGCAATTCGCTATGTGCAATAGCGCAATTTCAACGGTGCTGCTCGGACCGCGTAACGTTGCGGAGCTGGACCAGCTTTTGGACGCCTGCGCGCAACCGCTGCCCACCGCATTCTGGGACGAATGGAGCGATTCAGGCCTGGCATCTACGACCACCGGATTTGAACCTTGATTATTGACAGCCACGTTCATTTCTGGGATCCAGCACGTGGCGACGACATCCTCATCGTCCAGCGTGACCCGGCCATGCGCCGGCGTTACGCCCCAGCTGACCTGCATCCCTGGCTGCAAAGCCACGATGTTGCGCGCTGCGTGGTCATGCAGAGCGCCCCGCACGAAGACGAGAGTCGGTATCTCATGGAACTCACAGCCGACCTTTCGTGGGTGCACGGTGTTGTCGCCTGGTCAGACCTGGAGACTGCCGAACTGCCCCAGCGACTGCAAGCATTGGGCGTGGGTGGTCGCCTGTTGGGCCTGCGTGTGATGCTGCATCGCCTGGAAGATCCGAACTGGATCGCACGCCCGGCCGTGGTGCGCGGCCTGCGCACTCTGGCCGATGCCGACCTGTCGCTGGACATGGTCACGGAACCAGTTCACCTGCCCGCCGTGCGCGAAGCCTTGCTCCTGGTGCCAGGCTTGCGCGCGATCGTGAACCATGGAGCCACGCCGCCGATTCATGCGCGCACATGGCAGCCGTGGGCAGATGGGATCATGGCACTCGCGAGCGATACGCAGGCCTGGTGCAAGTTCTCTGCATTGCCCGAGTTCGCGCTGCCACGAAGAGATTCCGATCTGGAAACACTGTTGCCCTATGCAGAGCACCTGGTGCGCTGCTTCGGCCCCGAGCGCCTGCTGTTCGCCAGCAACTGGCCCTGCTGCGACCGCGCCGGTGACTATGCCAGTTGGTGGAGCATGTTTCTTGCACTGCTCGACCGGTTGCAGGTGACGGCCGAGCAGCGCCAGGCGATGCTCGGTGACAACGCGCAACGCGCCTACCAAGTGCCCCCTGCTTTGGTGACACCTCCCTGAAAGACCCTTGCCCATGCCCCCCCAGCCCGCAGAGCAGCCCAATATCCTGTTCCTGATGTCGGACCAGCACGCGCAAAAGCTTGCCGGCTGTTATGGAGATCCGATCGTTCGCACACCGCACCTGGACCGCCTGGCCGCGCGCGGTGTCGTCTTCGACAACGCCTACTGCCCGTCACCGATCTGCACGCCGTCGCGCATGTCCCTGCTGACCGCGCGCTGGCCGTCCACCCAGTCTTGCTGGACCAACGCCGACATGTTGCCCAGCGACATTCCGACCTACCTGCATGGTCTGGGCGCGGCGGGTTACCAGCCCGCATTGATCGGCCGCTTGCATTCGATCGGACCCGACCAGCTCCACGGCTATGCCGAGCGCGAGGTGGGTGACCACAGCAGCAACTGGGTCGGCGCGACGACCCATGACATGGGTGTGCTCAACCGCACCAACGACCCTTTCCGAACCAGTCTGGTACGTTCTGGCGCGGGCTTGTCGTCCTACGAAGTCCATGACGTGGATGTGGCCGAGGCTGCGTGCAACTGGCTGCGGCGGCGGGCACGGAGCGCAGCTTCGCAGCAGAACCCGGCCCGTCCCTTTGCGCTTGGCGTGGGCTTCATGTTGCCGCACCAGCCCTATGTGGCGCGTACGGAAGACTATGCGCCCTACGAGGGCAAGGTGGGTCTTCCCACCATCCCGGCGCCGGATGCCGATGGGGATCACGCCTACCTGCGGCATTGGCGCACGATCACGGGCATCACCGATGTGACCGAAGCCGAGATACTGCGGGCCCGGACCGCGTACTATGGCCTCACCACCCGCCTGGACGGGCTTCTCGGCCGTGTGCTCGACACCCTCGAAGATCTCGGCCTGGCGGACAACACGCTGGTCGTCTACAGCTCCGACCATGGCGACCAGCTGGGCGAGCGCGGGTTGTGGTGGAAGCAGACCTTCTTCGACGAGTCAGCGAAGGTTCCGTTGATCATGGCATGGCCGCGCATGCTGCCGGCGGGCGAGCGCCGCGCCCAGGTGGTGAACCTGCTCGATGTCGGCCCCACACTGCTGGAGGCGGCCGGCGCGCCCAGCCTTCCGGGTGCCGATGGCAGCAGCTTCCTCGGGCTCGCGCGCGACCCGCGCGCTCCCTGGCTGGACCTCAGCTACAGCGAATACTGCACCGACGGCAGCGCGCGCTGGGACGAAGGTAATGCCGTGGTGCAGCGCATGGTGCGCATGGGCCCGTGGAAGTACATCTATTACCACGGCTACCTTCCCCAGCTGTTCGATCTGGCCAGTGATCCGCACGAGACGCGCGACCTGGCGAACGATCCGGCACACGCCGCGCTGTGCCGGCAGCTGGAAGCCTTGGTCCGTCGGAACTGGGATCCGGACCAGATCGCACGCCTGCTGACGGCGAAACGGGCCGAGAAGGCGCTGCTGGGGCAGTGGTGGCGCACCGTGCAACCGCCCGATGCCCACCGCTGGCAACTCAAAGTTGAAGACAACTGGATCGACCATGCCACAGATTGAACGCATTGAAATCGCACAGGTCGACATCCCACCGAAGGTCCTGCGCACCGACGCCATCCAGTCATTCGTCACGCAAGAGACGGTGTTCGTGACACTGCGCTGTGACGATGGCAGCGAAGGCACCGGCTACACCTACACCATCGGGACCGGAGGCTCGTCGGTGGTGGCGTTGTTGCGCGATCATCTGGCGCCGCGGTTGATCGGGCGCAACCCGCAGCATTACGAGGCGATCTGGCGCGATCTGTTTTTCCATACCCACGCCACGGCGGTGGGTGCCATCACCAGCCTGGCCTTGTGCGCCATCGACACGGCGGTGTGGGATCGCAACGCCCGCGTGGCCGGCCTGCCGCTGTGGCAGTTGGCCGGCGGTGCCCAGGCGCGGGTACCGGTTTACACCACCGAAGGCGGTTGGTTGCAGCTGGAGACGGAAGAGCTCGTACGGCAGGCGCAACAGGCCCGCGCCGAAGGCTTCCTCGGCGCGAAGCTCAAGGTAGGCAAGCCCCACGTGGCGCATGACATGGCGCGCCTGTACGCAGTGCGTGAGGCGGTGGGCGCGGACTTCGAGATCATGGTCGACGCCAACCAGTGCTTCACGTTGTCCGAGGCAATCAGGCGCGCCTGCCGATTCGAGACACTCGATCTGGCCTGGCTCGAGGAGCCGTTGCCGGCCGAACAGGTGAGCGCCCATGCCAGTCTGCGCGCGCACACCGGCGTGCCGATCGCGGTGGGTGAATCCCTGTACCACCCCGCGCAGTTCGCGGAATACATTGCGCAGGGCGCGTGTTCGATTGTGCAGCCTGATGTGGCGCGCGTTGGCGGCATCACGCCGTGGCTGAAGGTTGCCCACATGGCCGAGAACCATGGCATCGCGGTGTGCCCGCATTTCCTGATGGAGATTCATGTGAGTCTGTGCGCAGCAGTGCCGAATGCGCGCTGGGTCGAATACATCCCGCAGCTTGACGATCTCACGACGAGCCGCCTGCGCATCGTGGATGGCCATGCCCACGCACCTGATGCACCGGGACTGGGCATTGCCTGGGATGCGGAACGCCTGCGCGCGGGCCACCGCTTCGCGCCACTGCACGTGCACGCCTGACACCTTCGGAGAACTCCCATGAAACAAATGCTGAATGCCGACCAGATCCAGGCCTTCCAGCGCGATGGAATCCTGTTTCCCTTGCCGGCGCTGAGCGACGACGAGGTGGCGGTGATGAACAAACGCTACCTGGAGCACGCGGCCATTCTGACTGGCCGACAGGGCCGCAAGGCGTACCTGTTGCATCCCTGGCTGCACGAACTCGTCACGCATCCGCGCATCCTGGATGCGGTCGAGTCCCTGCTCGGGCCGGATCTTTTCTGCTGGGGCGGGCAATTCTTTGCCAAGCCGGTCGGCGATACCTCTTATGTCAGCTGGCATCAGGACGCCACCTATTGGGGCCTTTCTTCGCACGACGTGCTGACGGCCTGGGTGGCCCTCACGCCGAGCACCCCGCGATCGGGCTGCATGCAGGTGGTGCGCGCAACGCACCGTGCGCAGGTTGCGCACGAGGACCGGTTCGACTCCGGCAACATGCTGACGCGCGGCCAGGAGTTGAGCGTGAAGGTCGATCCTGCCACGGTCGTCAACGTCGAGCTGATGCCGGGCCAGATGTCGCTGCACCATGTACTGCTGTTTCACGGCTCCGAGATCAACCGGGCCGAACATCCGCGGATCGGATATGCGATCCGTTACATCCCCACCCACCTTCGCCAGCTCGCCCCCATCCGCGACAGCGCCCTGCTGGTCCGCGGCGTGGACAAGTTCGGCCACTTCGACCATGAGCAGGCTCCAAGCCAGAGCCTCGATGCGCAGGCTGTGGCCTGCCATGCCGATGCCACGGAGCGCCAGTTGCGCATCGTCTACGAGGGTGCCAAAGAGCGTGGCACGCTCAATCCCTACGCGCGGCCGGTGGCGCCCGCCGCGTGATGCGCGAGGGCGGCGCCAGCAGGGTGTCCGAACGACACCCGATCACCGGCATCATTTCACAACGGCCGGAATGCCGAACCTTTCGGATATCCTGACCAACCGAATCGGCCAGAAAAGCACATGAAGGGGGCTACGGTGAGAAGTCCAGATGACCTGAAGATTGGCTGCACTGCCGGTGGTGCGACGCACCACGACAACGACATCCCCGACATTGCAACCAAGGTGCGGATGGTCAAGGGTGCCGGCGTGTTCGACTACGTGGACCGCTGCCCGCCCGACGATGAGTTCCGCGCGCTGCTGAAGGCATCGGAGCACTGCGATTTGCCGGTGCGGGTCGGCGGCTGGTTCTACACGCTGGGACGTGACGCCACGCTGTTCGAGCGCAACATCCACAAGGCGCGCCTGCTGGGCTCCCAGGTGCACAACGTGCAGGTCATGACCTATCACGCCGACGGCCACCTGGTCAGTGACGCGGAGGTTGCCGACTTTTACGTCCATGCCTATGAGATCGGCATGCGCAACGATGTGCAGCCCAGCTTCGAGGTGCACGTGAACATGTGGTCCGAGCATTTCGGCCGCGTGGAACAGGTGGCGGCACTGGTTCGCCAGCGCGGCCTTCCCTTCCATATGACGCTGGACCACAGCCACGTGGTGTTCAAGATGGACAACCCGAAGGAGCAGCAAGTGCAGGGCATGCAAGCCGACATTGCAGCCGGACACCTGGAGCTGGATCCGGCGCGCCCGGGCAATGTCACGAAGAAATGGATCGACTCCAACTTCGTGCTGTTGGCGCATGCCCGGGCCGCTGTTCCTGCCAATCCGGTCAATACCTGGGCCCGGCATCCGGATGGCAGCTTCGGCCGTGGCATCCAGTATCCATTCGAGCGGCCCGCACCCGGCGAATACCTTGCGGAGTGGGAAGAGTCGCGACTAGATCCCTGGAAGCGCGTCGTCCGCGACTTGTTCCTGCACCACGCGGGAGACAGTGCCAGCCCTCTCGGCCATGTGTCCTGCGAGCACATCGTCGGCGTGGACTACGGCGCCGGTCACAAGTACTCCACCTTCGGCAACAACGTGGCCTGCGCGCGCTGGTTGCGCGCCGAGTGGCGCCAGGCGCTAGTGTAGTGCTTCGTTCTGTTTAGAACTTAAGCGGTTGTTGGCGCGAATGACCTTTGCGAGGATGTCCTGCGCCTTGGCGGTCCAGATGAAGGGCTTGGGGTTTTTGTTGTGCATGGCGAT
>Ga0247843_1002569_pt1 | contig 32443 bp, 24 predicted proteins | sample LaCruzMarch2017__FD_192420 | JGI IMG/M metagenome (GOLD analysis project Ga0247843, IMG submission 192420) | Freshwater microbial communities from meromictic Lake La Cruz, Castile-La Mancha, Spain - LaCruzMarch2017_8m | ecosystem: Environmental > Aquatic > Freshwater > Lake | place: Spain... | reverse complement strand
TTTTTTACAATTTTCTAAATGCTTTTCTTTATTTTGTTCATAATATTTTCTATTCAGTTCATTTAATACTTCTTTATTTTTTTTACGATATTCATCTTGATATTTTTCTTCTTCGGCATTTTTTTTACTCTGAATTTGTTGAAAATATTTTATTTGCTCTATATTCTCTCTTCTCTGTGTTCAGATGCGCGTTCACTTAAAGTTTCTTTATTACTTTCACAATATTCATATGCTTTTACAAAAAGTTCATCTTTGTGTTCTTCTCTGTAAATTTTATGAGTTTCCGCTATATATTCCTTATTATCTTCTTGATAAGCATATTTAGTATCTTCTTTTTTTTCAAAAATTACTTTCAACATCTACTTCTGGATCCACATCATTAAAAGCGTCAATGAAAAGATCAACTACATCTGTGAATAGAGAGATATCTTTATCTTTGGGAAGAATAAAACGATCTCTATTAGCCACTTCCCGATATTTATCTAGCTTAGATAAAACACATTTTTCAATATAATTCATTTGTTGAGCACTATTACAACTTCGACAATAAATTACATCATGATCACGAGTTTTGTTGTAAGAAGCTAATCTATCCTCTAGAATTATTGCTTTTCCCATCACAAATATTCTGTCTTTCTTATGATATTCATCTTGGATAATATATATATAATTTCTATCTTCGTATTGAGTTCTTTTTTGTTTTGTCAAAACTTTATTTTCTAACTGTTTAATACACATTTCATTTAATTTTTTTTCTTCTTCTAATCTTTTATTTTCTTCATCTATTCTTAGCTTTTCTTCTTCAAGTTCTTTGTTTTTATCTATTATCCTTTGTATTTTATATTCCCCTTTTTTTCTTAGATTAGGTAAAATATCCTCGCAAACAACTTCTTGAAATTTCTGAGCTATAGGTTTATTTGACCTCATAATTAGTTTATACAGACCTGCCTCATTAATTATATTCATAATCTGCTCACCTCCAAAGGTGTTAAGTTTCTCTGACCCCCTCCATTAAATTTTTTAATTCTAAAATGTTACAAATATCCTTAGCTACAAACCATGGTTCTTGACATGTGCCAATTATACGAATATTTTGTTCATTAAAAGAAACTGTTTCATCTATTTGTTTTATTAATTCCATTTTTATATTAGAAATCATTCTTTTTATTTATTCTTTATAAATAAAACACCCTCTTACCAGTATTTGGGCTTATCATCAAAGGGGGTGAAAACTATTCACCCCCTTTACAATTAAAAATGTCATATATAATAACATTTTTAATTGTAAAGACATCTAATTTTCCATGATTAGTTTAGCTTATACTTATCTTAGGTTTAAATAAATTCTTTATCTGTTCTATTACCTCTCTCCTCTTCTTATATCTAAATATATACTGCTCTTTTATGAAATCTTTTTTAAACTGTTTAGAATATCTTCCATCATTCTTTGAAAATGCTATATTCAATATCTCATCCATTGAATTTATTGCAATTTTTATATAGTAAAAGAAATCCACTGTGAGAAAAGAACTATGTTCTAGAAAATATTCCATACTTTCTAACTTTTCATACTGTTTTGCCGTATGATTCTCTATATCTGTTACCAAAAATTCCAATCTGGATCCAGTTTGAACCAACTGTCCTCGTCTTTTCATCTTTTCAGCCAATTGAACTTGCGCTGGCAAGCATCTTTCATAATACTCTTTTATTGTTCTAGCGTCTTTTAATTTAAACTGTTTTTCTCTTTCTTTTGGATCTTTTGGTAGTTTTGGAGCTATATAATCACCTATTTTGATCTTTTCTTTACCTTTTTCGTCAATAAAAGGTTCTAATACAGACTCGCCTTCAATTTTACAATTATCATCCGATTCTATCAAATTGTTAGTATTTCCAACTGATTTTGTCACAACAAAATCCTTATATGGAACAGAGTTAGAACAAAGTCTATTAAACTCTCGTAAAATGAAGTATAATATATCATCTCGATTTTCTTTATCCATTATTTTTGTCACAACTTTCTCATAAAGATTTCTTATAAATATAGAGGAGTCTCTTCTGTTCAAAAGCACACCTCGACGCCCTATTTTGTTTGAAACAATTCCATCCTTTCCACAGGCTTTATATAGATAGCGTTTTTTGGTGAGTATGAAGAAGCGTTCGTACAGGGCCTCCTCGAAGTCGAGTTTAATTGGCCTTGGAAACAGGCTAGAAATCTTTTCCGCAGTATCTACTGCATAATCCCATGCTTCTGCGGCTGTTTTATTTGTTAAATGTGGAAAATGAATATAATTTGAATCTGTCCTTAGTACCTATCTTCTCAGATAGGAGTAGACTATATCTTAAGCGATCATTAAGGATTGCTAACCCTTTCACGCCCACAAACGTTTAGTCGTTGAACCTTCTTCATATCCTAGCAAAATCGGACTTAGAAGCTTGGCTGCGGATTATCTCTACCCTTTGAATTTTTACTCTTTTAGTAATTAACTAAAACCATTACTTAGTTTCCTAAATAACTTAGTATCAAAGATCTAACAAGACGTCCCCGCATTTTGAATGTGTTGCATGTTTAAATTCGCACATACTAGCAGTATTTTTGATACCACTGAGACCAGTAATTAATCTCCATACACTAATTCTCCTCTATATTCTTCCACAATTGTTTTAGCTACAACTTCAATATTTGTTCGACCCATGAAGGTACAGCTCATAGCACCAGGCATGAATGGCAAATATCCTTTTTTGACCCCCCAACTACCATACATGCTGTTAGCGCAAATTTTATAGGCCAATTGTCGCTTGTCTAAAACATTATTCAACATTACCAATTCATTGACTTTCTTTTTATCTCCATCTTTTTCTAAAAGTTTTTCTATTTGTTTTTTATTATCTTTTATACCAACTCTAGTATTTTTACGAGCATCTAATAAATTTTGAAGCATTGTTGGAATGACTCCCTTAGGCTCTTTTAAAAACCTGAAATATCTTTCTTCACACATTGGATTTTTAGAAATTGTTTTAGATAATTGAGATCTTTCCTCTATATAAGGTTTCAAATCTTCTACTTTTTTGTTTATTTCATTAATGATCTCTTGTCTGCAGAATTTATTACTTTTCTTATCTCTTCTTTCTCTAAGTTCTGCTAATTCTTTCTTCACCGAATCTATATACGTTGTGAGCTTATTTTTTCTAATAACTTTTGGATCGTGAGAACAGTTATGAACAACTGTCCCGTCAGCCAAAAAAGAATGATTTTTATCAACTTCGATATCATACACTTCATGTTCTCCGACTGGTTGAATATTTACAACCTCTAATTCATAATAGGGTATATCATCAAATTTGAATCTATTTTTACAATATATAGAAGATTCATCTTTCGATTTGGAATCAACGAAACAATCATAAACTTTTATTTTTTTCATATAAGCTTCAAAAGATGGAAATTTTGTACCCCAAAAAGTAATTTTATCACCATTTTTAGGTCTTCTATTTGAATCTATACACGCCAATTTATTTGGAAAAGCGTAATGATTGTTTAATATTATTTCATTTTTTCTAATTATTTCATGACCTTTTACAACTGCTTCATCCCAAGTCATTGTTTCTTTTAATTTCTTTATTATTTTAAACGAATTGTCTCTTTGAAAAAACACATTCTTCATTAATTTCTTATAACTGCAAAAGGCTTCTAGCTTAAAAGATTTATATATACAGTATCTAAATCCTATGAGGTCATTAAAAAGTATTACATCATTAACATTGATATTTAAATTTGTAGTAAAACAATCTTTTGCGTCCTTTTTTTGATATGGTCCATTGATATAACTTCTTATATTAAAGTTTTCTAATAACAAATGTTGTAAAGATTCAATGAAGTTTTTTAAGTTTTCTAAATGAGAATTATTCTTAGATTTACAAAATAAAATTGTATGATAATTTTTTTGTTTATCTGAATAATTTGGAGGAGAACCATCACCGCCAAACATTCCAGCAATGAATTCTCTTTTTAAAATTATTGGACATTTTTCATCTGTTATAAATTCAGGAAGTTTACTTTCTCTGTCCATTCTACCACCATAACCATCTCCTATTTTCCATAAAGAGCTATTATGAAATTCAAATGGTACACATATACGGAAATATTTACTTCCACAACTACCTTCCATAAATTTATAATTAGGTTTTACACCGCATACAAATTCAATATCATTAATAACTGATTCTGTATCAACTATATCACCTGTATAGATTGTTGCTTTATTGTAATCTATAGAACCATCAGTGTAAATCATACCAAATAATCTACAAAATATTGAAAACCTCTTCACTTCTTTCACAGAAGACATATTTAATTTCAATACACCGAAATCTAATCTAAAATCTGAAACATAATCTTCGAAATTAGTTTTTGGAAAAGTAATACTTTTCTTTATTTTAGTTTTCTTTATAAAAATATCTTTTGCCTCAATCCATTCATTTTCTGAAGTCATAATTTTATGGTCGGGTGTACATATTAGAGTTGTTCCATCTTCATAAGTGATTTTAACACATTCTTTTTTTCCTTGATTAAAAAAATTAGTTTGATTTTTATATTCAAGGTGATTAGTTTCATTTGAATGTGATAATATTTTATTACATCCATCATGTAAATTTTGTATTTCTATACCAAAACCATCTACTGTAATATTAGAACCTTTCACCAGGCACGAAATATGGTCGCCCCATTTCATCACATTACATTTACTGTCTGGAATTGACTCATCTGTTACTAAAGTTGAAAAATCAATATTGTAAGCTATAATCGTTTATACCTTTGTTTTCACAAAGGACTAGACTGTATCTTAAGCAGATTCAAGTTGATTAAACTATCATCATCTACCGACACCCGTGGCATACTAAAACTTAAGTATACACTCGGTCGTTGAAGGAGTATCATATCCTAATCATATCGGACTTAGATACTTTACCTGCGGATTGCCCAATCTCTAACTTTATTACCATTGGGTACGGTTGTTAACCGTGTTCCCTTTATAAGTTTCCGAATAAAGGTGGTAGTTAGAGCTCTAAGGGTGTTCCCGTCATTATAAGGTGTCTTGCCTTAATATGTATACTAAGACTAGGTAATAACTCTTTTAAAGTTACCTTTTTCAACCCATTTTAATTAAGTTGTGGGATATAAACTACAGTTATGAGAAACTATACCATTAGCTAAAAAGTTATGAACTGTTTCAACTTCAATATCATAAACTTCTTGTAAACCATTATTTTCAATTTTAAGTATTTTTTGTTTATAATAAGGTATAATTTGATCATCGCTTTTAACTATATATTTTTTAGATTCGAACCATTTTTCAACACCAATATTTGTAATATAACTTTTAGAATTTGTTTTTTTATTGGTTGAATGGAATGTTTTAAAAGATGATGCTATGTTTACCTTATAATTTTTATTAACACAATAAACAAATCCAATTTCTTTATTAAATTTTAAAGTATCGTTGGTTGATATGGTTAAATATATCTTGTATCTTTTATTTTCATTATAATCTTTGGGTTTTATAGAATTTTCTTTATATATAACTAAATAAGGATCATGAACGTTAACGTTTATACCTATTTTTTGATGCATTTTTTTTAAATTTTCGAAAGTTTCTTTCATACTATCGATACAATTTTCAGTTGTTGTCCATTCAAACTTTATATTAGAAAATGAATGTTTTGATAAAGATGGACACGAACCATCACCCCCATACAAACCTCCTAAAAACGATTTAATAATAGAGTTTGGGCAATTTTTATCAAGAAGAAAATAGGGAAGTTTCATGTTTTGAGTTGCTCTTTTTCCTATTACAATATCTTTCAGCGAATGAAGCATTTTTGATACAGATTGTGGTATATTTAAACAAAAAGTAATACCTTTCTTTTTTCTTTCCACATCATCACTATCTCTTTTCCTTATAATTACATCTTTATTACAAAGTTTCATCATATCTTTTTTGAAATTCTCTGCGTCTATTAATGTTCCAAAACAAGCCTCGGATCTTTGATGAATATTAATTTTAGGATCAACAATTTTGTTATCAACATATTCACTTGTTTTTTTTATATTTTCAATTTTAAGATTATTTGACATTATATGATACTTGTTTGTTTTATCTTTTTTGAGATCATTCCATATTTCATAAGACAATTTCACTATTTCTTTATTGTTTAGTAATGGGTTCATTATTTTTAAGTTATTAACCTCGTTTTTATAATAGTACCAGTATCCAGATTTCGGTTTTTCTTTATCGCCCGGTTTTTGTATATAATTGCAGTCTGTTTTTTGTATTCGTTCATTAAGTAAAGCCATAATATTTTTACTATTTTTGGCCATCTTCCATCGTTGAGATAATTCTTTATTAATTTCTTTACTTTTAATACCAGGAAATTCTATTTTAATTTTGACAATCTCATCAGTCATAAAAACAAGATAACAAGATTTTTTATTTTTCCTATCCTTTTTATCCTTTTTATCCTTATTAATGTTAACATTTTTTAAAGAGTCATCTTGATCTTTAGGAATGAGAATATAATACTTTTTTAGTTCTTCTTCATTATTTTTAATAATATTCCATCGTATACCTAATTCTTTGAAAATATCTTTGCTTTTTAGTTCAGGCTTTTCAATAGATATTTTACCGTATTCAACTTTACTAAATATTTGATAAATGTTTATAGGTCGTTTATTGTTGCTACCACCATTTTTTTTAAACCGCTTATCAGGTTTTAAATTTGATTTTATCCTATCCTTATTTTCATAATATTCTTTAATTTCTTCAAACGTTTTTCCATTAAAATAGGTTTGATTTTTTTTACAAGACTTTGTATCATAGTGGAGATTTAAAGCGTAATCAGAATTAACTACTTTATTACAGTAAATACAAAATCCTTCTGTAACATTACTTTCATATATGCTTCCATCTGATAGTATATAACCTAACATTCTGGAAAAAGCCAGAGTCTTTTCTCTTTCAACTTCATTTTTCATATTAAAAGTATATCCATCAACTTCTAAAACCCAATCTTTTTCATTATCATATGAAATATCTTCAGGATATTCTATTCCACACATAACTTCTTTATTTTTTAAATCTTTAGCTTCACACCAAGTTCCATCATATAACATAAATTTATGTTCAGGTGTACAAGATATAGTTCTTCCATCTTGTAGATAAATTTTAACAGTTTCTTTTAAACCTTTTTTTTGTAAACCATTTATGAACTTAAAGTTTTCAAAACCTTTTTCGTTAAATCCCAAAACCAGATCATCATTTTTCATTTGATCTATTCTCCTTGATGTCCCATTTGAAAGTGTTACCAATGTATCTCCAGTTAAACAGAAATCAAATGGAAGAACACGGTCATAAATTCCTGGAACTGGTGGAAAAACATGAGCACCTACATATCGGTCACTTTCTTTTGCAATATATCCATCTTTCTCTACAACCATGTTATTAGCAAAGCAATATTTGTAAACTTGTGAGTATACTTTTATTTGTTGTCCTTGAGTATATAAGGAGAAGATCGAAGTCCCCACTGTTTTTGCCATCTCACATAACCCTACCCAACTTTGTAATTTATCCATCAGCTTGACTACCAAGGCTGAATCCTGAATACAATATTTTCCGACCTGAGATATGGCCTTAATTGCTTTTTTACTATAAGTTCCATCTTTTTCTTTTTTAGTACCAATTCGATAACATTTAAAAATACCTTTAACGCTTAGTGGATCTTTGGAATCATCTTTCAAAAAATATTCTGAAACAGTTTTCAAACGATAATTGTCCATTTTGAAATCTCTTTGAATCAATGGTAAAAGATCAATAAATAATCTACCTTCAGCATCAAGTAATTTAAACTCCTGATTTTTGAATGCAGATGATGACCACTTGATAACTTTTTCTTTTGAATGATTATACTTATGAAAACCCATCTTATCAAATTCACCGATGCAAAAAGATGTGCATTCAGATTTTGCCCTAGCAATCATATATGGTAAATCAAACCCAAGAATATTATATCCAACACAAACATTCGGATTTTCTTTTCTAATTAATTTCGTAAATCCTACCAATAAATCTGATTCTGTTTTGAAAGCATAAACGATAGCGCCTTCACCAACTAATTTTGGATCTGGTCTACCTAACGAGAGTAAATATTTCTTATAATCTTTCTCTTCACCTCCTTCTTTCGAAAAAACACAAGAGATTTGAAATATTTTATCACCAGGATTTTCAGCTTTAGGCATAGCTGAAGGATTCATCGAATTGACTTCAATATCAAACCCCATAATTTTGGGAATTGCTAATGTTTGTTTATCCATTCTTGCCAAATTTCTCCAACTAACTTTGTATTCCAAATCACACAAAGTGACTTTATCTGCACTTTCAACTTTTTTACCAGCAAAATTAATCCATCCGGCCGTAGGTATGTCTTTGAAAGTAGTTAACTGCAATATAGGATCAGCATCAGATTCGTGAACTTTTAAAACCAAACCATTTCCAATATTAGGAACATTTAATGGTCTTTTCAATCTATAAGTAAGCATGCTAATATCATTTTTACTCGAGAAACAACAAAAAAGATATGGAAAAAGTTTTCGAGTGCCATCTTTATTAAGATGAGCATAATATAAGCGGTGTTTCAACATTAAACTTTTCTTGATAGGTTTATGTTCACCAAGCATTTTATCAATTTGATTAGAAAGATATTGTGCTTTTGTTGTATCCCAATGGATATATTCAGGTAGTTCGATATATACGTAAGGAGTGAAGTCATTTACAATGACACAAACGTTACGATTATCTTCAGTCAGCCCATAAATTCTTATACATGTGACATTTTCTTCTTTGTCATCAATAAACCAATAATAAGAAAATAGGGAATTTTTTTCCATGTTGTTTGTTAATTTTAAATATTTAAAATTTTAAAATTCAATTTTTTTTTATTTTCTTAGCGATCTTTTCTTGGATCTTTTCTTGGATCTTTTCTTGGATCGTCGTCTTGATAGTTTCTTTGATATTTTCCCTAAGTCAAATGACTTTAAAAATTGTTGTATTTCTATTTTTTTACCTTCTATATTTTCTTTATCTTTAGTTATTTCATTTATTTCAGCATTTTCAGCATTTTTTTTTCCATTTCTCTTATTTCGATATTTTCGTTCAATATTGACAAATTTGTTTTAATTGTTTGTATTGTTTCTCTTGTTTGTTTTGTTTTTTTTTCTATATCATTCAAAATTTGATTAATTTCAATCAAATTTTTTTCGGTATTATGAGTGCAATTTGTATATATATTGGAATGTGTTTGGGTTTTAAGAAAATATATAAGATCATCAATATTCTTATTAGTATATTTAATAGTTTTTTCTTTTTTACCATGATTATCATATATGATTATAATTAATGTTGCATTTAATACATCATTAATAATTTTAATATCTAAATAATATTTTTTTCAACCTTGATCCATTCGCTGCAATAAATGCAATTACCATCTGACCAAGAAACTTCAACTTCATAATTCATTTTATTCTTTATTTTATAATAAATTTTATTTATTTTTTTTATAAGAATAAATGAATTTTTCTATTTTTAAAGTTTATCAAATTGAAAATGAAGATGTTCAATTGAACTTACAAATTAATTTGAAAAATGAAAAAGATTTTAAATTCACGTTGCAATTCAAAAACAAATTAGAAATAGATGGATTTCCATCTATAATCATAAATCCAAATTTTTCGTTTGAAACTATTGATTCCAATGAGAATAAAGTAAAAATAGATTTCAATATGACTCATGAAATTGTGAATTTCAAATCTGATCAAGAATCAAATATAGAATCACCAATAGAAGAACCAATAAATGATTCAGAATCGAATGTTGTTTCGGACGTTCAACAGAATCTAAATATTGAAAATATAACACTTAGCAGAGAAGACGAACTTGATAATATTAGCGAAGAATTTCGGGATGAAATCGATAAAAAATTCAACCATAATGACGATAATGAAAATAAACAATTAGTTGAAGTAATTACAAATTTCAATAAACATTTAGATTATATTATGCTTAAACTCGAGTCTGGTGAAAAATTTGGAAATCAAATTCATGAAAGTGATAAAGAAATCACACCACACCCTCCTAAAGAGATCAAACCTCACCCTCCTAAAGAGATCATACCTCACCCTCCTAAAGAGATCATACCTCACCCTCCTAAAGAGATCATACCACATCCTCATCCTAAAGAGATCAAACCTCACCCTCCTCAGGAAATCATACCACATCCTCCTCAAGAGATCAAACCACATCCTCCTCAAGAGATCAAACCACATCCTCCAAAAGAAATCACACCTCATCCTCCTCAGGAAATCATACCTCATCATCCTAAAGAAATCATAGCTCATCCTCCTCAGGAAATAGAAAATATACCCCATCATAATAAAAATAAAAAAATAAATGATGTGATAAATGAAATACAAAAATCAAACTTGTGTAATAATGTTGAAAACAATCTAATTGAAATAATAATTAAACACATGACAAGTATAGAGTGTTATAATATGGTTGGAGAAGAAAAGAAAAATCTAGTTATGAATAGTATAGAAAGCATTTTATTAAGGAATGATAATAAAAATAAAAATATTTTATTAATTTTAAGTTCGAAATTGATAGATACGTTTATCGCTTTTGACAAACATAAAATTAACATCGAAGACAGAAATAATTATTTATCCTGTTTCGGTTGTAGATAGAAAGAAATCTCCTAATTCAGTAACTTTCTTAACCATATTAGGTTAAGAAAATAGACGATAATATCACTTTTATTATAAAATTTTGAGTATATTTATCCTTGTTTATTTCTTAATCTTGTAACTATCTCTAAAAATTTACCATCTCCTGCATCTCTATCATACAGTTTGTACCATATTTTACTCATATCTTCAAAATTAGTTTTGATTGGTCTCCCACAATGATAATCAAAGTATGTATTATATTTTTCTGGTTCTGAATATCCCGGTTCTGGTATATAAGGATTATGTTTATAAAAAGAAGCCGTGATTGTATTAGTCCATAATTCTTTCAATAAAGTTTTCATATCTAAATCGCTGATATCAATTGTATCCATTGTATTGTTTGAAAGTTGTTTTTTTAGTTTAAATTTATTATAAAAAAATCAATTTTTTCCAAAAAAAATCATATTATATATTAATATTATATTTATTGAGGGTGTTTTTAAAGTATATATATATATAATATAATATTAAACACAAACAACTGGTTATTATTTTTTCTTTTTTTCTTGAACTATTATAAATAAAGAATAGAATGACTTTACATACTTTCAATAACAAGCGCGATGAGCCTGATTCAAGAGATTTTTTATTGGAAAAACATTTTAAATTAAAATCTTTCCGTTTACCTAAATGGATAGATCTTCGTATAAATTCGGGATGTCCTGAAATTTTACATCAAGGAACATTAGGTTCTTGCACAGCATGTGGATCTTCAAATGCATTGAGATTTATTTTGAGAAAAAATGGTGAAAAAGAATTTCAACCTAGTAGATTATTTATATATTATTTCACAAGAGTTATAGAAGATACTGTCGACGAAGATGTTGGTGTGGAAATTCGTAATGCACTGAAAGCAATAAAAAGGAATGGAGTATGTTCTGAAATAGAATTACCGTATGATATAGAAAATTTCACTAATAAACCATCAGAATATTTAATTCAATCTGCCAAAAATCACACTTATTCATTTAACTATTATTCTGTTAGAAATAAAACCAGATCCATTAAAACCGCATTGTGTAATGGATTTCCTGTTATATTTGGATTCGAATTATATTCTAGTTTTGAATCAGACGAAGTTAAGTCAACTGGAATCGTTCCTATTCCGGATTTAGAAAAAGAAGAATTTTTAGGAGGTCACTGCATGGTTATATACGGATATAGAGATTCATCTAACACATTTATTTGCATGAATTCGTGGGGTAAATCGTGGGGTGAAAAAGGATTTTGTTATTTACCATACGAGTATGTTAGTAAATATGGATATGATTTATGGACTATCAATAAGTTTGTTATAAAATCAGAGACAAATTCTTTGAAGAAGAATACAACATTTATCGAATGGTTTAACTCGTTGATAACTTCCATAAACTTATTTTTTTGTAAAATAACCCCCCCCCCCTAAAAATTGATTTTTTTTATAAAAAAAATATAACAAAATAACAAAAACTTATTATATCACAAAATGTTTCCTTATCTTATCACATTTAATAGCAATCCCATTTGTTTATGCAATAAGATAAATATTGAGAGCAAATTAAAAGGAATGTCAATTCATCGATACCATTCAGAATACACTATTCACCTTATAGATAATATAGGAGAATTTTATAACTCACGTAGGGTTAAAATTTTATATGAAAAAGAAAGAAAAACATTTAAGTACTTTTTGGATGACATTTTGATCGAAGAGAGTTCCTTTCAATCTATGCTTTTAGAAATGTAAAAAAATGATTTTAATCTTAAAAAAATAACAAAATTCAAACTATCAAGAAATGGTGAAAACTAACAAGAAATTGAACCTTAATCCCTATGCAAATGTCTTTATACCTAACAAACTAAAAGAAAATCCTATATGGACAAATCCTGTATCTGGTCAAACAGTTATGTTTTTATGCACAACAAAAAATCTACCAAAAAATTTGTAACCTGAAAAAATTGATTTTTTTATAAAAAAATAATTATAAATTCACACCTAGTCTTTTGGATATAATATGACAACAATTTCAAAGAATCCATTCGAATGTTTGTACGAATCAGATGAAGAAGAAAATCCTATACTACCAGAACATATTCTAAACATGATCACGTCTTTCAATTTGACGCCTACCCCGACCGCTTTATTGATCAAATATAGATTTGGTGAGCGGTATTATGGGATTCGCACCATTTACGAAATAAATCTTCTACGAGAAGAAATGGAAAAGGCTAAAGAAAAATACGATGAAGTATGCATTGAATCTAGAAAAGAAAGAAGTGAATGTTATAAAAGAATTTCTGAAATAGAGGAATTGTGTGCGACTCAATGTAAAACATCCAATAAAGGATGCTTTCATTATAATGAAATAGAATGGATTTGGAGACTATGAACAATATAAACATAGAAAAGTTGGAAAATAAACGGATGTTTATGATAAAATTAAGGGGTATTTTATCATTTATAAGAACAAGATAATGAATTATTTAATTTTAAGAATAATGTATTGTAATACAATCAATAAATAGAATATGATTATAGATTATTTTTTAAAAAAGTACCCCGTTTTGATAAACTTGTTTTTACCTTATATTGTCATAGAAAATATCGCATTTCATTTTTTCAATTTAACAAGAATTGTAATTGATAATTTGAATTTAAAAATAAATAAAAATAAGTTAAAAATGACAGAATATAGTAATACGACTGTTTTAAATTTAGATGATGATGATTATATTGATGATTCAGAGAATGACAATCAAATTCTGAACGATGAAGACAATTTTAAAAAACATATCTTTGATATGAGTTTAAGTTTGGAATTAAGAATAAATATAATATTAAAGTATTATTCAAATCACCCCGAAGATTTTTTAGAAATTATTAGTCGAATCAATGGTATGTATTCTTTTAGTGGAACAAAAACGTTAGAAAAATTTATTTATTCTGTTATAACAGAAACAGATATATCAAGCTTTTTAAAAATAGAATGTTCCATGAGCTTGTTAAATTTCAAAGAATTAGAAGAAGAGATATTCGAAAAAGACGACGAAAGCTTCAAAGAAATTAAACGAAAAAGTAACGATGAAATCAAAGTTAGAAATGATGATAGAAATTTATTAGCTTATAATGCACTTAATATAGTTTGTTCTCAATTAGATGAAAATTTATCAACTCCTTATAAAGTTGAAACTATATGTGAACTTATGAAAAATTATAAATATAAAGAAGAATCTATACTTTATTTTTTTAAAATTATAAACAACTATATATTAGACTGTGATTACAGATATAAAACGATTCTTTCTCTAGAAAGACGAGATATTATTGAGAAAAAGTTCTTTATTTTCGAGTCATGTTTCGAGTTTTTGAAAAAAACATTTAATTTCACCATGTATAGAATTTTAGCTTCTCAAAATTTGCTCCAAAACTTTGAAATTAGTGACGAAAAACGGTTCATTATAGAAAACACTCTACTATCTTTTGCAAAAGATGAAGATTTGGAATATAATCTTAGAGCTGACGCCGCTGATGTATTATTAAATTTAGGAACTGAAAATATGCAAAAAGAAGGGCGAAATATTATTTTTTCTTTAGGACAAATTAATGGGGTTAACAAAACTATATTTGATAATGCTCAAAATGTTCATGTAACTGAGATTGAAAAATCTGTTTTGGAAATTATAATACAATTATCGAATTATCCAACAATGAGAGTGGAAAATAACCCAATCGATTACGAATATGTTCAGAATGCAATTTATAGTGTCATGGATGAATTATTAAAATTCGAATCGGATTTAGATATGGTAAAAAAGAATAGGATTCAAATATCTTTTAACAGAATTTACATGGATAAAGCTTTATATTTCAATAACTCAGTATCTAATATTTTAGTAAAAGTTTGGAGTTATATCAATAATAATGAAAATAAAATGGAAATGATAAAAAGATTAGTTGAAGAACTTGATGAAATGTCAGGCACTTGTTCTTCTGGATTCGCTTCTCGTATTATAAATTCTATAACAGGATTTGGTGAATTTAATTTACATATTTCATGGGAAGATCAAATTGTTAGTAATTTTTCAGGTAGATTAAATGCATATGCAAGAAAAATTACGAATGAAGACTCCTTGTTTTTCAAAGACGAAATTTTTAGTGAAGTTTTTAAGCTTTTTATAATAGATAATAAACTATTTTCAGGTATGAATCTTGAAATGGAAGATCGTAAAAGCAAATATTTATTGAATAAGAAGATAGAAAATGTGAAAATAGAATGTGTTGAAGAGTTTGCAGAGCATGTCATCAATGAAATGACTGTGACTTCTTCAAAATTTGCTAATAGACAACATTTTTTGTTGTTTTTTAAAACATATATGCCTTTAATTTACAACGAATTATTTGAAGAGTTTAAAAATTTAATAACAGAATCCGAGTTCGACTTATCTTTTCGACGCGCAATTTCCGTATATGAAGGTGATATTTGAATATGAAATGATTTTTATACTTTTTTTAGTATAAAAATGGTGAAACTTATAGAAATAATAATAAGGTTTATTTATAAATTAAAATATATTCTACTCTGATAAAAAAATTGTTTAGGCTTCTATTCTAAATCACTTTCACTTTCATCATCTTTCTCTACAACTTTTCGAATGATTTGCTTCTTCTTTGACTTTTCCTTTTCATCCTTCTTTTTCTTCTTCTTTGGCTTTTCCTCTGTGTCGCTATCCTTGTTTTTCTTCTTTGTAATAACCGGTGATGCCACTGGTGATGCAACCGGTGAGGATCCAGGAGTCTTACAATAAATAGGAGTTGTTGGATCAGAACCAGGAGTTGGATAAGGAGAACGACCACCTGTAACAGGAGTTGATGGTATTCTAACCGGAGAAGTTTGGACAGAAGAACTTGATGTTGAGGTTAGTTCGTTTCTCTTATCTTTTGCAATTTTTTTATATTTCTTAACAATATCATCCTTTTCATCCTTTAATTCCTTCCAGTCTGCTTTGATCTTCTCGTAAATATCCTTCTTTTTCATATCAGGATTGGCTTCAGCCACCTCAGACTCCATATCCTTAAGATAATAGTAGAAAGGTGATTCTGCCTTTTCAGATTTAACAACCTTAGGCTTCTTCACCTTTTCAATCTTTTCTGGAATATTGTGAAGAATTCTATAAGATTTCATCTTATCTTCATATTCAGCCTTCTCCCTTTCGGCTTCATCGAGGTACTTTTGAAAGAGATCCTTGTTACTAACTTGAATCTCTTTCCAGCGCTGTCCAAGTAATGAAGTAATCTCTTTGTGATCAACTCCTGGATTAGACTCAACTATATTATCTCTTTCAGCCGAACAGAAAATGATATAGGATGACTTGGGTTTCTTGGGTTCATCGGAGGCAGTGGGATCTTTCTTATCTTTTTTTTGTTTAATTTTGTTAGACTTGAGAAATTCCTCAAATTTTTGTCTCACATCCTTATTCATAAGAGTCTTCTTAAATTCTTCTTGTTCAAGAGAAGAGTTGGATGCAACAATATTAGAGGTAAAATCAATAAAAAGCTTAGCAAGTTTGAAAGACATTTTAGTAGTTTTTGCTTGAGAAATCAAAGGTGATTATAACCAGAAAAAATGTGAAAAAAATCAATTTTTTAGAAGGGGTCTGCAATAAGGTTTAATTGCACTATAGAAATGATACAAGAAGATGAAAATAGTCAAGATTATTAAAAAGATAACAAATTCTATAGGTAGAACTCGACCATTATAGTTTTCAACACAGATTGCTACGAAGATAGGAACAACAAAAATATATGAAATAAATTGATTACTGGCATTTTTATTAAAACATATTTTTCTTTATGGAATTTTTAAAGAATTTTTGCATTCGTCTATATAATTAAGTAATATTACAGTAATAAATACTATTATGGTAATAATTGTAAGTATATCAACCATTTTTATTATATTGTAATATAATAAAAATATTATAAATCAAACTGTATTCAACTCTTCCTTTTTTTGAAGAAAAGTATGATATGTTTTATCATCCATAGGACATTTATTTTCTATAAGTAATTTCAATGTATCGAAATGATTATTAGAAAAAGCTTCAGAACATGCATACTCATCTACTTTACAGTTGTTTTTTAAACACCATTTTATCACATGATTGTGACCATTAGATGCAGCATCAGCTATTGTCCAAGAACTCCATTTACATTTATTTTTTCTAAGAAATTTCACCATCTTTAAATTCCCATTTGATGCAGCATTTGAACATGTTGTTTCACCATATTTAAATTTGTTTTTTACAGCCCATTTAAGAACTTTCATTGAATTACATTCCGATGCTATATCACAAACATATTCAGATAATAATGGAACTGATTTAACAACCCACATTATTTTATCAATATTTTCAGATTTTATTATATTTTGTAGTTGGTCTGAATTCCATACAAGATTCGTCATTATCCAATTATAAATTTCATGAGACGATGCCAAGTTACAAATTATATTATTGTATAAACATCTAGATTTCATCAACCAATCTAATATATCGATTGATTCTTTGTCAATAGAATGAATAAAAAGTGATGGTATTAAATATTTATTGGAATTTCTGATATTATCTTTTAAATATTGAAGAACATTTGTATTACCATATTTAATCGCTTTTCTAAACATACTCCATTTTTTTATTTTATATTCATGATCAATAGCCCATTCAATCAATTCAGGACTTGAAAATAATAATGAATCCTTAGGAAACGTTTTTTTCCCAATCATTTCATTGAAAGTTTTACAAGTTTCAGACAGAATCATGTGTTCACTTGGGTGAATAAACTGAAAAATATAATTCAAAGTGTCATGATTTAAAATGTAATCCATTTCATTTATTCAAATTATTTTTGAAAAATAAAATAAAAAATCATTTTTCTTTGATTTTTTTCTTTTGAAATCGTTAGAAGCTCGAGTATATTCATTGGAAATACTTGAACTAAATAAAAATGGAAAGAAAACAAGTAGTTGCTGTGTTATTTGCTGAAAGAAAATGCTATTTAAAAACGAAAATTAAAATTGAATTTAAAGAAAAAGATATCTTTAAATTAATAACAACAAAATGACTGACATTATTAACCCCGAAAAAAAGCAATTAGTTTTCCCCGAATTTGAAGATATAAAAGTTTCTACGAAAACTTTTATTGTTATGACAAATTTGGTGATTAATCTAAAGAATTTATTTGAGTTTCTTCCCATAACAGAGTATGCGTTTGTGCCTAAGAAAAGAGGTCGCAAAAAGAAGAATAATCAAGTAAATCCGAATAAGAATGTTCCTCCGGGCTCGATTGTTACTATGAAATATGAAAATAATATTAGGGGTATTGATTTAAAACAAAAAAAGTCGCATGCAAAGAAGAAGAAAAGCAAGTGGTTTCGAAATTCTTTCACTGTTGTAATTATTTTAGACGATAAGCCTATTAACTTTAAAATTTGTCAAAATGGAAGGTTTCAAGTCACTGGGGTAAAACACGATGTGCAAGTCGAAGAATGTATAAAATGCATCTGGTCTCATATAAAAAATGAGGAAGAAAATATCTTTAAATTTACATCGGGCGATTGTTTGGAAACCATCTTTATACCTGCTATGAGAAATATTGACTTCAGCATCGGTTTTCTTGTTGATCGAGAAAAACTTGCAAAATATATGAGTACCCAGACAGAATTTCATTCTCTATTGGAGACATCTTTCGGCTATACGGGTGTAAATATCAAGATCCCCTTAAATAAAGATATAAAAACGATGGAAATTAAAAAATTTACTTTCAAAGGTGATGATATCATTGAATCTTTCATGAAATATTCGGACTATCTTAAGCTCCTTCCCGAAAAGGATCAGCAAAAAAAGATAAAAAAGGAACGCTATAACACCTTCTTAGTTTTTCATTCTGGAAGAACTATATATAGCGGCCTATCAGCCCTATTTATGAGGGACTCTTACTACTATTTCCTTGAGATTATCAAGGCATCTTACGAAATAATTGAAGAGCGATTAGACGCTTAAATTGAGATTTTACACTTTTATAGTATAAAATCGGGGAGAAAATCTAATTAGATTTACAGATCAAAATTAGCCTGTTGAAAAGGATTTTGTATGGGAAAGGTGAAATCGGGGAGAAAATCTACGACTTTTTGGAAAAACGTTCCGGATTAATATTCCGGAACGTTTTTCTAAATAAATGTAGATTTAAAGATCGAAATTAGCCTGTTAAAAAGGATTTTTGTATTGGAAAGGTGTTGTGTGGGTTTAAATCATGGAAAAAAACTAAATCTAATAAAAACCGCCAGGTAAAAAAAGTTAATCAGTAATGTATTTAGATCCATCTAATTACGATTCTGATTAACTTTTTCGCTGATAATTTAATCACGATTTAAAGAAATGTCTTTAGATATAAAAAAATGACAACTGAATTGAAAAAAGCAAATAGTTCTGAAATATATGATGAATCATCTGACGAAGAAGAAACTGAAAATGTAAAAGATTTGACAATTTATGATGATGAAAAAAACAAATATTATATTGGATCACAAGTTTGTGAATTATTAGGTTATAAACATAAAACTCGATCTATAAATAATGTAAGTGATAAAAATAAAATTACTTTTAAAAATTATACCGGTAATAAAGAACCTGCTTTAGATCCACGACAAATTTTAATAACAAAAGAAGGTGTTTATGAATTGCTTCACAAAAATAAAAAAATACCTCTATTTGCAATTGATATTTTGACTAAAGCGAATATTGAAGTTTCCAGAATTATTAAAGATGATAAAGATGAAGATGACGATGAAAATGAACATGAAGAAGGTGAACTAACAACATATTCTTACATTAGTAATGGTATATATTTCGAATATTTTATTGGATATCAAATCACAAGCTTAATTGGTTATACTAATGTCACTCAAGCTCTAACTAATGTTTCTAAACAGCATAAACTTGAATTTAGAGATTATCCTGGTGTAAAAAAACCTCTTATAGATCCAAAAACTATTTTAATTACCGGAGATGGTGTAGTTGAGCTTCTTATTAAAACAAGAAAACGTTTGACACCCGATATTCTTCATATGCTAAAAAAATTTGGTATTGACACAACAAATCGAAAATGTTTAACTAAAGAACAGCAGACATTATCAGCAATAGCAAATGCTTTTAAGACTGAAAAAATAGATGATCAGTTTAAAGTAGGGAAATATTATTTAGATATGTATTTTCCAGAATATAAAATTGTAGTAGAATGTGATGAGAACGGGCATTCTGATAGAAAACCTTATAAAGAAAGGGAAAGAATGGATTATGTGAATAAAGAATTTGACATAAACGATACTCACTGGATGAGGTATAATCCAGATGAACATGATTTTGATTTATCAAAAGTCATAGGAAGAATATATAATAGAATAATTTTAGCAAAGAAAGATTATATGGATAAGGAATTTAGAGAATTCAAAGAGAAATTCGACGATGAAATTAGAGTTGAGAAAGAAGAAACATGGATGAAATTGGAAATTATTGATAAAGGAAAATTTGCTGCGCCTCCAAAAGACTACCTCATAGAAAAATTAAAAAAATATAATATATCTGATATAGCACAACATTATGGAATTTCAACAAATCCGGTTAGTAAATGGCTCAAACAATATGACCTCAATATAAAAGATTTTCATAATTATGACCCACCATCAAAAGAAGATTTAGTTAAGGTTTCAACAAATAAATCCCAAACTGAAATAGCGAATCATTATAATGTATCATGTCACATAGTGAGAAAATGGTTAAAAAATTACGATTTAAATATATACGACCTTAAAGAATCTCAAACACAAGTTACAAAAAATGAACTTATAAAACTTATTGACGAAACCTCTTCTAAAGAGGAATTGGCAGAAAAATTAAATGTAAGTGAAAAGACTATGGATAAAATAATCCAATCTCATAATATAGATAAGATGCCAAGTAAGGAAGAATTGGAAAAAAACTTACATCTAAAAAGTAAGGATGATCTAGCCGTATTTTATAATACATGTCGAACAACATTGAGAAAATGGATAAAATCATATGGTTTAGAAGACATTAGATTTACAAAAACAACTCATCGACCAATAATAGTAACTCAAAATAATATACAAATAACATATGAATCTATGAAAGAGCTTGAAAAAGAACTAAATATGAGTCATTCTAAAGTAGGTGAATGCATAAAAAATAAAGAAAAATACAAAGGATATGAATTTAGATATGTCGATGAAAAAATTTAAATTTTATACTGAATAATTAGTATAAAATTGTATATATCCATATAAAAAAATTATTTAGATTCATTAGAATATAATCATTTTCTAATTTTAGAGAAAATTCGGAAAGTCTACTACTAACAACAGCCATTTTTATTTATATAATCCAATTCCCATAAATTAATAATTTCAAAGAAAATGCTATTTAAAGATTACGTAATATATATTTGGATAGTACTTTTTAGTATCTATCCACAAGGAGAAGTGCCCGAGCGGTCTAAGGGGGATGACTTAAGATCATCTGTATTCGTACTCGTGGGTTCAAACCCCACCTTCTTCAAAATTTTTTTATACATATATTGTGTATAAAAAAGTAAAAAGTTTTGTATAAAATATTAAGTTAAACAGTTCTGACTTAATATTATAGTAGTTTTTTCATAATATAGCATTCTTTTTCATATTCTTTCATTGCATTACTTATGATAAGTTGATTTCTTGACCCATTTGTCACATCAATAATATTGTCTATAGAAATATACTTAGTTATTATTTCAAGATGCCAAACCATAAGTATATATATAAAATTTTCTTTATATAGTTCTGGAAAAAGAGAGAATATATAATTTCCAGAATAACCATAAAACGGAAAGAAATGTATACCTGTGGCACATATATTTGTTGATTCATCTAATTCTGAACTAACAGTGCAATTTACTTTATATTCTTTTCTAATATAGCTTGAATAAAATGATATATGATTAACATGATCTACAAAGGATTTATTACTAAGATTTCTAATACTTATAATATCGACTTCATTAGTTCTGTATTTTACATCATTTGCTATTATACGCGAATTTCGATTTGTTTTTAGAAGACATAGGTAAAAATTGTTTTCATCTTTTAGTATTTTATATCCATAACGATGAATTGAAATCAACATATTTATAATTTATATTGTCAGATAATATAAATAAATCATTTTTTATATTGAATTTTCTTCAGTGCACGAAAAATTTCTTCAATACACACGAAAAATTAAAATAAAAAACTTTTAATATATTTTAGATTTATCATTCTAAAAAAAAAATCTACACACACACATTATTTTTAGAAAAATCCAATTGACGTAAATCCAAACTGTATTTTAAGTCCAAAAAAATAAATAACATTAACTTGTTTTTCACATTTAAATTTTCACAAAATACGAAAATTTTCTTCAATTCACGAAAATTTTCTTCAAATCACGAAAATTTTCTTCAAATCACGAAGATTTTCTTCAATTCACGAAAATTTTCTTCAATTTATAAATAATATCAAAAAAAAATCTACATTATTTTTGAAAAACCGATATTTTGTGTATTAAAAATGAATAATTTTGAAATGGTATGTATATTGAGATTTTTTACAAATAAATGATTTTACATTTTCCCTTCAAATTGACTACGAACGACCTTGAATAACACATCTTTCGATTTTTGAAAAAGACAAAATTTTAAAAAAATTTTAATATATTTTAGATTTATTATTCTAAAAAAAAATCTACACACACACATTATTTTTTAGAAAAATCAAATCAAAATAAATCAAATTGCATTTCAACTTACTTTTTGAATCATTTGATATTAAGGTGTTTTTTAGTTTAATAAAAACGAATATTTCTTAAAAATTTAAGAAATTTCTTGAAAAATAAAGAAATTTCTTAAATTTTTAAGAAATAAATTATATTAACCTATATTTTATGGGTTACAATGAAATGGAATGTATATAGACCTGTTTACAAATAGATTACAATAACTTATATTTTAATTTTAATTTTTTAAGATAAAATTTGGAAAGTTTTTGTATAAATTTCCAAAAAAATATCTACACACACACAATATTTTTAGAAAAAATCAAATCGATTAAAAATCAACTTGAAGTTAGCATACTTTTTTGAACGATTCAAAATTAAGTTGTTATTGACCTTTAATAAAACACATATTTCTTAAAAATTAAAGAAATTTCTTAAAAATTAAAGAAATTTCTTAAAAAACATAAAATTGCATTTAAAAATATAAAATGTTAAATAAAAATGAACTGTGAGTATTGCAAAAATTCTTTGAGAACTTTAAGTAGTTTAAATTATCACAAAAAAAATAATAAAAAATGTTTATTATTGCAATCGAATTTGAAAGTTGAAGTAGAATCATCATTAATTTTATGCACATTTTGTTCCAACAATTTTTCAATAAGCAATATAAATAATCATATAAAAAATTGTAAAAAAAAAAAGGAGAATTTGGAAAAATTATTAGAAAGTAGCATAAATGAAAATAAAAGTCTGAATTTAAATAGTGAAAAATATAAAAAAAAATTAGAAGAATTGCAAATTGATAATGAAAAACTTCAGGTGGAATTGAATGAACTAAAAGAAAAAAATATAAAATTAGAGGCTGAAAATAATATATATAAAAAAGATCATGATACAGTGACTTCAATAGCAAAACAACCTAGAATAACGAATACAAATAATTATAATAATCTATCTGTATACAACGATGATATTATAAAAGATAGGTTTACAACTGCTTTAAATAATATCAAACCATCTGATTTGTATGATGGTCAGAAATCAATAGGGAGATTTGTCGCGCCATGCTTACAAAATGATGACGGAACAAAAATGATTACTTGTAGCGATTTTGCAAGAAACGTTTTTCTAATGAAAGATGACGACGGTAATTTGAATAAAGATATAAAATGTAGGAATTTGGCAAATATAATCGAACCTATCGCAACAGCAAAAGTAGATGAATTAATAAAAGAAGATAATGATAAAAGATGGAAGGTGAATAGATTGACTATATTGAAGAAGCAACTAATGTCGAGAGATATTGAAATAGAAAAATTGGAAAATCATTTACTTGGACTTGAAAAAAACTCTCAAAAATGGCATTATACCAATGATCAAATTTTACAAAAAGAAAAAGAGAATGATATAGATTTTGAAGAATTGGAAAAAATAGATGAAGATAATAGTATAATTCATATTAATGTTCATGTGATTAATTGTGATGAAAAATTGGCAGTTGCAGCGGATGATATAAAAGAAATGAAAAAAGATAGTAGTAAATTTTCAAAAACATTATCTGAATTAGTGTGAAAAAAAATCATATATAAAAAGATTGGTTTTTATAAAATAAAATGATGGAATTATGTGTGAATTTTGCAAAATTTTTAAAGTTCAAGTTACAAAATGAATATACAACTATTGATTTATCTAAAGATTTTTCTAATTATGTAAATGGTTCAAAAGATGATGATAATATGTCAGAGAGTGATAAATATTTCAATAATAATATTAAAGTTGATTTTGATAAAATATATTTTGAATTTTTAGTGTCTATGCCGCACCAAATGACGTTCGATGAATATAAAAATTTGGATCGAGAAACTATAGTAGAATACTCAATAATTTTAATAGCAAAAAATTTAGTATAAATAAAAATTTTATTATTTCTTAATAATAAAATATATCCCAAAAAAATGAAAAAAATGATGGAATTTCAGACAAACTAAAATAATGTTAGATGATAATTTTAATAAAGAGTTTGAAAAGCATGGGTTTGTAAAAGAAATTTGTGATCTGGAAAAAGGCAGTGGTTCCGCCAAATTATTTGATTTTTATGATGAAGAAACTACTTTTGGAATAGTGTGTAAATTAGAAAAAATGAATTCTTATGGTCGAATATTAAATATTCATCGATGTATTTTTTTAAACATTAAAGCTGTGGGAATAGAAAAAGAGGAAAATCACAAGAAAGGAATTTTCAAAAATATAATTGAAAAGTTGGAAAAATTTTGCAAAAGTCAAGGTATTTCATTGTTTGTTTCAAATATTTTAGAAGATAGTCTTGTTGAAACACTCAATAAAAATGGTTTTGGGATAATTTCATATGAATATGCAAATCAAGTTTCAATTTCAAAAGATATTTTGGGAGAAGAAATTATAGATGATCTATTAAAAAAATCATATGAAATTCATGGTTTTAAAATTTTTGAAGAAAACAATTATTTGGATGAAAATTGAATATCAGATTTATAATTTATCGGGCTGTAAAAAATATGTGGAAAATAGTCGTAAAAGAAAATATCATTTGAGTTTCTAGTATGAGACCAAATTAAAAATTTATCAACGACTGAAGGTATATTTTCAGGCGATTTTGTTTTCGTTATATTATATAAGAATGATGCCGTGCTTTTTGTGAAAATATTTACATGTGTTGTTCTATCAAAAATAGGGTTTTTCATAGGTAAACATGGAATTCGTTCATAAATGATATCGTTCGAATCTTTTTTCCAATGATATTTCATGTCTCTTTGTAAATGAGGTTTGAAATCAATATTGAATCTTCCGCCTAAAAAAAGATATTTATTTTTTTTGCTAACATTTTTAAAATTTGAGACCGCGTTGATGAATTTTTCTGAAAAATTTTCTTTAGTGAAGAAAATGTCATCTTCGAATACTAGAATAAGATCATTGTCGTCTATGGAAGAGTCATCTATTACAAGTTTCCATATTTGTTGATGTGATAGAAAACAACCTATTTCACCTTTATTTTTCGCTTTTTGTAAGAATTCTTCTGATATAGTTGAAACATCTAAATTTTTTCCATCAATTGCATCGAATCTTTCTATTAAATTAGGGTTAAAATGATGTGATACTCTATCTTTAAATTCGTCATATCTATCAGTTCTGTTTTTAAGGTTTATAACATATTTTTTTTTAAAGTTAGATTGAATGAAGTCGTTCATTTTTTAATTTATTATATATATTCATTTTATAAACCGATTTAAAGAATTTTTAAAATATAATTGTGGACATTTATTTGTCGCACATTTGGCTCTGTTAGCTCAGAAGGTAGAGCGCTAGGCTGTTAACCTAGATGTCATTGGTTCGATCCCAATACAGAGCGTAAATTTTTATTATTATATAATAATAAAAAATTGATTTAAAATTATAATTGAGTAGGAAAATTTAACTTACAAACTCAATATGGAATTTATACCTGTCTCTCTAAAAGATGTTATTGTTTACGAAGAAGAAAGGGATATTTACAAAAGAAAAGAATCAGTGCCTATTATGCAGAAAAATAAATTTTTAGAACTTATTAGTATAATTGAGACTTTCACTCATGAAAAGATTGATGTAAAAAATTGGGAATATCGAGGAGGCTTTAAAAGATGCTATGAGCTTTATGATAGTGATCAAGATTGTATTTGTTCAGAAAATGATTGTAGAAATATATTCTATAAAACTCATAAAATAACTGGTTTTACTTTTAAGTTGGGTTCACAATGTATTTTAAAATTTCACGATGATGAAAATGAGAAAAAAAAGGAGGAATCTTTGCAAATTGAAATAATCCGAAATTTTAAAAAAGAAACCTGTAAATATATTAATTGTGAAAATAAGGTTCTCGATAAAAGAAAAATGCATTGTAAGGATGGATACTGTTCTTTGCAATGCAAGGAAAATGCTGAAATTCCGTTGTGTCTTTGTGAAGTCAGAGCGAAAAGTAATATAAGTAAAAAGCGTAATGAAAATTATAGAAGACGATTTTTCAATTGTGGTAATTCAATATGTGATAACGAAGGAAGATGGATAAATAGATGCAGATTTTTCAAATGGAGTGAAATTTGATTTATAAGTTAATTTCCGTGAATAAGAGCAAATAAAGTTTTAATTAATATAATATTTTATTATATTAATCGATATTTATTATATATCTGATATTAATTTAAGAATATTTTTAAGTGATTTATTAAACTCAATCCAGGGATTACAATTATCCTAATTTGATAAAAGAATAGATTTATTAAGTAAATAGAGATTTTTTAGATAATAATGTTATTTATATATCCAATGTATGTTATAAAACTGTTGCTCGTTCGACCTTTGATTTTAAAGTTTTATTATTTTTTCCAATCTTTTCAAATATGCAATGATGAGTTTCGTTTATTTCATGTATGTGCATATTACCGTTTCTATTTTTTTCAAACAAAATTTGAGGGTATTGAGATTTGGTTTTCATTTCTCCAAAACACCAAATCCCCTTCCAAATGTATCCCTTGTTACTAGGCATTTCTTTTAAATTTGCAATAATATAGTCTGGTATATTAATTGCGTTAGTTAAATATTTGTCTGTTTCTTTGTCTAAAGAATATTTCGATATTTCTCCGCCAAATCTTTGATTTTTGTAAAAACTGTCGAGCTTCTCTTTTTCTTCAATTTTTTTATCGTTTTTTTCTTTAGTTTTCCTGTTGGCATTATCATTATTTTTTTGATTTTGTTTTGTATTTTTAACAATTTCTTCATTTATAACGGAATCATACCCGCCCGAGTCAATCTTTTTAAGATTTTCGTTAAGAGTGACGAGTAACTCATCGTCTTTTTTAATTTTTTCAGTGAGTTTCTCTATCTGTGTTGAATTAAATGATGATTTATCCTGTCCTTTAAATCTATCTATTGTAGCTTTGCTTCTAGTTAAAGAAGTGTTTAAAGTCTTAATTTCAGTTACAATTCTATTTTTTTCAGCAATTCTTAGCTTGTCCATGTTTGATTGTTAGTTAAAAATAGAAATTAATATTTAAAATCAATTTTTGAAATCATAATTTTTTTAGATGTTTTAAAAAATTAAAATTTTCATATAATAAAATGAGTTTTCAACTTCATAATACATTTTCCGAATCAGTTATCGAAAATATAGTGTATAATTACATAAGAAAAATAACATCTTTAACTGGTGCTACAGGTCCAGTTGCTAATAGTGGTATTTTAACTGCAGATGGTGTTCTACATCAAAGTATTTATCCTTATTTAGATAACGTTTTGGATTTAGGTTCACCAAGTTATAATTTTAATGAGATATATACGCATATAATATATGTTGATGGGATACCAATAGAATCTTCAAATGGTGTTATAAATTTACCTGCCGGAACTTTAGTTGGTGGAGTTGCTATAGGAACAATTACAATATTGGGACAATTTAGTAATCCATCTGAATTACCCACAAATGCGTCAGTTGGTGATTCTTACATAATTGGATCTAGTTTATGGGTTTATACCGATTCTGGTTGGGTTGAAATAGGTGGTGTAAAGGGGCCACAGGGAGATTTAGGTATAACTGGACCAACTGGAACAACAGGTTACACAGGTTATACAGGTTACACAGGATATAGTGGTTATACTGGACCAACAGGAGCAACTGGTTATACAGGAGCAACTGGCGCGACAGGTCCGGCTTATCAAAATACTGGAACGATAAGACTGGGTGATTTTGATAATTCGGGACCATTCAATTTTATTTCTTCGATTCCAGATTTAGAGTTATGGTTAGATTCAAATACTTTGTCTCCATACTACAATACAGGTGAATCTGTAAGTTCTTGGCCAAGTAATGTAAATAGTTATGTAGCTGAATCATCAAGTTTAGGATCTAGTCCATTATTTATACAAGGTGGGTTAAACAATAGAGGTATTTTATCATATATTAAGGGTCAACAAAGTCAGGTTTATAATTTTCCAGTAAATAGAGGGGGATTTTCAATATTTTTACTATATTATCCGATCAATCAAAATATTTCAAGTCCTATGATTCAGGCTCAGAGTAATACAACAAGTGAAAATTTTTATACATTAGCGAGTTATTATCCATCTTCTTTGAATAATTACAGTATACAACAAACGAATAAGTATGGAAATACTGTTGGATTTTTTAGACAAGAGTTTCAAGAAACAGTTGAAAATACATGGCAATTATTGGAATTTGTATCAATTGATCCCACGGTGAATAATAATATAAATACATATATAAATGGAGTCAGTGTTTATTCAGCAGATTCTCTAGGACCCCCATCAGATTATATAGGTTCATATAATTCAACGTTAAATATAAATTCTTTCAATGGAAGTATAACATTCTCAGTTGCTTCAGTTATCTCAGAAATTGTTATTGTGAATAGAGGGGTTAGTTTAATAGAAAGACAGCAAATTGAATCTGAAATATTGTGGAAATGGGGATTACAATCATTAATTCCTCCAAGTAATCCTTATGCGAATGGTTCTCAATCAATTATTATATCAAATATTCAATCATCGTTGAATATAAATTTAATTAATTCATTGTTTATACAAAATTTGCAATATTTAGATTTTTATTCAAATCCTGTAAAAGCTATAGCTTTTAATACTGTAACAAATGAGTTAGTTTATACAAATGCTGTTGGACCTACGGGTTATACAGGATACACTGGTTTTACTGGTTTTACAGGGTACACAGGATATACTGGTTATACAGGGTACACAGGATATACAGGAATAACAGGTTTTACTGGTTACTCAGGTTACACAGGATATACAGGGTATACAGGTTATACAGGGTACACAGGATTCACTGGTTACACAGGTTATACTGGTCGAACAGGATACACAGGGTATACTGGATATACAGGATACACAGGGTACACAGGGTACACAGGTCGAACAGGGTACACAGGGTACACAGGTTACACAGGTTATACAGGTTATACAGGTTACACAGGTTATACAGGATACACAGGTTACACAGGATATACAGGGTATACTGGACAATCTGGTGTTACTGGTTTCACAGGGTACACAGGTTACACAGGTTACACAGGATACACAGGTATGACAGGTGTGACAGGTAGAACAGGTTACACAGGTTACACAGGATACACAGGAATAACAGGAGTAACAGGTTATACAGGTTACACAGGATACACAGGTTATACAGGTTACACCGGATTTACAGGATATACAGGGTATACTGGATACACAGGATTCACAGGCTATACAGGTTTTACAGGACATACAGGTCCAACTGGTAATACCACAGGAACAACGGGTTATACAGGATATACAGGATTTACAGGTTATACTGGGCCAACAGGTCCGGAGGGAGCAGGAACAGGACCAACTGGGCCAACTGGTACTTTTGGTGGTATTCTTTATCAAGATATTTTGCCTTCGACAGGTGCTTTAATAAATATCGGTGCGCCAGGAAGTGCATTTGCGAATATGTATGTTTCTTATTCGATGAATATAGGAACTGCTAGTATTACAGCTCAATTTTCTGGAATAAATTTACCAGCAGGAACACAGATTTCGGGAATAAATCCAGGAACTATTTTTGTGAAAAATACGTTAAATAATACAAATCAATTACCTACTAATGCAAAATTGGGTGATGCTTATATTATAGCGAATCAATTATTTGTTTGTACGACAGCACCAAGCACTTTTACAAATGTTGGTTCTTTTGCTGGCGCAGCTGGTGTGACGGGTCCGACTGGTTTTGGATCAACTGGTTTTACCGGGCCAACTGGTCCAACTGGTACTTTTGGGCCAACTGGGCCAACGGGTTTTGGGTCAACTGGTTACACAGGTTACACTGGTAATACCGGTTATACAGGATTCACTGGCTACACTGGTTATACAGGTGTAACAGGATATACTGGTTATACGGGATACACAGGAGTGACAGGTTATACAGGTTTTACAGGCTACACAGGATTCACAGGGTACACAGGATTCACAGGGTACACAGGTTTTACTGGTTATACAGGGTTCACAGGGTACACAGGATTCACAGGCTACACAGGATTCACAGGGTATACTGGGTACACTGGGTACACTGGTTTCACAGGCTACACAGGTTATACAGGCTACACAGGTTTTACTGGCTACACAGGGTTTACAGGATACACAGGTCACACAGGATACACAGGGTTTACAGGGTACACGGGCTACACAGGATTTACAGGCTACACAGGGTTTACAGGCTACACAGGGTATACGGGATTTACAGGGTACACAGGTTTCACCGGCTACACAGGGTTTACAGGGTACACGGGGTACACAGGATTTACAGGTTATACTGGTTTCACAGGGTACACAGGGTACACAGGTTATACTGGTTACACAGGCTTTACAGGGTACACAGGGTTTACTGGTTATACTGGATACTCAGGTTACACAGGGTACACAGGTTTCACAGGCTACACAGGTTTTACAGGGTATACTGGTTTTACAGGGTACACAGGTTTTACAGGTTACACAGGTTTTACTGGCTATACAGGTTTCACAGGGTACACAGGTTTTACTGGCTATACAGGTTTTACTGGGTACACAGGATATACAGGTTTTACAGGGTACACAGGTTTTACAGGGTACACGGGTTTTACAGGTTACACAGGGTACACAGGGTACACCGGGTTTACAGGTTACACCGGTTTTACAGGATATTCAGGATACACAGGATACACAGGATACACAGGGTTTACAGGGTATACAGGATTCACAGGCTACACAGGGTATACAGGGTACTCTGGTTACACAGGATATACAGGGTATACTGGTTATACTGGTTACTCAGGTTACACAGGTTATACAGGTTATACAGGTTATACTGGATTCAGCGGTTACACAGGTTACACAGGTTATAGCGGTTATACAGGGTATACAGGATACACAGGGTACACAGGATATACAGGTTATACTGGATTCAGCGGTTACACAGGGTACACAGGTTATACAGGATATTCGGGATATACAGGGTACTCTGGATACACAGGGTACACAGGGTACTCTGGTTACACAGGATTTACGGGATACACAGGTTATACAGGTTATACTGGTTTTAGTGGTTACACTGGTTATACAGGTTACACAGGATACACAGGGTATAGTGGTTACACAGGTTACACAGGTTATACAGGGTACACAGGATTTAGTGGTTACACAGGTTACACAGGTTATACAGGAACAACAGGTTACACAGGTTATACTGGATATACAGGTTACACTGGTTATACAGGTTACACAGGGTACACAGGAACAACAGGATATACAGGTTACACAGGATATACAGGTTATACTGGATTCAGCGGTTACACAGGTTATACAGGGTACTCTGGTTACACAGGTTTTACAGGCTATACAGGGTACACAGGGTACACTGGTTATACTGGGTATACAGGTTATACAGGATACACCGGGTACACAGGGTACACGGGATATAGTGGTTACACAGGTTACACAGGTTATACCGGTTACACAGGTTATACAGGTTATACAGGGTACACAGGGTACACAGGTTACTCAGGGTACACAGGTTACACAGGATTTACAGGGTATACTGGGCATACAGGTTACACCGGTTATACAGGGTACACAGGTTACACAGGATATACAGGTTATACAGGGTACACGGGTTATACAGGTTTTACTGGTTATACTGGGTATACAGGTTACACCGGAACAACAGGA
>Ga0247843_1002568_pt1 | contig 32446 bp, 27 predicted proteins | sample LaCruzMarch2017__FD_192420 | JGI IMG/M metagenome (GOLD analysis project Ga0247843, IMG submission 192420) | Freshwater microbial communities from meromictic Lake La Cruz, Castile-La Mancha, Spain - LaCruzMarch2017_8m | ecosystem: Environmental > Aquatic > Freshwater > Lake | place: Spain... | reverse complement strand
CTGCCAACCTCTCCCCTAAGCGTTCAACAGTGGCAGCACTCCTCTATATCGAGGCAAGTCTCGTACTCGCCCTAGGTGTGTGGCTAGTTGTGCTTGGCTTTACTCACGAGAAGAAAGAGCTACCGCCACTGATTGGAGTGGTTGTCTTTGCAGTTCTTGGGGCTATTGGACTCTTCGCATCAGCTCGCGGATATGTAAACGGAAAGAGTTTCGGAAGATCCCCCACTATCTTGGCCAACTTAATTGCAGTGGGAGTGGCCTACTATCAAATACAAGGACAGTTCTATATCGGTGCGGTAGTTATTCTGGCACTTGCACTTCCAACGCTTTACTTTGCTTTTATGATTGCCAAAGAAGAAGGTTAAGAACTAATTACCAAGGAACAATCTGATTATCTTCCCAAAGCACTCCGGTAATTTTTTGAGCATCTGTTGAACCGGCTGAATCAAATGCTCTTGTCGCTAACCAAACTGCAGTAGCAGCACCTTCTTCTGCCGAACGTGGCGCATCCGCACCACCCATATCCGTTCGTGAGTGATTAGGACAGATCGCATCAACAAGAAATCCGCGAGCGCCAAGTCCGGTCTCATGTGCCAGGTTTCGCACCAAAGCGTTCACGCCAGCTTTACTGATTCGATACGGCGCAAGCCCTCCAGCATTTCCAGGTCCAGACATGCGACCTAAGCAAGCAGAGAAGATAATGACGCGACCGTTTCGTGCATCTGCCATGGCCGGAGCTATTCCATTTACAAGTTGAAAGACAGAGTCAAGATTAATTGCCATCACTCTGCGCCACTCAGCATCATTTGTCTTAAGAGTCTTCGACATTTTCTCACTCATAACTCCGTGAGCAAGAATAAGAAGTTGCGGAGTAGGCAGAGATTGATTGATTGAATCAATGAATTCGCGTACAAGATGAGGTTGTTCGAGATCGCAGGTAAATGTGGAGATGTTGATCTGGCTGCCATCTGAAGCTGCGCGGATTGATTGCGCCGCCGATGTTAGTCGCTCTGAATCTTTGGCAATTAGCGCCAGATCAAAACCTCGAAGCGCCAGAGCTTTGGCGCTCTCAAAACCCAAGCCACGGCTGCCACCAGTGATGATGGCTAGGGGGCGCGTATCTGCTGCGTGCATGGGGCAACTGTCTCAAAAAATGGATACTACCGCCTCTCGGGAGCGTGAGGAAACTGTGCTCAATCTCGCGCTGGTTGTGTGGGATATGCCATTTATTTGCGGTGCGTGGAGCCGATAGTCTTAGCCACGTTCAGTTACAGGATTTATATCTAGTTTGTATGTAATAGATATGTACGCAAGGACGCAAGGGAGCGCTCAGTGTCGCAATCAGGACAAGACTTTGGAGCAAATGATTGGCTCGTTGAAGAAATGTTTGAGCGATACCAAGCTGATCCATCGTCTGTGCCAAGTGAGTGGATTGCACACTTCCAGAATAATCCGCAGGTAGCTGATAAACCAAAGGCCGGAACACCACCAACACCAAAGCCAGTTACTCCCCCAAATATTTCTGTTCAAGGTTCAGCACAACCAACTCCGGCTGCACCAGTAGCGCCGGTTGCAGCTCCAGTTGTCGCACAGCCGACTCCCGTGGCTTCGGCGCCTGTAACGCAACCAATCGTTCGCACTCTTACAACGACTCCCGCAACACCAGCGGATCCGATTGCTAAACCAATTCCAACTTTAGTAACACCAAGTGCTTCGACGCTCGAACCAATTCGCGGAGTATCCGCTCGCGTTGTCCAGAGCATGGAAGCATCGCTAACCGTTCCAACAGCAACTTCTGTTCGCGCAATACCGGCAAAACTCATGATTGATAATCGAATTGTCATTAACAATCACTTAAAGCGTGGCCGTGGCGGAAAAGTTTCGTTTACTCACATCATTGCCTACGCGATGATTAAAGCGCTGCGCGCGATGCCAGAGATGAATGCTTTCTACGGTGAACTCGAAGGAAAGCCAGCACTTGGTAAACCAGAACATATCAATATGGGAATAGCTATCGATTTAGCAAAGCCCGATGGAACACGTCAATTACTAGTTCCATCAATTAAAGGTTGCGAGGAACTTGAATTCGGGCAGTTCTGGTCGGCCTATGAAGCGATTGTGAAGAAGGCTCGCGCCGGAACTCTCACCGTTGAAGATTACGCCGGAACAACCGTTTCGCTGACTAACCCAGGAACCATTGGAACAGTTCATTCTGTTCCACGTTTAGTGCAGGGACAAGGACTGATCCTGGGTGTAGGAGCGATGGATTACCCAGCAGAGTTCCAAGGAGCAAGTGCGGAAACCCTTGCTCGTCTTGCAATAAGCAAGGTGATAACACTGACAAGTACATATGATCACCGCGTTATTCAAGGTGCACAATCTGGTGATTTCTTGCGCCGTATCAACGAATATCTTCTTGGCGCAGATGATTTCTATGACGAAATCTTTACCGCACTTCGTATTCCTTATGAGCCAATCCGCTGGGCATCTGATTTTGCCGTAACCAAAGATGAAGAGATTGATAAGACTGCGCGCGTTCAGCAGCTGATTCACGCTTATCGCACCTGGGGACATCTCATGGCCGATATTGATCCGCTTGTTTATATCCAGCGAAATCATCCGGACCTCGATGTGCGCACACATGGACTCACACTCTGGGATCTCGATCGTGAATTTGCAACAGGTGGATTTGGCGGAAAGAAATTCCTGCCGCTACGTAAGATTCTTGGAATTCTCCGCGATGCATACTGTCGCTCAATCGGACTTGAGTACATGCACATTTCAAACCCGGCAGAGCGTCAGTGGTTCCAGCAACATGTCGAAGGTGTTTCTGAAGTTCCAGATCGTGTAGAGCAACTTCGAATATTACGTAAACTCAATAGCGCTGAAGCATTTGAATCTTTCTTACAGACAAAGTTCGTCGGGCAAAAGCGCTTCTCACTTGAAGGTGGAGAATCTGTAATTCCACTGACAGATGCGATTGTTTCTGCAGCGGCAGAACGCGGGCTAGATGAAGTATGTATCGGCATGCCACACCGTGGACGCCTGAATATGCTGGCAAATATTGCGGGTAAGTCTGTCGGTCAAATTTTCCAAGAATTCCAAGGGCACTATGCCGAGAACCAAGTACATGGTTCAGGAGATGTGAAGTACCACTTAGGTACGGAAGGAATCTTCACAACAGAATCTGGTGCAAAGACCAAGATTTATTTAGCTGCAAACCCATCACACCTGGAAGCGGTTAACCCAGTACTCGAGGGAATTGTTCGGGCTAAGCAAGATCGCTTAAATACAAAGGGTGCTTACACAGTCTTGCCAATCCTGCTCCATGGTGATGCATCATTTGCTGGTCAAGGTATCAACGCTGAAACACTTCAGCTATCGCAACTTCCAGGCTATCGCACGGGTGGAACTATTCATATCGTTGTTAACAACCAAGTTGGATTTACTACCTCGCCTCATGCTTCACGTACATCTCGTTATTCAACAGATGTTGCTAAGTTAATCGAAGCACCGGTTCTTCACGTTAATGGTGATGATCCCGAGGCTTGTGTGCGTGTTGCACGTATGGCATTTGAATATCGCCAAGCATTTAATAAAGATATTGTCATTGACATGGTCTGTTACCGCAGACGGGGTCACAACGAAGGTGATGAGCCAAGCTTTACACAGCCGTTGATGTACAAGCTCATAGATGCCAAGCGCACCACACGTACTTTGTATACCGAAGCCCTTGTTGGTCGTGGAGACATTACTCCAGAAGAGGCAGATGAAATTGCTCGCGATTACCAGGTCCAACTCGAAGAGGTCTTTGCATCCGTTGCTAACTATGAAGAACATAGCGATCCAAATTTCGTAGTCCCTATCGTTCCAAATGCAGAAGATGTACCCACCTTTATCTCTGAGCAGCTAGTTCGCGAAATTGCAGCAACCCAAACTGCGGTACCAGAAGGATTCCATATTCATCCAAAACTGCTGCCACAGCTACAAAAGCGGGCAGAGTCGATCAACGATGGAACTATCGACTGGTCTACGGGTGAAATGCTCGCCTTCGGTTCACTTCTTAAAGAAGGTCGCCCAGTTCGGTTAGCGGGACAAGATTCACGTCGCGGAACATTCTCAAATCGTCACGCTGTCATTATTGATAAAGAAAATGGCAGTGAGTGGACCCCACTACGTTCACTAATTTCAGATGCCAATCAGTTCTTTGTTGTTGATTCATTGCTCAGTGAGTATGCAGCGATGGGATTTGAATACGGATACTCCGTTGTTCGCGAAGATGCACTTGTCCTGTGGGAAGGCCAGTTCGGAGACTTCGCAAATGGTGCACAGACAATCATCGATGAGTTCATCTCATCAGCACTTCAAAAGTGGGGCGAGCGTTCATCTGTAGTGCTTTTACTTCCGCACGGCTATGAAGGCCAAGGACCAGATCACTCATCTGCTCGTATCGAGCGATTCCTGGCACTTTGTGCCGAGAAGAATATGACTGTGGCCCAACCATCAACTCCCGCCTCTTACTTCCACCTTCTGCGTTTTCACGCAGCGAATCCAAAGCGTCGGCCAATGGTTGTCTTCACACCGAAGTCGATGTTACGTCTGAAGGCAGCTGCCTCAGCTATCAGTGACTTCACATCGGGAACTTTCTTGCCGGTCATCGGTGATTCAACTGTGAATAATGCTTCTCGCGTAATTTTCTGTTCCGGAAAGATTTATCACGACCTCGTTGCAGAGCGCAATCGCTTAAATGACAGCAGCACTGCCATTGTTCGAGTCGAGCGTCTATACCCATTCCCCGTCGCTCAGATGGAAGTTGAAGCGAAGAAGCATCCAAATGCGAACTTACTCTGGGTGCAAGATGAGCCTGCAAATCAAGGTGCCTGGCCACATGTTGCCTTGAGCACGACTGAATCAATTGGTGGAACCGGTGTTGATTCACGAGTATTGCGTCGCATCTCTCGTCGCGCAGCAGCTTCTCCTGCAACTGGAAGTCATCACCTGCACGAGGATGAAGCAAAGGCTCTACTAGATGAGGCGTTTACGCGATGACATATTCAGTTGATTTAACCGGTCAAGAATTTGTTATGTTCAGTACTGATTGGTGCGGGTATTGCAAGAGACTGAAGAGCCAACTTGGTGAAGTAGGAATTACTTTTCGAGAAATCAATGTCGAGCAAGAACCTGATTCAGCCGATTTTGTAGAGCAAGTTAACGGTGGCAATCGCGTTGTTCCTACCTTGCTCTTCTCTGATGGAACTTCGCTAACAAATCCATCAGTAATCGCGGTTAAAGAGAAGCTGGCTTCACTTTCTTAACTCTAAATTCGACTCGTGCCTTTACGTAATGTATCGGTAGCCATCCCCATGTGCGTGAATCTGTTCCTTCTGGGTTATCACTAAGAACATAGATCATCGGAAGTTCACACTCCGGTTCTCGCACACCTGCAATACGTTTCACATAGTAAATACCAGGTTGTTCTTCTCTCTCAATAACTACGACATCTGCCACAGCGATTGTGCTCAGCAGGCGAAGGCGATGCAGTCGCTTTCTAAGATGATTGCTAGCCGGCAAGTAATTTGCCCATCGCACCATCAGCCAGTCACCGTCGTTATAAGTCGGGACCATCGAGTTTCCCTCAACCCTAACGCTCGCATACTTAGCCATAGCGGTCATCTTAGGATGCACTGACTTAAGCAATGGAGTACCCTGCCGCTTATGAGAAACTTTCTTACACCTAAAGTCACTGTTCACGCACACTGCGATCTTCCATGTGGCGTTTACGATCCAGCACAAGCAAAGATTGAGGCACTCTCAGTAAAAGCTTGCATGGAGAAGTACGCAGCCAATGCAGATGCAGATTTCCGTTCACGTTCTGTTGCAATTAAAGAAGAACGTTCACACCAAGTTAAAGAGCACCTCTGGGTTCTCTGGACTGATTACTTCAAGGCTCCACATTTCGAGGCCTACCCACAGTTGCACTCACTCTTTAATGATGCAACAAAGCTTGCAGGTGCTGCCGGAACTAAGGGCACTCAGGATGTAAAGGTTGCAGATCAACTCATTGCAAAAATTGATGAGATTGCTGAAATCTTCTGGGCAACTAAGAAGGCTTAGTTATTCGTTAATAAGTGATTGAGCGGCAGTTCGAGCGAGGAAAGATAATCGCTCAACTGTCGCTCTTTTTATTTGCGCTTGAGCTAAATGTCGCTCGCCATCATAAACATCGCAGGTAAAGGTGAGTTGGCGGCCATCGATTTCAATGAGCCGTGAATTAGCACGGATCTGAGCACCAGCAGTTGCAGAGCCAACAATTTCAAGAGCAGAATGCGTAAGAAATGTTGTCTCACCGGAGTCAAGATATTCCGAGAGTGATGCCACACACGCATTCTCCATCAGAGTTAAGTAATGAGATGGCGCAACAACTGGAAGATCAGAGACACCCATAGTTACGCAGGTATCTCCGGGGCGAACTGTCATCACAGAGAAGCCAACCGCTCCCAGGACTTCATCCGCCGATTTCATGCTTCGAAGGCTAGTCCTCGTCGTCGATGAAGTGTTGGATGTGCGTCTGTTCGATTTGAATCTCGCGGTGTTCGATATTTCCGAACTCATCGACCTCAATAGAAATTTCAGTCATGCTGAACTGGGTGACCACTTCGGTAGCACCTGCGTAGTTACCCATCTGCTCGCGAATTTGGCGATTGATATTCTGACGGAGTTCCTCTGGGGCTTGCTCATTACACGAACGCTTTAAAACATCGGCAAGCATCTGGTGCATGAGACGCTCGTGTTCAATTTCTGCCGTGCAGGGAGCGCAGTGAGTTAGGTGTGAGTTAATTTGCGCCGCTTGCGGCACGGTCTCTAATTCATCTTCGATGATGAAAATCACGGAAGAGAGAACTTCACTACATTGAATCTCGATGAAACTCATTTGCTGCCCCCTTTCTTAATAGAAGGCTTATCTGAAGACTCAGTTGAATAGCCAAGTTCCTTGGCATAGTCGGTGAGTTTCTCACGCAGCTGTTTGCGACCTCGGTGCAAACGTGACATGACCGTGCCTGCTGGTGCTCCTACTATCTCGGCAATCTCTTTATAGGAAAAACCTTCCACATCGGCTAAATAGACAACCATGCGAAACTCTTCCGGAATCTCTTGTAGCGCACGTTTGATATCGCTGTCAGGTAAGGATTCAAGAGCAACAGTTTCAGCAGATTTCCCTTGATCACTTGTATGACTTTGGGCTTTAGCCACTTGCCAATCTTCAAGTTCATTATCTGCAATGAGAGGTTGGCGTTGTCCTTTGCGATAGGAGTTGATAAATGTAGTTGTCAGTACTCGATAGAGCCAGGCACGGAGATTGGTACCTTCTTCAAATTGATGAAAGGAGGTGAAAGCCTTGAGGTATGTGTCTTGCACTAAATCGCGCGCATCTTCTGGATTTTTTGTATAACGAAGTGCTGCTGCATAGAGTTGATTTGTGAACACCAAAGCATCGCGCTCGAACCGAGTAGTGCGATCGGCGGCGCTTTCTAGAACTAAATCCTTCGATGTCATTGATGTAAGGTTATATTAGAAAAGGGTTTCGGGCTCGCCAAGCTCTATGGGAATAATCAATTCCGCTCCCTTGTTAGCAACCAGGTTTACGCGAGGCGAAATAGGTTGTGCAATCAGCCCCGCATCCGGCTCGTCTACCTCCATAAACTTAAGCAGCCGGTTGATATCTCGTGCCTCTGTATCAAGCCAACCTTGCCAGCGATCACGCGGCATAAATACCGGCATCCGGCTATGAATCGTTGCCAACTCTCCCACTGCTTCACGAGTAATAATCGCTGCGCTCTGAATGACTACACCTTTCTCGCTCTGCCAAGAACTCCAAATTCCTGCGATAGAAAGTTGTTCACCGTTTGTATGTGAAATATAGAAAGGTTGTTTCGGTGAATATTTGCCGAGTGATGTTGCCCATTCGTAGTAACCACTTGCAGGAATAAGACACCGTGAAGTTCTAAATGCATGTCTAAATGTTGGCTTCTCGTGGATCGATTCACTCCGTGCATTAATTGCGTGTGATTGAGAGGCACGTGCATCAGCTAAATTCTTCTGCCACGGGGCAATGATTCCCCAGGATGCAGAATCAAGGATTCGTGAATCGGATTCACTGCGCACTATGTAAATCTCATTGGTGGGCGCAATATTCCAATTCAATGGCAATGATTGATCGAGTGTGGAGCCAGCTAACTCAAAGCTCTCGACTAACTCTTCTGCGCCCAGTGATTGCGCATATCTTCCACACATACTGATAATTCTAACTTTGTTACAGGTTTTCTCCGTCTCCTCGCGCCCTATGCACGCGTTAGACTCTGCATATGCACGAACTCTGGCCCGCACCTTTTCGCGGACGAAAGCCGATTTCATCTCAGGTAACCATCCCTGGATCAAAATCGGTGACTAATCGCGCGCTGATTCTTGCTGCCCAGGCAACCTCGCCCTCAATTATTCGCAAGCCACTCATCTCACGTGATTCAGAGTTGATGTCGGCCGGTCTTGTTTCACTCGGTGTCGGTATTCATGATCAAGGTGACAATCAGAGCTGGCGAATTACACCAGCACCTCTTAAGGGCCCAGCACTGATTGATGTGGGAAACGCCGGAACAGTGATGCGATTCTTACCGCCGCTTGCCGCACTTGCACAAGGTGAAATCAGTTTTGATGGAGATTCACGTTCGTATGAAAGACCTATTGGACCAGTCATTAAGGCTTTAGAAGAACTTGGAATTGAGATAGACCATCAAGGTCGATACTCCCTACCGATGGTGATTAAAGGAACTGGTGTCATTCCTGGCGGAAAATTGACAATCGATGCAAGTAAGTCGAGCCAATTTTTGTCAGCTCTCTTACTTGTAGGACCAAGTATGAAAAAAGGAATTACTGTTACTCACAATGGAAGTGCACTTCCCTCAATGCCACATATTGATATGACGGTGCAGATGCTCCGCGATTTTGGTGCCGAAGTTGATGTTGATAAAGCAAGTCAGAGCTGGAGCGTTAAGGCTGGAGCTCTTAACGGAAAAGATTTACTCATTGAACCAGATCTTTCTAACGCAGCACCATTCTTATCTATTGCGATGGTTTGCGGTGGCAGTATTACAATTGCAGATTGGCCCAAGGTAACTACGCAACCCGGAGATCATTTGCGCGAGATATTTACCAAGATGGGTGCACGTGTTGAGTTAACGGCCAGTGGATTAACTTTGACTGGCGGTGATTCAATTCATGGAATCGATATAGATCTCCATGATGTTGGTGAACTCACTCCATCTATTGCAGCCCTGGCCGCCCTTGCAGATTCACCTTCTCATTTGCGCGGTATCGGTCACCTTCGTCTGCATGAAACCGATCGTTTGGCAGCACTGACACGAGAAATTAACGCACTCGGTGGAAGCGTTGTCGAAGAAGAGACCGCGCTACACATCACCCCAGCCCCACTTCATGGTGGAACATTTCACACATATGACGATCATCGATTAGCAACGGCTGGCGCTGTCATTGGCCTTGTTACACCCGATGTCATGATTGAGAATGTCGCCACAACACGTAAGACGCTGCCCGATTTCCCAGGGCTCTGGAAGAGTTTGGTTCTATGAGTCCTCGCGAATACGACGAATCCGATGCTCGCATTCGGCCATCTCGCACTACTCGCAGGCGTACAAAAGATCGACCTTCTCATTCAGATTCAATCACAGCATTTGTCACCACAGTTGATCGTGGTCGCACCACCTGTGTAACTGATGAAGGTGTAATCATCACAGCCATGAAAGCTCGCGAGCTTGGACCTAAATCAGTTGTAGTGGGCGATCTCGTTGAAATCGTTGGGGACGTCACTGGTAGTGAAGGCTCACTTGCACGAATAGTTGTTGTGAATGAACGTACAAATTCTCTTAGCAGAACGGTAGATGATGTCGCACGTGTTGAGCGCACGATTGTTGCAAATATCGATCAGTTGCTGATTGTGGTTGCATCAGCTAATCCAGAACCGCGCCGCGGGCTCATTGATAGATTCCTTGTTAGCGCTTTCCACGAATCTATCAAGCCCATTATTATTGTGACGAAAGTTGATGTCTCGCCAGTTCCTGAATTTATTCAAGAGTACAAGGCGCTGGGCGTTGACATTATTACAACATCATCAAAGACTGAGTCTCGCACAGAAGATATTGCAGCTATCCTCGATATTCTCGATGACAAGATTTCTGTTCTTGTTGGACATTCTGGCGTTGGAAAGTCCACACTTATCAATGACTTGGTTCCCAATTCAGATCGAATGACTGGCGATGTTAATGACGTCACTGGGCGCGGCCGCCACACCTCATCAAGTGCGATTGCACTACCTCTTGAAAATGGTGGCTGGATTATTGATACTCCGGGTATTCGCGCCTTTGGACTATCTCATCTAAATAAAGATCGCATCATTGAATCCTTCCCAGATATTTATCAAGTGACGCAAACCTGCATGCCTAACTGCTCACACCATGAAATTTCCTGTTCGCTTAATCCTTGGATTGAATCCGACCCTGCGTTACAGGTCGAGCGTTTAAGGAGAGTCACCAGTCTTCGCTCGTTGCTTGAAGTCAAGCTCGCCGAGGACGAGGGTTAGACTGGGCATATGAGCACTCAATACGGTGAAGATTTAGCACTTGCACACCGTTTAGCAGATGCTGCAGATTCCATCACACTGGCTCGATATCAAGCACTTGATTTAACAATTACAACCAAGCCGGATAACACTCCGGTCACCGATGCCGATAAATCTGCAGAATCTGCAATTCGCGCGATGCTTGATAAAGATCGGCCGGATGATGGAATTGTCGGAGAAGAGTTTGGAACCCAAGGGCTAGAAAGAGATCGTTACTGGGTTATTGATCCCATCGATGGCACAAAGAATTTCGTGCGTGGTGTGCCCACATGGGCAACGCTGATTGCATTGATGGAAAAACAGGAAGATGGAAGTGAAGTCGTCATAGCAGGAGTAGTTAGTGCACCCGCACTCTTTCGCCGCTGGTATGCAACTCTCGGCGGCGGAGCCTTCGTCATTGTTAATGGCCAAACGCTAAAAAAAATCTCGGTTTCAAAAGTTGCAAAAATTGAAGATGCCTCAATTTCATACTCTGACTTAATTGGGTGGGGAAATCGCTTAGAGAATTTCCAACACTTACTACAAAGTGCTTGGCGCACCAGAGCCCATGGTGATTTCTGGTCGCATATGTTGGTGGCAGAAGGTGCAGTAGATATTGCTGCTGAGCCATCCCTTGCACTATGGGATATGGCAGCACTCGACATTATTGTTCGTGAAGCTGGTGGGCGATTTAGCAATCTCGATGGAAAAAATGGATCTCACGGTGGTAATGGGCTTTCCACAAATTCAGCCCTACACGACTATGCAGTTCAATCTCTTCGCCTGAAGAACGCATAAGGTAGTAGCAAGATGAGCCAGAAAATGTCAGATTCAGATAGTTCGCTCCGGAAGAACGCTCTGGTGGCGCAAACTTTCGCTATCAGTGGGATGACATGTTCTTCATGCGTAAACACCATTGAGAGCAAACTCAATGAGCTGCCTAGAGTATCTGCCTCCGTTAATTTCGCTTCAGAGACAGTGCACGTTCTTGGACCATCTGATTTATCACCGGATGAAATCATAAGACAAGTGAAATCTGCTGGTTATTCGGCAACTCTGCTTACGGATAACTCTGACCCTGCTCTACATCGCAAAGGCGCCGCCCGAGCTCTCTTCTTCGCGACACTTTTGGCTATTCCTGCGATAGCAATTTCGATGGTGATGAGCTGGCACCAACCCATCAATGATTGGCTTATTTCACTCTTTGAAGATTACGGGATTGCGCAACCACCACACGCTGATCATCTCTTTGCATCCTGGTTAGTTCTTGCCATTACTACTCCGCTCATTGTCTTTGTTGCCTGGCCTATACATAGAGCAGCCATTCGCAACATCATTCATCCCACGATGGATACTTTGATTTCACTGGGATCAATGAGTGCATATGCGTGGTCAATCTATGCAACGTATACAAATGAGGGCGATGTCTATACCGAAGTTGCTGCCGGCGTTCTCTTCTTTGTCATTCTCGGGCGTTATCTTGAATCACGCGCTAAGCGCAACGCCAGCAGCGCTCTCTCTTCCCTCTTGGCACTCAGTGCGAAAGAAGTTTCTGTTGTACGCGCTGGAGTTGAAGTTCTCATTCCGATATCTCATCTGGTCATAGGCGATGAATTTGTGGTGAAGCCAGGTGGGCGTATTGCAACCGATGGAATAATCATTTCAGGACAAAGTTCAGTAGATAATTCATTCATTACCGGCGAATCTGCCCCAGTTGAAGTTTCACCAGGATCTCGCGTCATTGGTTCTGCGATGAATAACAACGGACGAATTATCGTTCGCGCTACCCGCATTGGTAGCGATACCGAATTAGCACGCATCACTGCAATGGTTGTCACTGCGCAAGGAAGTAAGGCACCTATTCAAAAACTCGCAGATAAGATTGCATCAATCTTCGTTCCGGTCGTTACCGCACTTTCACTAGCAACATTTGGATATTGGTATTTCATCGCAGACAAATCCCTCTCGTTCTCAATATCCACGGCAATCACAGTCCTAGTGATTGCTTGCCCATGCGCGCTTGGATTAGCCACCCCCGTTGCACTCTTGGTGGCTTCCGGTCGTGGGGCGCTACGAGGCATCGTTATTCGCAACCCACAAGCACTTGAGATATCTCAAAGCATTGATGTGGCAGTGCTTGATAAGACCGGAACTCTCACCGATGGATCCATGCATATTCGCGAGGTAGTTATTCCAGTATCAGCACAGAAAGTTCTGGGAAGTGAGTTTGCCGGCTCATTAACTGAAGGCAATATTCTCTCAACTGCCTTAACCCTAGAAAGCCAGAGCGAACATCCCACTGCGCAAGCAATCACCGCTTACGCACTTGCACATCATGCAACACAGTTACCCGTTACCGAATTTACCCAAACACCTGGAGCCGGTGTTGCTGCTCGCGTTAATGTTGGTCCGAAGTCTCCAGTTGTACTGATTGGTTCGCCAGCTTCAATTGCACATAGCTGTGTTGAATTTGATCGCCAGATATCTGAGGCAATATCACGTGCTGAGAGTAATTCGCAGGCAGTCTCAGTACTTGCATGGGATGGCGTTGCACTTGCTGTCTTTGCATCAGGAGATCAGATTAAGCGCGATTCGGCCACAACTATTGCATCCCTTGAATCGCGCGGAATTACAACCTGGTTACTCACGGGTGACAATGCTGAAAGCGCAGCATCGGTTGCCCAGCAAGCGGGAATTAGTCCTGATCGAGTTCTCGCCCAGGTGCTGCCGGAAGATAAGTTGGCAAAGGTTTCTTCACTACAAAGCGCTGGTCACCGAGTGTTGATGATTGGTGATGGCGTTAACGATGCCGCAGCTTTGGCTGCTGCTGATCTCAGTATTGCCATGGGTACCGGAACTGACGTTGCAATTTCCACCGCTGACATTACGGTGATGCGACCAGCACTGATGGGTGTCATTGATGCCCTTGATTTATCAAAGCGCACACTTTCAACCATCAAAGGAAATCTCACCTGGGCATTTGCCTATAACGTGATTGGGATTCCAATTGCCGCAGTTGGTTTTGCTTCACCCATGTATGCAGCAGCAGCTATGGCTATCAGCAGCCTATTTGTCGTTACGCACTCACTGAGAATTAGATAACAAGCACAAAACTCAGATACTTCGGCTATCAGTTACTTCATTGGTAGCGGGGGCAGGATTTGAACCTACGACCTCTGGGTTATGAGCCCAGCGAGCTACCGAGCTGCTCCACCCCGCGTCGGAAGCGCAATCATAAGCGCAACTACAACACATCACCAAATCGGTGATGTGCGTAGGTGTAAGTGACTACTTGCGCGATTGTGCAGCGAGAGCAGCAGCGATAGCTGATTTAAGTCGATCTTGTGCGCGACCATAAGCTGAGAAGTCGCCCTTAGCAAGTGCGGCTTGTCCATCTGCAATTGCTTGCTTAGCACTTTGTAGCGCACTTGCAAGATCAGCAGAACTGTTGCTCGTTGTTGGATTTGCTGTTGATGAAGAAGTTCCAGAGTTGCCACCGAATACTTGATCCAGTGCACCCTTGAGCGAACTATCAAAACCAATCACGTCTCCAAATGAGACCAACACTTTCTGAAGAAGTGGATATGCAGCCGAGTTAGCAGTCGCTAACACATAGACCGGTTGCACGTAGAGCAAACCATTTCCAACTGGAAGTGTGAGCAAATTACCAAGCACAACATCAGATCCACCTTGTCGCAGAAGCGAGAGTGCATTTGCAACTTCTGGCTTGGCTTCGAAGTTCGATGCAACTTGAGATGGTCCTGCGATCGCTGTACTGCGCGGTAATTGCAGGACAGTAATTTTTCCATAATCCGGACCCGCTGTTGAATTCACGGCAGCAAATGCAGAAAGGTTTTCACGTCCACCTCGTGGCACAAAAGGAGTCGTTAGCGAGTACGCCGGTGTCTTTGAACCTGGCATCTGCACAGTCATGTAGTACGGCGGCTGGGCACCAGCATTTGCTCCAAAAGTTGAAGGATCGCGCGGCACACGCCAGAAATCTTGCCCACCGTAGAAGGCAGCTGCGTTGTTCACGTGATATGAACTAAGGATGTCGCGTTGAACACGGAACATATCTTCTGGGTAGCGAACATGCTCCAGTAGCCCCTTAGACATGGTGCTCTTTGCCTTTACTGTATTTGGAAATGCCTTCATCCAGGTCTTAAGGACAGGATCTTTCTCATCCCACTGATAGAGCGTGATGCTTCCGTTGTAGGCATCGACAGTTGCTTTGACGGAGTTACGAATGTAGTTCACCTTCGTATTTGTCTGAGCTGTAATTGAAGTTGAATTCGCTGTCAGCGCATCAGCAGTTGCTGTGGAAAGTGATGTGGTTTGAGCATATGGATAGCCAGCACTTGTTGTGTAACCATCGATAATCCACACAACTTTGCCATCGACAATCGATGGATATGGATCTCCATCGAGAGTAAGCCATGGAGCAACCTTCGCTACGCGCTCACGAGGTGAACGGTTGTAGAGAATCTTGGATTCCGCATTAATGAGGTTAGAAAGCAAGATGCGTTGCTCTTGATACTTAATTGCAAAGAGCAACTTATTTATAGTGCTACCAACGGCAACACCACCGGTTCCTGTGTATGTGTAATTCTTCTGACCATTTGCAGAACTATCATCTGGAAAGTCGAATTCAACTGGAGATTCAGTCTTCTTTCCACCAATAATTGAGTAGTCAGGAACATTCTCACCAAAGTAGATACGGGGCTGGAACTCGCCTAAGCCTTTAGTTGGAGGCAGATCGCCGACTGCAAAACTTGGCTTTCCATCTGCATCCACGGTATTTGCATAGGCCGCGACATATCCGAATCCGTGTGTGTATACCAAGTGATCATTAATCCAATTTCGACTTGGGTTACCTTCGATATTAAGTTCGCGAACAGCTACAACAGCATCACGAGAAACTCCATCGATTGTGTATCGATCAATATCTAGTGACTGTGGGAATGTGTAATAAGGCTTAATCTGCTGAAGCTGGCGGAAGGTTGCCGAAATTACATTGGGATCCATCAATCGGATGTTGGCAATTGTCGCCGCATCCTTGGCAAGTTGGCCCGCACTTGTAGATAGCGTTGCGTTGTAATCTTGAATCTCAACTCCGTCGAGATCATAAGCAGCGCGGGTAGCTTCAATATTGCGCTCAATATAGGGAGCTTCCTTAGATGATTCAGATGGCTTTACTTGAAATTGCTGAATCGCCGCTGGATACAGACCAGCGATAAGAACTGAAGAGATAACAAGCAGCGCCGTACCTGCTGCTGGCAATAGCCATGAGCGACGAACGATATTTGCAAAGAAGAGGAGGGAGCAGACTACAGCGATAGCGGACAGGATTGCCTTCGCAGGTAGCAAAGCATTGACATCTGCGAACTTAAGTCCGGTGATGAGGGTGCTCTCTTTAAGTGCGAGAGCAAAGCGATCAAACCAGTAAGCAACAGCTTTGAGTAGAACAATAAGTCCGAGCAAGATCGAAATCTGAACTCTGGCTGCAACCGTTGTTCGGTCAGTTTGCACAGCGGTGCGAATTCCGCCATACATGTAATGAACGAATGCACTCGCGAGTGCTGCCAAGATAAGGGTTGAAATTCCCCAACCAATCAGGGCCTGGAAAATTGGGAGTTTAAAAGCAAAGAAGGAGATATCAAGATTGAACTGAGGATCCTTAACGCCAAATTCAGTTGAGTTTCTAAAGAGTAACCACTGGCGCCAGAATGCCATTCCGGAAGATCCCGCAAAATAAATAAGGACCAGACAGATTCCGGCAAAAACTAAGAGCCGAATCGGTTCAACCTGTGCGCGTAAACGCTCGAGGCCATTGACTTCAACACTTGTCGGGACATAGAGCGGACGAGTTCTATATGCAATAAAGATGTTGAGTGAGATTACGAAGGAGGTAATTAACCCGATCAGAAAAAAGAGCTGAATCTTTGTGACAAGAACTGTTGTCCAGACTGATGTGAAATCTACAGATTTAAACCAGAGCCAGTCGATATAGAAGTTGCTGAAGTAAAGAGTTGCAACTGCTAGTGCAACCAATATTCCAGCAGTAATGACGAGCGGGCTACGATTTCTATTCATGCCGATAGATTAGTGCACCCCTGGACGCCTCGAAAATCGGAATTTCCCCCATCTTTAAGCGCCAGATAGGCCTCTTCTAGGGTTGAGACGGCAATGACTTTCAATCCATCTACTTCACCTGAGATCTCATCGCAGTTCTGCCGGGAGATAAAAAGCAACTCTACGCCAGCTGCGCGCGCCGCCACAATCTTCTCCTGGACGCCACCAATTGCTCCCACCGCACCTGACTTTGAGATTGTTCCGGTAGCCGCAATCTTTCTTCCCTGCAAAAGATTCTCAGGTGCTAGTAGTTCTACTAGACCGAGTGAGAAAATCAGCCCTCCACTTGGGCCGCCAGTATTTTTCAAGGAAACTTTCAGGGAGGCATCGGTAAGCCCAGCAAGGTTTAGCTCTGGATATTTCTTGGCAAAGAGTTTCTTCGTTGCCACAATTGCCGAACTTTGCGATTGCTTCATCTCTTTCGCACCTTCTGCTAATTCAACCTTGTCATCAGTTGCTTTGGGATAGATAACCGAACGCGGGGTGACTACACATGTCGGCTTAGCCCAACAGTGAAGAACTTGAAATCCCAGCACCAGCGTTTGGGGGTTAGTGACCCAGATAGATAGGAGAAACATCTGACCATCGACGGGATAAGTTTTTACTGAATTAACTTTGAGCATCTTTGGAAAGAGTGGATTTCCTTCGCCAGGATTAATCAAAACGAAGTTAACGGGGAGAACGAGGGGCGCGATAAGAAATAGCGAGATTAAGATTCTGGTGATCCTAGAAGTCCGTCGATAGCCTGTTCTAGCAAGCGCACGCGGCACTCGAAGAAGTGGAATTCGAGGAATGTGCATAAATTACGTGCTAGTTATCTCGATGTTCTGGGACTTGTTCCTCTGGCACCTGGACTTGGGGCACCTGGGTTACTGGTGTTTGAGTTTCGGTGCGAAAAGAGTCTTGAAAACGCTGGAAGTTTCCTACTGATCGCGTTGTTTCGGATTCGAATTTTCTTTTAAATTTTGAGATCCACAGGACGTAGCCAATTCCGCCGATGAGAGCGCTTATCGGTACTACCCACCAAATTAAGGCGGCAAAAGTGCTACTGCCCGCGACTATTGCAGAGCTATTGCCGAAGAGATCCATAGAAAAGAGCCTACCCTTTCTGGGAAGAAAGTGCTGACCCTCATGGTTGCAGCAGATGTAGATGTATTGGATTTTCATACTGCTAAAACCGATGCATCTGAATAGACTCGAACCAGAAGACAGCGCGGCGCGGAAAGAGAAAAGAGGGTTACACATGTCACCTTTTGGATTTACTCCAGATGATGGAGATGAAGAAGGTAAGAAGCCGGAAGATTTTTCCGCGATGATGCGCCAAATGCAGGAACAAATTCAGAAACAATTTGAACAGATGGGAATAAATCCAGCAGGTTTTATCAATCCTTTTGCCGCCTTCGCTGGTGGTAGCACAGATGCACTTCCCAAGAACGTCGTGCGAGATACGGCAAAGAAATTTGTGCAAGTGCAAGGGTCAGAACCAATCGGCACTAAAGATGTCAGTGTGGTTGCTAGCGCCTTTGAAATTTCTGATCTCTGGCTCAATGAAGCAACGCATTTTCCAGCTACGCAATCTTCCTCCTCCCCACGCGCTGTGAGCCGACTCGATTGGGTGGATCTCACACTCGATGGCTGGCACCAGACAATGGAGCCACTTGCTACTGGACTCTCCACTGCAATCTCAGGGCTACTAGATGATGCATCGGGAAGTTCAGAGGAGATGGCCAACTCCATGGGCGCCATCACTGGTCTCTTGCGCACATTTATTGGTTCCATGATTGCCACCCAGTTGGGCCAAGCCATTGGCTCAATCTCGGCATCGGCCACAGGTGTGCACGATGTGGGGCTGCCCTTACTTACCCCGGCGCACCCAGTACTAATCCCAGAAAATATTGAAAAGTGGAGCACTGATCTTGAGATCCCAAAGAGTGAGGTCTATATCTTTCACGCACTTCGGGAAGCTGCGGTTGCAAGATTATTCGAACATAATCCTTGGATCGTTGCCTACATTCGCAGCGCCATTGTTGATTATGGTCGCGGAATTCATATCGATATGGATGCAATTCAACGTCAAGCCGAAGCTGCAATGCAGAACTTTGATCCTTCCCAGATGAATCCGGAATCTGGCGAGAATTCATTTTCGATTGCGCTTAATAAAGGGATCTTTACACCGGAGGAAACACCAGCACAACGTGCTGCACTTTCTAAACTTGAAACAGTACTTGCACTGGTCGATGGTTGGGCAGATGAAGTCACCACACAAGCAGCCGGGGATCGTTTGCCAGCACTTGCCCAACTTCGCGAGATCTACCGGCGCCAACGTGCAACGAATGCGCCATCACAACAACTCTTCTCGTCACTTCTTGGATTACAAGTTTCACCTCGACTAGCGCGAGAAGCGAGCGCCTTCTGGCAGAAGATTCGCGAAGTCAAAGATATTGCAGCGCGTGATCAGATCTGGAGTGGCATTTTGCCAAGTGCCCAGGAGTTACTTGATCCTGAAAAGTTCATGAAATCTGCCCAGATTCCAGATGACCTCAGCGGCCTGCTCTAAATAGCCCTAAAAGAAAAGCGAAGTCCCCGGGCGCACATTTTAATATCTGCCTTCCCCTTGCAGATATCAAACGGTTATCCGAGGACTTCGTATGCGCAAAGTACGAGACTTTTTTACCGGAATCAAATGTAAATCGCGAAGACACAAGAAAATTTTCTTGTCAAATATTCTGAATTCTTCTTGATTGAAATCTTTTTCTATTACATTTCCTCAATGACTACTTCAGACTTTCCGGGCGAATTCCAGGAAGAGACTCTGCCCGGGCTCGGCGAAGGCGAAATCATCGTCATTCGCTCTGCTCGGCGAAAGAAAAGTATCTCTGCCTATCGACAGGGTGGAAGAATTGTCATCTCTATTCCAGCGCGCTTGAGTAAAGCTGACGAACGAGTGATCGTGCCCGAGATGATTGCCAAGATTCGCAGCCAAGAGGACTCCCAGACCCCTGGTGAGGCAGATCTGGCTCGGCGTATCGATGAATTACTGACCGAGTTGGCTCCAGAAATTACTATCCGCCCCATTTGCGTTACGTGGAGACCGATGCGCGAGCGTTGGGGCTCATGCACCAGCGTTGATCGCACCATCAGAATCTCAGACCGTTTGAAACTCGCTCCGGAATACGCCCGGGATTATGTGCTCTTTCACGAGGCAATCCACCTTCAATACTTCGACCACGGCGAAGGATTTACCGAGGTTTTATCCCGTTTTGAGGACTCTGAGCTAGCAACTGCCTATCTGGATGGCTATGAGGCGGCCGAACGCGCTCTGCTGGCCCCGGCAGAACTCTCAAAACTGCCCTAATTCCTTTGATAATCCTGGAAATAAAGATGTAAGGGAATCTACGCGTGATTTCCCCGATTTTGAGCGTGGCGCAGAGTACTGTTTTGACCAGTACGCATGGCGCCTAGCTCATGGGTCGAACGGAGGCAAAAATGGCAGAGGTAGAGACATACAAGGGTGACGCTTACTGCGTTAAATGCAAAGCAAAGCGTGATTTCGAAGGAACAGTAAAGATCTCCGAGTCTGGTCGTCGCATGGCACAGGGTATTTGCCCAGTGTGTGGCACCAAGGTAAATCGCATTCTCGGCAAGAAGCCAGAATAAGTCACCGCTTATACGTAGAAATAACCCTCGCTCATTGAGCGGGGGTTATTTTTTTACGCGCAGTACTCCCCTGCACTCATAGGGTGAGAAAACACTCGCATTGCACACAGCGGCGCCGGCGCCGGCAAGTTCAGTCCAAGGCAAGTGCGCATCCTTTGCCACATGAGAGAACTCAAACGCGGTGTTGCACTAAGCCAGAGCACTACACCCGGCCAATACTTCCTAGGAACGCTTAAGCGAGTCATTCGGATCTCCACCCCGGAAGAGAAAGTGATTGCCCTCGCGCTGGCACTCGGAAAGTCTGAGAAAGAAATCCTACAAACACCTAACGTACTAGATGCAACGGTGAGCACGCTCTTAGCTCAACTCGAAGAAGAAGAATTAATCAACCACGAGCAAGGTGTGCTCAGAGTTTCGCAACGTTTTGTCTCCAAATTAGATAACCGAGTGAAGAAAAATAGTAGACCCGCATTTGATGCTGGAGTCCAACAACTACAACGCAGGTGCGCACCTGAGTTAAATCAAACTAATTGGATTGCTGGTGTCATCGATGGTGGCGTTGAAATGTTAAGTTCCCGGCAAAATTATCTCTGCGAAATTTCGGGAAACAATCGAGTTGCCACACTTCTCTATTCACTTCTACTTGCAAGCGGGCTTTCCCAAGTGCGCTTCACACCAGCATCGCGTGGGGCATATCCACTCATCAGTGATATCGATATGGCACTTTCGACATTCCGGCAATCAGATACTGGAACGGCCTTTAAGAGCCATTGCGAGATGATGAGAAGAGAACTTGCACTATTTCCACTTGATCGCCATGAGAATTATCTAGATGAGGTATCAACTCCTGATTTACGTATTCATTGCGGTGATATTAATCCGGAAACTCTCTCACTCTGGATGAGCTCTGGCGAAAAATTCCTCATTATTCCTTCTCCACGTGCAGACAGTGCGCTGATTGGTCCCCTGGTAATTCCGGGTGTGAGTCCCTGCCTGCGTTGCTATGAGCTTTCATCCAGGGAACAACGTGGCGTGATAGATCTCCTTGATTTCACACCAAATGTTGCAAAGGAATACCCACAAATTGCTGCTCACTTTATTGCGGCGATGGCGGCTTCATTGATTGTGCAATTTTGTGATGCCACCACTGTCGCTAATCAGACAGATACGGCGGCAGACTTCTCAGCGCTGCTCGGAATAGCTATTTCAATTGACTATCAATTACTTGCCTACCCACAGGTGGTGGCGATCCCTCGCCACCCACTCTGTGGGTGTGCCTTTTAAGTTAAGCCAATTACCTGACTTAAGCTAGCGCTTGCTCGTTCTGAACAATGCGAGCAGCTGCAATCACCTGACGTGGCGGTCTCCCGGCACGACGCTTACGTTCAATGATCACGCCATCTTCGATGAGCTGTCCGCCCCACACTCCACATGGTTCTTGGCGTGAGAGCGCACCATCGAGACACTTGTTGCGCACTGGACATGTGCCACAGAGCGCCTTCGCCTCTGCAATTCCCTGATCTGTCTCTGAGTAGAAGAGTTCAGGGTCAGCTTGATGGCATGGCAGGGTGAAAGCCTTGGCGTTGTCGTATGTGAATGTCACATCGTTTAGGCCAATCTTTTCGCCGGTCTCTGCCCAGCCTGGTACCTGTAGTTCGCTGAAGAGAACGCTCATCGTCCTCACCCCCTGTTATCTCTCTCTAGTTAGTCTTGCTCTTGTTATCTCTTTTTGATTTCTTCTTTGATTTAGGTAATAAAAAAGGACCTCCAAATCCATCGAGTGGATTTGAGGCCCTTGTGGGACTGTTCGGTTTTATCCGATTAGTACTCCAGTAGCCTCATCCACTGCATAAAAGTTGGCGTAAAACGCTGACTTTGTAGCTGTGGGCCAAACTGTTCGCTTATGTGAACGCTTGGTTGCAGAAGCTGTTGAATGTGTGAAGGCAGCAGAAGGTGCAGCAGCGCATGCGCCTGCTGTGATGATTGAAGTCATGACATTTGCCATTTTCAATCCCCTTCCCTGTTTTCGAACTCTAAGGGTACAAGATGGTGATTGATTCGTGCAAGGCAATTAAATAAGGCCAGATTCACGCAGGAATTGGCTTGGATTGCCCCGATAAGAGATATGCAGATCAGCCTTGGCGCGGGTGATTCCCACATAAAAGAGCCTTCGCTCCTCTTCGATAACGGCCTCACCTGAACTATTAGTCAGCGGCAATTGGCCATCTGATGCACCGATCAGAAATACCCGCTCCCATTCCAGACCTTTAGCTGCATGCAGCGTTGCCAGTGTGACAACCGGCATGGTCGGTGGATTGTTCTGTTGTACTCGGTCTTCTACTTCGCGCAGGTATGTGCGCAGAGTTTTCGGAGTGAAATTATCATCATCATCTAGTTCGCGCGCTAAATGCAGTAGCGCTGCAATTCCATCGATCGCTTCCCCTGTTAAGTAGGGCTGGGCAAGGGAGCGTAGTTCATCGATCCAGCCTTGGCCTTCAGCCGGAATAACCGATGCTTGCCGCACTTGCTTGAGGAAATCACGCACTTCGCGGCGTTCAAAGAATCTTTCTGTATTTCGCACTTGATATGGAATCTTCTGCGCCAGCATTGCTTTCTCTGCGCCTTTAAGTTGTGCATTAGTTCTAGCCAAGATCGCAACCTCTTGTGGCTGAGTGCCATTTGCCAACAGGGCATTGATTTGCGCCATGACTCCGCGAATCTCTGCCGGCTCATCGCCATAGCCAGTGACAATTGGTTTCGTGCCATGGCTATTAACAGCAACAAGTTCCTGACCCATAGTTCCGTGACGCAAGAGTGCATTGGCAGCAAAGGTGATTTCCGGGGTGGAGCGGTATCCAGTTGTTAAACGGATAACTTCGGCCTCCGGAAAACGCTGCGTAAATGAATTAAGGAATACCGGGGTGGCGCCAGCAAATGAATAAATAGTTTGGGCGGGATCACCAACGACACAGATATCGGTGCGCGTTCCAAGCCAGGCATTAATCAGTCGCTGTTGAATGGGAGAAATATCCTGGTACTCATCGATAGTGAAATACCGATATTGGTCTTGCACTCGCTCGCGCACATCGCGCTCTTCTTCTAACATCGCAGAACATAAGAGAAGTACATCTTCGAAATCAATGGCAAGCTCTTGCTTCTTAATGGATTCATAGGCGGTATAGACCTGAACCATCTGCTCTGGCGTGACACGAGGCTTCTGCATTCGCTTACTTACTTCATCGATGTAATCAGTGGGTCCGACTTGAGAAACCTTCGCCCATTCAATCTCAGCGGCGATATCTCGCATCAATTCGCGGTTGGTAGCGCGCAAGGAGCCACTTAAACCCGCGCGATTAATTGCTTCGGTAAGAAAACCAGTCTTGGTTGTCATCAGATCTGGTGTGCGACCACCGAATACTGAGGGCCAAAAGTAGAGCAGCTGCTTAAGGGCAGCAGAGTGAATCGTGCGAGCGGCAACGGTCGGCACGCCAAGTGTGCGAAGTCGGGCTCGCATTTCACCAGCAGCTTTTGCAGTAAATGTCAGCGCCAATACTTTCTGCGGATCCATGGTGCCAATCGCTGCTGCATAAGCAATGCGATGTGTGATTGCGCGAGTTTTTCCGGTGCCGGCACCTGCAATGACACAGACCGGACCACGTGTAGCAAGTGCTACCGCCCTTTGATCAGGATCAAGGGCTGCAAGTATCGAGTCTTCTATCGCCATGTCTGGCCGCCGGGTGCGCTCTCACCCAACCAGCGTTCAATCATCTTGCGGGCAACTGAAATTGATGGTGGGAGCAAGAGCGAACCATCTTTAGCCGCAGCCAATAATTGCGCGCGGGTAAACCATTTCACTTCTGTGATTTCTTGCCCGTCACCTTGTGCGCGCTCTGGATTATCTGTCACCGCTTCAAATGCAATCATGATGCTGGCCGGAAATGGCCACGGTTGTGATCCCAAGTAGTTCAACTCTGTTACAACAACTGATGACTCTTCTAGAACTTCGCGCGCAACGCACTGTTCAAATGTTTCACCCGGTTCAAGAAAACCAGCAAAGGTGGAGAAACGACCTTCTGGCCAGATTGGTTGATGTCCAAGCAGAATGCGATCACTTCGATCTTTGACAAGCACAATCACCGCAGAATCAGTGCGCGGGTGGTGTTGGCTGCCATCTGCATCGCACGTGCGCGCTGCTCCACCAAGATCCACTCGAGTTGCGCCACCACATCTTGGGCAACGTGGATGTGCACGATGCCAATTACTTAACCCCATGGCATGTAATGAAATTTCTAACTCTTGCTCACTCAGTAGTGAGCCAATCTCACGAACAGTGGAGAATCCGACTTCTTTGACTTCATCTGCGATCGTGCCAACCCACTCGGTATCCCATGCAAAGAAAGGCGCCTTGGTGTGCAGATCTAAACCTAAGAAGTAGCGACTTCCTTCAGTAAATGTATCTGCTGCAATATGTGCCGCCACATCCTGGGCGCTGATTAAGGTAAGTGCTGTATCAACTGCTGCAATGCGACCTTCTGCAATCTGCAAGATTTGTGCGCGTTGCCACAATTGATCAAGGGTTTCTTGGTTCACCCGAAGTTCACCGGCACGATCAATGCGGGAGGTGTGTTGGTTTATCGCGCTCACTGGTGCAGGTTACTAGTGTGTGGGGGTGAGAATCACCTCGTGGAATATCCTGCATGGAATCTCAATCCCACCTAGGAATTCACCCGATTCGGCCGCCGATCTCGCAGCTGCGGTGCAGTCTCTGAACTCAGATGTGATGGGCTTTCAGGAAGTCGATCACTTCTTGCCACGGTCGCAGTCTCGTCCGCAGATTCGCGATATCGCAGAAAGCGTTGGCGCACGCGACTGGGCGATGGGTCCCAGTGTGATTGGAACACCCGGTGAGTCATGGCGAAAATTACACGAGCACGAACCTGCGTTGATTACAGATAAGAGTTCGCATTCAGAACTCATGCATGAGTGTTATGGAATTGGAATTGTTTCAAAGATACCGGTAAAGTCATGGCATAGATTAGATCTAGGTCGTTCCTTACTTGGGCTACCTCTCATTGTTCCTGGTGATGAAACTGGAAAAGGAAGACCACGTTTTATCTATGTAAAAGATGAACCACGTCTTGCAATTGCTGCGGTGCTGGAAAATGGTTGGACAGTTGTGAATACCCATCTCTCTTTTGTGCCAGGATTGAATTTGCGACAACTGCGTAGAGTCAAAATGTGGGCGCTGCAAATTGCAGAAGAAAGTGGCACCCGCGCGATAGTCATGGGTGATCTGAACTTGCCTATGAATCTGCCTACCGTCTTCTCCCCCTGGAATTCATTGGCCCCAGGCAACACCTACCCCAGCTGGGGAGCCTCGATTAAGTTCGACTATCTGCTCGCCAAAGATTTACATCCGGGTGAATTCTCCGTGATGGATATCTCACGCACCGGGTTAAGTGACCATCTGCCTATCGGTATCCAGCTTTCGAATTAACAATTTTTCGCACTTCGGCTAGCCTGTGCTCGTATCTAGTCAGTCTATTTGTAGCTTTTCTTAACTGGAGGAACAACCATGACCACAACTGCATCTCCTACCTCAACTGTTACTGCGCAGTGCCCATACTCCGGTAGCCAACTCAATACCGCTGGCACATATAACACTGACTGGTGGCCAAATAGATTAGATCTCTCGGTCTTGCGCGCAAACTCTCCGGTCTCTGATCCTATGGGTGAAGATTTTGATTACGCCAAAGAATTTTCTAAGCTCAATATCAAAGCAGTAAAGAAAGATATTGAAGCGCTGATGACAACATCACAAGTGTGGTGGCCGGCAGATTACGGACATTACGGTCCATTCTTTATTCGTATGGCTTGGCACAGTGCAGGCACATATCGCACACACGATGGTCGTGGCGGTGCTGGTGCTGGTATGCAACGCTTCGCTCCCCTTAATAGCTGGCCTGATAACGGAAACCTCGACAAAGCGCGTCGTTTGCTCTGGCCAATTAAACAAAAGTATGGAAAGAAGTTGTCTTGGGCAGATCTCATGATTCTTGCCGGTAACTGCGCCATTGAATCTATGGGACTTAAGACTTTTGGTTTTGGTGGCGGACGGGCAGATGTTTGGGAACCAGATGAAATCTACTGGGGTAAAGAACAAGAGTGGCTGACCAATGAGCGCTACTCAGGCAATCGCGTTCTAGAGAAGCCACTTGCTGCGGTGCAGATGGGTCTTATCTATGTCAATCCCGAGGGTCCCGATGGCAATCCAGATCCACTTGCATCAGCTGCCGATATTCGCGAGACATTTGCGCGCATGGCGATGAATGATGAAGAGACAGTTGCCCTCATTGCTGGCGGTCACACATTCGGTAAAGCACACGGTGCTGCAGATCCTGGCAAGTATGTCGGAGCAGAACCAGAAGGTGCTGCTATTGAAGAGATGGGCCTTGGCTGGAAGAACTCATTTGGAACTGGAAAAGGTTCAGACACAATCACCAGTGGCCTAGAAGGCGCCTGGACACCAAGTCCAACTAAGTGGGATAACGATTACTTCAAGATGCTCTTTAAGTATGAGTGGAAGCAGACAAAGAGCCCAGCAGGTGCAACACAATGGATTCCAACAGATGAATCTGCTGCAAAGGCTGTTCCGGATGCACACATCAAGGGCAAGACTCACGCACCAGTAATGTTCACAACTGACTTGGCTCTTCGTATGGATCCTGAATACGAGAAAATTTCACGTCGCTTTGCAAAGGATTTCGATGCATTTGCAGATGCCTTTGCGCGCGCTTGGTTCAAACTTACTCACCGCGATATGGGACCTGCAGTTCGCTACCTCGGTTCCCTTGTTCCTTCGGAAGAACTCATTTGGCAAGATCCGCTTCCAGCTCGCTCAAAGCGAGTAATTGGTAAGACTGAGATTGAAATTCTGAAGAAGCGAATTCTTAGCAGTGGTCTCACATCTGCGCAGTTGGTCACAACAGCGTGGGCATCAGCTTCATCTTTCCGTGGAACAGATAAGCGTGGTGGCGCCAACGGTGCTCGTATTCGCTTAGAGCCACAAATCAGCTGGGAAGCCAATAACCCGAAGGAACTCAAGAAAGTTCTTGCTGTTCTGGAGAAGATTCAAACTAACTTCAATAAGAAATCAGCGAAGAAAGTTTCTCTTGCAGATCTGATTGTCTTAGGTGGCACTGTTGCCGTGGAAGCTGCGGCAAAGAAGGCTGGCGTGAAGACCAAGGTGCGTTTCACACCAGGTCGCACAGATGCAACTCAGGCACAAACAGATGTTGCATCATTTGCATACCTTGAGCCAACAGCTGATGGGTTCCGCAATTACAAGAGCGCAGCAGATTCACGCCCTACTGAAATTGCAATCATCGATAAGGCATCACTTCTGACACTGACACCACCTGAAATGACTGTGCTCGTTGGCGGTCTTCGCGCACTCGGTGCGAACTACGACGGTTCTAAGACAGGTGTGCTCACCAATAAGAAGGAGACGCTCACAAATGACTTCTTCGTCAATCTCCTTGATATCAAGTATGAGTGGGCTTCTAGCTCAAGTGATAACGAGAGCTTTGAGGCTCGCGATCGCAAGACAGGCAAAGTTAAGTGGACCGCATCTCGCGCAGACTTAGTTTTTGGTTCTCACTCAGAACTTCGCGCACTTTCAGAAGTCTATGCAAGTGCGGATGCAGAAAAGAAGTTTGTCGAAGACTTCGTAGCTGCTTGGAGCAAGGTTATGGAGCTTGACCGCTTCGATATTTAAGTTATTTAAGTAATAACAGGTCGGTGAGCTGTTCTTCGCTAAGAAGATTTGCTCGCCGATCTGTTTTATTTATGGGCACATAATAAAAAGCGGCCGAGACGTGCTCAACTGCAATCGCCTGCAACTTAGACCAGGCAAGTCGATAGACAGCTAGCTGCACCGCAGATGATTCACCTAAAGTCTTCGAGCCAGTCTTCCAGTCAACTACTTCATAGCCACTACTTGTCTTATACACAGCGTCGATGCGACCACGAACAAGCACACCAGCAATAACAGTCTCAAAAGGAACTTCTACCGCATACGGTTGCAACTTCGCCCACTCAGATGCCAGCCACTTCGTTTTCAGGTCTTCCAGTTTCTGGTCTTGCTCAAAAGGTGTGATCAAATCAAAGTCTTCATCATCAAAGAGCGTTTTGGCATTGAAATGGTTCTCAATCCATAAGTGAAATGCCGTTCCGCGATGTGAGTATTCATCCATAGCTCGCGGCATTGGGCGGCGAATGTTTCGAGCAAGTTCTACTGGATCTTCATGCAGTGCAATGAGTGTGGAAGTAGAAAGACGCGGTGGCAATGCAACATCGCGCGCACCTAACTTAAACTCTTCAAATTCAGCAATTATTGCCCGGGCATCCTCAACTAGCTCTGCCAGTTCTGCCGGTGCAGGTGCGTCTAGGTTTAACGGCGCAGCTGATTCAACAAGTGCCACGGTGCGATCAAAAGCTGCCCGCTTGTCTCCGAGTGGATCTTGTGGCCACTGCGCTGTGATCTCAATATCTTTGGCTGGGTTTCGATCCGTGCTCTCTGGTGCAGTGGGGGCGCTGAGCACTGTGCCGCACTGACTTGCTACCTGTTGCACCTTCTCATAAAGCACAGATGGTTGAACAGGTTTTGCGCCATCGCGCCAGAACGAAGTCGAACAGAATAAGTGTGTGCGAGCACGTGTAATGGCAACATAGCCAAGACGAATCTCTTCCCGCATCTTAAAGTCAACGCACTCTTGGGCAAATGCATCGATTGCTTTTTTAGCTTGCGCATTAGTTGTTGATGCATTCCAAGAAAACGTTGGCAAGATATCAGCATCTCCGCGCAGTGAAAATGGAATATGGCGTTCATTTGTTATCCAGTTATCGGGATCACTTGCATTGGCTCCAGGAAATGTTCCTTGCGCTAACCCTGGAACTGCAACGACATCCCATTCGGCGCCTTTTGCCATATGGACGGTGAGAATCTGAACCACACTGGCATCGGCTTCCGGCGCCCCAGCTTTGAGTCCACCTTCTTCTTCACTTGCAACATCGAGCCATTGCAAGAAGGCAGAAAGTGAGCCACCGCTGCGCGCAAACTTTGCCGCCTCATCCATAAAGCGATCAAGGTGGCGACGGCCATGCGTGCCACCATCTCGTAACATCACTTCACTTTCTAAGTTCAGATAGCGTTCGATTTCAACGATGAGATCAGTAATAGGTGCAGATGCACGAGAACGCAGGCGACGTAGGTCGGAGGCAAAAGTTGCAAGTCGTTGGTAGCCAGCGCTACTGAACTTGGATTTGTCGCACTTCTCAATTTCATCAAGTGCATCGATAGCGCTTCCGATGAATTGATCATCGGCTTCAGCCGATGCCGGGTTTCCAGCAACAATGTTCTTCACAATGCTGCGACTATCAGATGAGAGCGCTTCTGAGCGCGAGCGTGCAAAGCGACCAAGGGTGGCAATATCGCGTGGACCTAAGTTAATGCGCGCTCCAGTTAAGTGACGCATCAGTGATGCACCAGCGCTGGGATTGTTAATTATTTTCAGCATTGCCACCAAATCTGCGACTTCCGGAACATGCACAAGTCCGCCTAAACCAAGGACTTCCGAAGGTATCCCCGCCTTTGCTAGCGCCTCTTGAATGAGAGCTATCTGAGCACGCTTTCGCACCAAGACCGCGAAGGTGCGGGGAACTTTTAGGTGCCGTTGTAAGCGACTTGGGTTATTCCAAAGCGGTGTGAAATATTCAGCAATTGCAGCTGCCTCTGCCTCAAGATTTTCAAAGATTCCGCAGGTGAGATCACCAGCGCCTGCATCTTCGTGTGGCTTTAGCGCAGCAACGTTAATGCCTTCAAGTTCGCGCACGCCAGCCGAGATTTCATTTGCCAGAGCGAGAATTGATTTATCGTTTCGATATGTGGTCAGTAATTCATAGACCTTCTTACCGGTAGCACCGTCGCCCTTTGGAAAGTTTGCATTAAATGCACTGATTGTTCCAGAAGATGCACCACGCCAGGTATAGATAGATTGGCAGGGGTCACCGACGGCGGTAACCGGATGGCCGCCACCGAAGAGGGCCGAAAGCAAACGCACCTGAGATTGCGACGTATCTTGATATTCATCCAGAAGCACAACTGGATACTTAGCACGCTCTAATACCCCGACATCTGCAAAGTTAACTGCAATATCTGCAGCCAGTGCTATCTGATCATCAAATGAGAGTTCACCTGATTTTCTTCGTTCCTCTAAAAATGCTTGCATCATGGGCAGCATGGCAATGCGTTGGTTGAGTACTTTTTCAACTTTACGTGTCTCTTCATTGGTTGCACCCGTCATCTGTGCAATTTCTTCAAGTACTTTTTCATCCGCGCTTCTTATCTGATCAACGCTCACGCGATGTTCTAAGACCATCGAGGTGAGGCCCAGCAAATCTTTCACAACGGTGCTTGCTGCATCATTTGTATTAAAAATGCCGTCATCCCACTCGCGTACTAATTTATTGGCAGACATCCAGAGCGCTGCCTCACCCAGTGGCTGCACATCGGCATCGATGCCATAACGAATTGCATGTTCGCTCAGTAATCGCCCGGCATAAGAGTGATAAGTAGTAACTGCAGTCTCTAGGCTGCTAAATGTGCGCTCTATTCCTTGCTTATCAGCGGCCTGCTGAAACTGGCGTAGGCGCTTTCGAATTCGGGTATTGAGTTCACCAGCAGCCTTGCGGGTGAAGGTAAGTCCAAGAATTTGATCAGGGCGAGCGAAACCATTGGCAACTAAATACACAACGCGCGCAGCCATGGTTTCGGTCTTGCCAGAGCCAGCGCCAGCAATGACAACAGCTGGCTCCAGTGGATTATCAAAGATAGAGATGATTGGGCGCTGCTCATCAGATGGAAGATGAAATGTGGGATCAATCGAGATAATCATCTTCGCTACCTGATCAGGTGTGTATTTTTCAATCATTGGTGCACCGCTTTGCCTTCAAGATAGAGCGGACATGAAGGCTTGACCTTGCAACCTTTACACATATCGTTCTTGCGCGCAGTAAATGTGGCACCGCCCATACCCACGGCAATCTCTTCCAGGATAGTTTGAGTGGCAGCAACATCCACGAGCGCATCTTGTTCGCGGGTGCTGTAGCTCTTATTCTTACTTGCCAGATAGACAAGCTGGGCGCCAGAGACAGCAGTTGACGTTAACTTCATCGCAAAGCCATCTAGAACAACTCCAAGCTGGTAACAAGCAAGTTGCAAGTTTGTTTTGGCATCATCGCCAGAAATCTCTTTCTTACCAGTCTTAAAATCAATGATGTAATGCTTGCCATCGCTATCGACTTCAATCCGATCCACATTTCCTCGAATCACCGCTCGCCCTACCGTGATTTCAAAACTCCGCTCAACTCCAGCAACACTTCGGTTGTTATCAGCCAATGACTTACTGTGAAAGATTGAAAATCGCTCCAGCATCTTTTGTGCGCGCGCAAGGGCGGCATGGCTTATCCAGCCCTGACTATCATCAATTAGCGGCCATGATTCAAGGAGTTTGTGCTGCAATTGTTCATCAGTAATTGCCGGTTCATCAACTTTAAGGCGAGCAAATTCATGAATGACAGAGCCTAAAAGCTGCGCTGTGGAATCACCATCGGTGCCACCGCTCTTTTCCAGAAACCATTTCAGTCCGCACTCAGTGAAGTTCTCTGCCCCTGATGGGGAAACTGGCACCGGTGCACCGGCATCGATAACTGGTGCATCGGTAGTGATGGGCACTGCTCCCAGCCATTGAGATGGCGCAGCTAGATGAATTCCATTAGCGCTCAAAGTCTTAAGAAGCGCAGCTGCATCGGTGTTCCCGGTAAGAGTTACCTCCCGGCGCAAGGTGGCAACAAGTGCTGGTGCTGTCAGTGGTCTTGGAATTTCAATTGTTGCATCAGATGCGCCACATGAGTGCGCAAAATCTTCAAAGA